>ERZ761602.5318-NODE-5318-length-15394-cov-10.466002_pt1 | contig 15394 bp, 12 predicted proteins | sample MGYA00512165_ERZ761602 | MGnify/ENA primary metagenome ERZ761602 (study PRJEB28899, sample SAMN02445085) | bioreactor sludge metagenome | biome: EBPR sludge; isolation source: Thorneside wastewater treatment plant | place: Australia: Brisbane, Thorneside...
GCCGCCGAGCAGGCCGCCGCCGAGCAGGCCGCCGCCGAGCAGGCCGCCGCCGAGCAGGCCGCCGCCGAGCGCGCTGCGGCCGAGCAGTCCACCGCCGAGCAGGCTGCCGCCGAGCGCGCCGCCGCCGAGCGGGTCGCCCTCATGGACGCGGAGCGCGCTGCCGAGCGCATCCGGCTCTCGGGGCTGGTCAACAATCCGACCATCATCGCCGACATGGAAGATGGCTGGCCCGATCCTGAGACCGAGGTCGAGGATCTCCCGCCATCGAAGGAGGCCCCCGCCGCAGAGACGCCGCCCGCGGGCGCAGCCTCCGACGAAGAAGAGGCCACCGCAGAGGATTTCGTCGGCGCCGTGCCCGACGCGACGATGATCCTTCGTCGTCCCCGCCACGCCCGCAGCGCCGAGTCCAGCGACGATGTCCAGCCCGACGAGGTCGCGCTGGCCCGCGCCGAGCGCGATGCCCGTCGCAAGGCCCAGGCCGGCCAGCCGCCGCTGGACGTGGCCGAACGTCCGGCCATCCAGGCCGTGCGTCCCGCCCCCTCGGTCGTGGCCGCCCACGCCGCGGATCGTTGGGCGGAGTGCTTGCGCAGCTTGGAGCGAGAGGCCTCCGCGCGCCAGGGCTCAACCGAGCAGGCGGTGCTCTACGCCGCCGCGGGACGGGTCGCCTTCGAGCGGCTGGGGGACTGGGACCAGGCCGAGCGCCTCTTCGGGCTGGCGCTCGGGGCAGGGATCCTGGATCCCGAGGTCCTGAAGCTGCAAGCCGATGTGATGGCCAGCAAGGGCGAGTTCGAGGCGCTCCGCGACCTCCTCGTCACGCGGGCAGGAGCCTGCTCCGGACCCCTGGCCGCCGAGGCCCTCCAGGACGCCGCCTTGGTCGAGCGCAACAGCCTCCGGCGACCCGAGCAGGCCGCCGAGCTGCTCGAGCTGGCCCTGATCCAGGACCCCACCGACTGGTTTGCGCTGCGCCTGCTGCGTGAGATCCACCATCGCAGCCAGGACTGGGCGGCGCTGGCCGGCGTGCTGGAGCGCATGGCGGCGATGCTGTCCGGTCCGCGCAGCGCCCGGATCCGGGTCGAGCTGGGTCGCCTCTTCGAAGAGCGCATCGGCGACAGCGACGCGGCCTTGCGCGCCTTCAGCTCAGCCCTGGCGGCCGAGCCCGGCTACACGCCCGCCTTCCTCGCCGTCGAGCGCCTCAGCATCGCCGCGGGCGACCTCGTCCGCTTGACCGAGCTGTATCGCACCAAGGCCGCGCTCAGCGATGGCGCCGATCGCGACTTCTGGCTGGGCCGCGCCTTGCGCACCGGCCGCTCGGCCGGGGCCGACCTGCTCAGCCTGATCGAGGGGGCCTCGCAGCTCCTTCCCTCGTCCTTGCGTGCCGAGCTGCAGGCCAGCTTCGCCCAGGCGGGGGACTGGTCGTCGCTGGCCCGTTCGCTGGCGGAAGAGGCCGAGACCCTCTCCGGAGCCGAGCGCGCCTGGGTCCTGCTGGAGCTGGGGCGCGTGCAGGAGGCCGAGCTGGCGCTGCCCGATGAGGCCCTCGCCAGCTACCTCTCGGCCCTCGAGGCCGACCCCGCGGCCGATCCCGCCCGCGACTCGGCGGAGGCCCTGCTCGCCCGCAGCGGCCAGCACCGCGAGCTGGTCTCGATGCTCGAGGCCTCCCTGGGGCGGGTGGACGACCCCAACAAGGTCGTGGCCACCCTCTACCGGGTGGGCGAGATCTGCGAGGGCCCCCTCAAGGATCTCGCGGGTGCCCGCCAGGCCTGGGAGCGCGTGCTCCAGGCGGCGCCCGGCTACCTCCCGGCGATGGAGGGCCTGGAGCGGGTCTACAGCGCGCAGCAGGACTGGGAGGCGCTGATCTCCGTGTACGAGCAGCGCGCCATCCTGACCGAGGAGCCCTCGGCGGTGGCCAACCAGCTCTACCGCTCGGGTGGGGTCTGCGAGCATCGGCTGGGCGATCTCGACCGGGCGCGCGACTACTACCGTCGGGCGCTGGAGACCTCCGGCGACTTCCAGCCGGCGCTGGACAGCCTCATCCGCTTGCTGGAGGCCCAGGGCGACCTGCCGGCCCTGGCCCAGGTCCTCGCCACCGCCAGCGAGTCCACTCGGGACAGCAGCGAGATGGTCAGCCTCGCCTACCGGGCTGCCCGGGTGCGGGTCGAGGCGGGCGGCGACCCCGCCGTCTCGCTGGAGCTCCTGCGGCGCTGCCTCGAGATCTCGCCCGGCTTCCTGCCGGCCATCCAGCTCCAACGCAGCCTGGCCTCCTCCGCCGGCGAGTGGTCCGAGGTCCTCTCCCTGGACCGTCTCGAGGCCGACGCGACCGTCGACGTCGAGCGCCGGAGCTGGCGCCTGCTCAGCGCCGCGCGCGCCGCCAACCTGGCTCAAGGCGCGGCCTCGGCGACGGCTGTGCTCGAAGAGATCCTCGACGCCCAGGCCGAATTCGCCCCCGCGCTGCGCGCGCTGGGTCAGCTCGCGATGGCCGCGGGGGACGCCCACGCCAAGGTGGCGGTCTACCAGCGGGTGGCCTTCGGGACCACCGACGACGCCGGCCGCGCCGAGGTGTCGGCCCGAATCGCGGACCTCGCGGTCGAAGCCGGCGACGTGGTGACGGCGATGAACGCCGTCTCCGAGGTGATCGCCGCCGAGGGCGCCGATCGTCCGCTCCTCGCCCTGGCGACGCTGGCCGAGGGCGCCAACTACTGGGAAGAGGCCCAGCGGGCCCTGATCGCCCGTGGCGACACCAAGGCCCGGGTCGAGCTGGCACGGATCCAGGAGACCTGGATTGAGGACCCCGCCGCGGCTGCCCGGACCTGGGGCGAGCTGCTGGCCGAAGACCCGACGAATGTGCAGGCCGCAGCGGGCTTGGAGCGCTGCCTCTCCCGCGCCGGTCGACGCGATGGGCTGGCCCAGGCCCATGGTGTGCTGGCCGACAACGTCCCGGACCGCCCCGTGGCAGCGGTGCACGCCCTGCTGGCCGGTCACCTCAACGAGGCCGAGGGTGAGCTCGACCAGGGCCTGCACTACTACCGCCTCGCCTTCGAGTCGCGGCCCGTCCGCGGCAAGGCCTTCGACGCCATGCGGCGGGTCCTGGCGCAGCGCAAGGACGTCGAGGGGCTGCGCGCCTTGTTCGCCAGCCTCAGCAGCCCGGCGGTGGCCGATCTCGCCTCGACCTTCGAGGAGTGCCAGGCCGAGTCCGAGGCGGTGGCCTGCTACCGCGAGCTCCTCGCCGACGAGTCCGTCAGCCCCGCCCAGCGGCTGGCCTGGCTGGCCCGCAGCGAGCAGTCCCTGGCCGAGGTGGGCGACTGGAAGGGCCTCTTCGAGACCACCGGCCAGCGCCTGGAGCTGACCACCAGCCCCGAAGAGCGGGCGTCGATCGAGGCCCGTCGCCGCTGGATCCTGGCCGAGCACCTCGCGGAGTCCGACGAGGCCTGGGACCTGTATCGCCAGCTCCACGAGGCCAACCCCGAGGACGCCGAGGTGCTGGAGGCCCTGGCCCGGATCGCCGGGGCCCGGGGTGAGACCCGGCTGGCCATCCAGTACCTCAGCGGGCTGGCGGCCGGCACGACCGAGCCGACCAGCTCGGCGCGCTACCAGCGGCGCATCGCCGAGGCCTGGTTGGCGGTGGACGACCCGACCCAGGCGCGGGAGGCGCTGCTGCGCGCCCTGGACTTCGAGCCCCGGGACCTGCCCTCGCTGCACCTGCTCAAGGAGCTCGCGACCCGAGCCGAGGACTGGTCCGGCGTCGTCGGGGCCCTCGCCCGCGAGGCGACCGTGCTCGAAGGCGAGGAGCAGACCGCCTGCTACCGCGAGATCGCCCGGACCTGGCAGGATCGTATCGGCAACGCCGCGGTGGCCCGAGACGGCTGGCGGAAGGTGCTGGAGGTCGCGCCCGAGGACTCCGAGGCGCTGTCCCGACTGCTGGACCTCGCCCGCGCCGAGAGCGCCTGGGGCCAGGTCGTCGAGTACGGCGCCCAGCGCGTCCGGCAGCTGCACGGCGAAGAGCAGAGCGCGCTCCTCTTCGAGCTCGGTCGGGTCCAGCTGGAGAAGCTGCACCGCGAGGACGAGGCCATCCGCCTGCTCGACGCGGCCTCGCGGGCCGAGGTGCCCAGCCTGCCCGCCGCCCAGATGCTCGAGCGCCTGCACAGCTCCCGCGGGCAGTGGGACCGCGTCGCCGACACGGTGATCCGGCAGGCGCGGGTCGCCACCGGCGCGGACCGGGTGGCGCTGCTCCTGCGGGCCGCCGAGGTGCGGGCGGAGACCCTGCACGATCGAGCGGGCGCGGCCGAGGCCTACGCCGAGGTGCTCGCGGACGACCCCAGCAACCGCAAGGCGCTCCGCTTCCGGGGAGACTTCCTCTTCGAGGAGGGCGACCTCGCGGGAGCGGTCGAGGCCTGGATGGCGATGGGCGACTGGGAGGACGAGCTCGATCTCGACGACTTCGACGACCGCATGGACGCCGCGCTCTTCAGCTACCGGCTGGGCGAGGCCCTGGCCCGGCAGGGCCGAACGGAGGAGGCCGGGGAGCGCTTCCGCCGCGCCCTGAAGTTCAACGGCTCGCACCTGCCCTCGCTGGAGTCCCTGGGGCCGATCCTGATGGCCCGGGAGCAGTGGGAGGAGGCCGCCGAGATCTACCGGCAGATCCTCCAGCTCATCGGCGGACAGGCGGAGCCCGAGCGCCTCTGCCGGACCTACGCCAACCTGGGCTCGATCGAGCTGCGGCAGGGCGCCCTGGACAAGGCAAAGAAGCGCTTCGTGCGGGCCCTGGAGCTCAAGAGCAACGACATCCCCTCGCTGCAGGGCATGGCCGGCGTTCTGTTCGCGCGAAAGGACTGGAACAACCTGCTCAACGTCTACAACAACGTCATCTACCACGCCCAGGAGCCCGCTGACGTCGTCAACGCCTACCTGACCAAGGGCTTCATCCTGGACGCCAAGCTCAGCCTGCCCGACAAGGCGGCTCAGCACTACGAGAAGAGCCTCGCCTTCAACCCGGCGCAGCCCAACAGCCTGCTTCGGCTGGCCGAGCTGGCCCTGCGGCGGCAGGACTGGGCCGAGGCGGGCAGCCTGGCTGATCGGGGGCTGGTCCTGGATGATGTGGAGCCCGGCCTGCGGGCGGGCTTGCTGCTGGCCAAGGCGGTCGCCCACGGCTCCGTCGGGGACAGCGGCGCCTCGGGCAAGGCCCTGGAAGAGGCGCTCGCCGTCGACGTCAGCCTGGTTGCCAGCCTGCGCGCCGACTCCAGCGTCGAGCAGGTCCACCAGGTGCTGACGCAGCGGCTGCACGCCGATCTCTGAGCGGACCGGCCCGGTGCTCTACCTGGACGCCAACGCCACCCGGCCGATGGAGCCGGGGGCGGCGGAGGCGCTCTGCCGGGCGCTGAGCGAGCTCCCCGGCAACCCCCACAGCCCTCACCAGCTCGGCCGCAAGGCCGCCGCCGCGGTGGAGGACGCCCGGGAGCGGGTCGCCGCCTTGGTGGGTCGGCCGGCCCGGCAGGTGCGCTTCACCTCGGGGGCGACCGAGGCCAACGCCTGGGCCTTGCAGGGCCTGCGTCGCGCGGCCGTCGAGCGCGGCGGCGGCCCGGCGCGCGTCCTCTGCAGCGCGGTCGAGCACCCCAGCGTGCTCTGCCAGGCCGATGAGCGCCTCCCGGTCGACGCCCGCGGGGTGATCGAGCTCGACGCCGTCGAGCAGGCCCTGGACCGGCCCGGTGTCGCCGTCCTCAGCGTGATGGCGGCCAACAACGAGACCGGGGTGCTCCAGCCCCTGCCGGAGCTCGCCCGCCTCTGTCGGGAGCGCGGGATCCCCTTTCACTGCGACGCCTCCCAGCTCCCCGGGCGCCTGGACTGCGCCGACCTCCCCGCGGACCTGCTGACCCTCTCCGCCCACAAGCTCGGCGGCCCCAAGGGCTGCGGGGCCCTGATCGGGGCCCGCCTGCCTCCCCCCCTGCTCTGCGGCGGGCCCCAGGAGCGCGGGGATCGCGCGGGGACCGTCGCCGTGCCGCTGGTGCACAGCTTCGGAGTGGCCACCACCCTCTGCCGGCCGCTGGAGGACGAGCTCCAGCGCCAGCTCGAGGCCGCCGCCAAGGAGCTCGGCGCGACCGTGCTGGGCGAGGGGGCGCCGCGGCTACCCAACACCAGCGCGCTGCTGTTCGACCAGCCCGGCGACCTGATCGTGATGGCCCTCGACCTGGAGGGGGTCTGCGCCAGCACCGGCGCGGCCTGCGCCTCAGGGGCGGCGGAGGAGAGCCATGTGCTGCGGGCGATGGGCCTGCGCGGCCTGCCGGTGCGCCTCTCCTGGCAGCGGGAGACCCCCGTGCTGGAGGTGCTCCCCGTGCTGGAGGCCGTGCTCGAACGCTTGAGGTCTGCGTGACGGCCGCGCGGAGAGCGACGACGGGAGCGCGGATGGCACGGAACCCGTGGCGATTGGCTGTCTTCCTGGCATTAGCCTATGGGGGCTCGATCGCCCTCGGTATCGGAGTGAAGCTCGGCGGATTGGCGTGGGAGGGCCTCACGGCCATGGTCTTGGGGGTGCTGCTGATGTACACGCCGGCGGCGGGCGCCCTTGTGGCCAATCGCCTGTCCGGTCGGGGCTGGTGGGAGGGTCTGGGCGCCCGACCTCTCCTGAGTCGCTGGCTGCTGGTCGGCTCGGCGGCGGGCCTGTCGGTGGGGCTCCTGGCGACCGGCCTGGGGCTCCTCCTTCCAGGGACGAGCCTCGACCTGACCGGATCGGAGGCGGTCCTGGAGCGCTTCGGCTCGCTGATCCCGGCCGACCAACACGACCAGGTCCGGGCCCAGGTGAAGGCCCTGCCGGTTCATCCCTTTCTGCTCTCCATTCCTCAGGCCATCGCCGCAGGCCTGACCATCAACGCGCTGGCCGCCTTCGGCGAGGAGCTCGGCTGGCGCGGCTTCCTCCAGCGAGAGCTGGCGCCGCTTGGCTTCTGGCGGGGCAGCCTGCTCACCGGCTTGCTCTGGGGGTTCTGGCACGCCCCGGTGATCCTGGCCGGGCACAACTACCCGGATCACCCCGTGCCGGGCGTCTTCCTCTTCGCGCTGTTCTGCGTGCTGATCAGCCCGGTGCACAGCTGGGTGCGCCTGCGCTCGGGCACGGTCTGGGGGGCGGCCATCGTCCACGGGACCCTGAACGCGGCGGGCGGACTGGCCTATCTCGTGACCCTGGGCGGCTCGGATCTCCTGGTCGGGGTGGCCGGTGTCGCGGGTGTGGGAGCCGCGGCCGTGACCGCGCTGGGGGTGGCGATCGTGCAGCGGGGGCGGCCCGTCGAGGAGGCCTGAGGGGTCGAGGCGCCGCCGTCGAGGGCGCCCTCTCATGGCCGTCGGGTGGTGGCCAATGTTTGGGCTTGTGAAGCCAGCCCGACCGACCAAGGACAGGGACCACCCTGTACGTTCTCCCCCTCCCTGGATGACAAATGGAAGAGAGCTCCCTTCAACAGCTCCTGAATGACCCCACGGTGATCACCCAGGCCCTCGAGCTGGCCTGGCCCGTCATCGTCAACATCCTCCTGGCCTTGGTGGTCATGGCCATCGGCTGGTTCGCCAGCAAGTGGACCGATCGGGCCACCACCCGCGCCCTGAGCGCCTCGGGGGTCAACCTGGCCCTGGCCCGCTTCCTCGGCACTGCCGCGTCCTGGGCGGTGCTGGGAGTGACCCTGGTGGGCGCTCTGGGCCGCCTGGGCATCGCCACCACCAGCCTGCTCACGGTCCTGGCCTCCGCGGGCCTGGCCATCGGCTTGGCCCTGAAGGGCACCCTGGGCAACTTCGCCAGCGGAATCGTGCTGCTGGTCTTCCGGCCCTTCAAGATCGACGACATCGTCGAGGTCGCCGGAGTCAGCGGGGTCGTCAAGGACATCGGCCTGTGGGCCACCACCTTGGACGGCTTCAACGGCGACTCCATCGTGGTCCCCAACGCGCAGCTCACCGACAACGTGATGTCCAACAGCACAAGGCGAGGCGAAAGACGGATCAGCCTGGTCGTGGGAGTGGAGTACGGCTCCGACCTGAGCCGCGTCCGGAAGGTCCTGGGTCGCTCCGCCGCTCGGGTCGAGCCTGGCCTGGAGCAGCCCGCGCCCGAAGTACGCCTGACCGGTTTCGGCGGCAGCAGCGTGGACTTCGAGGTCCTGCTCTGGGTCAAGCCCGACGACTATGTGCGGGGAACGCAGCTGCTGGCGGACGCCATCTACGCGGACCTCAACGAGGCCGACATCGGGATCCCCTTCGAACAGCTGGTCCTGCACCACAAGGATCCGGTGGAAGTTGCCCAAGCCGCCAAGTAGCCCTTCCTACGACGCTTCGACCCCTCCCTGCACGGCCGCTCGCGCTCTGGTGAGCCCGAACCCTGGGGGATTCCCTCATGGGGCCGTCAGGCGTGGGCCGGCAGACTGCGGAGGGCCAATGACCTAAGGAGAACACACAGGCGGCCTCCTGGCCTCCCCTGATCCGGAGCCAGCATGTCGAAGATCTTGATGAGCGAGGACCTGAGCGCACAGCTGAGCCTCCAGGAGGAGCGCGAGCTCTGCCGTCAGCTGGTACACGCCGAGGATGTGCTCCTGGAACGCCTCGCCGAGTGCACCGACCCCGCGTTGTCGACCAGGCTCCGAGGGGCCAGCCGTGATGAGCGCACACGCCTCATCGACGGACACCGGGCATGGACGGCGGAAGACGAAGACGTCGCTGCGCTGTGGGAGCACGCGAGCACCCTGCGCTGGCGGCTGGCGCTCTCTGCTCTCGACCAGGTTCGATACCAGGTTCGCAGGCGGAGCCACGCCGGCATCGCTGACGCAGATCTGTACCAGGCCGGTGTGCTGGGCTGTTGGGAGGCCTCGGGTTGCTTCGAGCTCGGTCGCGGCAGCCGCTTCGGCACCTACGCACGCCCGTGGATCCGGTCTGCCCTCGGTGAGCTGGCGGGAACCCTGGGCCAAGCCATGCGCCTGCCCCGCTCCGCTCGGCAGGACATGTGGGCCTTGGGCCGCGGGCGCAGCGCAGCCGCCAAGGGCTCTGTGCGTCGCCGGCTGAGCAGCCTCGCCGCGGTGCGAGACGCCGTCTCCCTGGAGCAGGAGCGCGGAGATGGCCGCACCTGGGCCGACACGGTGCCGTGCGACACGCCGAGCCCCCATGACCAGCTTGTCCGCCGTCACCTGGCGGCACAGCTCCGCCGCGCACTCCAACGGACCGGGCTGAATGAGCGACACCGCATGATCCTCTCCCGGCGCTACAAGGACGCCCGCCGGCCGGACTCCCACCGTTCCCTCGGCGAGGAGCTTGGCGTGAGCGGCGAGCGAGTGCGACAGCTCAAACACCAGGCCCTCCGGCACCTTCGGCGGTCCCTGGAAGCCGCCTGAGGACCCCCGGGCGCCCGGACCGCCAGCACCACGGCCGGTGGGTTCGTCAACGGTCATGGCTCGTCTGTCCGCTCACTCCGCAGCGCGGTCACGGTCGTGCTGTGGGCGGTAGACTCCAAATTCTCCATTCAGCCGACGAGGCCGTCTGCGACCTTGCGCAGCTCGCCCAGCTCTTCACGGGTCTGCGTGAGGATGGGGCGCGTGAGCAGGGAGCGCCCGAGCACCGCGGCGACGAGGGCCAGGAGGACGTCCACCCCAAGGATGCCCGCGAGCACCTGGAGGAGGGGGAGCCCCACACCTACGAGGGCCACTACGACGACACCGTGGGCAAAGGCGAGGGCGTGGACCAGCAGGACGCCCATCACGAAGAGGGCAACCAAGCCGGTGGCGAGCCGCTTGAGGTCCTGGGCTGCCTCGTCGCGAGCGGAGTCCGTGAGCCGCCGCAGCCGGGCTGTCAGGAGCCTCAGGATGCGGCGCACCAGGCTCAGGATGGCGGACGTCTCAGCGACCACGAGACAGACCGACGACCAGGCCGATGAGCACGCCGAGCCCCAGCGCGGACATCAGGCTGGTCCAGATGTTCTCCTTGACCTTCGCCTCGGCCTGCCCTGCGATCTCCCTGCCTTGCTCTCCCACCTCGCGGGCGACCTTCGAGGCCTCCTTCATGGTCTCCTGGACCGGCTCCACCTTGCCCTCTAGGGTGTGCAGCAAGCGCAACAGCCGCCCCTCGAGTCCGCTGGCGGCGACGCCGGAGACCTCGGCGATCTGGGCCAGGTGATGGCGCACCAGGGTCTTGGAGTCCCCCGTAGCCTCGACGACCACCGCGACGACGGCCTCGGGCTCGGTCCCAGCCTTGGCGAGGCTGTCGGGGTCCACATCTGGCCACTCCTCTACGACGAGCCGACGCACGCCCTCGATGTGGTCACGGAAGCTCTCCGGATCGAGGCGCCGAGCGGCGGTGGTGGTGTTGTCAGCGGTGGCCGTGGTCGGTTGCTGACGGCTCATACGTGCTCCTTGTGGGTTCTTGTGGGTTGTTCGCCGACGCCTCGTGTGGAAGGCGAGGCTCTCCAGTGAGGGCTCGCGGACGTCCACGGTGCCCATGTCCTCTCCATGACTGGCGGATCCAGAACCACAAGTCCCCGCAGACGGGTGACCTCTGCGCATGCCGGCATGGAGTATGGGACGCTGAGCAATGGTCTGGATGACCCTGCCTTGCTGGAGGAGCCCTTGTCCTACGAACGAACCCCTCACACGGAACCCGAGCGCGAGGCGGAGCTGCGTCCTGCCCGTGCCGAGCGACGGGTCGGCCGTCTCCGGGAGCTCACGCTCGAGGTGATTCATGCCGAGGAGCGCGAGCGTGCTCGCCTGGCGCGCGTGCTCCACGACGATCTCCAGCAGCTCCTGGTGGCGGCCCGCTACAGCATCAGCGGCGTCCAGACCACCGATCGCGCGGCGCTGGAGCAAGCGGACGCGCTGCTCGAGCGAGCCATCGGCATCTCCCGCGATCTGAGCCACGAGCTCACCCCACCGATCCTGGCCGACGCCGGCTTGGGACCGGCCCTGCACTGGCTCGGCCGGGTGACCGGCGAGCGCTACGACCTGGCCGTGGAGGTCCTGACCCCGGACGAGGGGCCGAGCTGCGGCGAGGCCATCCGCACCCTGGTGTTCCGAGGCGCCCGAGAGCTGCTCTTCAACGTCGTCAAGCACGCCCGCACCCGCCGAGCCTGGCTGACCCTGGAGGGCACCGAGGGTGAGGTGGTGCTCACGGTGTGCGACGCGGGCGTGGGCATGAGCCACGACCAACAGGAGCGACGCGGCTACGGGCTCTGGACCCTGCAGGACCGGGCCGACGCCCTCGGCGGCCGGCTGGTGGTGGAGAGCCCCCCCGGAGAGGGCGTCACCGTCACCTTGGTGGTGCCGAGCCGCGTCGCCGCCACCGCCCCCCTCGCCGTGGACACCCCGTCGTGATCCGTCGGGCCCGCTGAGGATCCCCACCGAGGCGATCGTGGTACCGTCGTGCAAGTGTTCAGCTCCGGCGCCATCTTCCTCATCGACGACCACCCCATCGTGAGAGCCGGCCTGCGGGCCCTCATCGAGGAGGACCCGCGCCTCAGCTGCATCGGCGAGGCCGACTCGGCGGAAGCCGCGCTCAGGCTGCTGCCATCGCTCACCCCAGACGTCGTCCTGGTGGACCTGTCCCTGAAGGGGGCCAACGGCCTGGAGCTGGTCAAGGGCATCGTGGCCCTGCGACCCGAGCTGCGCGTGCTGGTCCTGTCCATGCACGACGAGCAGCTCTACGCCGAGCGGGCCCTCGAGGCCGGAGCCCGCGGCTACGTCATGAAGGACAACGCCCCCGAACAGCTGCGGGACGCGATCCACAACGTGCTGGCAGGACAGGTGCACCTCAGCCCCGCCATGACCACCGCCATGCTCGAGCGCTCCCTGAGAGGTGTCGAGCACAGCTCCTCTCCCAGGAGCCTGCTCAGCGACCGGGAGCTCGAGGTCTTCGAGCGCCTCGGCGAAGGCCTGCCGACCCGCCAGGTGGCCGAGGCGCTGCACTTGAGCGTCAAGACCATCGAGAGCCACCGGGCCAGCATCAAGAAGAAGCTCGGCCTCAGCAACGCCAACGAGCTGGTGCGCCAGGCTGTGCTCTTCAAGGAGGGGCTGCGCTGACGCCCAGCGGCGCGGTGAGCGTCGGCGCCTCCATCAGCCCCCCAGCTCTGCCACCAGCGCGTCGAAGACCACCCGCACCCGCCGGCTCGTGCGCACCTCCCGGTGGCTGGTGATGTACATGGGCACGGGCAGCGCCTCCATGTCCGCCAGCACGCGCACCACGGCGGGATCGGCGTCCCCCACGGCCTCGATGACGGGGCAGATGCCGTAGCCGGCCCGACAGTGGGCCCACTGCACGAGGTGATCGGCGGTGAGCACCGGGAAGTTGGCCTCCGTGAGGCGCAGTCCCCGGGCCGCCAGGAAGGGGAGCATGGCGGACACGGGCGGGAAGCCGAAGAACTCGGCGCCCTCGAAGTCCTTGGAGCTCACGGGGTCCCCGATGGAGGCCAGGTAGGTGGGGGAGGCGTAGAAGCCGGCGGAGCGATCCGGCAGGCGCAGGGCCACGAGGTCGGCCTGGGTGGGGGGCACGTTGCGCACGGCCAGATCGGCCTCCCGACGCTGGAGATCCCGCAGGTCGTTGGCCGCCACCAGCTCCAGGTGGAGGCCGGGGTGCTCCCTGCGCAAGCGCCGCACGACGGGCCCCAGCAGGTGGGCGCAGATGAGCTGGCTGGCCGTGATGCGCACGAGGCCCTCGAGGGCCTGGGAGCGGCCCCTGGCGATGAGGGAGACGCGGTTCGCGGCCTCGGCCATGGCGCGCACCTGGTCTACGAGGGACAGGCCGGCCTCCGTCAGCTGCAGCAGGTTGCCGACGCGCTCGAAGAGCACGACGCCGAGCTCCTCCTCCAGAGCCGCCACCTGCCGCCCCACGGTGGGCTGGGTGCTGCCCAGGGCTCGCGCTGCCGCGGAGAAGGAGCCCTCCTCGGCGGCCGCCAGGAAGGAGCGTGCCCGGTCCCAGCTGAAGTTCACGGTCTGCCACTCCATGCCCACCCCATACAAGAATGCATAGCATGCCCCCACTTCCTCGGGGTGTCTACACAGGCCATGACCTCCTACCTTGTGGGGGAGTCGAGGCGCTCCGCCCGACCAACAGGAGCTCATCATGACCAACCCCACCGTCCCCACCGTTCCCAACTCGTCCAACCCCATGCAGAAGGTGTGCATCGTCGGTGCCTCCGGCAAGCTCGGCCAGTACATGATCCAGCACTGCCTGGACCGCGGCTACGAGGTGGTGGGCGTCTGCCGAGAGCAGTCCGTGCCCAAGCTCGCCGCCTTCGCCGACCGCATCACCATCGTTCCCGGCATGACCAACGACCGCGCCGTCATCGAGGCCGCCGTGGCAGGCTGCGACGGGGTGCTCGTGGTGCTCGCCCCCTGGGGCATCCAGCAGTACGCATCGGGCACGGCCCAAGCGGTCATGGACTTCGCCGAGCCCGATGCCCGACTGGTTTTCAGCTGCGGCTGGCACATCAGCCGCGACGGCCAGGACAGGTACTCGTGGGGCCTGCGGGCCTTCGTGAGCGTCTTCGGCTTCCTCGGGCGCCTGGCCCGCATGGTGGAGCTCGACGACCACGTGGAGGCCACCCGGCGCGTCTTCGAGAGCGACACCGCCTGGACCGTAGTGCGGGGCAGCGACCTCGAGGAGGGCGACTCCCAGGGCCTCCCCGCGTGGAGCCGGCACGTAGGGGACCCCGTCCTGGCCAGCAACCTCACCCGCCGCGTGGACTTCGCCCTGTTCATGGTGCACGCCCTCACGGACGAGGCCCTGGTGCAGGAGGCGCCGGCCATCGTGGGCTGCCAGTCGGCCTCGGCCCTGGCGCATGCAGGGCAGGCGAGCGCGGCTGCCTGAGGGGAGGGTCTGGGCTGTGGAGGCGGTCCTCGATGCGTGCCCTCGCGAGTGAGCAGGCCCGAAGGGCCGGAGGGGGGGGGCTGCCTGCTCCATTGCTCGTGGAGCCTGTCTACGGCGGCATGGGTAACTATCCAGAAACAGCGGGGGGGCTTGGGCCCCGCCGGCCCCCGCACCCCATGATCGGCCCTCGGCTGCCCTCCCAACCCGCTCGTCCCCCAGGTCCCTGAGGCGCCAGGGAGCTGCGTTGGTTCATGGTCCGGTGGAGGCGCCTCAGCGCCATGGGGAGCTCTCCGGAATTCGCACCGCCTTCTCGGGACAAGCGCCTCCCCGGCACGAGGACCGCCGGAAGGGTACGGGGGAGCGTGCGGTTCAACCTGCTCGCCTCCACGTTGCTGCGACCGGGCTCCCTGTTCGGCGTCACCCTCCCGGCGACGGTGCTCCTTCTCTCGGTGGCCACCCTCCGCTGGGACTGGACCGACCTCTGCACCTCCTATGGCTTCCCGCTGCCACACACCTCCTGGTACGGGAGCTCGCTCGAGTGGGAGGTGGCGCCGCTGTTCCTGTTGGTCGACCTCGCGATGCTGGCGCTGCCGGTCCTCGGGCTCCAGCGCGCCTGGATCCGTCGCATCCACTCACGTCGCCTCACGATGGCCGTCGCGACGACCATCGCCGTGGTGGGGTACGGGTGGCTCGCCGTCGCCTGGCTCCTCCCCGCCGCCGCCGGCCTCCTGCACCCGCGGGTGCACGTGATCGGCCAGGGCCTCGACCGCGTCGCCATCCACGCGACCCGATACGAGTACTGCCCCAACCTCGACGGGTGAGCTCGGTGAGCGGGTGGGCGTCTTCGCGGCCTCTCCTGGCAGCGCGGTACCCCCGCGTGCTGGAGGTGCTCCCCGTGCTCGAACGCCTGAGGTCTGCGTGAAGGTCTGCGTCGCCATGAGCGGGGGAGTGGACTCCTCCACGGTCGCCGGGCTGCTGGTCGAGGCCGGGCCCGAGGTCGTGGGCGTACATTTGAAGCTGCACGACGCGCCCTCGCCCGGCAGTCCGGCGGTAGCGACGGCGCCACGCGCTCCTCGCCCACCGCCGAGTTCACGTACGACACGAGCAGCGTCCCCGCCTCGGCCTGGGGCTGCGCGCGGCAACGGCCGGGTGGTGCTCAACAACAAGGGCCTGCCCATCAAGCAGTACGGGCCGCTCTTCTCCAACTCGGTCGCCTTCGAGGCCGAGGAGGGTTTCTCGGGCGTCACGCCCGTCATCACCTACGACCCCCTCGGGCGTGCCGTGCGCGTAGACCTGCCGGACGGCAATGTGCGCCGCGTCAAGGATAGGCAACATCAAGCCCTATCGGGCGCCACCCCTGGCCCGTTGGATGGTGCTGTTTTGTCCTCTGGCGCAGCTCTGCTCGCCCGTCGCTGTCCCTCGCTTCAGGCCGTTGGCGTCTGCGTGGCGTCGGCCGGTGGCACCCGCGACGGCGGCGACACCCCCCGCTGGCGCGCTGAGGTTGGCGTAGCGAGGGCAGAGGTTGGCGCAGCGAGGGCGGCATCTATGAATCGGCCGTAGGAGTCAACTATACCGTTCGCTGAGCCACCGCATG
>ERZ761602.5319-NODE-5319-length-15394-cov-4.848230_pt1 | contig 15394 bp, 7 predicted proteins | sample MGYA00512165_ERZ761602 | MGnify/ENA primary metagenome ERZ761602 (study PRJEB28899, sample SAMN02445085) | bioreactor sludge metagenome | biome: EBPR sludge; isolation source: Thorneside wastewater treatment plant | place: Australia: Brisbane, Thorneside...
AGCACGAACTGCAGCGCGGCCTCGATCAGGCGCGCGCCGTGGGTGGCGCACACCAGCCACTGCCCCGCGATCGGGAAGGCGGCGAGACCCCGCGCCAGCGGCAGCCCGGCGGCCTGGAGCAGCGGGAGCGTGCCACCCCCCGCGCCGACGAACACGAATCGCGCGCGACAGCGTCCGGTTTCCCCGGTGGCGGTGTCGCGGACGGTGAGTTCCCAGGCGGAGCCGACGCGACGCAGCCCCTCGACCCGCCGGCCGGTCAGGACGCGGCAATGCTCCTGCGCACCGAGCCAGCCGAGGAGCCGGCGGGAGAGTTCGCCGAAATCGACGTCGGTACCGGCCTCGACGCGGGTGGCGGCGACCGGTTCGTCGCCGCGGCCCTCGATGAGAAGGGGCGCCCATCGGTGCAGCTCCGCGGGATCGGCCGTGAAGCTCATCGCACGGAAGAACGGATGCGCGACCAGGGCGTCCCGGCGCGCGCGCAGCCAGGCGATGCGGTCGTTGCCACGCACAAAGCTCAGGTGGGGGACGCGGCGGATGTAGGCCGGGGGATCCGGCGCGAGGCCGTGAGCCGCGGCCCAGCCCCAGAACTGCCGCGAGCGCTCGAACCGGGCGAAGATCGCGAGCGCGGGGGTGACGTCGATGCCGGCGCCGGGCGTCGCGGGCGGCGGAGTGTAGTTGAGCTCGCAGAGTCCGGCGTGGCCCGTGCCGGCGTTGTTCCATCCGTCGGAGCTTTCACGGGCGAGGCCGTCGGCCGCCTCGAGCACGTGGAGCGAGAGACGCGGTTCGAGCGATTTGAGCAGCGCACCCAGGTGTGCGGACATCACGCCGCCGCCGATCAGGATCACGTCGGGGTGCTCGAAGGATGACATTGCGGTGGAAGGGACAGCCGCGCCGGGAAACGCATCGGACAAGGTCCGCGGCAGCGGGCCAAGGTGAAAGGCGAAGGGAGGCGCCGCCCACCGGTGCTCCGGCCGCGACGATGCGGGAGCGGTGGAGCCGCTTGTCCCCAAGCGGATGACGATCGGCCGTACCTCCCGCAGCGGCTTGAGGACAAGCCGCTCCACCGCGGTACCCGCACCTCCACCGCTCGGCGCGGGACTTGCCCGACGAGTTGGAGCGCGGGCTGCGGCGGAGCGGGCCGGGAGGACCCGCGCCGGGACGCTTACCAGCCGAGCGCGGCGGTGAGGCGGAACTTGCGGGGCTCGGCGAGGAGGACGCGCGCGTAGCCGCTGAGCGCGGGATTGTAGCGCAGCGGCATCAGTTCGTCCTCGTCGGTCAGGTTGGTGACATTGAGCTGGACGGTGAAGTCCGCGTTGCGTCGCAGCACCGGGAGCTTGCGGCGGTAGCCGACGAAGGCGTCGACCTTGAAATCGACCGGGCCGTAAAGCGTGCGCCCGAAGATCCGGTTGCCGGCGGCGGTGCGCCCGGTGACCTCGCGGCCGAGCTTGGGTTCGCTCTGCCAGCGCGCGCCGCCACCGACGAAGAGGCCGTTCAGCCGGCCGGTGGTGAAACTGTAGCGCAGGCTCGCGTTGGCCTTCCACGGGCGCTCGCCGTAACCGAAGCCGTAGAAGTCGCGCGTGCCTTCCATGATGCGCTCGAGACCGGCGGCCTCCTGCGCGATCGTGGAGTTGGACGTCGGATTGACGAGGTTCCCGGCCCCCGGAGTGGCGAGCCAGAAGTCGCGCTCGCGGCCGAACCAGGCTTCGAATTCGGGCACGATGCGGGAGCGGTCGGTCGCGGTGTGAGAGGCGTTGAGGATGCCGGTGAAGTTGCGGCTCAGGTTGAACCAGGTGGACAGCTCGTAGCCGCGGTTGCGGACGTCGGAGGTGCCGATGAGGTTGGCCTCGTCGCCGATGAGGTGGGCGCTGTAGTCGGCGGCGGAGATGCGGCCGGCGGCAAGCAGCGTGTCGAGGATGCGGGTCGTCGGGGCGACCAGGTTGTTCTCGCCGCTGTTGAGATTGATGACGAACGTGCCGCCGGCGGCCTTGTTCTGGTTGGTGTGAAAGGCGGTGGCGCGGACGAAGACCCGGTTGTCGAGCAGGTTGAGCATGAAGCCGTAGTCGTGCGTCTCGCCCTCGAACGGTTCGGGCAGGCGCTCGTCAGGCAGGACGCGCGCGTTGAGGGGCGGCTGGGAGTTGTTGGTGCCGTGGTTGTAGAACAGCGACACGAGCTTGCTGGCGTGGAAGACGACGCCCTGCGTGCTGGTGACGGGGGCGTGGCGCGTCGTGTCGTCTACCGTATCCGAAAAGCTGATTTCGTTGGCGAGGCGGCGGCCGGCGCGCACCTCGGGGTCGGTGGCGGCGAAGCGGCGTTCCCCGTGCTGGTCGAAGCTGATCCGGTCATACCGCAGGCCGGCGGTGACGATCACGCGATCGTCCCAGAACGTGCTCTGGGTGGCGGCGAGCAGCGTGCGCATCGTGCGCAGGATGTCGCCGCCGGCGGTGTTCACGTTGACCCAGGTGGGGCGCAGGGTGCGGCCGTTGCGGGTGACGGTGAAGGAGTCCTGCCCGTTGCCGCCGTAGTAGGTGTCGAACCGGCCGGGCGCGACATAGTGGCGGCGCCAGACGAAGTTGGCGGCGTTTTCGGGATTGGCGGCGTTGGCGAAGGGGACGCCGTTCTCGTCGACGAGGATTTGCGCCATCGGGTAGCGCCAGGAACGGAGTTCGCCGTGTTCGGCCAGGCCGGCCAGCCGGTGGCGGCCGAGCCGGCCGAGGTCGAGCGCCCACGCGACCGAGGCGCGCACGGCATCGACGGTGTACGCGCCGTCGTCGGCCACCCAGCGGCCCTCGAGGTAGAGGCGCCCGGTGTTGGGATTCGGAATCGGGGTGGGGGTGCCGTTCGGGTTCGGGATGACGGTGTTCGGATCGCCGGCGAACGTGAGCTGGTTGCCCTGCACGGTGCGGACGAGCTGGCGCGTGCGCTCGCGGTTCCAGGCGAGCTCGACGGTGAGGTCGCGGGTGAAGCGGTGTTCGGCGGTGACGACGAGGCGGTTGAAGTCGTGGTCGCGCGCGGAACCCGGGCCGTACGTGGAGACCGAATACGGGATCTGGTCCCACGGCACGAGGGTGAGCCCGGCGCGGTCGGCGACGGGCACGTTGAGATCCTCGTACGTGCTCTCCAGCAGGCGGAGATTGGCGGCGTTGCTGAGCGTGAGCGTGAACGGCGCGGCGCCGGCGGCGTCGGTGACGTGCAGCGTGCGGGCGGTGGTGTTGCGGTTGAGGCCGCTGGCGCGGTCGGCGGCGACCCAGGCGGCGTCGGAGCGTGTCGGGGAGCCGCGCGCCTGCCACAGGCGGAGCGCGTCGTAGGCGTTGATCGGCCGCGAGGCGTGGGAGCGCACCTGGCCGTTCTCGAAGTTGGCGAGCAGCGTGGTCGAGGGCACGGGGGTGAAGCGCACGGAGACGGCGCCGCGCGTCGTGTCGTTGTAGTCGTAGGTGCGCCAGCCCTGGCTGTCCTGGAAAAGTCCATTGAGGCGCAGGGCGAGCTTGCCGGGAACGAGCACCTGGTTGTGGTCGACCTCGGCGCGTTGGAAGCTCCACTGGCCGGTCTGGAGCCGGACGCCGCTGCGGGTACGGTTCGCCTGCGCGCGTTTGGTCAGGATGTTCACGAGCCCGCCGGGAGAACCGAAGCCGAAGAGGATGGAGTTCGGTCCGGAGGAGAGCTCGAGCCGCTCCGTGTTGTAGACATCGATCGGGATGCCGGTCTCGAAGAAATCCAGCGCGGTGCTGGCGGAGAGGCCGCGCACGCGGATGCGCGTGTCGCGCAGGTCCGAGCCGCCGAGAAACTGGGGGTTGGCGTCGGCGGCGGTGTCGAGCATGTCGGCGGCCATGTTGGGCGCGTAGGCGATCATGTCGGCGAGGGAGTTCACGCTGAAGTCGGAGAGGAATTCCGGCGTGAAGACCTGCACGGCGGCGGCGGTGTCCTTGAGCGACGTGTTGAAGCGGGAACCGGAGGCGGTGTTGCCGGCCTGGTAGCCCACGTCCTTGTCGGACGTGACCTCGAAGATGGACAGCTGGATGGGCGGGGGTGGCGCAGCGTCGGCGGACGCCCCGCGGGGGGGTGTGGCGGCGTTTTGGGCGAAGCCGGTGGCGAGGCCGGCGAGGGTGAGCAGCGGGAGGCGAAGCAGCGACGCGGTCATGGGGAAGGGGAACGGCGCGGGGCAGGCGCGGCTCGCGACTGAAAAGAGGAAACTCGCCGGCGCAAGCCCGGGCGAAGGTGCGGAGTTTGGTCGGCTGCACGCGCCGAGCGCGCCGACGCGAGGATGCCCGCCATGAAAGGTGAAGCGGCTCGTCCCCGGGCCGCTCCGGACGGGATCGACGCACGCCAGCCGCCCGGGTACAGGCGGCTCCACTCCGACGGCATCGTGGCGGCTCAGCGCCCGCCGCCGCTCAGGTAACGATGGATGCCCTGGGCCGCCTTGCGGGCGTCGCGCACGGCGTGTACCACGAGGCTCGGCCCGCGGACGTCGTCGCCGCCCGCGAAGACCCCCGGCTCGCTGGTCATCTGGTTGCCGTCCACCTTGAGCCCGCCCCATTCGTCGGTGAGCAGGGCGGCGAAATCGCTCCCGGGGGGGAACAGGACCGGATCGAAGCCGTATGCGACGAGCACGACGTCGGCGGCGACCTCGAACTCCGAGCCCGGCACCGCGCGCGGCTTGCGCCGGCCGGACGCGTCGGGCGCGCCGAGCTCCATGCGCACACAGCGGACGGCCCCGACCGGACCGCCGTCGTCGGCATCCGTGCGGCCGGCGAGCGCGGAAGGATTGGTGAGGAACTCGAACCGCGCGCCCTCCTCGAGGGCGTTGGCATATTCCTTCCGGCTCCCCGGCATGTTGGCGAGGTCCCGCCGATAGATGCAGACCGCCTCGCGGGCGCCACTGCGCAGGGCCGTGCGCAGGCAGTCCATGGCGGTGTCGCCTCCGCCGAGGACGACCACGCGCTGGCCGCGCACGTCGATCTCCGGGAGATCCACGAGCGGCGACACGACGTTCTTGCGGATCAGGAAGGGCAGCGCCGCATGCACGCCGGGGCGGTGTTCCCCGGGGACGCCGGCCGCCTTGGGCGCCTGGGCACCGACCGCGAGAAAAACGGCGTCGAACGTGCGGCGCAGGTGGGCGAGCGACACATCCCAGCCCACCTTCACGCCGAGCCGGAACTTCACCCCGCGCTGCACCAGCAACTCCACGCGCCGTTCGACGATCCGTTTCTCGAGCTTGAACGCGGGAATGCCGTTCACCAGGAGCCCGCCGGGGATCATGAGGGACTCGAAGACCGTCACGTCGTAACCGAGCTGGGCCAGCTCGTCGGCGGCCGCGATGCCGCCCGGTCCCGATCCGATCACCGCGACGCTGAAGCCATTGGGCGCCGCCGCGCACGCCTCGACGGCGCCGTGATCGAACGCGTAATCGTTGATGAACTTCTCCACGGCGCCGATCGCCACCGGCTCGCTCTTGCAGTTGAGGATGCACGCGCCTTCGCAGAGCCGTTCCTGCGGGCAGACGCGCGAGCAGATCTCCGGCATGTTGCTCGTACTGCGCGAGACCGCGGCGGCCTCGAGGAACTGGCCCTGGGCGGCGAGGGCCAGCCACTCGGGGATGCGGTTCTGGAGCGGACAGCCCGTCATGCAGAGCGGATGCGGGCACTGGATGCAGCGGCTCGCCTGCGCGCGCACCGCGGCGGCGTCGAAGTTGCCGTAGATCTCGCGGAAATCCGCGATGCGTTCGCGCGCGCCGCGCTTTGGCGGGGAGCCGCGGGGGATGGCGGACCAGGCGTACTTGGGATTCGACGGCATCATGGCGGCGGGTTCCCGATGACAGAATCGTGCCGCGCAGGCGCGCGGCGCGCGAGGGCGAAGCGGCCCGGCACGCCGAGGAATAAGGCGGCGGTGTGGGCTGGATAAGCGGACCTGCCCGCCCGGCGCTGAGGGGTGGTTGCAAGAAACGAAGCGCGTTGGGCAAGATGTGCGGTGAGGGACGGCCCGCCGGTGCCGTAGTATGAAATGTGAACACCATGACGTGCGAAATAGATGCGGCCCTGGCGGAGGCGGAACTCATCCGGTCCCGGCATGAGGGCGTGCATGCCGTGCATGGATTGGTCACGGCGATGCGGATCTGCCGCAGCCTGCATCAGGAAGGCGGATGGTGTCCGCGGACGGCCCGGGTGTTTCACGCGGCCGTGCGCAAGCTGCGCTGCCTGGACCGGACGGGGTTCCTGCCGCACGGCGACGACCTGGAATTTGCCACCGACGACGAGCAGGGGTTCGAGCAGGGTTCGTGCGCTTCGGGTACGATGGAACGCTCGTGGTCGGTCGCGTGCTGACATGGGTATTGCGCCGCGTCCCCGGCGGTGACCGCTGCGGCGGGCCCGCCGGGAGATTGCGGCCGGCGGCGAATCGGTGCAATCCGGGCGGATGAACAACGCCCGCAAGAGACCTGCCATCGCGTTCGCGCTCGCCGGCCTGAGGCTGGCCGTGCTGCTCCCCTGCTTCGGCCCCGTGGCGCTCCGCGCGGCGGCGGAGGAGGAGGTGCGGCATTGGACCGTCGCGGGCGCGGCCCGGGAGGGTCTGGTGTTCGCCCCGCGGAGCCCGGCGGCCTCGCCGGCTCCGCTCGTATTTGCTTTTCACGGACACGGAGGGTCGATGCGGCAGGCGGCGCGTTCCTTCCAGTTGCACGCACGCTGGCCCGAGGCGTGCGTGGTTTACCTGCAGGGCCTGAACACCCCGGGCGTCCTGAGCGATCCCGAGGGCCGGCGGCCCGGCTGGCAGCACCGGCCTGGCGATCAGGGCGATCGCGACTTGAAGTTCTTCGACGCCGTGCTCGCCGACCTGCGCGCGCGGCATTCCATCGATGACCGGCGGGTGTACGCGACGGGCCATTCCAACGGCGGCATCTTCACGTACCTGTTGTGGGCGGAGCGGGGCGCGGTGCTGGCGGCCGTCGCGCCCTCGGGCGCCGCCGCTCCGCGCCTCCTGCGCCAGTTGCGACCCAAACCCGTGCTGCACGTCGCCGGGGAGGCCGATCCGCTGGTGAAGTACGCCTGGCAGCGGCAGACGATCGATGCGGTCCTCGCCCTCAATCGCGCCGGCCCCGGCCGGCCCTGGGCGCACGGCGGGACGTGGCACGATTCGCCGCTCGAGGCTCCGGTGGTGGACTGGACGCATCCCGGCGGCCACGAGTTCCCCGCCGCGGCGCGGGCGGCGATCGTGGAGTTTTTCCGGGCGGACGCGGAGGCGAAGGATCGCAGCGACCGGACGAAGCGGAAATAAGACGGCATCGGCCCGCCGGGCTCGTCGCGGGCAAAAGGGGCCTGGTCGGCGCGGGAAAGGTTGGACGCCTGCGGCGCGATTCCCTAGTCGAAACGGTGTCATGGACGCCCACCCCGGAACACGCCGCCAGTTCGTTCAATCCGTCCTGCTGGGCGCTGCGGCGCTCGGCGCCCGTTCACTTTACGCAGGGGAACCTGCGGCCTGGACCATCGGCTGCCTCAACCGGCCCTGGACGAAGTGGAGCTGCGACGAGATGCTGGATGGCGTGAAGGCGGCGGGTTACGGCATCGTCGGCCTGCAGACGCCGACGAAGGACGACCCGTTCGTGGCTTCGGACTCGGCGTCGTACCTGGAGGCGTTGAAGGCGAAGATCGCTGCGCGCGGCCTGACGGCGACCATGGGACGGATTCGCACCCAGGACGACCGCCCGCTCGACGACCAGGCCAGGGCGGAACTGCGTCGCCAGATCGAGAACGCGCGCAAGCTGGGGCTCGGCACGCTGATCAACACGGGCGTCGGCAAGCCCGCGCAGTTCGAGGGCTGGTATCGCAGCATGGCATACGCGGCGGAGTACGGCGGGGACCGGGGCATCAGGATCGTCACCAAGCCCCATGGCGGCGTGAACGCGGCCGCCGCCGAGCTGGTGCGCTGCATCGAGAAGGTGAACCATCCGAACTTCGGCATCTGGTACGACCCGGGCAACATCGTGTACTACACGGGCAAGGATCCGTTGAAGGAGATGGAGCCGATCCTCTCGCGGATCACGGCCTTCACCGCGAAGGACTGCACCGCGCAGAATGGCGATGTCATGATCCAGCTCGGCGCGGGCAAGGTGGATTTTCTGCCGCTCTTCCGGCGGCTGAAGCAGGCGGGTTTCAAGGGGCCGTTCATGGTCGAGGCGTGCGCGATCGGGGCGACCGCGGCGGCGACCACCCGGAACGCGCGCTCCAATCGCGAGTTCCTCGAGACCTTGTTCAAGCTGGTCTGAGTCTCCGCTTCCCACGATGCAGCGCGGCGTCGCAGTCGGATTCCGGCCGGCCCCCTGGCGGATCCTCGGGGCAATCTGGACCGTCGCGCTGGCGGCGGGCAGCGCCGCGGGGGCGGAAACCACGGCGATCCGGGGGGCGGTCGAATTCAATCGCGATGTCCGGCCGATCCTCTCGGACAAGTGCTTTTACTGCCACGGTCCCGACGCTTCGCACCGGAAGGGCAAGCTCCGGCTCGACTCGCGGGAAGACGCGCTCGCTCGGGAGGCGTTTGTGCCGGGGGATCCCGGGCGGAGCGAACTGGTGGCGCGCATCCTGTCCGCGCACGAGGACGAGGCGATGCCGCCGCCCGAATCCAACAAGCGGCTCGACGCCCGGGAAAAACGAGTCCTCCAGGAGTGGATCCGCCAGGGCGCGACGTACCAGAAGCACTGGGCGTACGAGCTGCCGGTGAAACCGGCGGTGCCGGCGGGGTCCGCAGGCGTCGACGCGCTGGTTGCCCGCCGCCTCGCGGAAGTCGGCCTGACGGCCTCGCCCGAGGCCGATCGCCGCACGCTGATCCGGCGGCTGCATGCCGATCTGCTCGGATTGCCGCCGTCGCCGGAAGAGGTGGCCGCGTTCGAGCGGGACACCGCGCCCGATGCCTATGCCGCGCTGGTCGAGCGCGTGCTGGCGAGTCCCCATTACGGCGAGCGCATGGCGCAGGGCTGGCTCGATGTCGTGCGGTTTGCCGACACGATCGGCTATCACAGCGACAACCCGCGCAACGTCTGGCCGTACCGCGACTGGGTCATCCGGAGCTTCAACGCCAACAAGCCCTTCGACCGGTTCACGCTCGAGCAGATCGCCGGCGACCTCCTGCCGGACGCCACCCCGGAGACGCGCGTCGGCTCCGCCTTCAACCGCCTGCTGCTCTCGACGGAGGAAGGCGGCGCGCAGCCGAAGGACTATGAGGCGCGGATGATGGCGGACCGCGTGCGCGCCATTGGCACGGCCTGGCTGGGGCAGACGACGGGTTGCGCGCAATGCCACGACCACAAGTTCGACCCGATCTCGACGCGCGACTTCTACGCGCTGGGGGCGTTCTTTGCCGACGTGAAGGAAGCGTCGGTGGGGCGGCGCGAGGAGGGCATGCTCGTCACGACCCCGGAGCAGGAGGCACGGCTCGCGGAGCTGGATGCGGCGCTGGCCGCGGCGCGCCGCGCGGTGGAGGCAGTCCGCCCCGAACTCGATCTCGCCCAGGCCGCCTGGGAAACCGCGCTGCGCCAGGGCACGGTGCGCCTGCGCGAACTGGAGCCGGGCGCCAAGGCGGCCCCGGCCGCCCAGCGGGCGGCACGGGAGGCGCTCGCCGCCGCCCGCAAGGAGCCGCGGACGGCGCGCGAACGGCAGGCCTTGCAGGCCTGGTTCGAGGCGCTGCCGGACGCGCCGCACCGCGACCGACTTTCCGCGCGCACCCGGGCCGAGCAGGCCCGGAAGGAGTATTACGACGGGCTGCCGAAATGCCTCGTCACCGAGGCGGGGGCGGAGAAGCGCATCGTGCGGGTGCTGCCGCGGGGCAACTGGATGGACGACTCCGGCGAGATCCTGCGTCCGGCGCTCCCGCATTTCCTCGCCCCTCCATCTCCGGACGGGCGTGAGCTCAACCGGCTCGACCTTGCGCGCTGGCTCGTGGCGCGCGACAATCCCCTCACGGCGCGGGCGTTCGTCAACCGCCTGTGGCGGCAGTTGTTCGGCGTCGCCCTCAGCCGGGTGCCGGAGGACCTGGGCGCGCAGGGCGAGGTGCCGCCCAACGGGCCGCTGCTCGACTGGCTGGCGTGCGAGTTCATGGACAGCGGCTGGGATGTGAAGCACGTCGTGCGCACCCTCGTGCTCAGCCGCACCTACCGGCAGACGTCGGCCGCGACCCCGGCGCAGCTCGCGGCCGATCCCGACAATCGCGAGCACGGCCGGCAGGGCAGGTTCCGGCTCGAGGCCGAGCAGGTGCGCGACTACGCGCTGGCCGTGGCGGGTCGGTTGGAGACGACGATCGGCGGGCCGAGCGTGAAGCCGTATCAGCCGGACGGCTACTGGGACAACCTCAACTTTCCCCCGCGCGAGTACGTGCGCGACCGTGGCGAGGCCCAGTACCGCCGCGGCCTGTACGTGTGGTGGCAGCGCACCTTCCTGCACCCGAGCCTGCTGGCGTTCGATGCGCCGAGCCGGGAGGAATGCGTGGCCGAACGCGGCCGGTCCAACCTGCCGCAGCAGGCGCTCGTCCTGCTCAACGACCCGACCTACGTCGAGGCCGCACGCGTCCTGGCCGCCCGGATACTGCGCGGGGGCGGGGAGGGCGACGGCCTGAAGATCGAGCACGCGGTGGGGCGGACCCTGCAGCGCGCCCCCCGGCCGGAGGAGCGCGCGACCCTCGCCGCGCTGCTGGCGGAGCGCCGGCGCGAGTACGCGGCCGATCCGGCAGCGGCGCGCGCGCTGCTCGCGACCGGCGACGCCGCGGTCCCCGCCGGGCCCGATGCGGTCGAACTCGCCGCCTGGACCCACGTCGCGCGCGTGCTGCTGAACCTCCACGAATTCATCACCCGCTCCTGAACATGCCCTTCGCTCCCTACAGTCTCCAGACCCGCCGCGCGTTCCTCGGCCGCGTCTCGCAGGGCGTCGGGGCGGCGGCGCTCGCCACGCTCCTGTCGCGCGCCCGCCTCGAGGCGGCGGCGCGCGGCGTCGTCCATCCTCTGCCGCTGCCGCGGCGGGCGAAGCGCGTGATCTGGCTGACGATGGCCGGCGGCCCGTCGCAGTTCGAGACTTTCGATCCAAAGCCGAAGCTCGCGGCCATGCACGGCGAGCCGATGCCGGAAAGCATGACCCGGGGCCAGCAGCTCGCACAGTTGCAGGGGCAGAAGCTCGTCTGCCACGCCCCGCAGTTTCCGTTCGCCCGCTATGGCCGGAACGGAACCGAGATCTGCACGTTGTTTCCCCACCTCGGCTCGGTGCTCGACGACATCTGCCTCGTCCGGTCGATGACCACGGACGCCATCAACCATGACCCGGCGCACATGTTCATGAACACCGGCGCCCAGATCGCGGGCCGGCCGAGCATGGGGGCGTGGGTGAACTACGGGCTGGGCAGCGAAGCCGAGAACCTGCCCGGTTTCGTCGTGATGGTATCGACCGGGCCCGGCCGATCGCCGCAGCCGATCGCCACGCGCCAGTGGAGCAGCGGCTTCCTGCCGACTCGCTTCCAGGGCGTGCAACTGCAGGGACGCGGGGATGCCGTGCACTACCTCGGCAACCCGGCCGGCGTGACCCGCGCCCGGCAGGGTGGGGACATCGCGGCGATCAACGCCCTCAACCGCCAGCACGCGGCGTTCGAAGCCGATCCGGAAATCGCCACGCGCATCGCGCAGTACGAGATGGCGTTCCAGATGCAGGCCAGCGTGCCGGAGCTGATGGACCTGCGCGGCGAGGACGCGCGCACCCTCGCGCTGTACGGATGCACGCCCGGCGACGGCAGCTTTGCCACGAACTGCCTCGTGGCCCGCCGGCTGGCCGAGCGCGGCGTGCGTTTCATCCAGCTTTATCACCGCGACTGGGACCATCACAGCCAGCTGCGCGAGGAATTGCCGCTGCGGGCAAAGGAGACGGACCAGGCCTCCGCCGCGCTGATCAAGGATCTGAAGCAGCGCGGATTGCTCGACGACACGCTGGTGGTGTGGACGGGTGAGTTCGGGCGGACGCCCATGTCCCAGGGCAACAAGGGCACCACCGGCCGCGACCACCACAACAAGTCCATGTCGATGTGGCTCGCCGGCGCCGGCGTGCGGCCCGGCCTCGTGTACGGCGCGACCGATGAGCTCGGCTACGTGGCGGTGGAGAATGTATGCACGGTGCACGACCTGCATGCGACCATGCTGCACCAGCTTGGAATCCAGCATGATGCCTTCACCGTGAAGTTCCAGGGCCTCGACGCGAAACTCACCGGCGTCGAGGGCGCGAAGGTGCTGCACGATATTCTGGCCTGATTCGCTCCGGGTGGAAAGGGGCGGCACGGAGCTGCAAAGAAGCTACACGTGTAAGCAGGTTGCGTTCGCTCCGGGGTGAAAACCGTGCAACGAGCCGGGATGTGTCTTGCGACTGGGCGCGGCGCTGGTTTGCTCGGCGCGCCCTTTTTCCCCGATGCGTCGAGCGGCCCTGAACATATTTGATGGAACAAGTGCGTGCCGTCCCGGGGTCGGCGTACCCGCGCGGAGCGAGCACCGTTCCTTCCGCGGCAACCGGTTTCCCCGGCCCATGCTCGGCTGAACATGGGTCGTCCCCGCCCCGCGGGGGCAGGTTGTGCGATTTCCTACACTTTCCCCTCTCATGCGCTGGAGTCTTCTGCCTGGTAATGACGTCAAACGCGCGCGTGCCCTCGGGCGCGCCGCTCACCCGGTCGCGCCGTGCGCACGGGCCGAAACTCGCGACGAACTCTGCGTGGGCGCAGTCCGACTCGGGGCGGGCGGACGTCTCGGACGGGCGCTGCTCGTGGCTCTCGCCGCTGCGCTTCCCGCCGTGGCGCAAGTGCAGCCGTTGCCGTCGAACGCCATCAACCTGAACTCCGAGACGAGCCGGCAGGCGACGGTGCAACTGCTTGCCGGACACGCGCAGCAGAACAAGTCCTCCGCCGAAGCCGTTGCCCTCGCGCGGGGCTGGGCCGTGCGCGGCACGTCCTCCTCGGGCCGGCGTTTCGAGTTGATGGAGATCGCGGGCGGCACGCCGAACTACTTCATCACCCACAACGTCAACGCCGCGATCTCGACCGGCGCGAATCTCATCCGGAACACCGCTCCCTATAACGTCAACGGCAACGGCTTCATCGTCGGCGTCTGGGACGGCGGCGCCGTGATGTCGAATCATCAGGAGTTCGGAGTGCGGGTGCTGATCCAGGACGGCGCGAGCGTGATCGACCATGCCACGCACGTCGCCGGCACGATCGGTGCCGCCGGCGTGCTGCCCTCGGCGCTGGGCATGGCCCCGAGCGTCAGCATCGATTCCTACGACTGGACCAACGACCTCAGCGAAATGGCGTCCCGGGCTGCGACAGGCCCCAACCAGCCGGGCAGCATCTATCTTTCCAACCACTCCTACGGCTTCATCCGCGGCTGGGAATCGGGTTCGTATTCCGGTGCCTCCGGTCCGCACTGGTTCGGCAATGCCGGCGAGCGCGAGGACCGCGGCTTCGGCAACTACAACTCGACCGCCCAGACGATCGACGCGGTGCATTACAACGCGCCCTACTACCTCGCCTTCAAGTCCGCCGGCAACGACCGCAACGACGGCGCGCCGGCGGCGGGCACGACGTATTACTACGTGAGCGGCGGGTTCTGGACCTCCAAGTCGTACAATCCCGCCACCGATCCCCTCGGCGACGGCTCGGATGCGGGCGGCTACGACACCATGGAACAGCAGGCCAGCGCCAAGAACCTGATGACCGTCGGCGCGGTCAACGACGCCGTCTCCGGCGGCGTGCGTTCCCCCGCCGCGGGCACCATGGCGGATTTCAGCAACTGGGGTCCCACCGACGACGGCCGCATCAAGCCCGACATCGTGGCCAATGGCGTCGGCCTGCTCTCGTCGGTCAACACCGCGACCAACGCCTACGCTTCGTTCAGCGGCACGAGCATGTCCACGCCCAATGCCTCCGGCTCGGCCGCGCTGCTCATCGACTACTACGCCGAGCTGTTCCCGGGCCAGGCCATGCGGGCCTCCACGCTCAAGGGGCTGATGCTTCACACCGCGACCGATGTCGGCAACGCCGGCCCGGATTACGCCTACGGCTGGGGACTCGTGAATGCCAAGGCGGCCGCCGACCAGATCAAGGCGCACGCGGACGCTCCCTCCAGCCGCTTCCTGCATGAGGCGTCGCTTTCCTCGGGCGCGACGCACACGTATCCTTTTCAATGGGACGGCGTGGGGCCGATCCGCGCGACGATCTGCTGGACGGATCCCGCGGGCACGATCAAGACCGGCCTGGACAACCGCTCCCCGGCGCTCGTCAACGACCTCGACCTGCGCATCGTGGACCCGAGCGGATTCAACACCTATTACCCGTACGTCCTCAACGTGAACAACCCGGCCGCGCTGGCGACGGTCGGCGACAACGTGGTGGACAACGTCGAGCAGGTTGTCATCCCGGCCCCGTTGCCCGGCACCTACCAGCTCGTGGTGAGCCACAAGGGGTCGCTGACCGACGGAGTCCAGGCGTACTCGCTCATCCTCAACGGCCAGGCCATCGCGCCGGCGACGACGGTCACGGTTTCGCCCACCGACGCGGTGGCGGGCGAATCCCAGACGGGCGAGGGCACCGGCACGTTTACCTTCACCCGCACCGGCTCGACGGCCAGCGCACTCACGGTAAACTTCACCGTGGCCGGCACCGCCACCGCCGGGGTGGATTACACCGCCCTGGGGACGTCGGTGACGATCGCGGCGGGCTCGGCCACGGCGACCAAACAGGTCACCGTCATCGAGGACGCCGCCATCGAGGGCGACGAAACGGTGTCCGTCACCCTCGCGACCGGCGCCGGGTATGGGATCGGTTCTCCGTCCGCCGCGGTCGTGACCATCAAGGACGACGATGCGGCGTCGACCGCGTTCGTGACGGCGTTCAGCGCGGGGACGGTGCGGAACAACTACAGCGGCTGGGTGGGACTGCGGGTGCAGGTGGGAGGCAGTGCGCTGACGGTGACGGAGCTCGGGCGGCTGATGCTGACGGGCAACAGCGGGACGCACACGGTGAAGCTGGTGCGCGCCTCCGATGGGCAGGACGTGGCGGGCGGCTCGGTGGCGCTGGCGATGAGCGGCGGCACGGTGGGCCAGATCAAGTATGCCGCGTTGACGACTCCGGTGGTGCTGAGCGCAAACACCGCGTACTACCTGATGACCGAGGAGACGTTTGGCGGGGACAGCTGGCTGGACCTGAACACGACGCTGACGACGACGTCGGTCGCGACGGTGACGAATGCGGCCTACGGCAACGGCCCCGGAGCGTGGTTCCCGATGGCTGGCACCAACCAGACGTACGGTCCCGTGAGCTTCAAGTACGCCGGCGGCGGCGGTGGCGGCACGACGCGGATCATCGGGCTGAGCGGCAACCTGGCGTTTGGCGACGTGACGGTGGG
>ERZ761602.5321-NODE-5321-length-15387-cov-4.714714_pt1 | contig 15387 bp, 8 predicted proteins | sample MGYA00512165_ERZ761602 | MGnify/ENA primary metagenome ERZ761602 (study PRJEB28899, sample SAMN02445085) | bioreactor sludge metagenome | biome: EBPR sludge; isolation source: Thorneside wastewater treatment plant | place: Australia: Brisbane, Thorneside...
CCTGCCGCTGCGTCGCCGGGCTCGCCCGCTGGGACACGGCGAGGTGCGTGAGGAAATCGGACAACTCCCGCGCCCCCGCCGCGTAGGGCGTGCGCGGTGCCAGATAAGCGGCGAACTTTCCCGCCCACGCCCGATAAGTCTGCTCCGTGCGCCACAGGAATCCCTTGCGCCGCAGCGCGACGATGAGATCGCGCTCCCAGTCGGCGCCGCCGAGATCGGCCCGCGCCGCGGGAGGCGTGTGCCGCGACGACGGCACCACCGGCCCGGAGGCCGTCGGCTCCGCGCGCGCGGCCCGATACCACCACCGCAGCGCCGCGCGCGCCGGTTCCGCCCCACCCGCCGAATGCTCAAGGTAATGCCGCGCGAGCGGGATCGTCGCCGCCGCCCGATGTTCGCGGCAGAAGTGCAGGAAGCGCGTGATCTCGCGGGTGTGGCGGGTGCAGACGTCCGGCGGCAGCCCGGAACGGCGCAGGGCATCGCGCCAGCCCGGAAAACGCACGCCTGTTTCGAGCTGGTTCGAGGGATTCACCGGTCCATCCGGTGATCTCACGGGGGCAGCCGCACAAGGGTCCGCCCTACCCGTTTCGGAGGGGTCCACGGTCCGCGAAAAGCGGCCGTCGGGCGGGAGCCGAACGCCGGTTGGTACGGTCCGTTCGACGAAAGCCGAGCAGCGCCTGGATTCGAAACGGCCGGTGAACCGGACCCATCTGCCCGTTTTTCCACGGCGCGCGCCTCGTGCGCCACGGATGTCCACCGGGCGCCGCCGCCGCGTACCGGCGCGAGGCGGTCCGAGCCCGCTCAGGATTCATGCAGTTGGCCTTCAAAACATCTGTGAGAACGGCCGCACTTAAAGGTGGAGCGGCTTGTCCTCAAGCTGCTGCGGACCGGTCCATCGACACGTCAGCCGCCTGGGGACAGGCGGCTCCACCGCCCCGGCATCGGTCCGGCTCAGGTCAAACGCCGCGCGCCCGCCTGAGCCTTGAGACAGAGCTCGGCCGCCTTGAAGGCGTGAGCCTGGGTCATCGCCTTTTCGGTGCGATGCAGGCAGTCGAGGATGAACTCGCCGAAGAACCGGTACCCCACCCGGCCGTCGACGGCGAGATGATGCTCGGCCTTGCCATCGACGAGGTAGACGTGATCGCCCTGCTTTGCCCGCGCGACGTCCACGTATTTCCTCAGCTCGATGTAGCCTTTGGTGCCGAGGATGAAGGTCCGCCCGTCGCCCCAGGTCCCGAGACCGGCCGGCGTGAACCAGTCGACGCGGAACTGATTCGTCGCGCCGTTGCTGCCGACGAACGACGCTTCGCCGAAGTCCTCGAGTTCGGGGGTGTCGGGGTTGGCGAAATTACCCACCGCCGCATGGGTGAGCGTCGCGTCCGTCGCGCCCGAGTAGGTGAGAAACTGTTCGCACTGGTGGCTGCCGATGTCGCACAGGATCCCGCCGTACTTGCGGTGCTCGAAGAACCACGCCGGCCGCGTCGGCTTGTTGAGCCGGTGAGGCCCGAGGCCGACCACCTGGACGACGCGCCCAATCACGCCGTCGCGCACGAGGTCGGTGGCAAACATCCCCGCCTCGGACGTGAGCCGCTCACTGTAGTACACCATGTATTTCCGGCCGGTGCGGGCGACGACCGCCTTCGCCTGGTCGAGCTGGGCCAGCGTCGTGAACGGAGCCTTGTCGGTGAAGTAGTCCTTGCCGGCCTCCATCACGCGGCACCCGAGCGGGCCGCGCTCCGACGTCACGGCCGCCGCGGTGACCAGCTTCACTTCGCGATCGTCGAGAATCTCGTCCAGCGACCGCGCTGCGCGGGCCATCTTGAATCGCCCCAGGAACGCCGCGCGCTTTCGTTCATCCGGCTCGTAAACCCACTTCAGCGTACCGCCCGCCTCGATGAGCGCCGAGCACTGGCCGTGGATGTGGTTGTGATCGAGATGGGCCGCGGCGAAGACGAACTCGCCCGGCTGCACCACCGGCCCCGGTTTCGGCCGGGGAACGTAAGCGTCGCTGGGTCGAACCGACGCGGGCGCGACCTGGCCGAACGCGGGGAGCGGGAGGAAGGCGCTGACCGCGGCAGCACCGGCGGAGTCTTGAAGGAAGCGACGACGGTTCATGGGGCGACGGGAGGTGCCGAGCTAGACGCGGCGGCACGAAAAAGGGAAGCGGGAGAATGCGTCCCCCCCCGGGATCGCAGTCGCCCGCCAGCCCGCCCGCCACTCACCCGAGACGTCCACCGCCTCGCCACCGGCGCGACACCGCCAGTCCGGACAGGAACAGCGCCGCGACGGGGCCCGTCGGCAGCGACTCCGGCACCGCAGCCGGCACCGGCACGGGTGGCGTTGCCGCAATGCCCCGCACCGCGAAGTCGTCGATCGCGAGGCCATCGTCCGAGCCGGTGGCATCGAAGTCCGTCCAGCGGATCCACAAACCTGCCCCCGGCGCTAGCGCGAAGCCGTCCAGCGTCTGGCTCAGCGTGGTGCGGTTCTCGGGCAGGTTGCCATCGACCGCCCCGGTGGCGCCCGTGGTCAGTGGCGAAAGGAAATCGAGCGGGTCGAAGTCCACCCAGGTGCCGTCGAGCAGGGAGGTCGCATCGAGGCTGTACGAAAAGTCCAGCCGGTCCGTCCGGCCTGTCGCCCCGAGCCGCCACTGTTCGCCGGTGTATTCGAAGCCGAGCCCGGTCAACGTGGTTCCCGTTAGGTTGACGATGACCGTGCCGAACATCGACGCGACGCCGGACGTGCGCAGCGCCCCGAGGGCACGATCGGAGTCGCCGGTCGCGCCGAAACTGTAGGTGTTGCCGGTGGACGAGCTGCCGTTCCCGACCCCATAGGCGGTGTTGGCACTGGACCCGGTTTCATTGAGCTCCCAGCCAGCGGGCAGCGTGCTGCCGGCGACCAGGCCGAGGCTGTCGAAGTTTTCGGTCGCAGCGAGACCCGGCGCGGTGAGCGTCAGGGCGGAGAGCCGGGCGACGGCGGACGCGCCGGCCAGAGCGAGCAGGAACAGGCGGAGATGAATCATGACGGGAGGAGGTGGAGGTTGATTGGGCCGGCTCCGGATGAACCGGCCGCACACCAGACCAAGGGCCTTCGCACGGCGCAGCGCCATGGCCCCGACTACCCAGTTTCCGGGTGCGCGGGACCCGTGAACGAAGGGTGACCGTCGCATATTCATACAGAGTTCGTGGCGGGGGCTCAGGTAATAGGCCTTGAATCACCCGCCGGCCGGGCCGAGCATCGCGCGACCTCGGCCGCTCCGGCGCAGGGCGACGCGCTTCCCCGCTCCGTCCTGTTTTCCCGGGCGGACGCCACCTGCAACCGCCCGTTTGCCCGCAATGAAACTACGCCCGTCCCCGTTGATGGCCGCGCTCGCCCTCGCCGGCTCCCTCCCTGCCCAGAACGCTCCGACGCCCCGCGACAACACCGACGCGGTGCAGTTGTCGACCTTCACCGTCCGCGAAGAACAGGACATCGGCTACGAGTCGATGCACACCACCGCCGGCATGCGGACCGTGCAGGAGCTGAAAAACGTCTCGAATTCGATCTCGATCATGAACTCGCAGTTCATCGAGGACCTCGGGCTCACTTCGATGGAAGAGATGTCGACTTGGTTCGTTTCCGGCGAATCGAACCCGGAGCCCAATGCGCAGGTGGACAGCCGCGTGATCCTCCGCGGCATTCCCAACGCCTACGCCGTGCGCAACGGGTGGATCTGGTACTCGCCGATGGACTCCTTCAGCACCGAGCGCGTGGAACTGCTGCGCGGCCCCAACGCCTTCCTCTACGGCGAAGCCGACGTGGGCGGAGCGCAGAACCAAGTGACGAAACGCGGCCTGTTCACCCGCGACATCACCCGCGTGAAAGGCATGGTGGGCAGCGACTCTTTCCGCCGCGTCGAGTTCGACGTCAACCGCCGCCTCGTGAAGGACAAGCTCGCGGTCCGACTCGCGGGCGTCACCTCGTACAACGAATCCTGGATCGACAACGTCGAGCGCAGGTTCTCGGGCCTCTACGCCGCCGTCACGTATCGTCCGTTCCGGCGCACCTCGATCAGCGTGATGGCCGAGCACTCGGAGGCCTTGTCGGTCAACTCGCAAGGCCTGTATGTCGACGCGTTCTCCCGCACGGCGACCGCCACGATCCCCGCCTCCGGCGGCTACGTTTTCGTGCCCGCCACCGGGCTGCGGTATCGGGCCCAGGGCGCGGGGCGCGTCAACAGCACCGGCACGGCGACCACGTTCGCCGACACCTCGATTCTGCCCCGCTCATTCCATTCGGCCGGGCCCAACGCCACCTTCTACAATTTCCTTCAGTCGGTCACGATCGAGGCCGAGCAGCGGATCGGCGCGAACCTGCTGCTCCAGGTCACCGGCAACTTCTACAACCGGAAGATCGACCAGCTCGGCGTCGCCGCCGGCCGCAACGTCTACCGCGACCGCAACGCCACGCTGCCCGGCGGGGCGCCCAACCCGTACTTCAACGAGCTCTACACGGAGTATTTCCGGACGCGGAACGTGAACGGAAACATCGTCCGCGACATGCGTTTCTCGGCCGTCTACGACCTGAAGACCAAGTGGACGAACCAGACGTTCATGGTGAACCTGCAGCAGCACCAGGACAACCCCGGCCAGAAGAAGCCGAAGTGGGGCGAGTATGTCGATCCCTCCAACCCGGCCTGGGCCGGTGCGCAGCCCAACCCCGCGCTCACGCAGGCCGCCTACACCGCGAACCGCACGCTCTTCACGAACAACCGGTTCATGCGCCGCTTCTATTTCAATCGCGACGGCATGGGCAGCGCCGCGGCCATCGGACCTGAGCCGGGTCTCTCGGCGTGGTACCCCGACCTCTCCAACACCGTGCCGGCCGCCGGCCAGTTCATCGACCGCCGCTTCTACACGCCGTCGTGGGGCATCGGCGCGTCCGGGAGCTGGTTCAAGGAGCACTTCTTCACCCACCTCGGCTACCGCGAGGACCGCTTCAACATGAAGACCACGGTCGGCGCGGTGCGCCCGATCAAGGAAACCTGGATCGTCGACGAGATCCCCGGGGCCTTCGCGCCCAATCCGGCCTTCGTCAACGTGAAGGTCGACGGGGCCAACGCCGGCGCCATCCTCCGCGTCAACGAGGCGTTCGCCGTCGGCTACAACTGGGCGCAGTCGTTCCGCATCTCCGCCGGCGAGGGCGCCCTCACCCACCGCGTCGGCGAGCGCCAGGGCGTGGGCGTCGGCGAGGGCGAGGACATCTCCGCGCGCCTCAGCCTGCTCAAGGACCAGTCGGGCCGCCACCGGCTGGAGTTGTCCGCCGTGAAGTACCACAACTTCCGGCCCAACGACCGCTTCAACTTCAACCCGGCCGTCGACGTCGAGGACGAGCTTTCCGCCATCTTCCCCGCCGAGTTCCTGCCGACCGGCCAGGATTACCAGACCACCACCACCGAGGGCTATGAGTTCGAGGCGATGGCCAATCCGACGCGGAACTGGCGCCTCACCCTGAATTACTCCACCAACAAGGTCGTGACCGAGAATCGCGCCCCGGTGCTGAAGAGCTTCCAGGCGGACGCCAAGGCGATGAACCGGCCGACGCCGCTGCTCGACGCCTTCCTGGCTACGATTCCCGACGGCGTGCCGAATCCCGGTTACACCAAGGAGCGCGCGAACTTCTTCACGCGCTACACCTTCACGTCAGGCCCGCTGCGGGGCTTTTACGTCGGCGGCGGCCTGAACTTCCGGCTGCGCACGTTCCGCGGCAACGCGGACCTCGACGGCGTCGCCGCGACGCCGCCGACCCAGCTCTGGTCGCCCGCCTACACGCTGTACAGCGCGCTCGCGGGGTACAGCACCCGCATCATGAAGCGGCCGACGTCGTTCGCGTTCAACGTGAGCAACCTTTTCGACAAGGACTACTATCGCTCGAGCGGCATCGCCAACGGTTCGTGGGGCGACCCGCGGTCGTTCCGACTGACGGTCACGATGGATTTCTGATCGCCCGCGAGGGCGGCCGTGCCCACGCGGCCGTCCCTCCCCGTAGAGCGCCTTAAGTGAAATCGCAGCCGCTCAGGGCGGGATCCTGAACGCAAAGACGCGAAGGAGAGCCAAGACTCGCGCAGGAAAACGGGGCGAACCTTCGCGTTCCTTTGCGGCTTTGCGCCTGGCCGGAATGACGCCGTGGCGGCGGAGCCGCCTGTCCCCAGGCGGCTGACGTGCGTTCGACCGGTCCACAGCAGCTTGAGGACAAGCTGCTCAACCTTTCAGTGCGGCCTTTTCACTCCTGAATTGAAGGCCAAGCGCATGAGTCCGGAAGTTTTGCGCCTGCAGTTTATTTGGCCTGCTCTGGCGCGGCGAGCCCGGCGGCCGGCAGGTCGCGCCGTCCCCGCCGTCACGTCAGGATGTCCTTCACCACGTGAGCCTCCTCGACGCCGGTGAGGCGCACGTTCAGGCCGCGGAAGCGATGGCTGAACTTGGCGTGATCGATGCCCAGGCAGTGCAGGATCGTGGCGTGCAGGTCGCGCAGGTGCACGGGATGCTCCGTGATGTTGTAGCAGAAGTCGTCGGTCGCGCCGTATTCGATCCCCGGCTTCACGCCGCCGCCCGCGAGCCAGACGGTGAAACACCGGCCGTGGTGGTCGCGCCCCATTCCCGGGTCGCCGAGCTTGCCCTGGCTGAAGACGGTGCGTCCGAACTCGGTGGCGAAAATCACGAGCGTATCCTCGAGCAGCCCGCGCTGTTTCAGGTCCTTCACCAGCGCGGCCGTCGGCTGGTCGACGTCGCGGCACTGGTTGGGAAGCTGCCGCTTGATCGCGATGTGCTGGTCCCAACCGCGGTGGAAGAGCTGCACGAACCGCACATCGCGTTCCAGGAGCCGCCGCGCGAGCAGGCAGTTGGCCGCATAGCTGCCGGGGCGACGCACGTCGGGGCCGTAAGCCTCCAGCGTCGCCGCCGACTCCCCGCCGATGTCGGTCAGTTCGGGGACCGACATCTGCATCCGGTACGCCATCTCGTACGCGTCGATGCGGGCCAGCGTCTCGGGGTCGCCGAGTTCCCCCGCCCGCTGCTGGTTCAACTGCGCGAGGTCGTCGAGCAGCGCCCGCCGCTGCGCCCGATCCACGCCGTCCGGGTTCTGGAGGTACAGGACCGGGTTGGCGCCCGGACGCAGCCCCACCCCCTGGTGCGAGGACGGGAGGAACCCGCTGCCCCACAGGCGCGAAAAGATCGGCTGGCCGGGATTCTTCCCGGTGCCCTGCGACACCATCGCGATGAATGCCGGCAGGTTCCGGTTCTCGCTGCCCAGGCCGTAGCTGACCCACGCGCCCATGCTCGCGTATCCGGGCTGCTGATTCCCGGTGTTCATGTACGTGATCGCCGGGTCGTGGTTGATCGCCTCCGTGTAGAGGCTCTTGATGAGGCAGATCTCGTCCGCGATCGTCTGGGTGTGCGGCAGGAGGTCGCTGATCCACGTGCCGTGCCGGCCGCAGGGCTTCCCGCCGAGCAGCGGCGGCACCACCGGATACGCGGTCTGCCGCGAGGTCATGCCCGTGAGCCGCTGCGTGCCCTTGATCGAGGGCGGGATCTCCTGCCCGGCGTGGCGGTGCAGCATCGGCTTGTCGTCGAACAGGTCCACGTGCGACAGCCCTCCGCTCTGGAACAGGCACACGACCCGCTTCGCCTTCGGCGCAAAGTGCGGCAGCTTCGGCTTGCCCGCGAGGCCCGTGTCCTCGAGCGCGCGCGCCAGGCCCGGGAACAGCAGCGAGCCGAGGGCGATGCTGCCGACGCCGCGCGTGACGTCGCCGAGAAAGGTCCGGCGCGTGAGGTGCTGGAGGCGGTGGTGGAGCGGAGAGTGCATGAGGTCTGGCGGATGCGGTGGAGCCCGGGAGCGCGGACGTCACCGTCCGCCGGTCATTGGTCGGGACGGAAGGGCTAGTGGCGCGTGATGGTCTCGCTGAGGTTGAGCAGCAACGACGCCACCTGCGCCCAGGCTGCGTGCTCGGCGGGCGCGAGCCGGGCGTCGCGGGGCGATTCCCCGCTGCGGAGGTACGCCTCCGCCGCCGCCGGATCCTGCGCATAGCGCGCCCGCTCGCGGGCCAGCGTGTTGACGAGCACCGCGATCTCCCGGTCCTGCGGCTCGCGCGCCACGCAGGTCGAGAATGCCCAGCGCAGCCGCGCCGCGTCGTCGCCGGGACGGCCGAGCATCCGCTCGGCGAACGCCCGCGCGGCCTCGACGAACTGCACGTCGTTCAGCAGCACGAGCGCCTGCAGCGGCGTCGTGGTGTTCGCCCGCGTCACCGTGCACACCTCGCGGCTCGGCGCGTCGAACGCCGCCAGGTTCGGCGGCGGCGCCGTGCGCTTCCAATAGGTGTAGAGGGAACGCCGATACAGCTTCTCGCCGCGGTCCTGCACGAACGTCTGCGCGGTCGCCGGCGAGCTCCCGTAATGGCTGATCTCCCGCCACAGGTCGCCCGGCGCGTAGGGATTCACGCTGGGCCCGCCCAGGCGCGGTACCAGCAGCCCGCTCACCTGCAGCGCCGTGTCGCGGATCAGCTCCGCGGGCAGCCGGAAGCGCGGGCCGCGCGCGAGCAGCCGGTTCTGCGGGTCGCGCTCCAGCGCCGCGGCTGTCGCGGCCGAGCTCCGGCGGTACGTCTGCGAAAGCACGATCTGCCGCAGCAGCGCCTTCACGTCCCAGCCGCTGCCCACGAACTCCGCCGCGAGCCAGTCGAGCAGCTCGGGATGGCTCGGCCACTCGCCCTGGGCGCCGAAATCGGCCGGGGTGCCGACCAGCCCGGTGCCAAAAAGCTGCTTCCAAAACCGGTTCACCGCCACCCGGGCGGTGAGCGGATGCTCCGGCATCACGACCCAGCGCGCCAGCCCGAGGCGGTCGCCGGGAGCGCCGGCGGGCAGGCCGGGCAGCGTGGACGGCACCCCGGCCTCGACCTTGTCGGTCGGCTGCGAGTAGTCGCCCCGGTTCAGGATGAAGGTCTCCCGCGGCTGGGGCGCCACATCCATCACCATCGTCGTGAAGGGCTCGGTGAGCACCGCGAGCCGCTCCCGCAGGTTGGCGAGTTCGATGCGCGCGGGCGCGAGCTCAGCGGCAACCGCGGCGCAGTGCCGCCACAGGACTTCGCGCTGTCCCTCGGTCAGTCGGTCCGGCCGGGCCTCCAGCGCCGCCACGACCGGCCCCGGCAGCGCCGTGCCGTCGTCGTGACCGGTGAGCACCTGCAGTTCAAACAACCCCGGCACCTGCTCGCGGCCGTTCCCGAAGTTGAGCTGCACGGTGAGGTAGGGCGTGACGTCGGTCCGGACGGGCTCGGCAAACGTCGCGGTGAACACGACCGGTCCCTCCGTCGCGAGCTCCGGCGCCCAGCCCGAGTCGTTGCGCGGGTCGAGCGCGCCGGCCGGCGGGTGCGCGGGCGGCCACGAGGTCGCGGTGACATGCGCGATCTCCTGCAGCCGGTGCAGGTTGACCTGGTCGCCCGGCACGGCGTCGGCCGTCGCCGCGATCGCCGTGAGCATGAAGGATCCCTTCGCCGGCCCCTCCGCCTTGGCGGCCATCGCGGCGGCCTTGGTGCCCTTCGCCGACCGCGGCGGGACGCGCACGCCACGCGCCGCCGTGTTCGTCGGCCCATAGCCCCAGCCTCCGCCCGGCAGTTCCGGTTGCGGATGAAAGATCACGCGCAGTCCGGTGACCGGGCGGTCGAGTCGCGGCAGCTCCGTCAACACATCGAACGCGGCCATCGCGAAACCGGCGTCGATCCGGACGCGGCTCCCGCCCTCCGGGGCGAAGCCGCTGCCGCGATTGGGCGTCGACACCTTCACGACCTTCACGGGGTGCAGCGCCAGGTCCCGCCCGCGCTCCGCCAGCCGGCGCCGCTCGCGCTCCGCCCACGCGCCGAGCACCGCCGGGTCGGGCTGCGCGAGCTTTGCCTCGAGCGCGGCGATCCGGGCGCGCAGCTCCGGTTCCTCATGGGAACGCAACACGGTGCGCGTGCGCAGCGAGGGCAGCGGATTGACGCCCGCATTGCCGTCGAGCCCCTTGTCGCTGACGGTGTTGAAATAGGCGTACAGGCGGTAGTAGTCGCGCTGCGTGATCGGATCGAACTTGTGGTCGTGGCACTGCGCGCACGCCAGGGTGAGCCCCAGGACCGCCTCGCCGAGGGTCTTCACGCGGTCCGCGTTGTAGTTGACGAGGTTCTCCTCCGGGATGGTGCCGCCCTCGTGCGTCACCATGTTGTTCCGCTGGAATCCCGAGGCGATGAGCTGCGCGTCGGTCCGGTCCGGCAGCAGGTCGCCCGCGAGTTGTTCCACGAGGAAGCGGTCGTACGGGAGGTTGTCGTTGAACGCCTGGATGACCCAGTCGCGCCAAAGCCAGAGGTGACGCCCCCCGTCGATGGAGAAGCCGTTGGTGTCCGCGTACCGCGCGGCGTCGAGCCACTCGAGCGCCATCCGCTCGCCGAAATGCGGGCTCGCGAGCAACCGGTCGACGAGGCGCTCGTAGGCGTCGGGCGACCGGTCGGCCACGAACGTCCGCACGTCCTCCGCGCCTGGCGGCAGCCCAGTGAGGTCGTAGGCGAGCCGGCGGATCAGCGTCGCGGGATCGGCCGCCGGCGCCGGGGTCAGTTTCTCCGCGGCGAGCCGGGCGTGCACCCAGGCGTCGATCGGGTGCGTGGTGCCGGGCACGACCGGGACGTCCGGACGGCGGACCGGTACGAAAGACCAGTGCGAAGCGTACTTTGCGCCCTGCTCGATCCACCTTCGGATCGTCTCCTTCTGCGGGGGCGACAGTTTGCCGTGCGCATCGGGCGGCGGCATGACCTCCTCGGGGTCGGTGCTCGTGATCCGCAGCCACGCCTCGCTGCCCGCCGGATCACCGGGTTTGATGCGCACGATGCCGTTGCGCTCCGCGTAGGCCGATTCCGCCAGGTCGAGCCGCAGCTTCCCCTTCCGGCCCTTCTCGTCGAAGCCGTGGCACGCGAAACAGTGCTCCGAGAGGATCGGCCGCACGTCGCGGTTGAAATCGATCTCCGTGGCCGGCGCGGTGGCGGCGGGTGCGGCCAGGGGCGACAGGCCGAGCACGAGGAACGGAAGGACGGGGCGCATCACCGGCAACAATGGAACGATTCCCCGCCGGCACGCAACGCCGCCCGGCAGGAAGGCGGAGAATCCTCCCGGAGGCGTTTCTTACCGCTCGATGGCCACCGCCAGGCCCATGCCGCCGCCGACACAGAGGGCGGCGATGCCACGGGGATAGCCGCGGTCCTCCATCAGGTGCAGCAGCGTGACGACGATCCGCGCCCCGCTGCAGCCCAGCGGGTGTCCGAGAGCGATGCCGCCGCCGCGCTGGTTGAGCCGCTCGCGGTCGAGCCCGAGTTCCCGTGCGCAGCCGAGGACCTGGGCGGCGAAGGCCTCGTTGATCTCGACGGCCTCGACCTCGGCGAGGTTCCAGCCGGTCTCGGCGCAAAGCCGCCGGATCGCCCCCACCGGGCCAAGGCCCATCACGGCGGGATCGCAGCCCACCGCGACCGCGGCCACGATCCGCGCGCGCGGCTCCAGCCCATGCTGCCGCACGGCCGCCTCGCCCGCCAGTAGCGCGAAGGCCGCGCCGTCGTTCATGCCGGAGGCGCTGCCCGCGGTCACGGTGCCCAGGCTGCGAAACGCGGGCTTCAAGTTGGCAAGCTGTTCGACGGTCGTCCCGGGTCGGGGATGTTCATCGGCCTCGACCACGCCCTCCTTCGTCGTCACCGGTACGATCTCGCGCGCGAACGCGCTCCGCGCCGCCGCCGCCCGTTGCTGGCTCAGGCAGGCATAGGCGTCCTGGGCCGACCGGCCGATCCCGCATCGCTCCGCGATCCGCTCGGCGGTCTCGCCCATCGCGAGTTCGAGGAGCGGGTCGGTGAGCCCGTCGGCGAGGATCGCATCCGTCAGCTCCGCCGCGCCGAACTTCCGGCCCCAGCGCACGTCGGTCGCGTAGTGCGGAGCGCGGCTCATGTTTTCCACGCCCCCGGCGAGGACGAGCGACGCCTCGCCGGCCGCGATGGCGTCCGCGCCGAGCATGAGGGCCTTCAGGCCCGAGCCGCACACCATGTTGACCGTGAAGGCCGGAGCCTCCTGGGGCGCGCCGAGCGCGAGCCCGAGCTGCCGCGCCACGTTCATGCCCGCGCCCGCCGGCAGCACCTGGCCCGCGATCACCTGGTCGAGCGCCCCGCGGACGGGCGGCCGCGCCACCGCCTGCGCCACCGGCAGCGCGAGCGCCGCCGCCGGCAGTGATTTGAATCCGCCACCAAAACGCCCGATGGCCGAGCGGCGGGCGTCCACGAGGAAAACGGGCGAGGAGTACTTCATCGGTGCATCAGGCGGGGCGGAGCGGCGACCGGAAGCATGCCGCCGCCATCGGCTGCACCGGCCCGACGAGCGGGGCAAATTCCATCTGCGGCAGGATGTCGCGCGCGGGATCGATGCCCGGCGCGACCTCGCGCAGCTCGAGCCCGCGCGGCGTGAGGGCGAAGACCGCGCGTTCCGTGACGAACCGCACCTCCTGCCCGCGCGCGATCGCCGAGGGGCCGTGGAAGCAGACGAGCTGGGGTCGGGCGACGAACTTCGCGTGCCGGCCTTCCTGCACGACGCGGAGCCGGCCGGCGTCCAGCGCCACCGCCAGGTCGCCCGCGCGGAACGTGCAGCAGAACACCACCCGTTTCGCGCTCTGCGCGATGTTCACAAATCCCCCGACGCCCGCGAACCGGCCGGCAAACGAGCTCACGTTCACGCTGCCGTCGGGTCCGACCTCGACCGCGCCGAGGATCGCCAGATCGAGTCCGCCGCCGTCGTAGAAATCGAATTGCGCCGGCTGGTCGACGATCGCCTCCGGGAACCGGCTGCACCCGAAGTCGAGCCCCGAGGCCGGCCGGCCGCCGATCGGGCCGCTCTCGACGGTCAGCGTGAAGTCGTCGAGCGTGCCCAGCTCCGCGGCGATCTCGGCCACCGTCTCCGGCAGGCCGATGCCGAGGTTCACGACCTCGCCGCGCCGGATCTCCGCGAGCGCACGCCGGCCGATGATCGAGCGCTCGGAAAAGCCGGGAGCTCCCGACCCGCCGGCCACGCCGCCCGCGCTGACATAGTCCGGGTTGAATGCCGCGCCGAACGTCTGCGGGTGTTCCGCCGGATCGGCCACGACGACGAAGTCGACCAGCAGGCCCGGCACGCGCACGGCCTTGGGATCGTCGATGCGCTCCACCTGACGTTCCACCTGCGCGATGACGATGCCCCCGTGGTTCCGCGCCGCCTGCGCGATGGGGAGCACATCGCCGATGAGCGCCTCGCGGTCCATCGCGAGGTTGCCGCGCCGGTCGGCGCAGGTCGCGCGGATGAGGCCGACGTGGATGGGGAAGCTCCGGTAACGCAGCCAGGGCTCGCCCTCGAGCGTCAGCCGCTCCACCAGCGGCTCGGTCGTGCGGGCATTGAGCCGGCCGCCGCCGTGCGCGGGGTCGATGAAGGTGTTGAGCCCGACCTGGGTGAACAACCCGGGCCGGCGCGCCGCGATCTCCCGGTACAGCGCGCAGATCACGCCCTGCGGAAAATTGTAGGCCTCGATCTCGTTGGCCAGCGCCAGCCGCCCGAGCTTCGGCGCCAGGTTCCAGTGGCCGCCGATCACGCGCCGCACCAGGCCGGGGTGCGCCAGGTGATTGAGCCCGCGGTCCCCGCGATCGCCCTGCCCCGCCGCGTACACGAGGGTCAGACCGCGGGGCGACGCCGTGGCGCGGAAGCGTCGCTCGAGCGCGGCGGACAGCGCTTCCGGATGCCCGGCGCCGACAAAACCGCCCACCGCGACCGTCGCGCCATCCGGGATGGCTGCCACCGCTTCCGCCGCCGACACGCTGCGCGCCGCGCCCCTCATCCGCGCCAGCCCCCGTTGACCTCGATCGTCTGGCCGGTGACGTAAGCGGCCAGCGGCGAGCAGAGGAAGAGCGCGACGTGCGCGACGTCCTGCGGCGCGCCCAGCCGCGCGAGCGGGATCTGTTTCAGCATCTCCGCGCGGACGGCCTCCGGGATCGTCGCCGCCATCGCGGTCTCGATCACGCCGGGGGCGATGGCGTTGGCCCGGATGCGACGCTTCGCGCCCTCGCGGCTCAGCACGCGCATCATCGCCTGCACGCCCGCCTTCGCCGCGGCGTAGTTGGCCTGGCCGTAGAAGCCCTGGATCGCCGCGATGCTGCCCAGGCTCACGATCGCGCCCTCGTCCCGCATGATCTCGAGCCCGAACTTGCAGCAGTGGAACACGCCGGAAAGGTTCACGTCGACCACCGCCTGCCACTCCTCGAGCGACATCTTCGCGATCGTGCGATCGCGGATGATCGCCGCGTTGTTGACCAGGCAGTCGATCCCGCCGCAGCGCGCGCGCACCGCCGCCATCATCGCCTGCACCGCCGCGGCGTCGGCGACGTCGGCCCCGACCACGAAGGCCGTGCCCGGACGGAGCCCGTTCAGTTCCGCGGCCACCGCCTCCGCATCCGCGCGCGTCGTCCCGAGATCGGGATGATTCAGGGCCACGGTCGCGCCCGCGCGATGGAAGGTGCGCGCGATCTGCGCCCCGATGCCCTGGGAAGCGCCGGTGATCAGGGCCACGCGGCCGGAGAGGTCGATGGCGAGGCTCATGCGCGACGGCGGGGTTCGGCGGCGTGCCGCCGGAAGTGCGGGGGGATCATGGCGAGAGTCCGACGCAAGCCCCCCGGCGCGGCGCCGTCAAGGGGCGGCCCGCGGACGAAAGTTCCGCCCCGGCAACGGCGTCACGGCGCCGGGCGCGCGTGAATCCAGTCCCACTTCACGCCGGCGCGGCGGACGATCTCGTCCACATCCTGCGCGAGCAGGTAGCCCGCGCGCACGCTGCGCTGCGCGTGATCGCGGACGAGCGCCAGGTAGCGGTCGCGGGAGCCGCAGCGTTCCTGCAGGGACGGACGCACGTCGCCCCGCTGCCGGCGCACCGCCTCCGTCGTCGCGAAAGGCACCCAGGCGCCGCGCAGCGGCACGAGGTTGCGGTGCCCCGACTCGAGCGGCGCGGCAAAGGCGAAGCCCGTCGCCGTCGCCAGCGGAGCGGCCGCCTCGGGCAGGAGCACCCCGCCCCGCTCGTTGCCGTCGGCGTCGAGCGCGGGCACGAACAGCGGCAGCGGCGCGCCGGCCCCCGCGCCCTCCGGCCAGAACGGGTTCGCCCGCCGCACGCCGGCCCGCAGGCCCGCCGGCGACGGCAGGCCGGGGAGCGGCGGGAAACGCACGTCCGCGACCGCCACGAGCGTGCCGTCCTGGAAGCGGGGATACGCGCTCGGCGGGGGCGCCACGCCTTCGGCGACCCAGCGGTCGAGCGCCAGCAGGAGCGCGCGCGGCACGGACCAGCGGCGGTTGAGGTCGAGCCGGGCGG
>ERZ761602.5324-NODE-5324-length-15382-cov-7.740980_pt1 | contig 15382 bp, 8 predicted proteins | sample MGYA00512165_ERZ761602 | MGnify/ENA primary metagenome ERZ761602 (study PRJEB28899, sample SAMN02445085) | bioreactor sludge metagenome | biome: EBPR sludge; isolation source: Thorneside wastewater treatment plant | place: Australia: Brisbane, Thorneside...
TTTGTTTATACAATGCTGCTTTCGATTAAAGAGCGAAAGTCAACAACTTACAGAACATTTATGCATGAAGCGGATTTAATCGAAAATTTTATAGAAATAATACTTGAGAAACATGTTCTTACGACGCGGAATGATCCACAGTACAAAGACTTGCTATTGTTCGTGGGCTTTGTGGCGGCGAAAATGCAGGAGTCAGATCTGTTTAGTATAGCTGAAACAGAAATGACAAAGGCAGTTTCTGACTTTAATAATTTGATTACCAAAAATTTTTCTTATAACGGATACGTTGCCCCACTTGTAAAATGTGGAATCCTTCGTAACACTGAAGGAAAGTACACGTTTTCACAGGTCTGTTTTTTTAATTATGCGTTGGCTCATTGGTTATTTAAGAAGAACATAGACTATCAATCTATCGGGAAGAAAATCGATTTGTTAAGATTTGATAAGACATTCGAATATATTTCGGCGATTAAAAAGAACGATTTCGGGTTATTGGATTACCTCAAGACGCTGGTCGAGTGCGCATGGAACGAATTGTTAAAAGACGAGCAGTTAAGTCAGCTTAAATCGATAGATTCGGAGATTGATGGGTGTGTGTCGCATGACTTCCTCGATCTTATAAAGGACGATTCGCTGGAGGATGATATCGGTGATCATACGAGAACTCAACAATATGTTGATGATGAGTTAGACGAGATCTCACCTCTTCGCACTGACGCTGTTTGTGAAATAGAGAAGCGAGGCGTCGGAGATATTATTCCGTCGGTTGCGTTTAATGAGACATTGTCATTATATGCGAGAGCATTCAGAGCGGCAGAGCACTTGATGGATGCTGATTTGTCGATGAGGCATTTCTCATCTATTTTTGAGTTTTACATGAGGTCGGCCGCTTTAAATATAAGAGTTTTCGATCAGAAGTTGCGGCCGGTTGCCATATCGAAAATTTCCAAAATATTGGATTACGATAAACTAAGTGAACCAAATAAAGTTGTCGCCAATGCGCAAATACACGCGCTACTCAATTTCATTATATCTGCAATTCCAAATTGGAGTGTCGCGATGATGAATTGCGATTTCTTCAATCAGAGGCAGTTTGAAAGGATGGAGTTATATAGAAAAACGTGCGGGTCGAATCTAGAGAAACTGCTCTTAACATATTCCCTTTGCGAACTCGAAGGTGTTGACGTCGTTCAAGAGCTCAAAAAGCAAGGGTACTCAAAGCCATATGAGTCGTCATCACTGGTAATGAAGGTGATCGAGTTAATCAATTTTAACTTCTCGATTAGCGCTGCGGAAAAGAAAGAGTTGGATGGTTTCGTTCGAAAAATACTCAAGGACAGGAAAAATAGACAATTATTGACCAATTTATCTATTATTTCAAACAAAATCTTAGATAGTGGAGAGATGAATTCTATGGCTTTCGATGTGATAACGCGAGGTGGTTAGGCTCTTTTCCTTGTTTCGATTGTTTTTTCATAAAGGAATTGATTCTCAGTATTTCGGTTCTTGGGGCTAATTGAGGAGCGGTTACCTGTTTTCAGTGATTTTCGCTGAACCTGAGTGCCTGAAGCGCAATTGGGGAACTTTTGCAGAGGGGCGCCGTTTCCCGTACCCGTGAATGGAAAGCGGATGTTTGAGGTAATTGGCCGCAGAAGGGCAGGCACCCTGTACATTTCGACTGACTGGCGCCGGTGAGTGAACGACCGGAATCGCCGAACTGTTCTCCTTTGTTGTCGCGGATAGAGACGTCCGCTTGTCGCCGGTAGCAAGCACTGGCAGCACGCAGCCCGGCTTTCAGTCCGGACAGACTGGATGTGTGCACCCCAAACCGCGATTGTCGCGGTCGACCCCCCGAAAACGGGCAAAAACCAGCCGCCGGTCAGCCACCGCGCATCTTGCTCGTCGCCAGATTGGCCGCGGCGGTGCGGGTTTCCACACCGAGTTTTTCGAAGACGTGTTCGAGGTGCTTGTTCACCGTGCGCGGGCTGCTGCCGAGGATGTCGCCGATGTCCTTGCTGGTCTTGCCCTGGACGACCCAGTAGAGCACTTCGGCCTCGCGCTGGGTGAGGCGGAAGGCGGCGATCAGGGATTCGACGGCGGAGGCGTCGTTTTCCTCGCGCAGCACGACCAGCCATTCGTCGTCGCCGGTCTGGTCGTGGAAGGAGGCGAGCAGGCGCTTGTTGCCCTCGGCGATCAGCAGTTGCGCCGGTTCGCGGCCCTCGCCACGGGCGCGTTGGGCGGCGGCATTCCCGAGATCGCGTTCGAGTTTTTCGAGGTTCATGCGGTGGTCACTTTCGGCAACGGCCCTGATGCCGTCAGTTCGACGACATAACGAGGCTGGAACGCCTGCCGGGTAACCGTGGCCGAGCGAATGCGATCGAGGCGATAGCTCCCCGGTTCGCCGGTATCGGTCTTCACGCCGAAAAGCAGCAGGTCGCCGACGTTGCTTCTCCGCACCGAGTAGGGTTCGATGGTCGGCGTGGTGCGCTGGCCGTCTTCCGTTGTGTAATCGAGCTGAACGCACAGGCGGTTGGCGGCGGCGAAGCGGACAACTTCCAGCGAGCTGGCCTGGGCGCCCCAGGCTTGGACCATCGCGGGAAGGTGCCACCCCGTATCCAAAGTTTCACGACCGACCGGTATGGCGGCCAGGACGGGTGCTGCAGCCTGCTCGTTCAGCCAGTCGAACACGGCCGGCAGTTCCCGCCAGAACTCGTTGAACGGCGGACAGACCGGTAGCTGATGGGCGAGCATCTGCTCCCACTCGACCGCGATGGCGGCGCGTTCCGGCCGATCGTTGAGGGCAGCGTAGGTGGGTACGGGGATGCCCTTGAATTCGCATTTGCGCGCGAGTGCGCTGCGCACTGCGGCCCGATCCGGTTGCAGGTCCTGCCGACGGTAGAGATGGACCACGTCGTAGAGATCGCGCGGGCGCTGGCGTTCCGCCAATGCGCGCATTTTCTCGGCGAAGACTTCCTCGAAGCCGTAGCTCAGGACATGGATGCCGTCGTCCGGCCTGTCGCCATAGGGATGGTGCACCTGGCGCCGCGTCGGTTCGAGGACGAGTACTTCGTCGGCCGCCAGGTCCAGCTTGATGCGCGGCGGATCGCCTGCACGCCCCAACGGCCCGCGATAGCCAAGCCGCCCTTGTGCCGACTGGCTGCCGCGCGGATTGGTGAAGACTTCGAATTTCCGCGTCTCGGGCGGAAGCATCAGGCCACAGGCTTCGTAGACCCACTCGCCGATCTCCTCGAACACCCCGGCAAGAAAGGCTTCGTCGAGGTGATCGGCATCCTGCAGCGTGAAGTCGAGGTCTTCGGAAAAGCGGTAGGTCTCGAAATAGCACTTCTTCAGGCAGGTGCCGCCCTTGAAGACCCAGCTGCTTCCGATCGATGGATGGGCGGCGATACCGGCAAGCAACCAGCCCAGCGCGTAGTCCTTCTCGACGACATGCGCCTGCAACTGAAGCTCGGCGGCGAGCGCCATGATCTCCTGCCTGGGGATCATGGCTTGACCTCGCGCCACTCGCCCGCTGGCACCCAGACGCGCCACGCGGTGACCAGTCGATCGGATGGCAAGGCCGGATCGAGCTTGGCGTAGCCGGTGGAAAGATTCTGACGGCATGCCGTGATCAGCGCCGTCTGGTCCGGATGATCCCGTTGCAGCAGGAACCCCAGGCGCTTGTGGATGGCGCCAATGCCGAGCTTCGCCGCGTAATCGGCGAGTTTGGGCGCTTCTCTGGACTGCTCACTCAGCAGCGTCGCCAGCATTTCGGTTACGTGGCGGATGCCGCCACCCAGCGCCGGGTCTGCCAGCATGTCGATCAACGTGCGGGCCGGATCGGAGACTTGCACGCGCGTGCCGCCGCGCCAGACGCTCTTGAGCCCGAATAACCGGGCCGTCGGTACGGTGTGAAGTTCGAAGCGTGTTTTGCGCAGCAGCGGCTGGCGGTTGCGCGGACGTTTCGTGGTCATCACGCAGAGCGAGCCGAAAATCTGTTCGGTGAGGCCCCAATGCTCGGCCGCAGACCAGCCGCCGATGTAGCACGGCGAATAGATGGCCGCCGCCGCGGTCCAGGAATCATCAAGCGCGATGTCGGACGACTCGGCCTCTATCGGGACGGGCACGTAGGCACCCCGGCGAACACGCGCCAACCATCCCGCACGCGCCCAGGCGGCCAGCCTGCGCGCAGCAAGTGCCGGCGTAAGTCCGAGTATCGCAGCGGTCTCGCCGGGCGTGACGACCGATGGACTGTCCCGTAGCAGCCGGCTGAGTTGGCTTCGAGAGGTAGCGCTTAAACCTTCTGACTTCATGGCTATATCTTAGGCGCAATAACGTTTGATATGTGTATTTATTATCGCTCGTAATATAGCGCAATTCGGCTGCGGCAGCGCTACGAGGAATCTCGGCCTGCCTTTCAGTCCGGGCCGCATGGCAGCAGGCCTCCCAAACCGCGACTATCGCGGTCGACCCCCGAAAATGGGCAAAAAACCAGCCGCCGGTCAGCCACCGCGCATCTTGCTCATCGCCAGATTGGCCGCGGCGGTGCGGGTTTCCACGCCGAGTTTCTCGAAGACGTGTTCGAGGTGCTTGTTCACGGTGCGCGGGCTGCTGCCGAGGATGTCGCCGATGTCCTTGCTGGTCTTGCCCTGGACGACCCAGTAGAGCACTTCGGCCTCGCGCTGGGTGAGGCGGAAGGCGGCGATCAGGGATTCGACGGCGGAGGCGTCGTTTTCCTCGCGCAGCACGACCAGCCATTCGTCGTCGCCGGTCTGGTCGTGGAAGGAGGCGAGCAGGCGCTTGTTGCCCTCGGCGATCAGCAGTTGCGCCGGTTCGCGGCCCTCGCCACGGGCGCGCAGGGCGGCGGCGATCCACGCGAGCAGTTCATCGGGGGCGACGGTTTCCGGGTTGGCGAAGTACGCATTGAGCAGGCTGCGGGCGAGCGGGGTTTGCCAGACGATGCGGCTGTCGACCGCGCGCACGGCGACGGTGGCCTGGCCGAAGGCGTCGAGCGCGCTGCGCGCCTGGCGCATCTGGCGGGCGCTGGCCAGGTGCGCGGCGATGCGCGCCAGCACCTCGGCCGGGCGGATGGGCTTGGCGACGTAGTCGGCACCGCCGGCGGCGAAGGCGGCGACGACGTGCTCGGTCTCGGTCAGCCCGGTCATGAAGACGACGGGGATGTGCTGGGTGGCGAAGTCGGCCTTCAGCCGGCGGGCGACTTCGAAGCCGTCCATGCCGGGCATGACGGCGTCGAGCAGGATGACGTCGGGCAGGCTCTGGCGGGCGCGCTGCAGCGCGGGTTCGCCGTGGGTGGCGACGAGGACGGTGTAGCCGGCGTCGTCGAGGGCGTCGTGCAGCAGGGCGAGGTTTTCCGGGACGTCGTCCACGATGAGGACGATTCCCGGCGCCGGAGCCGCTTTCCGCGTAGACGGACCGGAGCGCTCAACGGGGCTCATCGCGCATCTTCCTGAGGATTTCCTTCATTGCCTCGAACTGGAATTGTCGCGCAAGATCCCGCAGCACGCGGACGAATTCGCCGTGCTTCACATCCAGCCGCTCGATCTCCGCCAGCTTGTTGAGGATGCCGCGCAGGTAGCCGAGGTTGATCAGCTCGTCGAGGGCGGCGAGTTCGGGCGCGTCCGGCGGCACCAGCGGCGGCGGCCCGGCAGGGGCCGGCGGGGCGGCGGCCGGCCGGTCGGCGGTGATCCATTCCAGTTCGAGCGCGCGGCCGAGCCAGTCGAGCAGTCCGGCGAGCTGGAAGGGCTTGACGAGGAAGCTGTCCGGCGTGATGCCGAAGTCGTTGTCGAGGTTCCGGTCGAAGGCGTTGGCCGAGAGCACGGCGACCCGGGTGTCGCCCAGCCCCTGCTGGCGCAGGCGGCGGATGGTCTCCCAGCCGTCGATGCCGGGCATGCCGAGGTCCATGAAGATCAGGTGCGGCTGGAAGCGCGGCACGGCGGCCAGCGCTTCGTAGCCGTTCGCCGCCTGCTCGACGATGAAGCCGAGCGGTTCGAGCACGTTCTGCAGCAGGTCGCGGTCGTCCTTTTCGTTATCGACGACCAGGATGCGCTTGCGCGGGCCGACGTAGCCGATGCGGGCGAGCCGGGGCAGTTCCGCAGCCGCCTGCGCCGAATGCACCTGCGGCAGGAAGAGGCGGATGCGGAACAGCGAGCCTTCGCCCGGCGTGCTGGTAACCTGCATCTCGCCGCCCATCAGGTCGGTGAGCATCCGGGCGATGGTCAGGCCGACGCCGCTGCCGCCGGCCTGCACGGTGCTGCCGCGGGCGAAGGGCTCGAAGATGCGCTGCAGGTCCCCGGCCGGGATGCCGGGGCCGGTGTCGCGGATTTCGAAGGTCGCCATGTCGCGCCGGCATTCGACCTTGAAACTGACGCCTCCGCGCACGGTGAATTTGACGGCGTTGCCGATGACGTTGATCAGGATCTGGCGCAGCCGCTTCTCGTCGGCGCGGACGACGGCCGGGATTTCGCCGACCGGCCGGTAGGTAAAGGAAAGGCCCTTGTTGCGCGCCTGCAGCTCGAACATGCCAACGATCTGCTGCAGGAGTTCCGGGAAATCCATCGCCCGGACCTCGAGCGTCAGCTTGCCGCTTTCGATGCGGGCGATGTCGAGCGTGCCCTCGATGACCGACAGCAGGTGGTCGCCGGACTTGCGGATGACGTCGACCGCCTGCCGGCGGTTGGCCGGTATGTCCGCGTCGGCGGCGAGGATCTGCGCGTAGCCGAGGATGCTGTTCAGGGGCGTGCGCAGTTCGTGGCTGATCGCGGTGAGGTAGCGGCTCTTCGCCTGGTTGGCCTGTTCGGCGACGGCCTTGGCCTGCTGCAGTGCCGCGTCGGTGCGCTGGTGCGATTCGATTTCCCGCATCAGCAGTTGCGTCTGGCGGTTCGATTCCTCCTGCGCGACGCGCCGGCTTTCCTGCGTCAGCACCATCCACCAGACGACCACGCCGGAAAGCATCAGCAGGGCAGCGAAGGTCTTGACGAAACTGTCCTGCAGGCGGGCGACGATCGCCAGATCGGGGGCGCTACCCAGCGCGAGCAGTTCGTGCGTGTAGAGGACGCCGAGGATCAGCGCCAGAACCGGGACGATGCAGGCCATCAACAGCAGGTAATGCCCCAGCCCGGTGTCGAGGTAGGGCTGCACGGCGCGGGGCAGCACGAGGCGCAACACGCTGTTCCACTGGGCACCCAAGTGGGCCTGCGGCTTGCACAGGTCGTGGCAGCGGGCGTCGAGCGAGCAGCACAGCGAGCAGATCGGCGCCGCGTAGGCCGGGCAGTGGGCCATGTCCTCGGCCTCGTAGTCGCGTTCGCAAATTGCGCATTTCCGGGCGTCGACCGCAGCCGCGGCCGGCCGGACCAGGTAGTAGCGTCCTGCGGTCCACCAAGCGATCAGGGGTGAGATCAGAAAGGCCGCGGCGAGTGCGACGAAGGGCGCGTAGGGCTGCAGGCCGGCGCCGAGAAGGCCGGCGAAGGTACACACCGAGAGCAGGGAGGCGGTGACCATCGCGCCAACGCCGACCGGGTTGATGTCGTACAGGTGGCTGCGCTTGAATTCGAGACCCGGGGGCGAGAGGCCGAGCGGTTTGTTGATGACCAGGTCGGCGACGACCGCCGCCATCCACGAGATCGCGATGTTGGAATAGAGGCCGAGCACCTGGCCGAGCGCCTGGAAAACGCCCAGTTCCATCAACAGCAGCGCAATCAGCGTATTGAACACCACCCAGACGACGCGGCCGGGGTGGCTGTGCGTCACCCGGGAAAAGAAGTTCGACCAGGCCAGTGATCCGGCGTAGGCGTTGGTGACGTTGATCTTCAACTGCGAGATGACGACGAACAAGGCGGTCGCGGCGACCGCCAGCGTCGTATTGTCGAAGACATGCGAGAAGCCGATCAGGTACATCTGGTTCGGATCGACCGCCTTTTCCGGGGGGCTGCCGTTGCGCAGCACCAGCCAGGCGAGCAGCGCCCCGCCGAGCATCTTGAGCACCCCCGGCAGCACCCAGCCCGGCCCGCCGACGATGACCGCAGACCACCAGCGGCGGGCGTTTGCCGGCGTCCTTTCCGGCATGAAGCGCAGGTAGTCGACCTGCTCGGCCATCTGCGTCACCAGCGCGATGCCGACGGTGAGCGCGGCGCCGAAGAGGTGCGGGTTGAAGTCGCTGCTACCGCCCTGCGTGCCGCCGTATTGCCACAGCCCGGCGAGCGCCTGCGGGTCTTCGAGGAAGAGGAAGGCGTAGGGCAGCACCAGCAGGAAGAGCCACAGCGGTTGCGTCCACGCCTGTAGCCGGCTGATCGCCGTGACGCCGTGGGTGACCAGCGGGATGACGACCAGCGCGCAGATCAGGTAGCCCCAGGCCGGGGGAATGCGGAACGCCAGTTCCAGCGCGTAGGCCATGATCGCCGCTTCGAGGGCGAAGAAGATGAAGGTGAAACTGGCGTAGATCAGCGAGGTGATCGTCGAGCCGATGTAGCCGAATCCGGCGCCGCGCGTCAGCAGGTCCATGTCCAGCCCGTGGCGGGCGGCGGCGATGCTGACCGGCAGGCCGAGCAGGAAGATGATCAGGCCGGTGGCGAGGATGGCCCAGAAGGCGTTGAGGAAGCCCGCCTGCACCAGCATGGTCGCGCCGACCGCTTCGAGCACGAGAAAGGAGGCGGCGCCAAACGCGGTATTGGCAACGCGCAGCTCGGACCAGCGGCGGAAACTGCGCGCGGTGAAGCGAAGGGCGTAGTCCTCGAGCGTCTCGTTGGCGACCCAGGTGTTGTAGTCGCGACGGATCTTGATGACTCTCTGCTTGGGGCTGCTGGGTGTACCGTCCATCGCCGTATTAGATCACGCGCATTCGGCCGCGGGCAGATACGACAATGGTGACTCGCAGGCCGATGCCCACCCGCAGGAACGCTCCCTGGCCCGCCGATCGCTCGGGGGTTGACTGGCGGGCCGGGGTCGATCCTCGCCGGCCACTCCCGATTTCGCCCGACACCATTTGCCGGATCAAGCCCGATTTCCGGGCATCAACCCCGCCCCTCAGGATCTGCGGACAATCACGGCGGGCTGTATCCCTTCCCTCCTGCTCGAATCACTCCCGGGTTCGCCGGAGCGAAAGTTGGTGAAGTCGGTGCGAATTCTTTGATGGCATCTCCGGGCCCGTCATGGGCCTGCACGCACCTACTCGATCAGATAACCGAGCAGGACGGCGACGATGGCCGGCTTGTCCTGGCCTTCGATCTCGATGGTGTTCTCGGTGGTCAGCAACCAGCGGCCCATGCCCTTGTCTTCCAGCGCCAGCACCCTGGCGCGGTTGCGCACGCGCTGGCCGGCCTTCACCGGCGACATGAAGCGCGCCTTGTCCACTCCGTAGTTGAGCGATGCCGAAACCCGCACCTTGCCGCCGAGCATCTCGTACATCGTGGCCGGGATCATCGACAGGCCCAGGAAGGCGTGGGCGACGGTGGTGCCGAAGGGGCTTTCCCTGGCGGCGCGTTCGACATCGACATGGATCCACTGCTCGTCCTGCGTGGCATGGGCGAACCCGTCGATGCGCTTCTGATCGAGCGTGATCCACGAGGACACGCCGATCTCCTTGCCGACCAGCCGTGCCAGTTGGGCGGGCGGCATCGGCTGGTCGACGCCGGTTTCGGCAGCGGCTGCGGCGTGAGCCGGTGCGGCCCGGGGCGCCACGGCGCCGACTTCGGCGGAATCGCCGTTGGTGATGATGACCTTGCCGGTGACCTTGCGTTCGAGCAGGTCCTGCAACGCCCGCGCGCCTTGCGCCAGCGGGTAGCGGGCCGAGATGTGCGGACGCAGCTTGCCCTGGCCGATCAGCCCGAACATTTCGGTCAGGTCCCTGATGAAATCGGGCAAATGGCGCTTGACGTATTCGCCCCAGAAGACGCCGATGATCGAAGCGCCCTTGAGCAGCGGCAAGTTCCACGACAACGCGGGGATCTCGCCATTGGCGAAGCCGACCACCAGATAGCGCCCGCCCCAGGCAATGGAGCGGAACGCCGGCTCGGCATAGTGGCCGCCGACCGGGTCGTAGATCACGTCCGGCCCCTTGCCGCCAGTGAGTTCCCTGACCCGCTCGCGCAGGTCCTCGGTGCTGTAGTCGATCAGTTCGTCGGCGCCGTTGTCCCTGCAGACGGCCAGCTTCTCCGGCGTTGAAGCGGCGGCGATGAGGCGGGCGCCCAGCGCCTTGCCGATCTGGATCGCCGCCAGCCCGACGCCGCCGGCGGCGCCGAGCACCAGCATGGTTTCACCGGGCTTGAGGGCGGCGCGCCCCTTGATCGCGTGGTAAGAGGTGCCATAGGCGAGCGCGAACGATGCGCCGATCTCGAAACTCACGCCCCTGGGCAGCGGGATCAGTTGCCGCGAGTCGACGCAGACCTTCTCGGCGAAGGCGCCGTACTGGCACGCGGCGATGACACGGTCGCCAGGCTTGACATTGTTGACGCCCTCGCCCAGTTGCACGACCACCCCCGCCAGTTCCGAGCCCGGCGCAAACGGCAGCGGCGGCCTGAACTGGTACTTGCCCTGAATGACCAGCGTATCGGGAAAGTTGACCCCGGCGGCTTTCATCTCGACGATGACCTGACCGGGGCCGGGTTGCGGATCGGGTACTTCTTCGCAGACCAGCGTGTCTGGCAAGCCGAGGGTTTTGCAGAGGAGGGCTTTCATGAGGTTGATCTCCTGTGTCGAAGCGATGGGCGGGCTGGGTTCTCAAGTGGAACGGCGGCATGACGCGAGTTCAGGTTAGCACCGATTCAAGCGGTTTTCGTCATTCCGGTGCAGCCCTGGCTGCTGGCAACGACTCGTGCGGCGATACACGTCGGTCGGCTCCGCCCGCCTCGCGCGCCATGATCTCCCTCCCGCCCGAAGCATCGATTCGTTGCCCTTCGGCCATGATGGTTCGAAGGGCAGGATTGCCGAACCAGCCCAGCTTGCCCGCAGTCATCGCCAGCGAGGCCCCTTTCAGGCCCCGATCAGCTCCAGGTTCCTTGACCGCCAGTCGAGGACGGCGGTGCGGGCGGTCATCCTTCCCGCGAGTTCGGGAAATTCCTCGCTGACCACGTCGGCGGCGAAGCGTGTAACCGGACCAGACCCGACGAGCTCCCATCACCCACCCATGCACGACGGAGCGAGCTTCTCTACAGAGGGCTTCTTCAGGGCACCCGAAAGTCAAATTGGCGAAGATGTCCCTGGGCGAAGAGGTTTTTCCGCTCGGCTGTCCCTGGGCGAAGATTGACAACGACTCGATGGTCCCGGATACTCAGTCAGCGGAGCATTGGATTTCCTATCCTTCCAAGGAGTCACCAGATGCCCACCATCCCTCGGTTCGTTGTCGAATACTTCCTGCTAGGCAAGACACGTCTCGACGCGATCGAACGTTACACCCAGGATGGAGGCATCGTTACTGATGTCTGGCTGGCGTTCGCGAACGATTCCGCTGTCCCGCAGCGCGTGCTGGTCGCACCGAGCGGGGGGGTGAGCGCCGTCGATCTTGGCTTTGCGCTCCATCACGCCATCATCCAGTACCGCTTGGCATGGGCCGCGAACCAGACGCGTGAGGCGCTGGGCGTGTCGCCGCTCGAAAATTTCGTTGCCCTGACGATCTACTTCGACGAACTCGTGCGCATCGTCTTCCCGCTCACCTCGTGGTGGCATCGCAAGAACCTGGGTGCGTTACAGCGCACAGCCTTCAAGTCGGCCCAGAGGCTCGATGAGATGTTGGAGCGCGCAATTCGCATCAAGCTCGGCCGCGAAGAGGAGGAGATTGGCCTTCGCGCGGACGTGGAGTCGGTGGATATCTTCCCGGATCGGCGGATTCTAGAGGCCGCGTCCCTCGCGGCTCTGATCGGCGTTTTCTTCGCGGCGCAGGCCAATGCCAACATGTTCGATGCGATCGCGCTGGAAGACCCAAATCGCGAGATTCAGGAGCGCAACTTTGTCAAATGGGTCCTGAATCAGGCCGAGCTGATCGCGTCGGAGGCGCGGAAGGAACTCTCGCGCCAGTACGAAACGGCGCTCCTCACGCTGCGCGACAACAAGCGCACTGGCGCGCCGGTACAGGTGCCGAATTACCCGGATGATCCGCCGGAGATGATCCAGCGAGTCTTCCTGGACCGTCCAGCGGCTCTCGCCGAAACCGAGGCGCTCTGCACGATCAAGGCTGATGCCGCCTTCCGTGTCTTCGATATCTCGTGTCGGAACATCACCTGGGCGATCCTCGACTCTGGAATCGCAAGCAACCATCCCGCCTTCCTCGACCACGAAGCGAGGGATCGCCATGGGGATCCGATTGTACCAACGCCGCACCGAATCAAGGCGGCTTACGATTTTACCCGCATCGAGCGCATCCGCAACTTCGACCTGACGCTCGACCCGGATGGCAGTGATGGTCGGAACGCGGCGATCAAGAAGGTGGTCGACGAGCTCGCCGTCCTGCCGGGGCGGTTTGCGACCGTCGAATGGCGCGCCGACGCGACCAGGAACCTCGAGGTCATTGCGCGCCAACTTGAGCAGCGTATCCCGCCTGATTGGGGTCTGATCCAGCCGCTCATCCACATTCAAGACCCCGATGACGGGGCTTCGCTGGTTTCGGACCACGGCACTCACGTGGCCGGGATCCTTGGCGCAGACTGGAGGGGTTCACGTCCCGGCCCCAACGGCCGCTCCGAGGTCCTGCTCCGCGGCGTCTGCCCGGATATCGGCCTCTTCGACCTGCGGGTGATCCATCCCCGAAGCCGACGCAGTTCCGAGTTCGCGCTGCTTGCGGCGCTCGAGTTCGTTCAGTTTGTTAACGCGCGAGCCGGCGCCAACGGACCGGTCGTGCATGGCGTCAACGTCAGCCTTTCGATCCCCCACGATGTGCGCAATTACGGTTGCGGATCGACACCTGTATGTGTGGCTTGCGACCGGCTGGTTGCTTCCGGCGTCGTGGTCGTCGCCGCTGCAGGTAACCGCGGCTGGAACGAGCAGGAGATCGGCTTTGGTAACTTTGTCTTCTGTTCGATCACCGATCCCGGTAATGCTCAGGACGTGATCACCGTCGGCTCTACCCATCGCCAGCGGCCGCACAGCTTCGGCATCAGCTACTTCTCGAGCCGCGGTCCAACCGGAGATGGCCGCCTCAAGCCCGATCTCGTGGCACCCGGCGAGCAGATCCGCGGGCCAATCCGGGGTGGCGCGGACGACGAGCTAGACGGCACCAGCATGGCTGCGCCCTTCGTCAGCGGTGCTGCAGCGATGCTCCTCGCGCGCCATCGCGAATTGCTCGGCAACCCTGCCCGCGTCAAGGAGATACTCTGCAGTAGCGCAACCGACCTCGGCCGGGAGCGTTACTTCCAAGGCCACGGCTTGGTCGACGTGCTACGCGCTCTCCAGGCCGTCTAGCGAGCCGGTACCACGCGATCGGCGAAGAGAAGAAGGAGATCGCGATGCTCTTCACCCTCGAACCCCTGCCGGCAGCAGAGGGGGACTGCCTGCTCCTGCATTGGGGCACAGCCGCCCAGCCGAAGCTCGCCGTTATCGACGGCGGCCCGGGCACCATCTGGGAGACTAGCTTGCTGCCGCGCCTTGAGGAGATCGTCGATAGCCGCGATCTCCAGCAGCTCGCGATCGACCTCGTGATGGTGAGTCACGTCGACAACGACCACATCGTCGGCGTCAAGAAACTCTTTCGGCGACTTAAGACCGAGATCGTTCAGGCGCTACCTGCTTCGCATCGGCTATTCGCGGTGAGGCGACTCTGGCACAACACGTTCAATGATGTTCTCGACGATGCGATCGATAGCTACTACCAAACGCTCACCGCGGGGTTGCAGGCGAACGTGGGTGGTGCACCGAATCCGCTGCTTGAGGCGAGCCTTGCCCGGGCCTATCAGGATCGCCACGGAACTGGCGCCGAGGAGGCAGCCGACGTTGCCCATGACGTTGCCCTGATTCTCGCCGGCCATGGCGAAGCGCGCGAGCTTCGCGACAGTCACGCCTTCCTGCGCAACGCCGGTCAGATCGCCCCGCTCAACAGTCCGTTTGAGAAAGACGGGCAGCCGACGCTGATCACCACCGAGGGCAACTCTGCGCCGCTCGTCTTCGCCGGCCTGACGATCAAGGTCATAGGCCCGCAAGAGGCCGAAATCAAGGCGCTGCAAGCCGAGTTCGACGCCTTCGTCCAGACTAGGGGCCTCACTGTCGAGGCGATGCTTGCTGCCTACTCGGACACGAGCGTGCCGAATCTTTCGAGCATCGTCTGCCTGGTCGAGAAGGACGGCAAGCGGATCCTGCTGACCGGCGATGCGCGCGGCGACAAGATCCGCAAAGGCCTGGAGGATGCGGACCTGCTCGTCGGCGGGAAGTTGTTCGTCGACGTCCTCAAGGTTCCACACCACGGCAGTGATCGCAACCTGGCGAAGGATTTCTTCGACATGGTCATCGCCGACACCTACGTGCTCTCCGGTAACGGCAAGCACGGCAACCCTGAACGCGTCACCCTCGAATGGCTAACCGGATCCCGTAAGCCGGACCACAATTACACCATCGTCCTGACCTATCCGGTCGCCGAAATTGACATCGGGAGGAAGAAAGACGCGCTCCAGCATCACAGGAGCTGGGTGCCGGCCGAGCATTCGCTCGCCTCGCTAGTCGCCGAGCTGCGTCTGCAGGGCCACCAGTTCACCCTGGTCGAAGGCGCACCGTTCAAGATTGAACTTGGGGACGAGACCGCTGACTGGTGACGATGACGGAATCAATGCCGTCGCCTGGCGACTCGACACCCGCCGCACCAGAGCGTAGACGTGTTTGAGGATCAGCAGCTCGTTGCAATCTGCACCTGAAGCCGCCTTGGTTCTGATCGCAGAACCAGGCTTCACCGACTTGACGGGGTATTGGCAACCTTCCGGAATTCAGGCGCCGATCAATTCCAGGTTCCGTGACCGCCAGTCGAGGACGGCGGTGCGGGCGGTCATCCTTCCCGCGAGTTCGGGAAATTCCTCGCTGACCACGTCGGCGGCGAAGCGGGAGAGGAAGCGCGACTTCATTTCGGCGCGCGCCCGGTCGACGCCGATTTCGTCGTAGGGGACCGAGGCGAGCAGCAGGAAGCCGTCGCTCGGGATGCGCCCGGCTTCCATGTTGCTCTGGATGATGCCGGCGGCCTTGCGGATGGGGTCGCCGAGGTCGGGGCTGTAGGGGCCGATGATCAGCGCGAGGTTGGGCGTGTGCAGGAAGTCGAAGCCGCGGCCGACGCAGATCACCCATTCGCGGTGCTCGATGTCAAGCAGGCGTTCGTTGCGCGCCGCCTGCTCGCGGACCAGCGCGATGTGATCGAGATTGCCGCGCAGCAGCGGCAGCAGGTCGGCGCGCATCTGCGCCGGCATGT
>ERZ761602.5325-NODE-5325-length-15382-cov-3.845045_pt1 | contig 15382 bp, 16 predicted proteins | sample MGYA00512165_ERZ761602 | MGnify/ENA primary metagenome ERZ761602 (study PRJEB28899, sample SAMN02445085) | bioreactor sludge metagenome | biome: EBPR sludge; isolation source: Thorneside wastewater treatment plant | place: Australia: Brisbane, Thorneside...
CCGTCGACTACGTATCAACCCAAACCGACCGTCTCGTTCACGCCGAACCAGTACAGTTTCCCGTACCCGAGCCCCAGTACGCCTCGCGCGAGGAACAGGTCGACGCCCTCTTCAAGGAGACCGACGCCAGCAGCCGCGACGCGCTCGTACGCGACGTCCGACTCCAGGTGGCGGCCTTCACCGCGGCCGACCTCGAGCGCGACGACACGACCGAGGACGCGGTGGTCGATGCTCATCACCGCAAGGCTGCGCTAGCGGCCATCCGCGAGGTCGTCGGCAATTGGGATGAACGCGAGCAGCGTCTCTACCGGATGCTCTATCCGGAGGAGGCTACAAATGCTGAGGCCGCCGAGGCCCTCGGTGTCGCCGAGCGCACGGTGATCCGCATGGCGCACCGGATCAGGGAGAAGCTCGGTGAGGCGCTGGCGGGGCTCGTCTCGTCGTAAGTCCGCCACGCCCCACCCACCAGAGGCTACTTCACCCATTTGACGGTCAGGCGGCGAAACATCTGCAGGACGTTGATGTGCTCGACGTCGAAGGCGTCGCAGACATCGGGGACCTTGGGCCTGCCTCCGTGGCTGGGCTTCTCTTCCGTAACGACAACCGAGCCGGTGATGTTGAGAGCATGCGCGACCAGCCACGGGTCTGCAGAGTCTTCGATGCCACGGGTCAAGGTTGGGAACTTCGCAACCACGCGGTTCATATCCGTGACGACGCGTGGGGTTTCTCTCAGCACAACGCTCGGTTGCACAATTCGGAGCCAAGCGGACACGCCCTTCTTCCCATCCCCGGTTTCGTTGAGTGCTTGGCGCGGGGTTCTAATCACCTCTTGGATGGCGTAGTCGCGGATCAGGTCCCAGAGTCGTGCGAAGACATCCGGTGGATATCGATGCTCGAAGGCGGAGATCCAGGCATCTGCATCGACAATGAAACTCTGGCTCTTGACGCGACTCACGACGCTCTCCGAACGGCACGCCTGGCCAGGTCGCTCGCGAGCTGATCGAGACCATTCACGCTTGTGCGAAGGTGGGTCGCGGCACGATGACCCGTCAGGACGCCACGTTGAAACGCCTCGAGGACCAGCCGAGAAAAGCGCTCGCCGTTCTGGGACAGAACAACGACGCGATGGGTACCGCCCCCGCCGGATTCAGAACGGGCAAGGTCTGCCTCCTTTCGCTGGAAAGCTCCACGCCGCGCCATGTAGGTGTCCAGCGGGACAACACCGACGGTCACAAGCCGCAGCAAGAGCGCTTGTTCACTCACCGAGAAGCTGCGCGCGACGTTGCTCAGTTGCGCGAACGTCGGCACGTGACTGACTCTGTGCGCGGCCAGGGCAGCGTGAACCGCGGATGACGGCATCAAGGCCGCTGCGGCGACTCTATTGCAGAACCACTCGACGCCTTCGTCGTGCAGGTCGCACAACCCACCCTGACGCAATCCTAGGTGTGCGAGCTCGTGAAACAGCGTGAACGACCTTCGCCTCGGACTGTCCGACGCGCGAAGCACTAGCAACGGAAGCAGCTCGTAGTGGAGCGAGAATCCGCTAACCGATGCGAGATCCGCGCCCGGTGCTTGGAAGACGAGCGCCCCCGCTTCCTCGGCGGCAACCTTCCGCGCACCAAGCACCTCGTAGTCGGAACCGTCATCACCCGAGTTCGGATGCGGCAGGGACGGTCCCAGGGCGTCGCGCAAGCGCGACCCTGCGACCTCTGGATCGTCGTCGACTCGACACCCGAACGGGAACGACTCCAGTTTCTCGTTGAGCTCTGCTGCTAGATCCAGAGCGGTCTCGCGGCGCTCCTTCGCGCGCCTAACCTGCAAGATCAGGCCTGGACTCTTGCGGTGGTCGTCGGCCCGGAAGTCTTTGGGAAAAGCGGTATCTTCGACGGGCGGGGAGTCGAGGTAGAGCACCGCCGTGGGTCGACGAAACATCGCCGCCAAGTCGTCAACCCGACCGTAGGTTACGGACGCCTGACCGGCTTCCCATTTCGCAACTGTCTCGACCCGGACCTGCAGACGAGCGGCGACATCCTCGAGTTCGTACCCGGCGCTCTCGCGGGCCCAGCGGATCATCGCTGGGTTGATCGGCGCCGCCTCGGAAGCCATCGCGTCAGCCTACCTTGCTGCGCTCTCCGCGCTGCTAGAACTTGGCAAGCCTGCCGAAACCTTGCCCGCCGTCGCCTAGGCCCGCTTCCTCTGCTCCGCCAGCCCCATCCTGATCAGCAGATCCCGCCGCCCGATCGCCGCGTGCGCGATCTCGGCCCACTCGCCATACCAGTCGCGTAGTCGGCCCAACGCCTCGACGCGCTCGCGGGTGCGCTGCTCGCGCCGCTCGCCATCGTCGGCCACGGGGCTCGATCGCTTCGCGATGGCGAGCAGGCCGCGAAGGCGATCGCGCTCGTTCGCGGCAAGGATGCGGCGTTCGAGGATCTCGATCGCCCGGTGATCGTCGCTGGCGACGCCGCCGGCATGGGCTCGCTCGGCAAGCGCGTCGATCCGTTCGAGCAAGATGTCGAGCGCGAGCACCGCCGCCGCTCCCCTGCCCGGGCCGATGCCGCCGAGGAGAAAGGCCGCCTGCTCGGGGAAGCGTCGGCTCAGAGTGGCGCTCGCGATGCGGAAGATCTTCTCGTCGATGGTGCCCAGCTCGCTGATGGCGGCGCGCACATCGTCATCGCTGCGATCGGCTTCGCCATCGGGGGCTCGGTAGCCGGCAGCGGCATGGAGGAGGCGCCAGCCCTCGTGGTGGTCGGCCTCGGACCAGCCGTGCTCGGCGAGCGGCTCACGAATGGCCGACTCGCCGGCGATGCTGCGGAGGAGCCTGAGGACGCGCTCGGGCATCGTCTCCAGCGTCCGGCGGCCGACGGCTGAGCCGATCCGTGACGTGGTTTGGGCCGGCTTCTCGGTGCTCACGCCCGGGACTCGTCACGAGGTGGGCCAAAGTGACAGCCGGAGCTGATCTTCTTGCCCGCACCAGAGCGGTGCACGCCCCTGCCGGACCACTGCACGCAGCTGCGGTGACCGGTGCACGGCTCCACAGACCCCCTGCAAACTGGAGCCAGCCTATTTCTCGGCCTTGCACCGGCTTGATCGTCAGCCGCACCGAGCCTCGCCGCGTGAAGCCTGGCGACAACTCCGGCGGAAAGATGACCGATGTTGAGCAACTCCGACCGAAACGCCCACGCGGCCTGGCCATGCGAAGAGCTGCACCGCCACCTCGAGCTCAACTTTTTCACCTGGCCCTGTCACCCCGAGCGCGGTCGCGACGAGTCAGGGTTGAAGCGGCGCCGCGAGGTGCGATGGCCGCTCAAATGGAGATGACGATGAGCATGACGATCCCCGGGTCGGTCGGCACGACTGCGCCCACGAACAACGGTTCTTCCACCACCAATCCGAGCGACGCTGCGATAATGACAGTTACGTCCTCTTTTCCTCCCGATGTGACGCGCAAGACGCTGGAGGGCACGGTCGAGCGCGCCCTCTCGTTCCTGCGCGGCGTCGCGGGTGAGAAGCGCATCCGCGAGGTCCTGCACAAGCACGGCTACTCGGACGCGCATCAGCAAGAGGGCTGGCGCCGGCTCTCGGTCGCGGCGGGTTTTCATCAGCCGCTCGGAGCGCAGGACGACAACGACGTCGCCGTGCGCAACGCCATCACCGAGATCGACGCGATCGACGAGCAGGTCTTTCGCGTCACTTCGGCGAGCGTGTCGCGCCGACTTCCGATCCAGGGCGACTTTCTCCTCGGTGGGATCGCTCCGGGACGCGGCGCGGCGTCGGTGCTCAACCTCGAGATTCTGCTCGATCGCATCGATCAGCTCGAGACGGGTGCCGGCCGTGAGGCGACCTCGGTGCCGGACCGGGCGACGGTCCAGCTGCTCTCGCAACGCGGTCTCTCCATCGCGGAGCGCGAGCGGCTTCGCCAGCTCATCAACGTGGCGAAGCGGTCGAACCCGGTCGACACGAACCCGACGGCGTCGGAGGAGCGCGACAAGCAGTACGTCGCGAACCTGCAGGCGCTCCGCGAGTGGTACGAAGAGTGGTCCGAGATCGCGCGCGCGCTCTTCACGCGTCGCGACTACCTGATCCGCTTGGGTATGGCGTCGACCCGCCGCTCGAGCGCAGTCGAGGAGGAGGCAGAGGCGCCCGTGGCGGCACCGGTCAGCCCGGCTGATCCTGGGGTGTGACGTGATGAGTGCAGGATGCGAGGCGCGCGGAGGGCAGCCGCGTGCCTCGCATCAGGACTCTCCGGCGCCTGGCGTGTGCGCTTCTCTTCATGCAACGCACATCTCCTAGCGGTCGTTTCGCAGCCGATGCATGCACACGCCTTTCCGAGTCTCCCGACCGCTTTACTTCGTCGCTCGTTCCGCGCGTCGGGGCGCGAGAGTGGTCCGTGTCGTAGGCAGGCTCAGCTCTGTTCGGGCGCGTAGTCGAACGGGTCGCAGGTACCGCATTGAGATTCCGCGCAACCGGCGAGCAAGTCGTAGCCCCAGACGGCGTCGGGGTAGCTTTCGCGGCACCCGTTCGTGCAAGTGCTGTCGAGCGGATCGCACGCATCGAGACACGCTGCGAGCTCGCCGCAGTCGGGGGTGAGGTCGAAGCACGACTGGAGGGCTCCGCAGCACTTGCTCTCGAAGCACGACGCGCAATCGTCCGTCCCCAGGTCCAGGTAGCACTGTGGGATGCCTCCGCCGGTCGGCATCGTCGTTCCCGCGGTCGCGCCGGTGCCGTACGACGCAGCCGTGGTCGGCATCCCCGGGTAGGGCTCCTGCGCGGTGTACCCGCCGCTGCCGTCGTCATCGCCGCCGCCTGGCCCGGAGCTGATGTCGCACCCCATCGCGGCCGACGCGATTGCGCCGATCCCGACGACCATCGCCACCGTCGGCGGCAAGCGCGGCGTCGATCGAACCGTGCCGCAATGCGGGCACGCGCCGTCGGCTCGCATCATGTGTCGACCACAACCGGCGCAAACGACCAAGGAAGGACGGGACATGCCACCGACTAGTGCAGCGCTCGTGCCAGCGACGCCGGGCCGACGTATGCACGAGAAGAAGGGCTGGTCCGCGAGCGAGACCATGATCGGTGCCGAGTTGGCCCGGCGGGCCTAGGCACGTCCTGGCACAGACCGGCCGGTACCCCCCGTCGAGATCACCGTGCAGACCGCGATCCTATGGGCGTAACCTGGAGAAGCGCGCTACGGCACACATCTTCCTTGCAGCTCCTAGGAACCCCATGACCACGACCACCGAGCCCGTCCGCGTCATCCGCCCCGGAGAAGAGAGCGAGGCCCACCCGGTCTACGTCGTCTGGGAGATCACGACGAAGTGCGACCAGCCCTGTCAGCATTGCGGCACGCGCGCGGGGCCGGCGCGGCCGGTCGAGCTCTCGACCGAGGAGGCGCTCGAGGTCGCGCAGGCCCTGGTCGATCTGAATGCCCGTGAGGTCACCCTCATCGGCGGCGAGGCGTACCTGCGCCAGGACGTGACCCAGCTGATTTCGTACCTCGCCGATCGCAACGTGCGCGTCACGATGCAGACGGGAGGGCGCGCGTTGACGAAGGAGCGCGCCCAGACGTTCCGCAACGCCGGGCTCGCCGGGCTCGGCGTCTCGATCGACGGGCCCGCGATCGCCCATGACAAGCTGCGCGGAAATCTCGGCAGCTACCGCGCCGCCGTCAACGCGCTCGACAACGCCCGAGACGTCGGCCTCGCGCTCGGTTCGAACACGCAGATCAATCGCCTCAACATGCACCTCTTGAAGGAGCACGCGGCGATGTTGCAGTCCAAGGGCGTGGAGGCGTGGCAGGTCCAGCTCACCGGCCCCCTCGGCCGCGCTGCCGATCAGCCCGACTGGATCATCGAGCCGTGGATGATCGTTCCGATCGTCGACACCCTCGCCGAGATTCAGCGCGAGGCCATCGAGAAGTGGGACGGGAAAGGCGTCTGCTTCAACGTCTTCGCCAACAACAACATCGGGTACTTCGGCCCGCACGAGACGGTGCTGCGCTCGCTCCCCGGTCGATCCGATGCGCACTGGCAGGGCTGCCAAGCCGGCATCTTCGTGATGGGCATCGAGTCCGACGGCACCGTGAAGGCGTGCCCCACGCTGCCGACCGCCCCGTACGCCGGCGGCAACGTAAAGGACAAAGGCCTGGCCGAGCTCTGGGCCGAGTCCGAGCGGATCCGGTTCTCTCGAGACCGCACGAGCGACGAGCTCTGGGGGCACTGCAAGACTTGCTACTACGCCGAGGTGTGCCGCGGCGGCTGCTCGTGGACGGCCCACACCACCCTCGGCAAGCGCGGAAACAACCCGTTCTGTTACCACCGCGTGACCGAGCTCCAGAAGAAGGGCATCCGCGAGCGGCTGGTGCACCGCGAGCGCGCCCCCAAGCAGATGTACGACTTCGGTCGCTTCGATCTGGTCGAGGAGCCCTGGTCACCCGACGGCGGCGAGCAGCTCGTGCAGCTCCGCCGGAACTGACGCCCCCACGTCAGCCGCAGCTGAACGGGCAAACATCGTCGATCACGCAGACCTCCCAGGCACTGGCGGTGGCCGCGCCGTTCGGAAAGTCGCCCAAGCAAGTTCCGGGAGTCTGCATCTGGAGGCACTGGACGCCGTCGTTCAGACAGTAGCAGTCGAGCTCGGGGCCCGGCTCGAGCTGGCCGTCGAAGTTGCCATCGCACGACTCGATGCACGCGTAGTACGGACAGCATTGGGGATCGCTGGCACCGGGGCAGTCGAAGCTCCCGTCGCCGAAGCATGCCGTGAAGGCGCCAAGGCACGCGCCGCCGTCGAGGGCCGTGCTCGAGTCACCGAGGACGGAGCATTCGAGGCAGCCGCTCCTGGGGGTAAAGCCATCGCCCGAGCACACCCCGATGTCGTCGCAGGTGCCGAGGCCGGACGCCGCCGAGCTCACGACACCCGTGTTGCTCGACGCGACTTGGGTCGCGTTGGCGCTCTTGGTGGCGGTCGCGTTGACGCTCGCCTTGCCCGAAGTGACAGCCGCGTCGTCGGAGCCGCCGGCGCCGCCCTCACCGTCGGTGATGAAAACGGTGCTCCCGCACGCGAAGAGGCCCAGCGTCGACACGAACGTTCCCGCGATGATCCGAGCGATGCGCATGGGGTGATCTCAGGGGCAGATGTTGAAGCACACGTCTTGGTAGAGGCAGGTGTCCCACTCGACGGCCGCTAGGAGGCCGTTCGGGTAGTCCCCGAAGCACGTCCCGGGAAGCTGGTTCATCACGCATTGAACATCGTCGTTCGTGCAGAAGCAGTCGAGCTCGGCCCCGGCGTCGATGACCCCATCGTTGTTGAGGTCGCAGGAGTAGATGCAGTCATAGAGTGGGCAGCACTCGGGCTCGCCCGCTCCGGCGCACCCCTCGCTCCCGTCCCCGAAGCAGTTGGAGAACGCCGGGGCGCAGGCGCCGCCGTCGACCGCCACCGAGGAATCACCGAGGACCGCGCACTCCGTGCACCCGCTCCACGGGGTCGCCCCGTCGCCCACGCAGACGCCGATGTCGCTGCAGTATCCCAGGCTGGACCCGACGGATGTGACCACGACCGAGCCGTTTGACACGTTCGAGCTCGCGACGTTCGTGGCGTTGGTGGCCTTGGCCGACGAGGTCTTCGCTCCGGTCGACTTGCCGGAGGTGCCTACGTTGGCCGAGCCGCCCGAGCCCCCTTCACCGTCGGTGATGAGCACGGTGCTTCCGCACGCGGAGGCGATGAGCACCAAGACGGCAGAGGCGATCGAGAAGGGCGTCGTGCGCATGGGGAACCCTGAGGCTACCAGCAGCTGGGACAGGCGATCACGAACGCGCAGTCCTCCCACGCTATCGCGGTCTGAAAGCCCTTCGGGTAGTCGCCCGCGCAGGTGCCGGGCCCCTGGGTCGCCGCGCATCCGGTGCCATCGTTCGTGCACAGGCAGTCGAGCTCGGGGCCAGGGTCGATGAAGCCGTTCCCGTTCGTGTCACACGCTTGAAGGCAATCGTAAAGCGGGCAACACTCGGGATCGCTAGCGCCCGTGCACGCTTCACTGTCGTCACCGAAGCATGCTGCGAACTCGTCGGCGCATTCGCCGCCGTCGCTGGCGACGCTGGAGTCACCGAGCACAGCGCACTCGATGCAGCCCGACGCCGGAGTGACTCCGTCTCCTTGGCAAGAGCTGAGGTCGTCGCAGGTTTCGATCTGGTTTGTGCCCGAGCCCGACGTCGCAGGCGAGCCGTAGGAAGCACTGGTCGAGAATCCAGCGCTGTAAGAAGGATCGTCATCCCATCCGTACGCAGCGCCGCTGCCCTCCGTGTCCGAATCCGATCCAGACGCGATGCTGCTGCACGCCGCGCCGCCGATAGCGCCGACGCCGATCAGCACCGCCACGACGGCGACAGGCACCCCCTCTCGCGGTGTGGACGGAAGTCCACAGTGAGGACAACCGTCCTCGGTCCGAAAACGATGTCGTCCGCACGAGCGGCAGCTGATCAAGGCGGCGCGCCGAGTGCGCTCAAGGCAAAGACGAGAAGTCGGTCGGTCTCGCTGCGCAGCACGTGATGATGACAGGCCGAACAGGCCGACAAGGAAGTATCGCGCATGACCACCTCGCGATTCGAAGTTAGGTCAGCGAGCGTACCACGCCGAGGTCAGCTGCCGCAGGTGTTGGCGCAGACATTCTCCACGGCGCACTGCTCCCAACCCAAAGCGCTCAGACGCCCATCGGGGAAGTCGCCGAGGCAGGTCCCCGCCAACTGCATCGGCGAGCAGGTCCCCTCACCATCGTTCGTGCAGAAGCAATCGAGCTCGATGCCAGGGTCGATGATGCCGTCCAAGTCGACGTCGCACGCCGCTTCGCAATCCAGATACGCGCAACACTGCGGCTCGAGCGCCCCGTCGCACGTGGCCATGCTCACCCCGAAACACACGTCGAACTCTGCCGCACAGGCACCGCTGTCCGACGCCGGGTGGGAGTCGTCGAACCCGGCGCAGGGAAGGCACCCGCTGAAAGGGTCGAAGCCGTCACCTTCACAGAGCTCGAGGTCGTCGCAGGTCCAGCCCCCGCCGGAGCTTGCCGGCGTTCCGTACGACGATGTCGCGGACCAGCCACTGGTCGTGGAGGCGGTGGTCGACTTGGCGCTCTTGCTCGAGCCCGATGCCGCCGTTCCGGAACCGCCGCCCGCTCCGGAGCCGCCCGTGCCCTCGTCCGAATCGGAGGCGATGCTGCTGCAGCCCAGCGCGCCCGCCCCGACGCCGACCAGCGCCACCAGGGTGAGCACGGTGCGGCAGTGCGGGCACACGCGCTCTCGGCGAAGCACGTGGCAGCCACACCTCGAACAGGTGGAGAGGTCGATCCCTAGTGTCAATTGCCCCCGCAGCTGTTCGGACAGACGTCGTCGTAGAGGCAGCCCTCCCACGCGACCGCGGTCTGCAGGCCCGTCGGGTAGTCACCACGGCACGTGCCGGGAGCCGAGTTGCCGGTGCACTGAAGGCCGTCGTTGGTGCAGAGGCAGTCGAGCTCGCTGCCAGCATCGATGGTGCCGTTCGAGTTGGCGTCGCAGGCGTCGATGCAGTCGTAGAACTGACAGCAGGTCGGGTCGCCGGCGCCGGTGCAGTCCGAGCTGCCATCGCCGAAGCACGCCGAGAACTCGTCGGCGCATGCGCCGCCGTCGACCGCGACGAAGCCGTCACCCAGCACCGCGCACTCCATGCATCCGGAGTACGGGTTCGAGCCGTCGCCCTCGCAGTTGCCTTGGTTGTCACACCCGCCCGAGCTCGTGGTCGGCCCGCTGCCGTACGACGACGCGACGGTGTTCACGGTCGACTGCTGCGTGGTGCTCTGCGCAGTCTGTCCGGTGCTCTTGGTGGTGGCAGCGCTGGTCTTCTGCGTCGCGCTGCCGGTGCTGGCGGCGCCGCCATCGCCACCGGCGCCACCGCCGCCTTCTTCGGAGTCCGAGATGGTGCTGCTGCACGCGGCGCCGCCCAGCGCGCCGACGCCGACGAGCACGGCAACCACCGAGGCCTTGGCCGTCGCCGGGAGCGAGCGCGACCGCTGCTCGCGCCGGTGACCGCAGTGCGGGCACGCACCATCTCGACCGAAGACGAGCTGGCCACACGCTGCACAAGGAGCCAAACCACCGAGCATGAGGACCTCCAAGGAAAGATCAGGACGGAATCGTCACGGCATGATGCAGCCGGGACAGCTCGTCTCGGCGCACTGGTAGAGCGATTGGTAGAGGGCGAAGCCGGCCGGGTTCGCCTCTTGGCAGCCGGTCGCGCAAGCGAGATCGTCCTCCTCGCATTCGGCGACGCATAGCTGCGCGACCACACTCGGGGGTGTCGACACAGATCACGCCCTCGTCGCAGCACGCGTTCGAGAGACACGTCTCGCAACCGCCGTCATCGGCGAAGACGGGACAGTCCATCCCCGAGCCGGTCGACGTGGCGGGCCCGCTGGGCCCGGTCGCGGGATTGGAGCCCGTCGTGGACGTCGACGGTCCCGTTGCCGGGCTGCCGTACGACGATGTCGAGTTCCAGCCGGTGCCGCTCGTCGGACCCATCCCGTACGAGGCGCTGCTGGTAAAAGTCGCATAGCCACCCGACCCCTCGTCGGAATCCGACGCAGAGTCGCCGCACCCCAGTGCTCCGGAGGTCATCGCGCCAAGCCCGACGAGCACCGCCATCGCGGCCGGCGATGCCGCGCGACCCCGAGAAACGGAGCGCCCGCAGTGCGGACACGAAGTCTCCGTCGCCAAGAGGTGCCGGTCGCAGCCGGGACAAGGAAGCAAAGCCGAGAAGCGCATGGCTTCGGTCGGCGTTGCACCCCCTGTGCCCACCGAACTTCTCAATGAATTCGATGGCGGCACTGTGCGTCGGGGCCGCCGTGGCACAAGCTGCCCGGCGGCGTGTCGCGGTTAAGCCGCCACGGAAATGAGCCGCATTCCATCACGCCCCGATGGAGCTCGCGACCTCTCCTCCTCCCCTACCGACCACGCGACCTCAGGCGACCCCCGCCAACGGATCGCCCCGGCTCAAGACCGCGCTCGGGTTTCGTCGCGCTCCGTCGCGCCCCGATCTGCGGCTGACCCTCGGTGAGACCGAGAAGATGGCGGCCTCGGTCGCGGGCGCCCAAGGCGCCGACCCATTCGCAGCGGCCGTGCTCGCCTACCGATGGCTCGGGCAAGTGAGCGACGTCCAGCCCTACATGTTCGAGACCGACGGCGATCAGCGCGCGTGGGCCGAGGCGTGGTGCGTGCTGGATGGCGCCGCTCGCAGCAGCAAGAAAGACGTCCGTCTCCAGGGCGAGGTCGCGAGCTACCTCGCGTGCAAGCGTGAAGCGGATCGATTCGACCAAGCCTTGGGCCCCGACCCGAGCGCCCACATCCAAACGACGCGCGGCGCCGTCTTGCAAGCACTGCGCGCCACCGCCTGGTGGACGGTCGCGCTGGCTTGCACCCTGCCGCCCGCCCTCTTCTGTTTGGTGGCCGGAGTCTGTCTCGGCCTCGCCGGCCTCGCGCTCTGGATCGGCGCGGTCATGTTCGCGGTGCCGGCCGGTATCTCGGCTCAGCGCCTGCTTCGCTGCCGCACCCGCGCCGCCGCCGCCCGCGCCGAAGCCGAGAAGGCAGAGCGCCTGGCCGACGAGCAGCGGTCGTTCCGGGAGAGCGCTCGCGGCGGTCGCTTCCTCTCGATGGTCGCGCGGCGCCACCCGCTCTTGCGAAAGGGCTAGTCACCCGCCGAGCGCGGCGTGCAGCAACTGGTGAAAGTGGTGCACGGCCTGCTCGCGCGCCGGTGAGTATCGCCCGCCCGCGTAGAGGGGCGATCGCACCCCGCGCTGCACGGTCTCGACGACCGCTTCGTCCTCGAGCTCGACGGTGTCGAGATCACCGCCCGCACCTCGCCCGGCGAGCGCCGCGTCCCACACCCAGCTGACGAAGCGGACGCGCGTGCGATCGATCGCGACCGGCTCGACGGCGTTCATGCTCACGCCCCACGGGTAGACGTTCACCATCGTGGTGGGGAACACGAAGAAGTAGTAGCCGGCCACACGCTGCCCGGCATCGGGGTGGGCCGCCGGCAGCTCGAACACGGAATCGTCGCCCTTGCCGACGCCGACCTGCAGGCTGCACCAGGGAAAGAGCTCGGTGCGGTAGCTCTGGTAGTCGAGCGTCTCGGCGAGCCCGGGGTGGACGAAGGGCACGTGAAAGCCCTCGAGGTAGTTCTCGACGTAGAGCGCCCAGTGCGCCGCTACGTCGTAGACCCGCTCGCTCGCGCGGACGAGCGCACCCCACGGTGCAAAGCCCAGACGGTCCCGCAACGGCTCGACGATCTCGCCGAACGCGCGAGCGGGGCGCAGCGACGTGAACGCGATCGGTCCCAGGGTCTCGAGCGGGAGCGTGGACAGATCATCGGCGCGCGACGGGAAGTCGAGCGCGCCCTCGAGCTCGGGCATGAACGCGAACCGGCCGTCGAGCGAGAAGCGGCGACCGTGGTAGCCGCAGCGCAGAGACTTGACGCAGCCCGGCGCGCTCACGATCACGTTCGCGCGATGCGTGCAGACATTGGAGAGGCACCGCGCCACGCCGTCCTGCCCGCGCACCATCACGAGCGGCGTATCGAGCGCGCCGCCGGCGAGATCGAACGGCGACACCTCACCGGCCTCGGCGCCGCCGAGCGTCGGGACCATGTGCCATGCCGGGGCGAGCACGCGCTCTCGCATCGCCTCGAACACGCCGCGATCGGTGTAGAGCGACCCTGGCGGCGTCGCCGCCCGACGGATATCGGCGTCGACCCTCCAGCCCTTCACCGTCAGCCCTTTTCGATGACCCACACGCCGTTCACCGGATCCATCGGCACCTCGCGCTCGCCGGTGCCGTCGAGGATGCGCACGTGGGGGAGGATGTTCGCGGGGTAACCAGGCTGGAGATACTCGGCGAGGTCCGGATCCACCGGGACCTCACGCGCCGTCGCTTCCGGGTCGGCGTTCTTGCAGGCGGTGAGCAGACGCGCGACGTACTCCGCGCGCGGCAAGACGGCGCGCTGCTCGCGCACCTCGTAAGGGAACGAGTCAGGGCCCCAGGTGTACGTCGTCAGGAACTCGTAGACGTCGCGCGCGCCCATGCGCACCCGGCGGGGCGAGAGCGATTCGAACCTGATCTCGCGGGGCTCGTACGCTTTCGCGAAGAGATCGAGCCCCTCGCGCCAACCTAGGTCGTTGAACTCGAGCACGCGCGGGTCGTCGGGCGGCATGACACCGTCCCTGATCACGATGCGCCCGCCACGCTTCAGGGCGCGAAACGCGGCCCCCACCATCGCGTCGACCGCTTCGATCGAGAACCGCTTGGGCGGATCGCCCCAGGGCACGTAGCTGAAGATCTCGTGCAGCACCGAGCAGAAGACGACGGTGTCGACCTCGCCTCGTCCGAAGACGGCCGGGAGCTCGAAGCCGTCGCCGTGAATGATCTCGTACGGGGCCTTGGTTCCGGCCGTGCGCTCCTGAAACGCCTCGACGACCGCCTTCGACGCATCGAGCCCTACGATGCGGCTTCCGGGGAAGCGCTCGGCCAAGAGGTCGAGGACGACGCCGCCCCCGGGGCCGACCTCGACGATCGTGCCCGGCTTCACCAGATCGAGGAGGCGTGACTTGTCGCTCCGCGCCGCGTTCATCGTGACGAGGTAGGCGGCCTCGTTGTGCACGCGATCGAAGTCGTCTTTGCGGAGCGAATAGAGATCGCAGAGCGACTTCAGCGTCTGGTGGAAGGCGGCCGACGCCTTGCGCTCGTAGATGGCGAGAAGGGTGAGGAGCGCGCTCGCCTCTTCGGTCTTCTCGAACCGGACCGCGAGCGCGTGCTCGCCGCCCTTGCTCGACGGGAACGAAACCAGCGCAGGGCCGGCCAGTTTCCCGAGCAGAAGCTCCTCGATCTTGGTGGCATCGAGCATCGCCTCGAGGAGTCGAACCGGATAGCTCCTCGGGGCGCCGCTGTCGTCGCGAAGCTCGGTGACGACGCCCAAGAGATCGAGGTGCCAGGGGCGGGTGGTGTCGATGCCGGCTTGGACGGCCGCGCCCGAGAGGTGGAGGAGGAGACGCGTGGCCGCATCGAGTGAGAGCGCGCCGAGCGCGGCCTCGGCGTACCAGACGCGACACTTGGAGAGGCGGCTCTCGAGCACGGGCCGGCCGCCGCGGAGCCGATCGAGCGCGGCCTCGACCTCGGCCGGCTTCTCGCGCGTCATCAGGGCGCCACCACGCATGCGCGCCACGCGCTCGCCGAGCGGCGACCGAGCGAAACCCCGGCTCGACGGCGGGAGGAGGATGGCGTGCTCCTCGTCGACGAACGCTGACGCGAGCTCCGGCGTCCACAGGCCAGCCCGCACCGCGCGGGTCTCGCTCTGGTTCACGATCGACCAGATGCGCGCGGTGTCCTCGCCGCCGTCCGGCTCCGATTTCAAGAAGTCGTGAAAGGTGGAAAGGGCATCGCGGCCCACTTCACCGCGCAAGCGCATGCCCAAGAGACCGCTCGCCGCGCAGAGCACCTTCGCGCGCTCGGCCCAGCGCCCGTCTTCGGAGTGCGGCGCCTTGCCCAGGACGCGCCGAATCACGTCATCGAGAATGACGGCGGAGTCTTCGTTGTGGACCGTCCCATCGACGCCCAGGCGCATGCGCCAGACGTCTCGTTGGCTTGGCGACCCGCCCTTGGCGACGTCGCAGAACAGCAGCACCACCGCCACCAGCGAACGGCCGGCGGCGTCGAGCGACTCGGACGGCGGCACCGCGCACACGAGCGATCGCATCACGCGATCGAGCAGCGGCGTCGGCCGCCCGTCGTGGGGCGAGGCTTCGTGCTCGTACGTGGTGGCCCGATGGGGCACCGCGAGCCCGGCGAGCTCGGGCAGCACCTCCGCCACGCGCCGCGCCGCCAGCGAAGGAGGTGCATCGGAGAGGAGCGCGAGCGCGACCGCCGCGTGGAACGGCTCGGAAACGACCCAAGCCGCGACCGCAACGTCGTCGTGCCACTCGACGTCGGCGAGCGCCGCTTCGGCCCGGTCGACCGAGGGCTGCGCCTCCTCCGGGAACGAGACGGCTATCCGCCTGAGCGCCTCCGGGGCGTGCTTGAGAAAGGAGCGGCCGCGGGGAAGCGCCAGCACACCGCCAAGGTAGCCAAGGTGCGCACGCCCCGGAACTGGCGAAAATTCCCCAAGCCGGACCCCCCATTTTTTCTGGGAACCGTTTCGTCAAGGCGCTGTCTCTCCTAACGACCCGATTGTGAGTCGGGATGGCGCGTAAGCCGGCCAACCCAGTGGGTGGCCCCAGCAACGCGCCCCGAGCACCGGATCCCCGCAGGTGCCCATTCTCCGACGAGGAGGGGGCGTGCGCGTGTGCTCGACACCTACCTAGGGATCACCAGGA
>ERZ761602.5327-NODE-5327-length-15379-cov-6.663339_pt1 | contig 15379 bp, 14 predicted proteins | sample MGYA00512165_ERZ761602 | MGnify/ENA primary metagenome ERZ761602 (study PRJEB28899, sample SAMN02445085) | bioreactor sludge metagenome | biome: EBPR sludge; isolation source: Thorneside wastewater treatment plant | place: Australia: Brisbane, Thorneside...
CCGGGCTGATGATCGACGCCCAGGGCCAGCCGCGCACGGTGGAATTCAACTGCCGGCTCGGCGATCCCGAGGCCGAGGTGCTGCTGATGCGCCTGAAGAGCGACCTCTTCGAGCTGCTGATGCATGCCACCGACGGCACGCTGGACCAGGTCGAACTGCAATGGGACCGCCGCGTCGCGCTCGGCGTCGTGATGGCGGCCGCCGGCTACCCGGCCGCGCCGCGCAAGGGCGACGTCGTCGACGGCCTGCCGGCGGGCAGCGACGAGCTGCAGGTCTTCCACGCCGGCACCACGCTCGCCGACGGGCGGCTGCTGACCAGCGGCGGCCGCGTGCTGTGCGTGACCGCGCTCGGCGACTCGGTGCGCCAGGCGCAGCTGCGCGCGCTGGACGCCGTGCGCGCGATCCGCTTCGACGGCGCGCAATGGCGCAACGACATCGGCCACCGGGCGATCCGCCACTGATGGACCAGCGCCTCGCGGCGTTCGAGATCACCGAGCGTCCGGTGCAGCTGAACGGCAGCGCGCTGGCGCGGGCGCTGCTGCGCCTGCTGGGCTGGCGGCTGAAGTGGGACGGCCTGCCGGCGGCGCAGGGCGTGATCGCCGTCTACCCGCACACCTCCAACTGGGACTTCCCGCTGGCGCTGCTGGCCAAGTGGGCGGTCGGCATCCAGGTCACCTGGTGGGGCAAGGACGCGCTGTTCCGGGTGCCGGTCTTCGGGCGCTGGCTGCGCTGGCTGGGCGGCCACCCGGTGGTGCGCAACGCGCCGCAGGGCGTGGTCGGCCAGATGATCGAGGCCATGCGCGCGGCGCACGCCGACGGCCGCTTCCTGTGGCTGGCGCTGGCGCCCGAGGGCACGCGTGCGCGCGCCGCCGGCTGGCGCAGCGGCTTCTACCGCGTCGCGCACGAGGCCGGCGTGCCGCTGGCGCTGGTGGTGCTGGACTTCGGCCGCCGCGAGGTCGGCTTCGACAGCTGCTGGCGCGTCAGCGGCGACCTGCAGGCCGACTTCGCCGTCTTCGCCCGGCGGCTCGCCGGCTGCCGCGGCCGCCGGCCGGCGCTGGCCGCGCCGGTGCGCCCGCTCACCTCCTGAGCTGCTGACCGAGGGGACCCCCGCCATGATCGACACCCATGCCGTGCGCGAATACCTGCTGGACCTGCAGGGCCGCATCGTCGAGGCGCTGCAGGAAGCCGACGGCAAGACCTTCCTGCGCGACGCCTGGCAGCGCCCGCCCGGCGGCAAGCTCGAAGGCGACGGCCTGACCCAGCTGGTCGAGGACGGCGCGCTGCTCGAGCGCGGCGGCTGCAACTTCAGCCATGTGCGTGGCAACGCACTGCCGCCGTCGGCCACGCAGCACCGCAGCGAACTCGCCGGCGCGCCCTTCGAGGCGCTGGGCGTGTCGCTGGTCATGCACCCGCGCAACCCCTTCGTGCCCACGGTGCACATGAACGTGCGCCTGCTCGCGGCGCGCCCCGACGGCCGCGACAGCGTCACCTGGTTCGGCGGCGGCATGGACCTGACGCCGTACTACGGCTTCGAGGAAGACGCGCGGCATTTCCACCGCACCTGCGCCGACGCGCTGAAGCCCTTCGGCAGCGAGCTGTACCCGCGCTTCAAGGCCTGGTGCGACGAGTACTTCTTCCTCAAGCACCGCAACGAGCCGCGCGGCATCGGCGGCATCTTCTTCGACGACTTCGACCAGGACTTCGCGACCGGCTTCGCGCTGATGCGCGCCGTCGGCGACGCCTTCCTGCACGCCTACCTGCCCATCGTCGAGCGCCGGCGCGCGCTGCCCTACGGCGAGCGCGAGCGCGACTTCCAGGCCTACCGGCGCGGCCGCTATGTCGAATTCAACCTGGTCTGGGACCGCGGCACGCACTTCGGGCTGCACGGCGGCGGCCGCACCGAGAGCATCCTGATGAGCATGCCGCCGCTGGTGAAGTGGCGCTACGACTGGCACCCCCTGCCGGGCACGCCGGAGGCGCGGCTGGCCAGCGACTTCCTGCGCCCGCGCGACTGGCTGAACGAATGAGCGACGCCTCGCCGCCGCAGGCCCTCGTGCCGCCCCTGGCCCCCGGGCGGCGCGTCGGCCTGTTCGGCGGCACCTTCGACCCGGTGCACGTGGCGCATGTCGCGCTGGCGCATGCCGCGCTGGACGCGCTGGAACTCGACGAGGTGCGCTGGGTGCCCACCGGCCAGCCCTGGCAGAAGGACCGCCGCATCACGCCGGCCGCGCAGCGCGAGGCGATGGTGCGGCTGGCCATCGCGCACGAGCCGCGCTTCGTGCTCGACCGCATCGAGATCGAGCGCCCCGGCCCCAGCTTCACGCTGGACACCGTGCGCGAACTGCAGGCGGTGTGGCCGGGCCGCACCTGGGTGCTGATCGTCGGCCAGGACCAGTATGCCGGCCTGCACACCTGGCGCGACTGGCGCGAACTGCTCGGCCGCGTGGTGCTGGCGGTGGCCAACCGCCCGGGTGCGGCGCGCGAGCCGGCGCCCGAGGTGCGCGACTTCGCGCACCAGGTGGTGCCGCTGCCGATGCTGGACGTGTCGGCCACGGCGATCCGCGAGCGCATCGCCGCCGGCGACGACATCTCGAAACTGGTGCCGCCCGAAGTGGCGCGCTATATTGAAAACCACGGCCTGTACCGGGCCGTGCCCGCCACCTGAAAGGGAGCCCCAACTGGACATCCGCAAGCTGCAGCGCGCCATCGTCGATGGCCTGGAAGACGTCAAGGCCCAGGACATCGTGGTCTACAACACCGAGCACCTGTCGCCGATGTTCGAGCGCGTGATCGTCGCCTCGGGCACCAGCAACCGGCAGACCAAGGCCCTGGCCGCCAGCGTGCGCGACAGCGTCAAGTCCAAGGGGCTGCCGGTGCTCAGCACCGAGGGCGAGGACAACGGCGAGTGGATCATCGTCGACTGCGGCGCCGCCGTGGCGCACATCATGCAGCCGGCCATCCGCGACTACTACCACCTGGAGGAGATCTGGGGCGGCAAGCCGGTGCGCATGAAGGTCGGTGCCATGGCGCCCGGGCTGCCCAAGGCCAGCGAGCCGGCGGCCGCGGCCGCGCCCAGGGCGGCGGCGAAGAAGGCCGCCGCAAAACCGGCTGCGGCGAAGAAGGTCGTCGCGAAGCCGGCGGCCCCGCGCAAGGCCGCGGCGAAACAGGCCCCTGCCAAGAAGGCTGCGGCGAAGAAGGCGCCCGCCCGGCGCCCGGCCGCGAAGGCCGCTGCGAAGGCGCCTTCGCGCGTGCCTCGCAGCGCCTGAAGCCGGCGCCTGCCGCGCGGCGATGAAGCTGCTGGTCGTGGCCGTCGGCCAGCGCCAGCCGGCCTGGGCCGACGCCGCCTGGGACGACTTCGCGAAGCGCTTTCCGCCCGAGATGCGGCTGGAGCTCAAGGCGGTGAAGGCCGAGCCGCGCAGCGGCGGCCGCACGGCCGCACAGTGCATGGCCGCCGAGGCGACACGCCTGGCGGCCGCGGTGCCCAAGGGTGCACGCCGTGTCGTGCTGGACGAACGCGGCACGCGGTTCACCACCGCCACGCTGGCGCAGCGCCTGCTGGCCTGGCGCGGCGAGGGTCGCGACGTGGCGCTGCTGATCGGCGGTCCCGACGGGCTGGACCCGGCGCTGCGAGACGGTGCCGACGAGACGCTGCGCCTGTCGGACCTGACGCTGCCGCATGCGCTGGCGCGCGTGCTGCTGGCCGAGGCGCTGTACCGCGCCTGGACGCTGGCCAGCGGCCACCCCTACCACCGCGAGTGAGGGCCCGCGGCGGCGCGTGGCGGCCGCCGTCCGCCACGGCGCTGCGCATACGATCGCCGCATGCCGCCCCCCCATGCCGCGCCGCTGCTGCACCGCTTCGTCTACCTGGCCTCGCAGAGCCCGCGCCGCGCCCAGCTGCTGGACCAGCTGGGCGTGGAGCACCGCCCGCTGCTGCCGGCCGCACGCGAGAATGCCGAGCGGCTGGAGGAAGAGCGCCCGCACGAGCTGCCCGACGCCTACGTGCGCCGCGTCACGCTGGCCAAGCTGCTGGCGGCGCGCAGGCGGCTCGCGCAGCGCGGCCTGCCGCCGGCGCCCATCCTGGTGGCCGACACCACGGTGGCGCTGGGCCGCCGCATCCTGGGCAAGCCGCGCGACGCGGCCGAGGCGGCCGAGATCCTGCGCGCGCTGTCCGGCCGCACGCACCGCGTGCTGACCGCGGTGGCCATCAGCGCCGGGCGCGAGTCGCCGCTGCGGGTGAGCGTCTCGCGCGTGCGCTTCGCCGCGCTGTCGGAGGCGACGATCGCGCGCTACATCGCCAGCGGCGAACCCTTCGGCAAGGCCGGCGCCTATGCGGTGCAGGGGCGCATCGCGGCCTGGATCGAGGCCATCGAGGGCAGCTACACCGGTATCATGGGTCTGCCCCTGTACGAGACGACGAAGTTGCTGTCGCAAGCCCGCGTCCGCCTGGAGCTGTAGGGAGACCCGCACCCGCCATGGCCGGACAGGACATCCTCATCAACTGGGCGCCGCAGGAGACGCGTGTCGCCGTGGTCGAGAACGGCGCGGTGCAGGAACTGCACGTGGAGCGCACGCTGGAGCGCGGCCTCGTCGGCAACGTCTACCTGGGCAAGGTGGTGCGCGTGCTGCCCGGCATGCAGAGCGCCTTCGTCGACATCGGCCTGGAGCGTGCCGCCTTCCTGCACGTGGCCGACCTGCACGGCCACGGCGGCAACGGCGGCGGCCGCAGCGACCGCGCCGAGCGTGGCGAGGGCCGCGCCGACGCGCCCCCGGTGCCCATCGAGCGCCAGGTCTTCGAGGGCCAGACGCTGACCGTGCAGGTCATCAAGGACCCCATCGGCACCAAGGGCGCGCGCCTGTCCACGCAGATCAGCATCGCCGGGCGCATGCTGGTCTACCTGCCGCAGGACAACCACATCGGCATCTCGCAGAAGATCGGCTCGCCGGAGACCCGTGAGCAGCTGCGGGCGCGGATGCAGGCCCTCGTCGGCCGGCCCGAGGACGGCGGGGGCGGCGGCTTCATCCTGCGCACCAACGCCGAGGAGGCCACCGACGCCGAGCTGGCCGACGACATCGCCTACCTGCGCAAGACCTGGACACTGGTGCGCGAGCGTGCGCAGGCCGTGCCGGCCGGCTCGCTGCTGCACCAGGACCTGAGCCTGGCCGAGCGCGTGCTGCGCGACCTGGCCAGCGAGGCCACGGCCTCGATCCGCATCGACAGCAAGATGCAGTTCGACGCGTTGCAGGCCTTCGGCCGCACCTACATGCCGGCCACCGCCGCCAAGCTCGAGCACTACCGCGGCGAGCGGCCCATCTTCGACCTCTACGGCATCGAGGAGGACGTGGCGCGGGCGCTGGCGCGGCGCGTGGAGCTCAAGAGCGGCGGCTACCTGATCTTCGACCAGACCGAGGCGCTGACCACCATCGACGTCAACACCGGCGGCTTCGTCGGCGCGCGCAACTTCGACGACACGATCTTCAAGACCAACCTCGAGGCCGCCGGCGCCATCGCGCGCCAGCTGCGGCTGCGCAACCTGGGCGGCATCATCATCGTCGACTTCATCGACATGTCGCGCGAGGAGCACCAGCAGGCGGTGCTGGCCGAGTTCCGCAAGCAGCTGGCACGCGACCGCACGCGCACCACGGTGAGCGGCTTCACGCAGCTGGGCCTGGTGGAGATGACGCGCAAGCGCACGCGCGAGAGCCTGGCGCACATGCTGTGCGAACCCTGCCCCACCTGCCAGGGCCGCGGCCAGGTCAAGACCGCGCGCAGCGTGTGCTACGACATCCTGCGCGAGATCCTGCGCGAGGCGCGCCAGTTCAACCCGCGCGAATTCCGCGTCGTCGCCAGCGCGGCGGTGGTGGAGATGCTGCTGGACGAGGAGAGCCAGCACCTGGCGGGGCTGTCGGAATTCATCGGCAAGCCCATCAGCCTGAGTGCGGAGCCGGGGATGAGTCCGGAGCAGTACGACATCGTGCTGATGTAGCAGGTCTGGCTCAGACGCCCCTCAGCACGCTGAACTCCCGGAACAGGCGTGTTGTCAGGGCGACTTCGATCCGCCAAACGATGCTCAAGGGCCGACTGCCCTCGGCACTCTCCAGCGTGACCGGCCCGCAAGCACGGTATGGCTCGGCTTTGCGTACTCGGACGAACAACTGGAACTGCCAACCGTTCGCGGGGCTCTCCAGGTAGCGCCGGCCGGCCGGCGTATCTGGGCCTGCGCTGTTCTGCGATTGCCAGTGGAATCGCTCCGTGCTGATGGCGTAGTCGCGGTAGGCAATGCCATGGTGGTAGCCCTCGCTCTTGTCCAGTGTCACGAACAGCAGTTCGGTCTTGCGCTGCGGCAAGGCGAGGACACCAGCCTGAAAAGGTGTGCGGCGCTCCGCCGTAAGCCAGCCGACGGCGGTCAGGATCTCGCGAATGCCATAGCTGGCGTGCAGTACCAGCGGCGTATCTTCCAGTCCCGGCACAGGAGTGGAGGGCAGGTGGCTACCAGCCTCCAGCCATCCGCCCAGTTCGGCCAGTTCCTCGGCCACAGGCATGTGCGAGGCCAGGCGCTGGAGGAACGCTGTGGGGTCACCCTTCTGCTCGTGGCGGCCGTCGATCTGGTACGCGAGCATCTGCAGCAGAGCGCGCTCGTTCGCGCTGGGAGGCTCGGCGGAGCTCAACAACGATGGCAGTCGTCCAAATAGCGCCAGCCGGACCGGGTCGTCCACATGCAGCAGATCGGCGGCGCGCCGGCTGAAGTACTCCTCCTCGGGGCCGGGCTCGCAGACCAGTAGGCCCGCCTCGCGCTTGAGCGCGGTCCAGCCGCTCCGCGTGCTACCGGTGGCGGCGCGGTACACGTCGTCCAGTTCCAAAGCCTGGTCACGGAGAAAGTCCGCTAGGCACACGGCCGTCCGGCCCCGCAGCACCGCATAGCTCTGCAACTCGGTCTTCAGGCGTCGCCAACTCTGCTGCGTGAGTGTGCGAAGGCTGCCCAGTACTTGCTCGCGCGTTTGCTTCTGCAGGTGGATGTGGCAACCAGGCGGCAGGCTGCCGAAACCGTGCTCCACGGCGTCGATCAGCTCGCGGCGGGTGAGCCCGGTGATGCCGGACAGCAACCGATCGAAGCGGAAGTCGGCGCGGTGCTGGCCCACGAAATCCAGCACCAGGCAGCTGTCCTTCTGGGGTGCCAGGCGCAGTCCACGACCAAGCTGCTGCTGGAACAGCACCGGGCTCTGTGTCGGTCGCAGCAGCAACAGGGTGTCGACCATGGGCAGGTCCACGCCCTCGTTGTACAGGTCCACGGTGACCAGCGCGCAGAGCTCGCCGCTGGCCAGCCGCTGCGGCGCGCGGCGCCGTTCATCCGGCGACGTATCGCCGACGACGCAAGCGGCAGCCAACCCGGCACGATTGAGCCAGTCCGTCATGAACTGGGCATGCGCGACCGACACGCAGAACACCAGGGCTTTCGACTGCTTGGGATCCGAAGCGAGGCGCGTCCACTCCTTGACAACCAGTCTGGCGCGGACGTCATTGGCGGTCACAAGCTGGTCGATCGCCTCGCGCTCACCCGCTTGATCCCAGGGCACGGAAGAAAAGTCCGTCTCGTCGTCGCAAGCGTAGTACTCGAAGGGTGCCAAGAGCTGCAGGTCCAGCGCGTGCCACAGGCGCAACTCGACGGCAGAGCTGCCATCGGGGCGATGGTCGAAGTAGGGCGTAAGCGGCTTGCCGTCGCTGCGCTCGGGGGTGGCCGTCAAGCCGAGCAGGATGGCGGGCCGAACCGCGCGCACGAATGCATCGAAACGATCGGCTGCGAGACGATGGCACTCGTCGACCACCACCGTGTGCCAATGTCTTGCGCCCAGCGTGGCGACGAGATCGCGGCTGGTGACGCTGTCGATCGTGGCGAACAGATGGTCTTGCTGTTCGGGCTCGTGCGTGCCGGTGAGCAGGTCCCCGAAGTCGGGGTCGCGCAGCACCTCGCGGTAGGTGCGTAAGGCCTGCCGCAGGATCTCTTCGCGGTGGGCCACGAAGAGCAAGCGCGGCCGGCCGCCAACCTGGGTGCAGGCGGCACGGTAGTCGAACGCCGCCACCACGGTCTTGCCGGTGCCCGTGGCGGCCACCAGCAGGTTGCGGTGCCGGCCGTTTGCGCGCTCCGCAGCCAACTGTTCCAGCATGTCCTGCTGGTACGTCTTGGGCTGCAGGTCGAAGAACGCGACAGCGATGGAGGTGCCGTCCCCATTGCCGCTGCCGGATTCGCGTTGGATCGCTGCAGTGAGCGCCTGTCGATGAGTTGCGTTGTCGGGGTCGTAGCGCTGGAACTCGCTGTCTGCCCACAGCGTCTCGAAGTGGGCTTCCGCGCGGGTGAACAGTGCGGTCTGCCCGCGCTGCGTGAGCTTCACCGTCCACTCCAGACCGCCTGTCAGTGCCGCCCCGGTGAGGTTGGCACTTCCGATGTAGGCCGAGCCGAAACCGGTGGCGCGATGGAACATCCACGCCTTGGCATGCAGTCGCGTGCGGCGGCCGTCGAGCGACACGCGCACCTCGCACCCGGGCAGCCGCGCCAGCTCGTCCAGCGCCCGCACCTCGGTCGCGCCCGTATAGGTGGTGGTGAGGATGCGGATGCGCAGGCCGCGTGATCCGCCATCGCCGCCCTGTGCGGTGATTTGCTGCAACACGTCCTGCAGCTTGCGTACGCCCGAGACCGTGATGAAGCTGACCAGGACGTCGACGCGGTCGCTCGACGCCAGTTCCCGGCGGATTTCCTGCAACAGCGACGGTGACCCCTTGCCGGCGGTGAAGAGCCATGGCGCGGCGAGGCCGAGCTCCGGTGGAGTCGGGCCGCTGGGTGTTCGGTGCACGGCGCGCAGCAGGCGGGCTGGCGGTGCGAGCAGGTCGATGTGAGAGGCGCCAGCGCTCTTACCCGTCGCAAGTTGCAGCCGCTGTCGGAGCCACACCAGCAACTCGTTCACCAGCGTCAGTTGCCGCTGGGCGGCTTCGGTACCTTCACCCGGCAGGTCTTCGAGCAAGGTGGCGAGCTGCCGCACCAAGCCATCGGCCAGGACCTCAGCCGCATCCTCCGCCAGCGGCCAGACCTGGTGCCGTGCCGTGGCGTCGCTGGCGAGCAGGCGCTCGAGGCTCTCCGTCAACAGGAGATCGTAGAGGCCCGACGGCAGGGACGGCACTGACACTGCTCAGCGTTCCTCGATGCTGCGAGTGCCTCTGCAGGCGGGATGACCCGTGCAGCCCCAGAAGCGGCTGCCGGATTGGGCGCCGCGCTTGGCGGTGCGCTGCACCATAGCTTTGCCGCAGGCTGGGCATGCGGGCGTGCTCGGTGCCGCAGCCGGGCCTGGCTGGGTCGTCCCGGCAGCTCGTTGCGAAACTGGGGGATCATTTCGAGCCGGACGATGCTGTGGCTGAGCTCGCGCTGAGCGAATCAAGTGTTCAAGAGCCGAGCCATCGATCAGGCGCACATTCCGGCCTTGGGCGAAGGTCCGGGCTTCAGCAGTGAACTGGCCCGAGGTGACCACGATGCCCGCAGCAGCGCCCCGTGCCGCCATTACACCGTAGAGCTCGCGAACGACGTCGACACCCACCTTGTAGGCGCGCCATTGCTTGCACTGGACCAGCGTTTTCTCGGCGCCGTTCTGCGTGCGTCTGCTCAGCACCAGGTCCACGCCACCGTCGGCGCCGCCGCCTCCGGACTCGAGTACCTGGTAGCCCTGGCGTCGAAATGCCTCGCCCACCAGCATCTCGAACTCTTGCCAGCGCATTCCATCGATGGCAGCTGCCGAGTTCGAGGCCGACGCCAGTAGTTGTTGGCGTTGGCGACGTCGGAACGCGGAAATGCCTGCACCTGCCAGGAAGAGAATGGGCAGGACGAATTGCCCGGCGGTGGCGAGGCCCTTGATGACAGCGGATGTCAAAACGCCGTTCACCGGACCACCGCCCTCTGCGACTTGGACTGGACGTGCCGCCAGTGAACTCAGCACCACGTAGCTGACTAGGGCGAGCGCGACAGCCACCCACCACGGCAGCATCGCCGCCAAACTCATGATGTCCTCTGCGGTGCTGCTCTTTCCGCGTCGTGCCATTCGCTGTCTTCTCCCCGTGATCCTTAAGCCAGTGTGCACCAGTTCACCACGAAGGCCCGGGGCATCAAGACGTCCCGGCACTCACCCCGCGTCAAGCCGAATTTCGAAGCCCGAGCCGCCACCCCCTGACAAGGGAGGTTAGCAGCCGTTGTTCTGAGCCCGCGCTTTCGAGGCTGAAAGGCACCAGGCGCCCGAACGGCTTCCTCGACGTCAGCCCCAGATCGGTCGCGAACCAGTAGTAGATACACAGTATCTATATGCGCTACAATGCCCAGAGCTTATGCGCCTGGAGTTCCCATGCCAGCAGCCAAACTCTTCAACCACGGCGGCAGCCAGGCCGTGCGCCTGCCCAAGGAGTTCCGCTTCGAAGGGACGGAGGTTCACGTGCGCCGCGTCGGCAACGACGTGGTCCTGAGCGCCGTGCCGCCGGCGGGCCCCGATGCCTTGATCGACGCCCTGATGGACTTCGAGCCCGGCACCGTGTTGCAGCGCGAGCAGCCGGCGCAGCAGCAGCGGCGGGCGCCGCTTCGCATTGCGCGCTGACGCGGGCAGGGCCGCGCGATGCGCTTCATGCTCGACACCGACATCTGCATCTACGCCATCAACGAGCGCCCGCCCAGGGTCCTGCAGGCCTTGCGCGAGCACCATGCCGAGGGCCTGGGCGTGTCGGCGATCACCGCGTCGGAACTCTTCTACGGCGTGGCGCGCACCGGTTCGGCGCGCAATGCGGAGGTGCTGCGACGCTTCCTCGCGGCACTGGAAGTGGCGGAATTCGATGCGCCGGCCGCCGAGGTGGCGGGTCAGGTGCGGTCATGGCTCAACGGCCAGGGCACGCCGATCGGTCCCTACGACAGCCTGATCGCCGCCCATGCCCAGGCCCTGGGCGTGACCCTGGTCACCAACAATCTGCGCGAGTTCGAGCGTGTGCCCGGGTTGCGCTTGGCGAACTGGGCTGCGTGAGGGTCTCGAGCCACGGCGGCCCGTGCCATCCCCCATCCCGTCAGTGCCCATGCGATCCAGATAGCCAGACGGGCAGTTCGAAGCGCGCTGTGCCGCAGGTGCGAACGCAAACCGGTGCCCTGCCAACGCTTCTCGACTCAAGCCCCTCGGTTCGAAGTCGTGCTGATGTAATCGCCACCGCAGCCTTCAGCGCCTCGCCAGCACGTAGTGCATGGCGTTCTCCCCCGCCACCTGCTCGGTGCAGGCATAGCCCAGTGCGCGCAGGTCGATGCCCTCCAGCAGGTGCTCGCCCTGGCCCAGCAGCACCGGCGAGACGGCCAGGTGCATCTCGTCGACCAGTCCGGCGCGCAGGTACTGGCGCAGGGTCGCCACGCCGCCGCCCAGGCGCACGTCGGCGTCGCCGGCGGCCTGGCGGGCCTGCCGCAGCGCCGACTCGATGCCGTCGGCGACGAAGTGGAAGACGGTGCCGCCGGCCATCTCCAGCGTGGGTCGCGGGTGGTGGGTCAGCACGAAGACCGGCACGTGGTAGGGCGGCTCCTCGCCCCACCAGCCGCGCCAGGTCAGGTCAGGCCAGGGCCCGCGCACGGGGCCGAACATGTTGCGGCCCAGGATCCAGGCGCCGACGTTGGCAAAGCCGCGCACGATGTAGCCGTCGTCCACGCCCTGCGTGCCCTGCACGCCTGCTTCGCCGCCCTGGATGCCGAACAGGCGCTGGATCGTGCGCGTCCTGAAGGCCCAGTGGTGCAGTTCGGTCCCGTTCTCGCCCATCGGCTGGTCCAGGCTCTGGCGCGGCCCGGCGCCGTAACCGTCCAGCTAGAGGGCAAAGCTGGCAATGCGCAGTCGGCTCATGGCAGTCCTCCGGTGGCAGATCACTGTATGACGAATGCGGGTGGCGCGATTCGACGGGCAGCCGTGGCCCGCTGCACGGCCCGGCATGGCCCGCCGCATGGCCACCGATGGCCCCAAATGGCCGATGCCGCCCGGCTGGCCCCTGGGCACGATCTCGTCCTGTCGGAGCCGCCCCGGGCACCCCGGTCCCTGTGGCCAGGCTCCGCGGCCGAACTGCCGGCGCCGCGGCGCAGCCGGTCAGCCGTGGCCGCCGGCGGACCGCGCCGCGACGAACCGAACCGCGTCCGCACCCCCGCCACCACGAGCACCCGCCATGAATACCGCAGCTTCCGTCCCTGCCACCGCGCCGATGCGCATCGCCGCCGACACCTGGCTGATCCCCAACCTCGCTCCCGGCGGCGACGGTGTCTTCCTGCCCGCCAACTCGATGATCATCCGCGGCCGCGAGCCGGTGATCGTCGACACCGGCGCGCCGGTGCACCGCACGCAGTGGCTGGAGAAAGCCTTCGCCGTCGTCGAGCCCGAGGACGTGCGCTGGGTCTTCCTGTCGCACGACGACGGCGACCACACCGGGGCGCTGCTCGACGTGTTGGAGCGCTGCCCGAAGGCGACGCTGGTCACCAACTTCTTCAGCGTCGAGCGCCTGGGGCTGGAGAAACCCGGCCTGCCGCTGCACCGTATGCGCTGGCTGGAGCCCGGCGACCGGCTGGACGTCGGCGACCGCACGCTGCACCTGTTCCGCCCGCCGATCTTCGACGGCCCCACCACGCGCGGCCTGTACGACCCGAAGAGCGGCGCGATGTGGATCGTCGATACCTTCGCCGCGCTGACGCCGGGCGCGCTGGACGCCGACGAGCTGCCGGCCGAGGCGCTGGAGCAGTTCTCCACCTTCGGCAGCGCGGTCTCGCCCTGGCACCCCTGGCTGGACCGCGCGGTCTACAACCGCCATGTCGACAGCGTCGAGGCCTTCGGTGCACGCGTGGTCGCCTCCGCGCACGGCCCGGTGCTGCGTGGCCAGCGCCTGGACGACGCCTTCGACCGCGTGCGCGGCCTGGCCGGTGCGCCGCTGATCCCGCTGCCGGGGCAGGAGCTGCTGGACGAGCTGATCGCGCGCACGCTGCTCGAGTCCGCGGCCTGAGCGCCGGCGCCCGGCACGCCGCCCGGGCGCTGCAGCGACCACGCGCAGGCGCCCGGCCACGACCCGGCGCCTGCGCGTTTCCTTGGTTGCGCCGCTTGCGCGCGGCTGCCTAGACTGCGCGGGCCATGCAAGCCGCGCAGAACGAACTCGTCACCCGCATCGGCCCGGGCGCGCCCTGCGGCGATCTGCTGCGCCGCTACTGGCAGCCGGTGGCGCTGCTGGACGAATTCGAGCCGCGGCTGGACCCGGCCATGGCCACGCGGCCGCTGAAGGCGGTGCGCCTGCTCGGCCAGGACCTGGTGCTGTGGCGCGACGCGGCCGGGGCCTTTTCGTTGCTGGACCGCGACTGCCCGCACCGCGGTGCCGACCTGAAATTTGCCCGCCACGAGGGCGACGGCATCCGCTGCCCCTTCCACGGCTGGAAATTCGCCACCGACGGCCGCTGCCTGGAAACGCCGGCCGAGCCCGCCGGCAGCACGCTGTGCCAGCGCGTGCGCCAGCGCAGCTATCCGCTGCGCGTGGCCGCCGGCGTGCTGTTCGCGTACCTGGGGCCTGAGGACCTGCCGCCGCCGGAACTGCCGGCCTTCGACTGCTTCGCCGCGCCGGCCAGCCACAGCTTCGCCTTCAAGGGCCTGTGGCGCTGCAACTGGCTGCAGGCGGTGGAGGTGGGCATCGACCCCGCGCACCCGTCGTTCCTGCACCGCATGCTGGACGACGACGACGCCACGGCCGACCCGGCGCGCGCCTACGGCCGCCAGTTCCGGTCCGCCAGCGTCGGCACGGTCGACGGCGGCCAGCGCTGGCCGATGACGCGCGTGCTGCGCGAGGTGTGCAGCCCCGAGATCCGGCACGAGGAAACCGCCCCCGGGCTGACGCGGCTGACCACGCTGCGCCTGATCGACGATGCGCGCACGCACGTGCGCGTGACCTGGTCGCTGTTTCCGCAGGGCTTCGTGATCCCGCTGTCGGAGACGCTGACCATCACGCAGCTGCACGTGCCAGTGGACGACGTCAACACCTACTGGTACAGCTTCTTCACCAGCTTCGATGCCCCGCTGGACAAGGAGACGATGCGCGCGCAGCGCCTGGTCAACACCCTCCTGCCCGACTACCTGCCGCGCCGCGGCCGCCACGACGACTGGGGCTACAGCGAAGCGGAGCAGCGCACGCGCACCTACCTCGGCATGGGCGAGCAGGACATCAACGTGCACGACCAGTGGGCGGTGGAGAGCATGGGCGCCATTCAGGACCGCACCCGCGAACACCTGGGCACCAGCGACAAGGTCATCATGGCCAACCGGCGGCTGCTGCTGAAGGCCATCGAGACCGTGCGCGCGGGCGGCACGCCGCCGATGGCGCTGGACGCCGCGCAGGCCGCGGCGCTGCGCGGCCCGCCCACCATCGACTGCATCGCGCCGGCGCAGGGCTGGCAGGACTTCTGGCAGCAGGCCGTGCAGGCCCGGCGCGCCGCGGCGCCCTGGGCCGGCGCCGCCGCCTGCACGGCGGGCGCGGCGGCGACGACCGACGCTTCATGACGCTGGCCTCGCGTTGCGGCCTGGCCAGCCCGGCGCGCGAGGCCGCGCTCGCCGCGCTGCTGGCGCGCCTGCGCGACGAGCGCGTGGAAACGCTGCGCGTGGCCTGGTGCGACCTGCACGGCGCGCTGCGCGGCAAGACGCTGGTCGTCGGCCCCGACCCGGCCTGGCTGCGCGGGCCGTTTGCCGAAGGCATCGGCATGGTCAGCACCGTGCTGCTGAAGGACAGCGCCGACCGCACCGCCTTCAAGGTCTTCGAGCCCGGCGGCCTGGAGGCGCTGCCCGGCTTCGGCGCCGCCAACAACCTGCTGCTGCTGCCCGACCCGGCCAGCCTGCAATTGCTGCCCTGGGCGCCCGGCACGGCCTGGGTGCGCGCCGAGACCGTCTGGGCCGACGGCACGCCGGTGGCTGCCGACCCGCGGCGCGTGCTGCAACGCGCGCTGGCCGACCTGCGCGAGGCCGGCCACGGGCTGCGCTGCGGGCTGGAGCTGGAGTTCCACGTCTGGCGCATCGCCGGCGACGCGGCCACCGCCGACCTGGCCGGCGAGGCCGCCTGGCCGGCCGAGCCGCCGCCGCTGGCCCTGGTGCACCCGGGCTGGCAATTGCTGTCGGAGGCCCATGCCGACCGCGCCGACGAGGTGCTGACGCTGGTGCGCCGCACCGCGCTGGGCCTGGGGCTGCCGTTGCGTTCGCTGGAGATCGAGCTCGGCCCCAGCCAGTTCGAGGCCGTCTTCGCCGCCACCGATGCGCTGACCGCGGCCGACCAGGTGGTGCTGTTCCGCAACGGCGTGCGCCAGGCGCTGCGCCGCGCCGGCTACCACGC
>ERZ761602.5328-NODE-5328-length-15379-cov-3.306643_pt1 | contig 15379 bp, 12 predicted proteins | sample MGYA00512165_ERZ761602 | MGnify/ENA primary metagenome ERZ761602 (study PRJEB28899, sample SAMN02445085) | bioreactor sludge metagenome | biome: EBPR sludge; isolation source: Thorneside wastewater treatment plant | place: Australia: Brisbane, Thorneside...
GCCGAGGCCGACGAGCTCGAGGGCGAGCTCGCGGGTGTCGGCCCCTGCCTCGAACGCGCGTACCGCCAGGCCGGCGTTGTCGAGGTAGCCGGCGATGTCGCCGTTGAACATCGACTGGTACGCGTTCGCGCGGTGCCCCCAGCCCCAGCGCAACGGGGGCTCGGATGGATCGGCGAGCGCGCGCCGGACGGCCGCGAGGGCCCGCTCTGCCTCCTCGGTCTTGCCGACATGGAGCAGGTAGAGCGCCACGCGAGCGAGCGCGGGTGACGGGGTGGGGCTGCCGCTCGTGAGCTCGGTCGCCAGGCCGTCGACGACGTCGCGGCGCCCGGTGCGGGTCGCGCCGAGCACGGCGTTGGCAGCGGCCATCCACCAGCCCGGCGTCCACTGCGGCAGGAGAGCCATCGCCTCTTGGGCGCGCTCGAGCATGGCCGCGTTGTCGCCGAGGTGGCGCAGCGCCTCGGATTGCAGGAGCCGGGTGCGACCGAGCAGCGCGCCCGTCGCACCGGCGACCGACCCGCGGTCCCCGCGCTCGACCGCCTCTTTGAAGTCGCCCTGGCCGAGCGCGATCTCGGCCGCGCGCGCGTACCAGATCGCAGCGCGGCGCGCCTCGCCCGCGCGATCGAAGTGGTCGGCGACGACCGATGCGTAGCGGGGGCCGGCCGCGCTCTCGAGCCACTCGGCGGCGAGGCAGTGCGCCAGCATGCGATCCTCGTCGGTGAGCTGCTCGTAGGCGGCGGCGCGCGCGAGCTCGCTCGCGAAAGCGTACGGCAGACTGCGCGCCGAGACGTCGACGCGCGACGGGCTGACGAGCACCTCGCGCTCGACGAGATCGCGGACGATGGGCGTGAGCTCGGTGCTCTGCATGTCTTTGAGGAGCGCCGAGAGCCCCGCGATCGTGAACTCGACGCCGAGGACGCTGGCGGCGCGTAGCACGCGGCGCGACTCGGGGGTGAGCGCGTCGAGCGTCGAGGCCACCATCGCGACGAGCGTCTCGGGCATGCGACCGCCGCGCCCGGCCGCGACGGCGCGGATCAGCTCTTCGACGAAGAAGGCGTTGCCGCCCGCTTGCTGGACGATGCGCTCGACGAGCTTGGCATCGGCGTCGTCACCGAGCGCGTGGCGCACCATCTTGCGCGCAGCGTCCGCCGCGAGAGGGCGCAGGTTGAGCCGCACGAGCGAGCGCTCGCCCCAGAGCTTGGGGAACGCGGTGTCGATCTCGGGCCGCGCGAGCGCGAGGACGAACAGCGGACGCTCCGAGAACGTGCGCAACATCGCGTCGATGAGCGTCACGCTTGGCGCGTCGGCCGCGTGCAGATCCTCGATGACGAGGACGACCGGCGCCGCGTCGAGCTCGGCCGCGACGAAGTCCTCCCACGCCGCGCGGATCTGATCGCCCATGCGCGCGGGGTCGGCGCGGACGGTCGCGAGCAGCTCGTGCGTCTCTTCGGGGAAGGGTACGCCCACGAGCTCGCCGAGGAACGCGGTGACCCGCTCGCGGTCGGCGCGCTTGACGTGGCGGCCGACGCGCGCGCGAACGCGGTGGCGCGAGACCTCGGCGCCCTCGGCCTCGCGGATCCCGAACAGATCCATCGCGGCCGACGCGACGGCCGCGAGCGCGGTCGCCTTTCGGGTGGGGTCACCCCCGCCGACGAGGATGGTCGGCGACGGGACGCGCGCCTCGAACGCGCGCAGCACTTCCTGACGGAGCCGTGATTTTCCGTACCCGGGCGGGGCGGTGACGAGGGCCGCGACCGCGCGTTGATCTTTGACGCAGCCGTCGTACAGATCCCCCAGCGACTTGCTCTCCCGATCACGCCCGACGAACGGCGAGACCTTGCCGAGGAGGGTGCGCTCGACCGCGCGCGGATCGCGCTCACCGGTCAGGCTCATGCCGCCGTCGGCCGAAAAGGCGAAGCGGCGCCCGAGGAGACCGGCGGTCGTCTCGTCGATCGCGATGCCTCGAGGTGCGTCGCCCTCGGCGCCCGACGGCGGGTCTCGCCCGATCTCGGCGGAGAGCAGGCGCACGCCGCGATCGATCACCTCACCGACCGGGAAGCCCTCGTCGTGGCCCGAGGTGCGGCCGGTGACGAGGGCCATCGGGTGGGTCGGCATGTTGCGGCGGACCGCGAGCGCGCAGATCGCCGCCATCGCGGCTTGGTCGCTGATCGGCCCGCGGCCCGGCAGGGGGATCACGATGGTGCCGTCGACGAGACGCTCGGCCCAGCCGCCGTGCTTGAGCGCGACCGCGATCACCGAGTCGATCTCGCCCGACGATATCTCTGCGTGCATCGTGGGCGCCGACGCTTCGCTCGCGGCGGCGATCGTGTCGGCGACCCGGCCGACGAAGAGCACGCTGAGGAGCTGGCGCTCGCGGGCCGCGACGGAGGGCGCCGCCGGCGGCGCCGACGCGACCGAGACCGGCCTCGCCGACGTGCGCGCCAGCGCCTCGATCGCGGCGAGGACCTCGGCGCCGTTCTTGGGCCGCTTGGCCGGCTCCTTTTCCAGCATCCGCCCCACGAGTCCGACGAGCGCGGGCGGGACGTCGTCGCGGAACGCCTCGATCTTCGGGGTCTCGTCGAGGAGGATCTTCGCCATCACCGCGAGCGGGTGCTCGGCCCAGAACGGCGGCTTGCCGGTGAGACACTCGAAGAGCACGCAGCCGAGGGCGAAGACGTCGGCGCGCGCATCCACCGTGACCCCCTTGGCCTGCTCGGGCGCCATGTAGGCCGGCGTGCCGAGCGCCTCCCCTGCCCGCGTGAAGCTGGCGCCGCCCTGGGTGCGCGCGAGCCCGAAGTCGAGGAGCTTGGCCCCCGCGACGTCGCCGCCGACCAGGTAGACGTTCGACGGCTTGATGTCGCGGTGCACGATGCCGATCGCGTGCGCGGCCGCGAGCGCGCCTGCGACGCGGGCTCCGATGGTGAGCGTCTCGTCGATGGTGAGGGGCCCGCGCGCCGTCCGCACCGCGAGGTCCTCGCCCTCGAGCCACTCCATCACGAGGTAGGGCGTGCCGTCGGACTCGAAGCCGTGCGCGACGTGCTCGACGATGGCCGGGTGCTCGAGCCGCGCGAGCGACTCGGCCTCCCGCGAGAAGCGCCCGGCGGCCTCGGCGTCGCGCTCGGTGAAGAGCTTGAGCGCCACGACCTGCTTCGTCTTCTGGTCGATCGCGCGGTGCACCTCGCCCATGCCGCCCTTGCCAGCGAGGGCGAGGAGCTCGAAGCGTCCGCCGACGACCTTGTCGGTCATGACCCTCGACCTACCAGGAAACGCGCGAGGGCGAGCACCTTGGGCTCGAGAGAGTCGATCTCGAACCGCTCGTCCTTCGTGTGAAAACCGGCGCCGCGCGGTCCGAGGCCGTCGATCGACGGAATACCGATGGCGGCGGTGGTGCTCGCGTCGGACCCGCCCGCGATGAGCGCAGCCTCTTCGCTGCCGAGGCCAGCCGCGCGCGCGTGCTCGGCGTAAGCCTGGTAGAGCGCGACGTTCTCGGGGCTGCGCTCGAGCGGCAGCCGCTTGGGCCCCCCCGTGAGCGTGATCGCCGCGCCCGGGATGGACGCCGCGGCCTCGGCGGCGGCGCGCTCGAGCGCCTGAAACGTCGCCTGCCCATCGGCGACGCGCTCGAACCGGAAATCGATCTCGGCCTCGCACCGGTCCGGCACGGTGTTCTTGGCCTCGCCACCACGAATGACGCCCACGTTGACGGTCACACCGCGCGAGTAGTCGGTGAGCGCTTGGGCGCGATCGATGAAGCGCGAGAGAGCCCAGATCGCGTTGACGCCGCTCTTGTGATCGTTGGCGGCGTGAGCGGCCTTGCCCGACGCGATCGCGGTCGCAGACCCCGTGCCCTTGCGCGAGGTGATGATTTTGTCGGCGGCGCGCCCGGCCTCGAACACGAGCGCCGAGGCCGCGCCGCGCGTCGCATCGGCGATGACGCCTTGCCCTTCGGGCGAGCCGATCTCTTCGTCGCCGACGATCACCATCCGCACGCGGAGCCCGGGGGCGAGCGGCAGCGCCGCCCGAAGCGCCTCGAGCATGACCACGATGCCGCCCTTCATGTCGAGCGCGCCCGGGCCGCGCGCGAGCTTGCCGTCGCGAACGAACCCCTCGAACGTCCCGGGGGGAAACACGGTGTCGTGGTGGCCCACGAACGCGACCGCCCCCGCCGCGGTCGCTTCGGCCGCGACGGTGGTGATCACGAGGTGGTCGGCGTAACGCTGGCTCGCCACCTTGCGCACCCGGAGCCCGAGCGCTTCGGCCTCGCGCGCGATGACGGCCCCGACCGCGTCGCCGCCCGGCTTGTTGCCCGTGTGCGAGTTGATCGCCACGAGCTCCTCGACGAGGGCCAGCATCGCGTCGGTCCGACCACGGACCGCGTCCTCCAGGCGCGTCGCCTGCTCGGGCGTCATACGTTAGGTCTACGACCACGACCGCGCCGCTGACAAGCACCGCCGCCCTGCGGCCGCCGTGCTAGAGCGCCCGCATGACGCGGTTCAAAGCAGCCATCATGGGGGGCAGCGGGTACGGCGCCGGCGAGATGATCCGCAGGCTCCTCCTTCACCCCGAGGTCGAGCTCGTCCGGGTGGCGTCGATCGACTACGTCGGCGAGCCGCTCTCGGCCGCCCACCCGAACCTCGAGGGCCTGAGCGATCTTCGGTTCGAGAACCTCTCCCCGGCGGATGCCGCCAAGGGGATGGACGTCGTCCTGCTCGGCCTGCCGCACAAAGTCGCGGCCTCGGTCGTGCCCCCGATCCTCGAGGCCGGCGCCAAGGTCGTCGATCTGTCGGGCGATTTCCGCCTGAAGAGCGCCGCCTCGTACGAACAGCACTACGGGGCCAAGCACCCCCACCCCGAGCTCTTGTCGATGGCGGTCTATGGCCTGCCCGAGACGAGCCGCGACGCGATCAAGAGGGCGCGGCTCGTCGCTTCCCCGGGGTGCTTCGCCACCGGAATCCAGCTCGGGCTCCTGCCCCTCGCCAAGGCGGGCCTCTTGAAGGGCGCGGTCGAGACGGTCGGCATCACGGGCTCGAGCGGCAGCGGCGCCGCGGCGCAGGCCGGCACCCACCACCCGGTCCGCGCGGTGAACCTCAAGACGTACAAACCCCTCAAGCACCAGCACCTGCCCGAGATCATCGAGTCGCTCGCGGCCCAGGGCGCTGGCGATCTCCAGCTCCATTTCGTCCCGGTGAGCGCGCCGCTCTCGCGCGGCATCTTCGCGACGAGCTTCGTGAGGGTCGACGCGTCGGTGACCAAGGATCAGATCGCGGAGAGCTTCGCTAACACGTTCGCGGGCGAGCCCTTCGTGCGCGCGCCGAAGGCTCGCCTGCCCGAGGTGGTCGCGGTGAGCGGCTCCAACTATGCCGAGGTGGGCTTCGAGCTCGGCCCGGTCGAGGGCGGGTCGCGCACCGTCGCCTGCTTCAGCGCGATCGACAACCTCATCAAGGGCGGCGCGGGTCAGGGTGTCCAGAACATGAACCTCGTCCTCGGCCTCGACGAGACCCTCACGCTGCGCGACGCGGGCGGCTTTCCGTGACCGAGCGCGCGACCGGGCCCGCCGTCGTCAAGCTCGGCGGCGAGGTGATCGCGAGCGCCGAGCTCCCCGCGATCGCGGCCGATCTCGCCGCCATCCGCGGCGATCGCCGCGCGTTCGTGGTGCACGGCGGGGGGCCGCAAGCCACCAAGCTCCAAGAAAAGCTCGGCCAGACGCCGGTCAAGATCGCGGGCCGCCGCGTCACCGACGCCGAGACCCTCGACGTCATGAAGATGGTCGTCGCGGGCAAGCTCAACGTCGATCTGTGCGCCGCGCTTCTTCGCGCGGGGGCCAAGCCGGTCGGCTTGCATGGTGCGAGCGCGCGCGTCATCGAGGCCGAAAAACGACCGCCGCGGGTGTACTCGGGGGCGGGGCCCGATCCGATCGATCTCGGCCACGTCGGTGACGTCACCGGCGTGAACCACGCGCTCCTCGATCTGCTCTCCTCGAACGGCTACCTGCCGGTCCTCGCGTGCTTGGGCGGCGGCCCGGCCGGTGAGGTCTACAACATCAACGCCGACATCGTCGCGACCCGCCTCGCGGTCGCGGTCGGGGCGACCAGCCTCCTCCTCGTGAGCGACGTCCGCGGCGTGCTGCGTGACGTCAAGGACGCTTCGAGCCGAATCGGGCGCCTGACCTTGTCAGAGGGCAAAGAGCTCATCGCGACCGGCGTCGCCAAAGACGGCATGATCCCCAAGCTCGAGGAGTGCTTCGCCGCCATCGCCGCGGGTGCGCCGCAGGTGCACATCCTGGGCCGCCTCGGCCCTGGCGATCTGCTCCGCGAGGCAAGAGATCCCGGCTCGGTCGGCACCGTGATCGTCGCAGGCTGAACGTTCGAAGGGGCGTACGTACGCACCATCGAACCCGGGGCCCCAGAAGGGAATGCACCCCCGCTCCGGCCGGTTCATGATCCGCCAGTGCCCCTGACCGCCGATCTCTGGAGCCGCGCCGCGAACGCCTCGGTCGCGGAGATCTGCGCCGCCGCCGGGGTCAGCGTCGTGATGCTCGCCGCGAGCGTGTTCGTGACCGGGTGGTACCTGCTCCGCTTGCCCGACGACTACTTCGTCTCGACCAAGCGGCCGCTACCCCTTGCCGGTCACCCGGCTCCCGTCCGCGTCGCCGCCCGCATCGGCCGAAACCTCGCCGGGCTCGCGCTCGTCATCCTCGGGGTCGTGCTCTCGCTCCCCGGTGTCCCCGGCCAAGGGATCCTCACGATCCTCCTCGGCGTCATGCTCCTCGACTTTCCGGGCAAGCGCCGGGTCGAGCGGGGGATCGTCCGCAGGGGGTTCGTCCACCGCGCGATCAACCGGCTCCGCAGCCGCTTCGGCCGGCCCCCGATCCTCGTCCCCGGCTGACGCCGTGGCGGGCGTCGCCGCGGCCTCGCGGCGCGTCAGGACGAGGTGCGTCACGCCGATGACCACCGAGAGCCCGAAGCAGATCGCCGCGCTCACCCACTGTCGCGGGAGCAAGAGGATGACCCCCGAGCAGGCCGTCAGCCACACGAAGGCGCGCCGGACGGTGCCGGGTGAGTCCAGGTCGAGGGTGTCGGTTGGGCCTCTATTGTCGGTCACGGCGCGAGATATGCTACCAACGGCCTCACCCCTTCTGCCGGACGAACCATGGGCACCCAGCCTCTCTTCGCTTCGACCTTCCTGGAGCTGTTCCCCAACGTCGGGTGGGCCGACTTCCTCGCCCCCGGCATCATCCTCGCGGTCTTTCTCCCGATCGCGCTGCTGATTTACCGCGTCGACAAGGCTTACTTCTCGTTCGACCGCCGCACCCTCGGCGTCACGCGCATCCTGCTCGGCTGGTTCCTGATCGCGGACCTCTTCCGCCGGGGCGTCGACTGGGAGGCCATGTTCGGTGACACCGGTGTCCTGCCCACCTGGGTCATCTTGAGCCGCCCCGGCGCCAGCGGGTTCTCGCTCCTTCACGGGTTCACCAGCGGGCCTGAGCTCTGGGCGCTCTTCCTCGTCATCCTGGCCACCTACGTCTGCCTGCTCGTCGGGTACAAGACCAAGATCGCGCAGGTCCTCTCGCTCCTCTTCGTGACGAGCATGAACGGCCGCGTGCTCCTCATCGAGAACGGCGGCTACGTCGTCCACAACCTGCTGCTGCTCTGGACGGCGTTCATGCCGCTCGGCGACCGCTTCAGCGTCGACGCGATGCTGGCCTCGCTCCGCCGCAAGCGCGAGACGAGCGCGGGGGAGCTCAACGACCGATCCGATCTGCTCGAGGACTTTCGCACCAAGCCGTTCATCTCGGCGACGGGCTTCGTCATCTCGATCCAGATCGCGCTCGTCTACTACTTCAACGTCGTCCACAAGACGGGCCCGGCATGGAAGAAGGACTTCACCGCCGTCCACTACGTCATGTACGTCGACCGGATGGTCAACCCGCTCATCGGAGCGGTGCGCGACCTCGTGCCCGGGTTCGTCTACAAGGCGATGACGGCGATGGTCGTCTTCTCCGAGGCGGCGCTGCCCTTCTGCGTGCTCCTGCCCAAGGTGGTGGTGATGGATCTCGACGTTCGCCTCTGGCTACGTCGCCTCGCCATCATCCTGATGAACTTCCTCCACATCGGCTTCGGCTCCACGTTCGTATTGGGGCCGTTCGCGTGGGCGCTCTGCGTCATGAGCTGCGTGCTCATCTCCTACGAGGACTGGGAGGTCACGATCGCGGCGATGCGCAAAGACAAGCGCGAGATCACTGTCGTGTTCGACCCGCGCTCCGGGGCCGCGCTCCTGTTCTGCCGCCTCCTGGCGCGCCTCGATCGCTTCGGTCTCATCGGCTTCGACGAGGCGCGCGGCGACGACGAGCGCGCCGAGCGCCTCCTGGTGCTCACCCGCGACGGCCGCACCCTCAAAGACCACCTGGCCATCGCCGCCATCGTCGAGGCCCTCCCGACAGGACCCGCCTTCGCGTGGATGTTCACGGGCCGCTTCGCGATCCTCGCCGGCATCGTCGACGTCATCATGGGCTACGCGCGCGGCCGCCTGTCGCGGGCCCTCGGCCTGGGCACCAAGCTCCCCCCCGCCGTCGAGACCGCCCCGCTGCGCTACCGCTGGTGGCGCGTGACGGGGACGTTCCGTGAGGTGCTCGTCGCGATCATGTTCGTGGGGGCCATCAACCAGGCCCTCGTCGAGCTCTGGGCCACCAAGAAGCCCTGGGCCGCGTTCATGAAGTCGGTCAGCGAGAAGACGGGCACCACCGCACAGGTCCAGCCCGAGCCGTCACGGGTCCTCACCCACAAGCTGCGCCTGCTCCAGGGCTGGTTCATGTTCTCGCCCAACCCGGTCATGGATGACGGCACCATCATCGTCGATGCCATCACCGTCGACGGCCGCCACGTCGACCCGTTCTGGAACGAGCCGCCCAATTTCGACCTGCTCCACGTCAAGAGCTACGGCTACAACCAGATCTGGAGCGACTACTTCAACCGCATGCACATGGGCGGCAACAAGGGCTACCGCGACGCGATGGTCGACTACCTGCGCCGCCTCCCCGAGCGGACCGGCAACCCGAACGACGCCCTCGTCTCGGGTGAGGTCTACTGGGTGCGCGACATGAACCCGCGCTTCGGCAACACCGAGTCGTTCGCCCAGGCGAACGATCTGCTCTTCGTCTTCGGCGAGAACGGCGGGGCCAAAGAGCCCAAGAACGCCGCCCCCGACAAACCCGACAGCTGACCGCCTCGGCGGGCTACTGGCACTTGAGCTCGGTGAGCTCGGTCTGTACCGGATCACCCTCGGTGCACTTGGCCTGGACGACGACCTCGTCGGCGGCCTTGGCCGAGAACGTCTTGCGCTCTCGACCACGCGCCTCGACAAGGTCGGTGGGCGTGCGGCACCGCAAGAGCGCGAACGCGTCGCACGTGAGAGGCTGATCGCAGTCGTTCTTGATCTTGACGGTGCAGAAGCCGCCGCCGCACTCGCTCGTCCCCGTCGCGCACGCGTGACCGGTCTGCACCGGCTCGGGCTCGGCCGGCATCGGCGGCGCCTCGGGCTCGGGCGGCGGCGCCGACGCCGACGACTGGGGCGCGTCGCCCGAGGATGCCGGCGTGCCCGACGAGCACGCGATGGAGAGCGAAGAAGCGACGAGAAGAACGGGTAGACCCCCGGATCGCATGGCCGCGAACGTACCCGGTTGACATCATTTAGCCAACTCGCTAATCGTTTACCCATGAGCCACGCGCCCTCCACGTCGACGATCACGTTGTGCCGCTACTGGGTGAAGCCCGAGAGAGAGGCGGAGTTCAAGAAGCTCCTCGAAAAGCACTGGCCGACGTTCCAGAGCCTGGGGCTGGTCGCCGACACGCCTCCTCACCTCGTCTTCCGGGGTGAGGACAAGCAGAAGCGCGTGTTCTACGTGGAGACGTTCCCGTGGAAGGACGGGAGCGCCGCCGGTCGCGCGCACAGCCTGCCCGAGGTCGCGGCGATCTGGGAGCCGATGGGCGAATGCTGCACCGAAATGGAGTTCACGAGCGTCGAGCAGCTCCCGCTGTGACGCGCGCACCGCGGCCGGGCGACCGACATTGACCAGGCCGCGCTCGCCCGCCGAAGAGCGGCTCGACGATCTCGAGCACGTCTTCGCCGCTCTGGCCCACGAGCAGCGCCGGCACATCTTGCTGACGCTCCGGTTTCGAGGCGGCGAGATGACGGCCGGCGCGATCGCCGATCGCTTCCACTGCTCGTGGCCGACCACGACGCGCCACCTCCGCGTGCTGGAGGACGCGGGCCTCGTCACCGTCGAGAAGCGGGGACGCGAGCGGTTCTACAAGCTCCAGACCGAACGCCTCCTGAAGATCGCCGGCGACTGGCTCGACTGGTTCAAGCCCAAGCCGAACGAGCGCTGAGAGCGCACGCGCGCCGTCAGCCGTCGCCGAGGTACCGCCGAGAGATCTCTTCCAAGCGACCGTCCATCTTCGACGCGAGCAGCGCCTTGTTGAGCCGATCGCGCAGATCGTTTCGACGGCTCGGATCCTCTGGCCGGGCCACCGCGATGCCGTACTCCTCGACGCGCATCGTCCGCGGCAGAACGGACACCCGGCCGGTGAGCTCGTCCCCGGTCACGATCTCGTACTGGAGGACGGGCGCGTCGTGGACGAACGCGTCGATCTCGCCGTTCGCGAGCGCAGCGAGGCCGTCGGACACCGGCCCGTAGGACTGAGGCGTGATCCCCATCCCACGAAGCACCCGGTCGGGGCTCTCACCGGCCTTGGCGCCGACCTTCACGCGGTGGAGATCGCCCGCGCCGGTGACGGTGCTGTTGATCCGATCGGCCGTGAGCTCGGAGGCAACCGCAGCGGTGAAGCTCGAAATCAGGATGATGCTGGCGAACATCCAGAAGAGCCCGAGGATCCTACCCGGCACCGTCTTGGGCGCCTTGTCGCCGTAGCCGACCGTCGTCATCGTGACCGCCGACCACCAGAACCCGGACCAGATCCCCGCGCGGGGCTCGGCCTCGAAGTCGGGGTTCTTGCGCCGCTCCACGAGCCAAACGAGCACGCCGACCCCGACGAGCACGCCGAGGAAAAACGCGACCCCGCCGATGGCCTCGGCGCTGAGGAGCTGCCGAAACGCAGACCAGGCGCCCTGCGGCTCGCTCTGCACCGCGATGCCGAGCCCCGACTGGTACATCGCGTTCGTGAAATCGACGCGCTCGGCCCGCGCCGGCGTCATCGTTATGGCGGCGACCGCCAAATCGACCTTGCCCGCCGCGACCTCGTCGACGAGGGCATCGGTCGACGGTGACTCTCGCCACTCGATCTCGTAGCCGAAGTCGCGGGTCATCTCCTCGAAGAGGTCGACGCTTATGCCCGTCCACCGGCCGTCGGCCGACTTGAAAGCGAACGGCTTCACCACCTTGGTGCCGACGGCGAGCTTGGGCCGCGGCTCGGCGCCGCCATCGGCGTACGACGAGCCGGGCCACACCACGGCCACGACGGCGACGAAGGCCGCGACGAGCCAAAGCCGCCAGCGAACGGCGGGAGAGCTCATCGAGCCATGGTCGATCTTTCGCGCCGCGAGGTCAATATCGTTTGAGCACAGACGATCGCGAGACCCGCATCACTTGGCCGCGGTGAGCCGGCTGAACCAGCCACCCCAGGGCGCGCCGCCATGGAGCGGTACGCCGACCGCCTTGTTGTGCACGAGCACGCCGCCGGCGAAGTAGGTGTTGGGCGCGCTGACCGAGATGTCGAACACCGTCGTCTGCGCCGCCTCGATGGTCGGGGCCGCGCCCTCGAAGCTGCCGTCGAGCCGCAAGAGGCTCGCGCCCGGAGCGACGTCGTCTGCCCGCCGCCACGCGCTGTCGGCGAACAGCGGGTGCGAGCCCGTGACGCGGAGGTCGCCGAAGCGAACGAGCCGCTCGGCCGGTGCGCTGCGAATCTGCTGCACCGTCGCCGTCGCGGGCGCGCCTCGACGTCGAACGCCGACACCTCTTGGCCGATCGTGATCGATTCGATCGGCACCGGACCGGCCGGCGTCTCGATCGATGTACCCGCCGCGACGCAGGTGAAATGCTCGTACGCGAGGCGCGCCACCTCTTTGCCTCCGGGGTCGAGCACGACCTCGAACATGGGGACGTCGTAGCCGGGCGCCTGCCCGCGCAGCTCGAACGAGCGGTTGCCGTCGACGTCCTCGACGGGCAAGCCGTTCGGAGACGGACCGAGCGGCCCTGGCGCGGCGCCCTTGTTTGCGATCTTGATCGCCTCGGTCTCGAGCTCGGCGAGCGTCTTCTGCGACGGGCTCGCCTCGACGACCTCGATCTCGATCGGCTTCGACGCGAGGGTGAGCGTCTGCGCGCTCGTCTTGATCTCACCCGAGATCGTCACGGTGTACTTGCCGGGCTTGGACAAGAGGCCTGGCTGCGGAGTCTTCCAGACCATAGCGTCGGCCTTCCCTTGGAGCCCCGTCCCCTGACGCAGGGTCAAGCTCGCGCCGTCGATCGCGATCGGCACCCGAAGCTCCGAGAGCTTCCAGACCGCCGACCGTGACGGCGGATCGGCCACGACGAGCTCGTGCTTGCCGCTCGGGCCCTCGACCTCGAGCTTCAGCTTGGGGACGACGTCCTTGAGGTCGAGGCTCTCTTCCAACCAGGGGTGGCCTTCCTCGATGGCCTTCTCGGGGCGAAGCCGGATGGCGAGCAGGATGGGGTCCTGCATCGTCTGGCGGCTCACGAACGCGCGCACCTCGAGGGCAGCGCCGGACGAGAAGGCGCCGACGGTGCTGTTGTCTCGGATCGCCGGCGCCTTCTTCGGCTGCGTCGGCGCGCCCCCCGACGGCGAGGGCACCGACACCTGGCTCGACGAGCCGCCCGGCTGCCCGGACGGCGCAGAGCCCGACGGCCCACACCCGAGGACGAGAGCAGCGAGCGCGCAGAGGGGCAACCATCGGTGTCGCATGGGCCGAGCGTACGCGGTAGCGTGCCGGGCGATGAAGCGGATCATCCTCGGGACGAAGAAGGGCGTGCTCATCCTGGACGAGAAGGGCGGCTCGTGGACGCCGCGGCCAATCTTTCACGCGGGCATGTCGATCAGCTACGCCGCCGCCGACCCGCGCGATGGCTCGCTCTGGGCGGCGATGGATCACGCGCACTGGGGCCCCAAGCTCTCGCGGTCCAAGGACGACGGCGCGACCTGGGAGCACCTGAACGACATCGGCTACCCGAAGGGCACGCGTTTCATCGAGCAGCACCTGCCGACCCCGGACCAGCTCCCGGAGGCCGAGCGACCCACTGCGTACAAGGAGGCGAGCCTCCTCAAAGTGTGGGTCCTGGGCTTCGGCGCGGCGAGCGAGCCGGGGACGATTCACGCGGGCACGCTCCCCGGGGGTCTCTTCACGAGCCGCGACGGCGGCGCGTCCTGGGAGCTCAACCGCGCGCTGTGGGATCACGAGAGCCGCGGCGGCGACCTCTCGAAGGGCGACGCGACGAGCAAGAACCAATGGGGCGGCACGCCCGCCGCGATGGCCTACGGCGAGTTCGTTCCAGGGATCCACTCCATCGTCGTCGATCCGCGCGATCCAAAGCGCATGCTCGTCGCCGTTTCTTGCGCGGGCGTGCTCGAAACGCGCGACGGCGGAAAGACGTGGGCCGGCCGAAACCGCGGCATGATGAACGACTACCTGCCGGACCCGAACGCCGAGTGGGGTCATGATCCGCACTTCATCGCGGCGTGCCCGGGCGCCCCCGATTGGGTCTGGCAGCAGAACCACACCGGCGTGTTCGTGAGCCGCGACGGCGCTGCGACCTGGAGCCGCGTCAGCAAGCTGAACGACGGCGTACACTTCGGCTTCCCGGTCGCGGTCGACGAGCGCGACGGCAAGACGGCCTGGGTCGTGCCGGCCAAGGGCGACGACCAGCGCATGACCATCGACGGCGGCCTCTGCGTCGCCCGGACCACCGACGGAGGCGAGACGTGGGCGAGCCTTCGCAAGGGGCTGCCGCAAGAGCACGCGTACGACGTCGTCTACCGGCACGCGCTCGACGTGCGCGGCGACACGCTCTGCTTCGGGAGCACGACGGGCAACTTGTTCGTATCCGACGATCGCGGCGACTCGTGGCGCTCGGTGGGCAACCACTTTCCGCCGATCCACTCGGTGCGCTTCGCCTGAGAGCCATGCCTCACGTCAGCTTCACGCCGCACCTCCGACGCTTTTTCCCCGATCTCGCCGACGGCGCTTTCGCCGGCGCCACCGTGCGCGAGCTCATCGCCGACGCGAACCGCCGTCACCCCGGGCTCGCGTCGTACATCGTCGACGACACCGGGCGCCTGCGGCGCCACGTGAACGTGTTCATCGGGGTCGAGCCGATCGCCGACCGCGCGACCCTCGGCGACGCGGTCGGGCCCGACGACAAAGTGTCGATCCTCCAGGCGCTCTCGGGCGGCTGAGCCGCCCCAGCTGCGCCGCCCGCCTCAGGGCGGCAGCTGGTCGATCCAATCGCTGACCGCCTGCACGCCGGCGTCGTCGACGATCTCGGTCGCAAACGGCGGCATCTGGTCGCCGTCGCGCACGCTCATGCGCTGGACGACCGCGCTCGCGGCGGCGTCGCCCGGCTCGATGCGGTCGCAGTTGCAGTTGAAGTTGGCCGGCTGGTTGACGCACGTCGTGTAGGTGTCGGTCGACGCCACCGTCGTGTGGGCCTGGAGCACTTTGAACTTGATCGGCGGGTTGGGCACGCCGCCGTCGTAGTGGCAGCTGCCGCAGTTGGCGTGGAGGTAGCCGAGGCCGGCCTGATCGACGGGCGTGCCCGGAATGACGACGCCGCCGGGGAGCGGATTGGTCAGGAGCCCGCCTGCGGAGAGGCTCGCCATCGTCTCGCCAGGCAGGCCGTGCGTGAGCTGGACCGCGCCCAGCCCCAGGATGCGCCAGTCTTTGCGGTGGCAGCTCGAGCAGAGGCTCTCGGGCGGGATGTCGTGTCCGGTGCCGTTCGCGTCGACGACCCCGTTCTGCACGCGGAACGCCTCGTCGCCCGTCCACTGGTAGACCGCGAACTCGAAATCGAACTGCCCGGGGCCGGTGCGCATGATGAGGCGCGTCTCGACCCGCACGCCGTCCCGCGTGAACTGCTTCCACAGGCGCGCGCCGACCGGCACCTGCCAGGTGTCCATGTCGCTCGTGTCGATCTGCTCGCACTCGGGGATGTAGAACCAGCGCTCCTTTTCGGCGCCGTCGCTCCAGAGCGGATAGAGCGGCTGGAACGGCTTGGCGTGCGGGGCGATGACGTCGTTCGCGATGTCGTCGTAGAGCCCGGTGGCGCTGAGCGTCGCCGGCGGCTCGGTGAGGAACGGCAGCGGACCGCAGACGCCGCCCCCTGCCCCGCCGCCGCCCTCTGCCGCGCCGCCGCCACCCG
>ERZ761602.5331-NODE-5331-length-15370-cov-4.895331_pt1 | contig 15370 bp, 5 predicted proteins | sample MGYA00512165_ERZ761602 | MGnify/ENA primary metagenome ERZ761602 (study PRJEB28899, sample SAMN02445085) | bioreactor sludge metagenome | biome: EBPR sludge; isolation source: Thorneside wastewater treatment plant | place: Australia: Brisbane, Thorneside...
TGGCGCTGCCGGCCGGTCCGCTGGGGCAGGGGAATTTTCGCTTCGAGGTCGATCCCGGCTGGGCGAAGCTGCCCGCGGGCAAGACGTTTGCCTCCACGCACGGCGGCGTGGCGGTCGACCGCGCGGGCAACATCTACATGAGCTCCGACGGTCCCGAGGGCATCTTCGTCTTCGCCAAGGATGGCCGCCTGTTGCGCACCATGGCCGCCGAACTCACCAATCTCCACGGGCTCGTCCTGCGCGAGGAAGGGGGACGTGAATTCCTCTACGGCGCCCTCAACAAGGCCGGCAAGGTGGTGAAGATTTCCCTCGACGGGAAGCTGCAGTGGGAAATCACGAAGCCCGTGCAGAGCGGGTTCTACGACCAGCCGGCCGATCCGAAGAAGAAGCCCGCCAACTTTGCGCCCACCGGCGTGGCCGTGGGTCCCGATGGCCGGATCTACGTGGCGGACGGCTACGGCGCCAGCGTGATCCATATGTACAGCGCCGACCGGAAGTACCTGAAGACGATCGGCACCCGTGGCACCGGCGACAACCAGTTCTCCACCTGCCACGGCATCACGCTCGACACCCGCTACGGTGCCCCGCGGCTGCTCGTGGCCGACCGCGCCAACAAGCGCCTCGTGCACCTCGACCTCGAGGGCAAATGGCTCGGCGTCCCGACCACCGACCTGCGGCTGCCCTGCGCGATCTCCATCATGGGCGACTTCGCCGCGGTCGCGGAACTCCAGGGGCGCGTCGTCGTGGTCGACAAGGCGGGCAAGGTCGTCTCCACCCTCGGCGACAACCCCGACCAGAAGCAATGGGCGCAGTTCAAGCTCGCGCCGGAGTTCTGGCAGGACGGCATCTTCATCGCCCCGCACGGGCTCTCGTTCGACGCGCAGGGCAACCTGTTCGTCCAGGACTGGAACTTCACCGGCCGCTTCACGAAGCTGAAGCGCGTCGCGGCGAAGTGAGCGGATGGCACGGAACCGCTGCATCATGCCGACGATCGCTGACCGACATCCGTCCGTGGCCGCCGCAGGTCCGGCGTGCGTGAGCGCGGCGCCGCGGATGCTGGCGTTCGTGCTGGGGGCATGGCTGCTCGCGGCGGGCTTCGGCGCGGAGCGGCGCCCCAACATCATCTTCCTGCTCGCCGACGACCTCGGCTACGGCGACATCGGCGCCAACGGGCAGCAGAAGATCCGCACCCCGCATCTCGACCAGCTCGCGCGCGACGGGATGCGGTTCACGCAGCATTACTCGGGACACAACGTCTGCGCCCCCTCGCGCTGCGTGCTGATGACGGGGCTGCATCCGGGGCACGCCTACATCCGCAACAACCGCGGCGGCGTCGGGCAGCCGGGCAGCCAGGGCGAGGGCCAGGAGCCCGTGCCGGCGGGCGAACTGAAGCTGCCCCTGACCCTGAAGGCGCTCGGCTACACGAGCGGCGGCTTCGGCAAGTGGGGCCTGGGCGCGGTCGGAAGTACCGGCGATCCGAACACGCAGGGCCTCGACCTCTTCTTCGGCTACAACGACCAGGCGGTGGCGCACAACTTCTACCCGGTCAGCCTGTGGCGGAACCGCGAGCGCGTGCCGCTGCGCAACCCGGAGTTCCGCGCGCACGACCGGCTGGCGCCGGATGCCGATCCGAAGGACCCGCGGACGTACGCGCGTTTCCTCGGGCCCGATTACGCGCCCGACCTCATCAACGCCGAGGCGCGCCGCTTCCTGCGCGACAACCGGGACCGGCCCTTTTTCCTCTACTATCCCACGACGGTGCCGCACCTGGCGCTCCAGGTGCCCGAGGACGAGCCGTCGCTCGCGGAATACCGGCGTGAGTTTCCCGAGGAGCCGTACGTCGGCGGCCAGGGCTACCTGCCGAACCGCACGCCCCGCGCCACCTATGCCGCCATGGTGACGCGGCTCGACCGCGAGATCGGGCGGCTGCTGGCGCTGGTCGACGAACTCGGGCTGCGCGAGCAGACCATCGTGGTTTTCAGCAGCGACAACGGACCGCTTTGGGACCGCTACGGCGGGACCGACACCGAGTTCTTCAACAGCGCCGCGGGGCTGCGCGGACGCAAGGGCAATTACTACGAGGGCGGATTCCGCGTGCCGTGCCTGGTGCGGTGGACGGGCCGGATTGCCGCGGGCGCCACCAGCGATCGCGTGACGGGCTTCGAGGACTGGCTGCCGACACTGCTGGAGTTGATCGGAGCTCCCGAGCGCACGCCGGCCGGCATCGATGGGATCAGTTTTGCGCCCACGCTCCTGGGCCGCACGCAGCCGGAACGTCCGTTCCTTTACCGCGAGTCGCAGGCCGGCGGCGGCCAGCAGTACCTGCGCATGGGGAAGTGGAAGGCGATCCGCCTCAACCTGCACACGCCGCAGGGCAAGAAGGCTTCCAAGCAGCCCGGCGTGCCGACGTTCGAACTTTACGACCTCGAGGCCGATCCCACCGAGACGCGGGACGTCGCCGCCCAGCATCCCGAGGTGGTGGCCCGCATGATGGCCGTCATGAAAGCCCAGCGCGTGCCGACCCCCCTCTGGCCAATCCGCGCGCTCGACGGACCCTAGGTGCGGCCCGAACGCGCCCCGGCCGGCCGAGGGAACTCTTCCCGCGGACGCCAGACCGATGCGGTCCGCGCACCCGCGGAACCGGGGACGTCCGCCCGCATCATTCCCGACCCTTTTATTCGACTATCTTCGCCGTGAGACTCTCCACCTTGCTCCTCCTCCCGCTGACGGCCGTCGCGGCCGTGGCCGCGATTGCGCCCACGACGCCCAATCCCGGCCTCCGCCACTATTACCCCGTGCCGGCCGCGGCTCAGCCGCAGACGCTGCGGGTCGACGTCTGCGTCTACGGCGGGACCCCGGGCGGCGTGGGTGCCGCCGTCCAGGCGCGCCGGATGGGCAAGACGAGCGCGCTCGCGGTGTTTCGACGTCACGTGGGCGGCATGACCTCGGCCGGGCTCACGGCGGTCGATCTCGGAAAGAAGGAGTCGATCGGCGGCATGGCCGCGGAGTTCCTCGACCGGATGGGACAGTGGAGCGGCTTCCGCGCCGCCGATGCCGAGAAGACGTTTCGCGCGATGCTGGCGGAGGCGGGCGTGCCGGTGTGGTTCGAACGCCGCCTCGAGCGCGTGGAGAAGCGGGGCAACCGGATCACGGCGCTGGTCTTCGAAAACGGTGACCGGATCGAGGCCGCGATGTTCGTCGACGCGACCTACGAGGGCGACCTGCTCGCCCGCGCCGGAGTCTCGTATCACGTCGGGCGCGAGGGCAACGCGCGGTACGGCGAGGAGTACAACGGCTACTTCATCGCGGACAAACATCAGTTCCGCTTCCCCGTCGATCCGTACCGCGTGAAGGGCGATCCCGCCAGCGGGCTCCTCCCGGGCATCCGCTCCGAACCGCCCCGCGAACGGGGCTCGGGTGACACGTGGGTCCAGGCTTACAATTTCCGGATGTGGCTCGCCCCCGCGGCCGAGGGCCGGCCGTTTCCCCAGCCTGCCGGTTACAACCGCGACGATTACGGTTTGTTGCTGCGTTATCTCACGAGCGCGCCCGCGGACTTCGTCTGGGATTGGACCTACCGGCACGGCCCGGTGAAACTCAACCTGGGCGACTGCAACAACGCCGGCCCGGTCTCGACCGACTTCATCGGCGGCAGCAACGCATGGCCCGACGGCGACTACGCCACGCGGGAGCGGATTTTCCAGGCTCACGTCACTTACCAGCAGGGCCTGATGTGGTTCCTGGCCAACGATCCCGCGGTGCCGGAGAAATTGCGCGCCCATCCGCGAAAGTTCGGACTTCCGCGCGACCAGTTCGAGGAAACCGGCGGGTGGCCGCACGAACTCTATGTGCGCGAAGGCCGGCGGATGGTGTCCGACTACGTGATGACGGAGCACAACTGCCTGGGAAAGAAAGTGCCGGAGGACAGCATCGGCCTCGCGAGCTACACGATGGATTCGCACCACACGTCGCGGGTGGTCGTCGACGGCGTGGTGAAGGCGGAAGGCAATGTCGAGCAGCGTACGCCGCAGCCGTATCCGGTCAGCTATCGCGCCATCGTGCCACGCGAGCGCGAATGCGCCAACCTGCTCGTGCCCGTCGCGCTCTCCGCCAGCCACATCGCCTTCGGTTCGATCCGCATGGAGCCGGTGTTCCTCCTGCTCGGCCAGAGCGCCGCCACCGCCGCCGCGCTGGCGATCGATGCGCGCGTGGCCGTGCAACACGTCGATTATCCGGCCCTGCGCGCGCGCCTGCTGCGCGACAAGCAGATCCTGGCCTGGGTGCCGCCGCCGGCGAAGCAGTAGCCCCGGTGGGAGTCGGCCGCAGTCTCGACTTGAGCACCGACGTGGCCCACGGTTTCACCCGTGATCCGCCCCGTCTCTGCCCTGCTTGTTGCCTCGATCCTGTTCGCTCACGCGTGGTCGGCGCCCGCCCCGGCGCCCACGCCCGCGTCGCCCGCGCCGGCCGCCGCGCCTTCGCCGAAGAAGGGCAAGGGGGTGGGGAAAAAGGGCAAGGCGTCGAACCCGGCCGGCGGCGCGGCGGCGGCGACCAAGGCCGAGCCCGCGCCGACGCCGCCGCACGCCGACTTTCCCTTTCCCGTCGCCGCCACCTCCGCGCGCGGCCGCGCGGTGGCGCCGCCGGACGGCGGCGAACGCGTGGTGTTCATCGGCAACGGTCTCGCCGAGCGCGACGTGTATTACTCGCGCCTCGAGACCGAGCTCCAGCTGCGGTTCCCGGACCGGAAGCTGATCATCCGCAATATGGGCCGGCCGGGCGACACCCCGGGTTTCCGGCCGCACCCGGCGCGCGTCTCGCAGTGGGCGTTCCCGGGCGCGGAGCGGTTCCGCCCGGAATTCGCGTCGCACAACGGCAAGGGCTTTTTCCCCACGCCCGACCAGTGGCTCACGCACCTCAAGGCCGATACGATCGTGGCGTTCTTCGGCTACAACGAGTCCTTCGACGGCCCGGCGCGCGTGGATAATTTCGAGGCCGAGCTCGACGCGTGGGTCCGGCACTCGCTCGGCCTGGCCTACAACGGCGTTGCTGCGCCGCGGATCGTGCTCGTGTCGCCCATCGCTTTCGAGAACCTCTCCGCCACCCGCGACCTCCCGAACGGCGAGAAGGAGAACGCGAACCTGCGGGTTTATTCCGCGGCGATCGAGCGGGTCGCCGGCCGCCACGGGCTGACGTTCATCGATTTCTTCAACCCGACCCTGGCGCGCTACGGACGCTCGGCGCACTCGTTCACCTTGAACGGCTTTGCGCCGACCGATGCCGGCTACCAGCAGCTCGGGGAAATCCTCGCCGACGGCCTCTACGGTGCGACCGGCCGGAAGTCCGAGGCCGACGTCGCGCTCGTCAATGCCGCGGTCAAGGAGAAGGACTGGCTGTGGAGCAATGACTACAACCTCGTGAACGGCGTGCACACCCACGGGCAGCGCTACACGCCCTATGGTCCGCAGAATTATCCCGATGAGATCAAGAAGACCCGCGAGATGATGGCGCTGCGCGACGACCTGATCCACGACGTCGTCGCCGGACGGAAGCGGGATCTCGCGGTGGACGACAGCCGCACGCACGCGCTGCCGGAGGTGCCCACCAACTTCAAACCCGGCGGCGCCATGGGCACCGGCGCGTACAAGCCGGGCGACGAGGTCGCGCGCGATTTCAAGGTGCGGGAGGGCTTCAAGGTCGAGCTGTTCGCCTCGGAGCGCGAATTCCCCGACCTGAGGAATCCCGTGCAGATGTCCTTCGACAATCGCGGCCGCCTGTGGGTGGCGACGATGCCGACCTACCCGCACTGGAAGCCGGGCGATCCCAAGCCGAACGACAAGCTGATCATCCTCGAGGATACCGATGGCGACGGGCGGGCGGACAAGCAGACGGTGTTCGCCGACGGCCTGCACCTGCCCATCGGCTTCGAGATCGCGCCCGAGGGCGTGTACGTTTCCCAGGAGCCGAACCTTTGCCTGCTGGTCGACGACAACAAGGACGACCGCGCCGACCGGATGGAGATCCTGCTGCACGGGTTCGACACGCACGACACGCACCACGCCATCTCCGCGTACTGCGCCGACGCCTCCGGGGCGTTCTACCTCGCGGAAGGCCGTTTCCTGCACTCCCAGGTCGAGACCCCGTACGGGCCGCGACGCGTCAACGATGGCGGCGTGTGGCGGTTCGATCCGAAGAACTTCCGCCTCGAGCGCTACAGTCAGGCGGATTACAACAACCCCTGGGGCATCTCGTTCGACACCTGGGAGCAGTGCTACATCTCCGATGCCTCCGACGGGCTCAACTGGTGGGGCCTGCCGCTGTCGGCGAAGATGCCCTACGGGATCGAGATCCCGAAAGGGCGCACCTTCGTGCCCAAGCGCTCGCGGCCCACCTCGGGCGCCGAGTGGGTGTCGTCGCGCCATTTCCCCGACGACCTGCAGGGGCACTTCATGATCTGCAACAGCATCGGTTTCCTCGGCATCGGCCTGTCGTCGGTCGCCGAGGACGGCGCTGGTTTTCTCGGCAAGCTCGCCGGCGATCTGATTTCGGGCAACGACCCCAACTATCGCCCCGTCGACCTCGAGTTCGCGCCCGACGGCTCGCTCTATTTCGTCGACTGGCACAACGCCCTCATCGGGCACATGCAGCACAATGCGCGCGATCCCAACCGGGATCACGATCACGGCCGGATCTATCGCATCACCTATCCCGGCCGGCCGCTGGTCACGCCGGCCAGGGTCGCGGGCGCGACCGTCCCGGAGCTGCTCGAGAACCTCAAGCTGCCCGAGTATCGCACGCGGTACCGCACCCGCCGCGAACTGCGCGGGCGACCCGCGAGCGAGGTGCTTCCCGCCGTGCGCGCCTGGACCGCGCGGCTCGACCGCGCGGATCCCGCCTACGAGCACCACCTCGCCGAGGCCCTCTGGGCCACGTGGGCGCAGAACCAGCCCGACGTCGGTCTCGTGCGTCAACTGCTGGGCGCCAGGCAGCACCAGGCCCGCGCGGCGGCGGCCAGCGTGCTCCGGTTCGCCCACGACAAGATACCGGAGAGCTCCAGCCTGCTGCTGCAGGCGGCGCGGGACGAGCATCCCCGCGTCCGGCTCGAGGCGATCGTCGCCGGCTCCTGGCTGGACAACGCCGACGGCGCGCGGATCGTGCTCGAGGCCCTGCAGCGTCCGCTCGACGCCTGGATGGGCCCGGTCACGAAACTCATCCTCGAGCACACCTTGAAGGACGACGTCGCCGCGTTGCGCGCCGGCGGCGAGACGTTCGCGACCAACGCCGCGGCGCAGCAGTTCTTCGCGGGGACCTTCGACTTCCCGATGCCGCCGAAGTCCGAGGCGCAGAAAAGCTACGGCCCGACGCGCCCGCTGGCCGGCGAGGACAACCGCGTGTACCGCATCGGGCAGGAGGTCTACCTGCGCGACGGCCACTGCGCGACCTGCCATCAGCCCAACGGCGAAGGCCTGGCGGGAGTCTACCCGCCCCTGGCGAAGAGCGAGTGGCTCGAGGACGAGGAACGGTTGATCAAGATCGCGCTCAAGGGCATCTGGGGACCCATGGAGGTCGCCGGGCAGAAATTCGATCCCAGTAAGGGCGTGCCACCCATGATGGGATTCGAGGGCCTGCTGAATGACAACGAACTCGCCGCGGTGCTGAGCTACGTCCGGCAATCGTTCGGCAACGACGCCCCCCTCGTCACCACCGAGGCGGTGCGCCGCGTGCGCGAGTCCGTCAAGGACCGCACGAACTTCTACCTCGTCGAAGAGATCCTGAAGGAGCACCCGATGGTGCGGAACCCCGAGCCGGCCGCCGCGACGCCTGCTCCCGTGCCTTGAGGGCAAGCAGGTGGAGCAGCCTGTCCCTAGGCTGCTGGACTGAACGCTCGAATCCGGACGCGGTTTCGTCGGACCACGCCAGCAGCCTGGGGACCGGCTGCCCCACCTGATCGTTCAGGCTCACGATCGTCCGCTTCGCTGCGAATCCGCGCTTCGCAGGTTGAATTCGCCGGCAGGTTACCTTCACTCCCGTTGTCTTTCGCTTACCTCATGGCTATCCCCTGCCACGCCTCGAGAGTATCGTTCGTTGCCGGCCTTCTCCTCGGCGGCACCGGCTGGGCCGCAGCCGCGCCCACCCCGCGCGAGCTGAGCTACAACGAGCACATCCAGCCGATCCTGGCGGAAAACTGCTTCCACTGCCACGGGCCCGACTCCGGCACGCGCAAGGGCAAGCTGCGGCTCGACCGCGCCGCCGAAGCCAAGCTGCCGCGCGGCGACCGCGAGGCGGCGATCAAGCCCGGCCATCCCAAGGAAAGCCCGGTGGTCGAGCGCATCCTGTCGACGGATACCGAGGAGCAGATGCCGCCGCCCGAGTCGCACAAGAAACTCAAGCCGGAGGAGATCGCGCTGCTCCAGCGCTGGATCGGCGAAGGGGCGAAGTACGAGGAACACTGGTCGCTCATCGCGCCGCGGCGCCGGGCCGTGCCGGCGCTGCCGGCCGGCTTTCCGGCCGCGTGGAACGCGCACCCCGTCGATCGCTTCCTGGCCGCGGCGCAGGCGGCGGCCGGCCTGCGGCCGAACGCAGAGGAGGCGCGGACGCGTCTGCTGCGCCGCGTGACCTTTGACCTCACCGGGCTCCCGCCCACGCCGGAGGCGATCCGGGCGTTCGCGGCCGATCGCGCGCCCGGCGCCTACGAACGCGTCGTGGACCGCCTGCTGCAGACCGATGCCTCGGCCGAGCACTTCGCCCGCTACTGGCTCGACGCCGTGCGCTATGCGGACACCCACGGCATCCACATCGACAATTACCGCTCGATCTGGCCCTACCGCGACTGGGTGGTGAACGCGTTCCGCCGCAACCAGCCGTTCGACCAGTTCACCATCGAGCAGGTTGCGGGCGACCTCCTGCCGGGGGCGACGCTGGAGCAGAAGGTGGCCTCGGGCTTCAACCGCTGCCTGCCGACCACGAGCGAGGGCGGCGCCATCGCCGAGGAATACGAGGCGATCTACGCGAAGGATCGCGTGGAGACGTTTTCGACCGTCTGGCTCGGATTGACGACGGGTTGCGCGTCGTGCCACGACCACAAGTTCGACCCGGTCTCGCAGAAGGACTTCTACGCGCTCGCGGCGTTCTTTCGGAACAACACGATGCCGGCGATGGACGGCAACCGGCACGACACGCCGCCCACGCTGTTCGTGCCCGCCGCGCCGGATCGCGTCCGCTGGCAGGAACTGCAGGTTCAGTCCGCCGCGTTGCAGGAGCAACTGCAGGCGCGGGCCCGGGCGGCCGACGCCGACTTCGACCGCTGGCTGGCCACCGCGCGCACGCTCGTCGCGCCGCCGGTCGAGCGCACCGTCCGGCTGCACGCGCCGCTGGTGCCGGAAGGTGCGGCGGCGGTCGGGGCCGTGACGGTGGCGGGTCCATTCGGCCCGGCGACAAAGCTCAACGAGCGCGACCTCGTGCTCGGCCCGCCGGTGCCCTGGCTCCGGGAGAGCGCGGAGAGCTTTTCCTTCTTCCTCCGGCTCGACGGCACGCCGGGAGGCACCCTGCTCTCGAGTTTCGATGCCGGAGGAAAGACCGCGGGCTGGGCGCTTTTCCTCGAAGGCGGCAAGCTGGGGCTGCAGGTTGCCGACGCGCGCGGCAGCGTGAAGGTGCGCAATGTCGCGGGCGCCGCCGTGGCGCCCGGCAAGTGGCACCACGTGCTGCTGAGCTACGACACCGCGTCGCTGCGCAGCCGCACCATCGAAGTCTTCCTTGACGGCCGCCAGGTGGTGAATTCGGGCATCTCCGCGCACCTGCCTTCCGAGATCCGGCCGGTCGCCCCCCTGCGGCTCGGTTCGCGCCAGGGGGCGGACGGGCGGCCGGCCGACCCGCTCACCGGCGGCGACGTCTGGGTGCAGGAGTTCCGCCGCTTCGATCGCGGCGCCTTCGCCGCCGACGCGAAGGAAATCGCCGACCTGCTCGAAGCGCACGCCGGACTGGAGGCCGGGGAAAAGCGCACCGCGGCGCAGCGGAAGCAGCTTCGTGAACACTTCCTGGCCGCGGTCGACGCGCCCTCGCTCGCGCTCGCGGCGCAGCTCGATGCGCTCCGGCGCGAGGAGGACGGGCTCCGCGCCCGCGGCGGGCTCACGCTCGTGATGGAGGAGAAGAAGGACAGCGAGCCCTTCGCGCACGTGCTGAATCGCGGCGAGTATTCGCAGCCGGGCGAGAAGGTGGGGCCCGCCGTCCCCGCCGTGCTGCCGCCGCTGCCGGCGGAGGCGCCGCGCAACCGGCTCGGCCTGGCCCGCTGGCTTGTCGCGCCGGAGAATCCGCTGACCGCGCGCGTCACCGTCAACCGCGCCTGGCAGCAGCTGTTCGGCACCGGGTTGGTGGAATCGGCGGGCGACTTTGGCGTGATGGGCGCGCGGCCGTCGCACCCGCTGCTGCTCGACTGGCTCGCGGTGGAGTTTCGCGAGGGGGGATGGGATTTCCGCCGGCTGATGCGGCTCCTCGTCACCAGCGCGGCGTACCGGCAGTCGGCCGCGGCCACGCCCGCGCACCTCGAGCGCGATCCGGGCAACCGCCTCCTCGCGCGCGGTCCCCGCTTCCGCCTCGATGCGGAGGAGCTGCGCGACCAGGCGCTCGCCGCGTCGGGCCTGCTCGTGGCGAAACTCGGCGGCCGGCCCGCCCGCCCCTACCAGCCCGAAGGCATCTGGGAGGAGGTCGCGATGAAGGAGTCGACGACGCGTTATTACACGCCGGATACGGGGGAGAACCTCTACCGCCGCTCGCTCTACACCGTGCTCAAGCGCACCGCGGCGCCGCCCGCGATGGAGCTGCTGAACGCGCCCAACCGCGAGGTCACGTGCGTGCGCCGCGATCGCACCAACACGCCGCTGCAGGCGCTGGTGACGATGAACGAGACGCTCTTCGTCGAGGCTTCGCGCCAGCTCGCGGCCCGCGTGCTGCGCGAGGCACCCGGCGTGGACGCGCGGCTCGACGGGGTGGCGTTGCGCCTGCTCGGCCGCAGCCTCGACGCCGGCGAGCGGACGATCCTGCGGCGCACGCTCGACGACGCCCTCGCGGTGTACCGGCGCGAGCCGGCGGAGGCCGCCAAGCTGCTCGGCGTCGGCGAATCGGCCGTGGATCCGCAGCTTCCGGCCGCGGAGGTCGCCGCATGGACGCTCGTCGCGAGCCAGGTGATGAACCTGGATGAAGCTCTCACCAAGTAAGCCATCCCAGCCCAAAGCCATGAATTCCCTTCACCCCGAATGGCGGGAGCCGGTTGAACAGTACAACGCCGCGCTCACGCGCCGGCAGTTCTTCCGGCAGTCGGGCACCGGCCTCGGCGTCGCCGCGCTGGCGGCCCTGCTGGGCAACCGTCCCCTGGCGTCGGGCGCCGCGGCGGGAGCGCCGGCGCCGTGGCAAATCGCACCCAAGGCCAAGCGCGCGATCTACATCTCGCTGATCGGCGCGCCGTCGCAGCTCGAGCTGTTCGACTACAAGCCCCACCTGGCGCCGCGCTTCAAGGAGGACCTGAAGGACTGGCTCCAGACCCAGGGTGAGCGGCTGACGGGCATGACGGCGCGGCAGGCCTCGTTTCCCCTGGCGCCGAACATCTTCAAGTTCGCGCAGCACGGGCAGAGCGGGGCGTGGATCAGCGAGCTGCTGCCGTACACCGCGAGGATGGCCGATGACATCTGCATCGTGCGCTCGATGAAGACGGACGCGATCAACCACGAGCCGGCCAACCAGCTCGTGTACACCGGCTCGATGCAGAACGGGAAGGCGTCGATCGGCTCCTGGCTTTCTTACGGGCTCGGCTCGCTCAACGAGGACCTGCCGGCGTTCGTGGTGCTGCACGCCAAACATTCCAGCCCGTTCTCCAACGTCCAGGCCATCTCGTCGCGGCTCTGGGGCGCGGGCTTCCTGCCGGGCAAGCACGCGGGCGTGTCGTTTCGTCCGCAGGGCGATCCCGTCCTCTACCTCAACGACGCGCCCGGCGTGCCGCGCGAGCTGCGCCGGCGGATACTGGACGGCATCGGCGAATTCAACCGCCGCAGCTACGCCGCGATTGGCGATCCCGAGATCCAGACCCGCACGCAGCAGTACGAGATGGCGTTCCGCATGCAGGCGAGCATCCCGGAGCTGGCCGACCTCGCGAAGGAGCCGGAGTCCACCTATGCGCTCTACGGCGAGGAGGCGCGCGTGCGCGGCACGTTTGCCAGTTCCGCGCTGATGGCGCGCCGGCTGGTGGAGCGTGGAGTGCGCTTCGTGCAGATCTTCCACCGCGGCTGGGACCAGCACGGCACGCTGCCCCGCGACATCGCGTCGCAGTGCAAGGACGTCGACCAGGCGTGCTACGGGCTCGTGCAGGACCTGAAACAACGCGGTCTGCTCGACGACACGCTCGTGATCTGGGGCGGCGAGTTCGGCCGGACGGTCTATTGCCAGGGCACGCTGACCGAGACGAACTACGGCCGCGACCACCACCCGCGCTGCTTCTCGATCTGGCTCGCGGGAGGCGGCATCAAGGGCGGACAAGTCTACGGCGAGACCGACGAGATGTCCTATAACATCGTGAAGGACCCCGTGCATATCCGGGACCTGCATGCGACGCTGCTGCACCTCATGGGTATCGATCACGAGCGGTTGAGCTTCAAGTTCCAGGGTCTCGACCAGCGGCTGACCGGCGTGGTCCCGGCGCACGTGGTGAAGGGTCTCCTGGCGTGAGCGCGTGCGCCGGAGCCATCTCTTCGCAGTGAAGCGGTTGCGGCCATCGAGGTGGAGCCGCCGGTCCCCGGGCGGCTGACGTACGGCGGATCCTTTCGCAGTGCCGGGAGGGCGAGACGGATCCCGACCGGTGGCTGCGTGGGTCGCGGGAAGGGCGGACGGGGACGTCCGCGCTCCTGCCGGGGCGCAGCCCGGGCGGTTCCGCGCATCACGGGATTGTCTTCGTCCGCGCGAAGGCTTCCACTCGGGAAACCCCGCCCCCATGCCACGCCGCTTCGTCCCCGTCGTGTTCGCCGTCCCGGCGTTTGCGGTCGCCGCGCCGGCGACGTTGACGTTCAACGAACACATCCAGCCGATCCTGGCGGAAAACTGCTATGCCTGCCATGGCGTCGACGCCGGGTCGCGCAAAGCCGAGCTGCGGCTCGACCGGGCGGAGTTCGCCACCGCGCGGCGCAAGGAGGGCGGTCCCGCGATTGTGCCCGGCAAGCCGGACGAAAGCCTGCTGATCCAGCGGATCGAGTCGCGCGATGAAAAGAAGGTCATGCCGCCCCCGGAAGCGCACAAGACGCTGAAGCCGGAACAGGTCGCCCTCCTTCGCCGCTGGATCGCCGAGGGCGCCGCGTACCAGGAACACTGGGCATTCATCGCGCCGGTGGCCGCACCGCCGCCGGTCGCGACCGGAGCGAAGCCGGAGGTGAACCGGCATCCCGTGGACGCGTTCGTGGCGGCCCGGCTCGCGCGGGAAGGACTGGCGCTGTCGGCGGAAGCCGACCGGCGGACGCTGGCGCGGCGCGTGACGCTCGATCTGACCGGCATCATCCCGACACCGGAGGAGGTGGAGGCGTTCGCGAAGGATCGCGCGCCCGGCGCCTACGAGCGGCTGGTCGACCGGCTGCTCGCCAGCCCGCGTTACGGCGAGCACCGCGCCCGCTACTGGCTCGACTACGTGCGTTACGCGGACACGCATGGCATCCACTTCGACAACGCGCGCGCGATCTGGCCGTACCGCGACTACGTCATCCGGGCGTTCAACGCCAACAAGCCCTTCGACACGTTCGTGCGGGAGCAACTCGCGGGAGACCTGCTGCCGGCGAAGACTTTCGACGAACTCGCCGCGACCGGATTCGTCCGCAGCAACATGACGACCAATGAAGGCGGCACGATCACCGAGGAGGTGTACGTGAACCAGACGCGCGACCGGGTGGAGGCGTTCGGCGCGACCTTCCTCGGGCTCACGACCGGCTGCGCGGCGTGCCACGACCACAAGTTCGATCCCCTGACGCAGCGCGACCACTGCGCGCTCGCGGCCTTCCTCGGCAATACGCTGGAGAAACCGTGGGATTCCAACATCGCCGACCCCGCGCCCGTGCTGCGGCTGCCGCAGCCCGAGAACCTCGCCACGGCGGAGACCGTGCTCCAGGCGAGGGCGGCGTTGTGGAGCCGGCTCGATGCCCGGAGGTCGCAGAGCCGGAAGCTGGTCGGGGCATGGCTGGCCGCCGGACACCGGCCAAAGCCCGTGCCGGCCACGGGGCTCGAGCTGCGGCTGAAGCTGGACGAGGGCAGGGGCGACGTGCTGACGAATTCCGCCCCGAAAGCGAAGGTGGCTCGCTTCAAGGCCGACACCAACCCCCTCATCTGGGGCGAGAACGCGTGGCTGTGGCCCTCGATGCGCATGGACATCTTCACGCGCATCAACCTCGGCGCCCAGGGCGACGTCGATGCCGGCGATCGCTTCTCGGCCGGTGGCTGGCTGCTGCTCCGCGCGAAGCCGGGCGGTGGCGTCCGCACCGGCACCGGCAGCGGATCACTGCTGGCGCGCCGGGGTGACGACGCGCGTCACGGCGGAGCGGGCTGGGAAATCTACCAGGAAGGCGGCCGTTTCACGGTCAACCTCGTGCCCCGTCCGGCGGCGGGAGCGCCGTCGCCTGCCGTGCCCGTCGCGGCGGGCGCCGCGGAGAACCCGCGCTACCCGGCCGCGTCCGCGCCGCCGCCGCGCGGCATCTCGGTCGTGACGTCGGAGGTGTTTCCGCGCGACGAGTGGCTGCACGTCTTCTTCACCTACGACGGCACGCGGCGTGCGGCCGGGGTGCGGTTGTACGTCAACGGCCGTTCCGTCCCGCTCGACGTGAAACTCAACACGCTGGCGGCCGACGATTCGATCCGGACCGACGCCGCCATGCACCTGGGCCGGCGGGACGACGAACAGCCGATGCGGGAAACGCGCTTCCAGGATGTGCGCTTCTACCGGCGCCTGCTGACGGCCGAGGAAGTGGCGCGGCTGCCGTTCGAGGATGTCGCGGCCGAGATCGTGGCGCGCCAGCCGGATCCGGCGCGGTGGTCGACCGACGAGGCATTCGTCGCGGCGGACCGGTTCTACCTCGGCCGGAAGGACGAGGAGGCGCGGACGCTCGCCGCGGCCGTCGCGGCGCACGACGAGGCGCTGGCGGCTCTGACGAAGGACGGCACGCCGACCCTGATCGCGATCGAGAAGGAGTCGCCGGCGTACGCCGACATCCTCAAGCGCGGCGACTATTTCGCGCGGCTCGAGCGCGTGGAGCCGGCCGTCCCGCATTTCCTGCCCGGGCTGCCCGCCGGCACGCCGCGCAACCGGCGCGGGCTGGCGGAATGGCTGCTGATGCCCGAGCAGCCGTTGATGGCGCGCGTG
>ERZ761602.5332-NODE-5332-length-15368-cov-5.291517_pt1 | contig 15368 bp, 12 predicted proteins | sample MGYA00512165_ERZ761602 | MGnify/ENA primary metagenome ERZ761602 (study PRJEB28899, sample SAMN02445085) | bioreactor sludge metagenome | biome: EBPR sludge; isolation source: Thorneside wastewater treatment plant | place: Australia: Brisbane, Thorneside...
CGCCGACTCGGTGGAGAAGTCGGCGGCTGACCCCGCCGACTCGGCAGAGAAGTCGGCGGCTGACCCCGCCGACTCGGCAGAGAAGGTGTCGTCGCGCCGGCCACCGTTCCGCGGCAGAGGCGGGTGCACGCTCGCCTCGATGCCCATCGGGTCGATCACCTTGAGCTGCGTGTGCGCGACCCCGACCACCGACGCACCAATCACCATGGGCAGCATCATCGGGAGCACGACCCGCAGGACGCGGCGCGTGTCGTCGGGCCGGTACCAACCGACCGCACGCGCGGAGTCCAGCCGATCGACGTCGTCCACGAGCCGAGTGTTGGATCGTCTCGCTCGTGAGTCGAGCGCGTCGTCGTGCGGCGTTCGGTCGCGGCCGAACGTTCGACCGCCGATCACTCTCGGTCGAGCAAGCGACTTCGATCTTCGTCGTCGAGCACGAGCAGCGAGCACGCCACGCAGCGCTCGACCTCCGACTCGCCGTGCCGCGTGCGCAGCCGCGAGCGCCGCATCAGGTCGCCGCAGCTCGGGCAGCGGTGTGGGGCCGCGACCCAGTACCAGTCGTTCTGGGTGACGTCCGCGAACTGGCCGAGGGCCTGCCCCGCGTCGTCCAGCTTCACGACCTCGACGTGGCAGACGGAGCACGCGCTCAGCTCGCGGGCGAACGATCGGTAGGCACCTCCCACCGCGCGGTCGCGCAACGACGCGTTGCACTTCGGGCAGCGGCCCTTGCCTCCCGCGATCGTGGCGACCGACGCGGCGGAGACGGTGTGGAGCGAGAGGCGCAGGCAGATCTGCGGCAGTGTGAAGAGGAGCGGCTGCACCGGCACGAGGTCGCGCGAGTGGGTCTCGTACCAACAGGCGGCGCGGTCGTGCTCGGGGTCGGGGATCACCACGAGCGGGCTCGGCAGGTCGAAGCGGCGCTCGGTCGGCGCCTCGGGGCCCACCTCGAAGCGGGTCTGGGTGGCGAAGCTCGAGTGACGCACGACGGTCTGGCCATCCCGCGCGAGCTCTTCGATCACGAATCGCATGGAGGCACGGTGCCAGAGGACGGGACGCGACGCGACGGGTCCGCACGCGGTCTCGGCGCCGGCGCCGGCCCGACCTTCACGAATCCTTTGTCGATTTTTCCGGCGAAGGAGTACCCTGGCCGCACTTTCGGGGCGCGCCTTCGTGCCCCTTCGTCGAGCGGCCACGGGTCGCTCGCGTCGGAACCTTCCCGGCGGCTCGTCGTGAGAGCCGTCGCGACCTCGGAGCCTCGATGACCGACACGCGCAAGGACAAGCGAGCGCCGCTTTCCCTCAAGGTCCGCTTCAAGAGCGCCACGCTCGACGAGTTCGTCGAGCAGTACAGCCAGGACATCTCGCGCGGCGGCATCTTCATCAAGTCGAAGAAGCCGATGAAGATCGGCACGCTGCTCAAGTTCGAGTTCCAGCTCAAGGACGAGTCGTCGCTCATCCACGGCGTCGGTCGTGTGGTCTGGGTGCGCGCACCGGAGGAAGCGACGGACGCGTCGCCCGCGGGCATGGGCATCAAGTTCATCAAGATGGACGCGGACAGCCGCGCCCTCGTGCAGGACATCGTCGATCGACGCGGCGGCGGCTCCGGCGCGTTCGAGGCGGGCGAGACCGGCGCCGACGCGGGCGACGAGGGCGGCAGCTTCTTCCCGGACTCCGGCCCCGCGCAGCTCCCGCCGCCGGAGGACCGCACGAGCGTGCGGCACGCGAGCGAGTTCCTCGCCGAAGCGCTGATGGGCGCGGGTGTGTCCGCGGCGGACGAAGCGAAGGAGAGCGCGGAGGAAGCGCGTCGACGCGGCGCGGAGATCCAGAAGAAGCGCGAAGAAGAAGCGAAGGCTCGCGAAGCGGCCGCCGCAGCGGCCAAGCGCGCGGCGGAGGTGCCGAAGGGCAGCGCGTCCGCGCCGACGATCGACGAAGAGGCGAAGCCGCGTCGCGCGGCGCCCGCGGAGGTCACGGGCACGGACGAGATCCCGACGTTGATCGCGTCGCGTGCCGAGCTCGATGCGGCGCGTGAAGAGGCGGAGAGCGCGACGACGCTCGCGGAAGAGCCGAAGGCGAAGCCGAAGAAGGAAGAGCCCCCGAAGGCAACGGCGAAGGAAGCTCCGAAGGAAGAGCCGCGCGCGGCCGCGAAGGAGCCCGCGAAGGCCGAGCCGGCAAAGGAGCCCGCGAAGGCGGAGCCCGCGAAGGCCGCGCCGAAGAAGGACGAGACACCGCGCCTCGTGATGCCGAACGAGCCGGAGCGCCCGCCGCCGCCGAAGGAGCCGAGCTCGATGCCCATCGTGGTGATCGTGCTGGTGCTCGTCGCGCTCGGCGTGGGTGGGTGGTTCTTCTTCCTGCGCGACTCCGGCGAGGCGGAGCCCACGACTCCCGTGGCCCAGCCGACGCCCGAGTCGACCCCGGAGCCGACGCCCGAGCCGACCCCCGAGGTCGAGCCGGAGCCGGAGCCGGAGCCCGAGCCGGTGGCGACGACGCGTGTGCGCGTGACCAGCACGCCGGCGGCGGAGATCTTCGTCGGCGGCACCTCGGTCGGCACCACGACCGCGGAAGGCCTCGAGATCGAGCTGCCGATCGGCGTCGCGTCGACCGTCGAGGCGCGTGCGGCGGGCTTCGGGTCGTCGTCGCTCGAGGTCACGCCCGCCGAGGGCACCGAGCCCGATCCGATCACCTTCCGCCTCGCGGCGCTGCCGTACGTGATCGAGATCACCACCGAGCCGTCGGGCGCGCGGGTGTCGGCCAACAACCGCAACGTGCAGTCGCCGGGCGAAGTGCGCCTCGAGCGCTGGACCCGCGACGTGTCGGTCTTCGCGAACCTCACCGGCTACAACCAGGGTAGCCAGGTGGTGCGTCAAACGGACTTCGTGGAGCGCGACGGCGCGATGCGCGCGACGGTGCGCATCGTCCTCGAAGCGCGCGCGACGGTCGTGCCGTCGATGACCACCACGATGGTCGCCGCGATGACCGAGACGACCATGACCGAGTCGACCGAAACGGCGATGACCGCGATGACGGAAGAGCCCGCGATGGTCGAGGAGCCGCCGGCGATGGTCGAGGAGCCGCCCGCGATGGTGGAAGCCCCGCCGCCCGCGATGGTGGAAGCCCCGCCGCCCGCGATGACGGAAGAGCCGGTCCCGGACAACCCGTTCTGAGCGCAGCTCGTCGTACGGACGCGTGTCTTGGGGGGCGGGCCCTCGTCCGTCCTTTCCGTCGGCGTGCGCGACGGCCGTTTCGCGCCGGCGGGTGCCAGGCGCCCAGGCGACGGGCGCGCTCGACGTCCTCGGCGTTCGACTCCAGAACGGGGCGCCATGCCGGTCCCGTCCATCCGCGTCCGCGTGCTCGCCGAAGCCCCGCTTCGCGAGGGCGACTACGTCCTCTACTGGATGATCGCGTACCGGCGAAGCACCCACAGCTTCGCGCTCGATCGCGCGCTCGAGCTCTGCCGCGAGACGGGCAAGCCGCTGCTGGTGCTGGAGCCGCTCCGCGTCGGCTACCGCTGGGCGAGCGACCGCCTGCACGCGTTCGTGATCGACGGGATGCGCGATCAAGCGGCGGACTTCGCGCGCGCGGGCGTGACCTACTTCCCCTACCTCGAGCCGCGCGAGGGGGAAGGGAAGGGTTTGCTCGAAGCGCTGGCGGCGCGCGCGGTCGCGGTGGTCACGGACGACTTCCCGGCGTTCTTCCTGCCGCGCATGCTCGACGCCGCCGGTGAAGCGCTCGAAGCGCGCGGCGTGCGCCTCGAAGCGATCGACGGCAACGGCCTCTACCCGATGCACGCGACCGATCGTGTCTTCGGTCGCGCGGTGGACTTCCGACGCCACCTCCACAAGACGCTGCTGCCCCATCTGAAGCACGTCCCGAGCACGCGTCCGCTCGAAGGCTACGACCTCGGCGCCGCGCGGGTCCCCGACGAGGTCGCGCGCCGCTGGCCCGCCGCGAAGCTCGACGCGGTGCAGGTGGCGGACTTCCCGATCGATCACTCGGTCGGCGTCGCACCCGAGCGAGGAGGCAGCACCGCAGCGCGCGCGTGCCTGAAACGTTTCCTCGATCACCGCCTCGATCGCTACGCCAAGGAGCGAAACCACCCCGACGACGCGGCCGCGAGCGGTCTCTCGCCCTTCCTGCACTTCGGACACGTCTCGATCCACGAGGTCTTCGACGCGCTCGTGAGCCGCGAAGGCTGGGACGCCTCGAAGGTTCAAACGAAGAACGTCGCCCGCCGCGAGGGCTTCTGGGGCGGAAGCGAAGCCTTCGAGTCCTTCGTCGACGAGGCGATCACCTGGCGTGAGATCGGCTTCAACTTCTGCTCGCACCGCGCCGACTACGACGCCTACGACTCGCTCCCGGACTGGGCGAAGAAGACCCTCGCCGAGCACGCGATCGACCCACGCCCGAAGCTCTACTCCCTCGCCGAGCTCGAGGAGGCGCGCACCTACGACGACATCTGGAACGCCGCCCAGCGCGAGCTCGTCCACACCGGCCGCATGCACAACTACCTGCGCATGCTCTGGGGCAAGAAGATCCTCGAGTGGAGCCCGAGCCCCGAGGAAGCGCTCGCGCGCATGATCGAGCTCAACAACAAGTACGCCCTCGACGGACGCAACCCGAACTCGTACTCCGGCATCTTCTGGGTGCTCGGCCGCTACGACCGACCCTGGGGCCCCGAGCGCCCGATCTACGGCGCGATTCGCTACATGACGAGCGACAGCACGCGGAAGAAACTGCATTTGAAGCAGTACCTCGCGCGCTGGAGCGGAAGGAACGGCGAGCTCTTCGGTTGACGTGTGCGCTGCGCGGGGCGTCGCGTCCGGGTCGATCGCCACGCGAAGACGAGCCCTCGACGGACACGCGCGGCACCGAGCCGTGAGCTTGCGCAGGGCGTTCCGCCTCGAGACGACGCCGCGACGCGCGAGGCGATCCGACGCAAGTCCCCGTGGCTGCACACGTTCCGGAGTCGGTCGGCAGCGCGCGTGAGGCGAGTCGGGTCTCGGACGCGGATCACGTTCGCGAGCGACTTGAAAGGTGATCCCCCGTTACCCTTCCCGGTCATGACTCGTCGGCTTGCTCTTCTCGGCTCCGTTCTCCTCGCCCTCGCGTGTGCCCCCGAAGGCGGCGGAGGGCGAACGCCCGGCCGAGATTCCGGCCCGACCCCCACGGACGACGGCGGCGTCGGCCCACGCCCCGACACCGGCCCGCGCCCGGACACCGGACCGATCGAGGGCTGCGACGCCCTCAACGTCAGCGCCGAAGAGGTCCTCGCGCCGGTCGACATCGTCTGGATCGTCGACGACTCCGGCTCGATGAGCGAAGAGGCGTCGCTCGTGCAGTCGCAGATGAACTCCTTCGTCTCCACCATCTCGGCGGCCGGCCTCGACGTGCATGTCATCCTCATCACCGCGCCCGGCTTCATCACGGTGCCCGACCCGCTCGGCTCGAACCCCGACCAGTTCCTCCGCGTGGAAGAGAGCGTGTTCAGCGACGAAGCGCTCGAGAAGCTCATCTCGACGTATCCGCGTTGGTCGGACTTCATCCGCCGGGAGTCGTCGCTGCATCTGATCGCGGTGACCGATGACGAGAGCTCGCTCGATGGCGGCGCGTTCGTGACGCAGATGCAGATGGCCGCGGGACGCACGTTCCGCCTGCACGCCATCGCGTCGCCGCCCGGCTCCACCCACATGATCGGCGGCTTCGGCTTCGCGATGGACGGCTGCGCCGGCCCCCACGGTGAAGCGGCCGACAACGGCAACCACTACTGGACCGCCTCGATGGCGACGGGCGGTCGTCAGCTCAGCATCTGCTCCTCCGATTGGTCCTCGCTCTTCGGCGAGCTCGCGGCGGCGATCTCCATCCCGACGGTCCTCCCCTGCGCCTACGACATCCCGGAGCCCCCCGAGGGCGACTCGTTCGATCCGAATCTCGTGAACATGGAGTTCACCCCCGGCGACGGAACGCCCGCGCGCGTCATCCCGAATGTCGGCGACTTCGGTCGCTGCGGCGACGCGGGCGGTTGGTACTACGAGGGCGACCCCGCGGATCCCGATCGCATCGTCGTGTGTCCCTCCACGTGCGCGCAGTTCGAAGCAGCCCCGGCGGCGTCGATCGAGATCGCGCTCGGCTGCGCGACGGTTCTCATCTGAAGCCGTTCAGCGACCCTCGATCGCGAGCCTCACCTCGACACACGTCCCAGCGAGTTCGACGACGGCCTCGGCGCCGCCGAGTCGCGCCGAGACTTCACTGGGAGATCCCGGCTCGAGACGGCAATCCATGCGATGGGCCACCAGCAGCTCGCGCCCATCGAGGCTCCACCGAAGCGGGAGGGAGCCGTGCACGAGCTCCCCGGAGTGGGTCGCGTAGGCCAGCATCGGCTCCCACACCGGCTCGCCCGAGTCGAAGTCCACGTCGCCGAGCTCTAGGATTCCGAGCTCGTCGAGCGTGTCGACGCTACGAACTTGGATCTCGACGGAGAGCTCGCCGAAAACAGCCCGAACTCGTTCGAGCCCGACTTCCGAATCGGAGATTCGGATCACGTTGCCCGAGAACGTCGGCGTCTCGTATCGAAGGAGCGTCTCCCAGCGCGCGACCGACGCACCGAAGAAGCGACGTTCGCCGACGTAGTAGCGGACTTGAAGGTCTAGCGCGCCCCCGGCGAACCGAGTCACGGTCTCGTCGAGACGAGAGGGCAACAGAAATGCCCAGGGCCCGCGGAGCCAGAGCTCGAGCCGGTCTGGCTCCGCGACTTCGACGAAGCCGGAGGCGACCACCGCGCCGTCGCGGCTCGTGTGCAGCCACGCCACGCCTGGCGTCAGTGCATGAAGCAAGAGCCCGGATTCGGTTCGTTCGACGTGGACGACCGTGGGGTTCGTGCTCACGACCTCGAAGCTCGTTTGCTCCACACACACGTCGAAGACCGTGCTGCACGGGGGAGCGAGCGGAAAACGTTCGGCATCGGAAGGTCTCGTCCACTCCGTGAGGTGGAGCGGCACTCTCGCCCCGACCACGTACCTGCCCTTGAGCACCTCCTGCCACGGATCTCCCAGCAAGTACCTCGGATCGTCATTCGCGACCGCCGCGTCGTCGGAGTGAGGTGGGCACGCAGCGAGCACGGCGAGGAGCGACCACGAGGCGAACGACCACGACGCGAGCAACCGAGATCGAGAGTGCGTCTGCGTCGTCGGAACGTCCCGGGTTCGAGCGCGCGATCCGTTCTCGAGTCGCGCGCGGATGAGGTGTCTTCGTGCATTCATCGCCGGGCAGAGCGCACATCACGTTTCGGACCAGCCACGATGTACGCAGGCACGGCGCGCAATCCGCGAGCTCGAGAGTGGCACCGCGACGCAACCCCGTCACACGTGACTCGGAGTCACGCCGTCTCGTGGGGTGGCATCGGCCCGACGGCGCTCTTCCGCGCAGGTTCTGTTTTCGAATCCGGGTGGTGTGACGACCGTGGTTTGGTCGCGGGAGCCGACCCATGCTCCTCGCCGTGAATCCTCCCGCTCGTGGGTGCGCGCTCTGTGAGCGCGACCGTCCGCTCACGTTTCATCATCTCATCCCGCGCGCGCTCCATCGGAGGAAGCGCTTCGCGATGCGCTACTCGCGGGAGGAGCTGTCGGCGGGGATCGACGTCTGTCGCGACTGCCACGACGCGGTGCATCGGTTCGTGAGCGAGAAGGAGCTCGGCGAACGTTTCCACACGCTCGAGGCGCTGCGTGACCACCCCGAGATCGCGCGCTTCGTCGAGTGGGTGCGCACGCGCGGTGGTCGGTACCGGATGCGGTGACGTGCGTCTCGTCGGTGGAAGTCACGGCTGGATGGCACGTTCGCGAAGTTAGAAGTCGAACTTCCTGCTGTGTGCGAAGCCGCATGGCTCGATCGGGGGCGCATCGCGGACATTCCGCGCGCTCCGGTGGGTGGAGCGTGGGGAGGCATCCATGGGTCAGAGGAAGAGTCGGAAGGTCGCCGCGGTCGTGGCGTCGTTGCTGTTGGGCTGCGCGGCGGAGTCGACGAGCGAGACGTCGAGCGCGGCGTCGGCGCTCGCGGGTGCGCCCGCGTTCGAGCGGATCGACATCGCGGAGATCACGGGCACGGCGTTCGTGGTGGCGGGGAACGTCGTCGGCAACCCACGGCCCGAGATCGTGGCGAGCGGCTTCGGCACGTTCGGGTTCGGGCCCTTCGGTCCGATCATCCCCGCGGCGGGCACCGTGACGTTGTTCCAGAACGCGCAGCCGGGGAACGCCCCGAACGGGCAGCTCGCGAACTGGGATCCGACCACGATCGTCGCCGAGTCCGACGGCATCACGATCCCCAACCGGCCGACGCTCGCGGACGTGGACGGCGACGGCGACGTCGACGTGATCGTCCCGGGCGGGTACTTCTTCGACAGCTTCGGCGGCCAAGCGCGCGGCAGCCTCACGTGGTGGGAGAGCCGCGGGAACGGCAAGCGCTGGATTCGGCACGACCTCGTGACCGGCTCGGCGTTCTCGTACCACTCCGCGCTCTTCGCCGACTTCGACGGCGACGGCCTCGCGGACGTGGTCAGCGTCGCGGAGGACGCGGGCAATCCGTCGAGCGCGGACGACGACCGCGTGGAGCTTCAGCTCTTGCGCGGGCTCGGCGGCGCGACGTTCGCGGCGCCGGAGAAGGTCGCGGACGGCGGCGGCGCGCTGCTCGAAGCGTACGACGTCGACGGCGACGGACGCCTCGACGTGGTCTCGCCGCAGTTTTTCGGACCGGTGGCGGGCCAGCCCTTCGTGCCGCCCTTCGCGCGCGGTGCCTCGGTCGCGTCCTTCGTCTGGTTCCGCAACGAAGGCGGCGGCGCCTTTACGCGCTTCGCGATCGGCACCGCGCAGGGTCCGGGCTTCTCGATCGTGCCCGCGCCGAACCTCCTCGGCGACGGCGTGACGCGCTGGATCGCGACGAACCACACGAACCCGAACGTCGCGTTCCCGCCCTTCGCGCTCTACCCGCGGCCGGCGGTCTACGAGCTCACGCCGGGCGCCGATCCGACGCAGCCGTGGGCGGTGCGCACGCTGAGCGCGCCGAACGACTTCCCCGTCACGGGCGGGGTGGGCCAGGCCTCGCCGGGCGCGGCGGTCGCGGGCGATCTCGACGACGACGGACGCCTCGACATCGCGGTCTCCGGCGACGGCAGCCGCGCCGTGTACTGGATGCAGCAGCAGCCGGACGGAACGTTCGTGACGGAGGCGCTCCCGGACAGCGTGGGCTTCGGCCAGAGCGGCGGGCCGGTGATCCTCGATTTGAACCGGAGCGGCACGAACGAGGTGGTCTTCGGCAGCTTCGACCAGAACGCGCTGTCGATCTGGGCGCATTGAATCATCGGATGCTGCACGACTTGTCGACCGATTCGGCGGAGCAATCTGCCGACTCGTCGGACTGAAGAAGAGCTCTGCTCGCACGGTTCGCACTCCGTGCGAGCGGGCTCGGTAGTGGGAGGGAACCAATCCGGATTGCCGGGGAGATTGCCACGTCACGTCGATCCCTCGAACTACGAGGATGATTCGGCGGAACCGATTCGCGCTCCGTGCTCGCGGTTTCGTGCACGAACCCGGATTCCTGCGTCGGTCCGACGCCTCGTGCACGACTGCGGTAGGCTCGGCGTCATGATCCCCGAGCACGTCGTCGCCTTCTGGCGCGAGCACGAAGCGAGTTGGTTCGGCGGCGGCGCCGAATTCGACGCGCTCTGCCGCGCGCGTTTCCACGACGCCCACTTCGCCGCCGCGCGGCGTGAGCACGAGGACTGGCTCGCGACCGCCGACGGCGCGCTCGCGCTGCAGATCTTGCTCGATCAGATCCCCCGCAACGTCTTTCGCGGTACCGCGCACGCCTTCGCCACCGACTCGCTCGCGCGGCACTACGCCGAGCGTACGGTCGAGGCGGGGCTCGACGTGCAGGTCGATCGTGCGCTGCGAGTCTTCGTGTACCTGCCCTTCGAGCACTCCGAAGAGCTCGAAGATCAAGAGCGCGCCGTCGCGCTCATCCGCGCGCTCGATCACGACCTCTACCTCCGCTACGCGGAGGCGCACCGCGACGTCATCGCGCGCTTCGGCCGCTTCCCGCACCGCAACGCGGTCCTCGGTCGCGTGAGCACCGAAGAGGAGCGCGCCTGGCTCGACGCGGGCGGAGGCTTCTGAGGCTGGATCGTGTAGCGTGGAACCGCGTGCAGCGTGTGCGCCGACGAACCCTTCATTGGGTTTGTTGCAGCCATGCACCCGGGTACGCTCTGGCCGTGATCGCCCGCGACCTCACGTTCGCTCTCTCGCTCGTGCTCCTCGGGTGCGGCACGTCGTCGTCGACGGAACCTCCCGTCCGCGAGGTGTTGCCGGAGCGTCCGACGACGACGCCGCTTTTCGACGCAGCAAGTCGTGGCGATCTCGACGGGGTGCGCGCACTGCTCGCGGAAGGCGCGTCACCCGACGTCGCGATCGCGCGTGGTGGCCTGACGCCTCTGATCATCGCCGCGTACACGGGGCGGCGCGACATCGCGGAGGCGTTGCTCGACGCCGGTGCCTCGGTTCGAACGACGAACGACGACCTGGAGACCGCGCTCCACACGTCCGCGGGGGCCTCCGACCCGGAGCCCGTCGCTCGGCTGCTCCTCGCGCGCGGTGCCGACGTGCGCGCGATCGACAAGTTCGGACGGATCCCCCTCGGAGCACACGCGATGACGGGACACGTGGGCGCGATCCGCGCGCTTTTGGATGCAGGCTCGGAGGTCGACCAGCGCAACGCGGAGGGCTCCACCGCGTTGCTCACCGCCTCTCTCCAGGGGCACGAGGATGCGGTGGAGTTGCTGCTCGCGCGCGGCGCCTCGGTCGATGCCGTCAACCAGTTCGGAGCCGATCCGTTGATCGCGGCGGCCTCGGAAGGTCACGTGGCGGTCATCCGGCGTCTGCTCGCTGCGGGAGCTCGCGAGGGGATTCACTCCGTCGAAGGAAGCACGGCGCTCGCGTTCGCGATCGGCTCGGGCTCGCTCGAAGCCGTCGAGGCGCTGCTCGCCGGGACTCCTCGCGGTGGCCGTCCGGTCGCACCCGCAGGCGGCCCGCTGCACGTCGCCGCTCAGGCGGATCAATCGGAGATCGTACGCGCGTTGATCGCGCGCGGACTTCCCGTAGACGAACAGAAAGACGCCGACAGCCTCACGCCGCTGCACGTCGCGGTCTCGAACGGAAGCGTCGCGGCCGCGCGAGCGCTGCTCGATGCGGGCGCCGATCCGCGGCGGCGAGTGGAAGGCACGACGGCGCTGCACCTCGCCACGATGGCCGATCACCTGGAGTGCGTGCGGTTGTTGCTCGAGCGCGGCGCCGACGTGCAAGCCCGAAACGCTCAAGGCGGCACCGTCTTGCGCACGGCGGCGGAGGTCGGCTCCGTGGAGCTCGTCCGCCTGTACCTCGGGCTCGGGGTGGATCCGGACGTGGTGGATACGTTCGGGAGCACCGCACGTGCCGACGCCGAACGCGCAGGTCACGCCGACGTCGTCCAGGTGCTCGACGCGTGGCGCGCTGCGCGACGATGACCGGTCCGATGGACGAAGCTCAGCGGCGACGACGGCGTCGGGCTGCCACCACGAGCGCGAGCCCGAACAGGAGCGCGCCGCCGCCGACCTCGCCGCCGGCCGCGCAGCCTCCGCCGCCGCAGTCGGTGGGGCACCAGGCCTTCTTGTCGCGGCAGAGGCGCTCGCTGCCGGGGCCGCCGTTGCAGAGCTTGTGCATCGTTCGGTAGACGTAGCTCGAGACCTGGAGCGGGCCGTCGTCGACGTCTTCTTCTTCGAGCTCGACGCAGCGGCCGACGTTGAAGTCCTCCGTCGGGCCGCGGCTCACGACGCCGACGATCTCGTTGCGGCGATCGAAGATGGGCGCGCCGCTCGAGCCGCCGAAGATGTCGGAGGCGAAGTAGAAGGTGTCGATGCCCTCGGGGTTGATCGCGCCGGCTTCGGCGTTGTCGTCGAACTTCAGCGGGAGGCCGAGGCCGTGCGAGAGCACGGAGAGGCGATCGCCCGCGCGCAGGAGGTCTTCGCCTTCGCGCACGGTGGCGGGCTGGTGCGGGGGCTCGACCTCGCGATCGAGGCGGATGATCGCCTGATCGCGCAGGTAGCTGATCACCTCGATCGACTCGCAGGTGTAGACGTCCTCGGGCCCGATCTCCTCGAGGCGGCCGGCCGCGGCGTAGTGGTAGTCGAAGACGATCGCGAGGTCGTCGCAGAACTCCTGCGTGGGCACGCAGTGCGACGCGGTGAGCACGAGGTCGTCGTCGATGAGGGTGCCGGTGCAGCTCGCGATGGCGGGCTGATCGAGGAAGGGGACCTCCTCGCAGGCGGGGACCTCGAAGTTGCTCATGAGGAGCTCGCCGAGGCTGATCGTGCGGAGGCCGTCTCGGTCGACGAAGCGCGCGTCCATGAGCGCGGCGACCGAGCGGCGGCCGATCTCTTGGAGCGTCGCGTCGGTGCTCTCGTAGAGCTCGGTGCGATCGTCGGTCCCGTAGATCGCGGCGCTCTCGAGCGAAGCGACGTCACCCGTCTCGAGCGCGCAGCCCGAGAGGATCGTGGCGCCCGAGAGGACCAAACAGCCCGAGAGGACCGAGAACGGCACCGCGAGGGCGAGCCGGAACACCTTCCGCATGGCGCGCACCATACCGCGGATTCCGCGACCGGTCCTACGACGGCGACAGGTCGTGGCTCCGAGGTGAACGAGCCGCACGCACTCCTCACGCTGGCGCGCAGGGGACCGCCGAGCGGCCTCAGACCGCGGCCAAACGAAATCCTTGGGTCGCCAATTTTCTTTGGTTTCGCGGAGATCCAGTCCTCGTCGGGCGCGTCGGAGCTCGGCACGGGGCGGGGAGCCCCGGAGGAAGCGGGCCCAAATCGGGCCCACCGAAGAGGAGGAGCTCATGCGTTCGTTTCGTGCACCGTCCGTTGCCCTGCTGATCGCGCTCGCGACCGGCCTGACCACCGGGACCGTCGCGTCCACCGCTTCCGCCCAGGGTTGGGGCATCCAGAACCAGCCGCCCGCGCCGAGCTTCGGCGAGACCATCCAGCGGGTGGTGCAGATGCCGACCGACGCGGAGCTCCAGCGCCGCGCGCAGCAGCTCGGGCTCAACGTCGTCAACGTGATGTGGGAGGACACCGGCCGCTTCCAGGGCTCGTCGGTCGGGCCGAACATCAGCGACCTCACGCTCCAGGTGCGCGAGCCGATCGGCGGCGGTCGTCACCGCACGCACCTGCTCCCGGTCATCCGCTACCCGAACTTCTCGGACCGCACGGCGGACGTGCGCGCGAACAAGCTCTGGGTGCGCGTCGGCAACCAGCGAAGTCAGGGTCAGGGGGGCCAGCTCCACGCGGTGCCGCTCTCGGAGGTGCTCGGCAACCTTCGCGCCTACCTCTCGGATCCGTCGAGCCTGCTCGGCGACGGCGACTTCACGGCGGAGCGTGACACCCACTACCTCGTGAGCGCGCAGCACGTCTTCGTGCCGATTCAGACCGAAGGTCGCGCGGAGTTCAATCCGGTTCTCTACAACTACCAGTCGCAGCCGGGCTCGCCCGCGGTGCTCACGCTGCTCGTGACGCGGCAGGGCACGAGCGCGACCATCATCGAGAACAACTCCGGTGATCAGAGCTACCAAGGGTGGGGTCAGCAGCTCTTCTTCAACCACGAAGGTCAGCGCACCGTCTTCACGGCGGAGCGCCGCAGCGCGGTCGCGCGTCGCATCGAGAACGGCCAAGCCACCGCGCAAGACGCGGGCGCGCTCGACGAGGGCGCGGACATGATGATGATCGTCCAGGTTCCGCTTCGTCATCGGAGCCCGCGCTTCCAGGCGTTCGACGGCGACATGCCGATGGCGGCCGGTGCGATGGCGGAGTCGTCGGCCTCGGCCGCGCCCTCGATGGCGCGACGCTCGCGCGGCGGCTCGGACGTCGAGAACGCGGTGGTCGGTCACGGCGACGCGCTCGGGCCCTTCCGTGAGATGGGCGGTCTGCGCCTCGAGCGTGACCCGCGCTTCCCGGTGCGCGTGACGGTGCAGTTCTACCGCGCGACCTCGAACGGCGTGATCGACCCGCAGGATCTCGCGCAGGTGAAGCGGCAGATCGACCGCGTCTACGAGGACGGTGACTTCGTGGGCTCGCTCGTGGTGCCGGAGGACGGCCGCACGCGTCCGACCGAGTGGCAGCGCCTCCGCCGTCAGTGGCTCTCGGGGGTGGTGATGCCGCAGCCGATGGTGACGCAGCCGGTCGTGCAGCCGGTCGTCCATCCGGTCGTGGTGCCGGTGAGCCAGCCCATCCCCTACGTCACGCAGGTGTCGTCGCCCAACCTGCCTTTCCTCGCCGCGATCCCCGGCACGTCGATCCCGCTGGATCCGCTCTTCGCCGCCTTCGTGCGCACGTTCGCGCCCGACTGATCGCGCCCTCTCTGCGCGCGCGACGCTGGTGTCGCGCGCGCCGATGACTCGTCCTCCTCGTGTCTCCCCTCGTCGGGGGCGTGCTCTTCGGAGCCCGCCCCCGATGTCTTTTCGAGCTCGAGCCACGTTGGGCGGACACCGTTCGCATGCGCCTGGCTTGGCGGTTGCTAAAGCGGTCGTGATGATCGTTTCACTGAGCCGCCTCGTGCCAGCGCTCGTGCTCCTGCTGGCCTGCTCGAGCTCGGATCCAGAGGGTGTCGTCGACGCCGCCACGAACGACGCCGCCACGAACGACGCCACCGAGGACGGCGACGCGTCGGAGGACGACGCCGGCGGCGGCGTGCTCTGCGACTGCTGCACCGGGCTGATCCCAGCCTCGGGCTTCGATCGCTGCGTGCAGGCGTGCGGTGGACCCGACTGCGTGCTCGGTGCGCGACGCGACGCGGGGGCCGACTCCGGCAGCGACGCGGACGGCGATGCGGGGTCCGACGCGGGGCTCTGACGACGGGCGGACAAACGCGTAGGATCCGCGCGTGACCTTCACGCTCGCTTCGCGCCACGTCGTGCTCGAGGCCTCTTCCACGCCGACCGTGGAAGAAGGCTGGCTCGTCGTGGAGGGCTCTCGCATCGCGTCGGTCGGACGCGGGCCGGTCCCGGACGACGCGCCGCGCGTGATCGATCTCGGTGATCGGCTGATCGCGCCCGCGCTCGTGAACGCGCACACCCACTGCGCGCTCTCGATGTTGCGCGGCGGGCTCGGCGGCGCTGCGGCGGGCAACGTGGTCGAGGATCTCTTCTACCGGATCGAGCGGCAGCTCCAGCCGGAGGACGTGCGCGCGCTCGCGCGCATGGGCGCGTGGGAGTCGTTGCTCTCGGGCGTGGGCCTCGTCTGGGACCACTACTTCTTCGGCGAGGCACTCGCGGCGGGGCTCGCGGACACGGGGATCGCGGCGG
>ERZ761602.5333-NODE-5333-length-15364-cov-10.435691_pt1 | contig 15364 bp, 13 predicted proteins | sample MGYA00512165_ERZ761602 | MGnify/ENA primary metagenome ERZ761602 (study PRJEB28899, sample SAMN02445085) | bioreactor sludge metagenome | biome: EBPR sludge; isolation source: Thorneside wastewater treatment plant | place: Australia: Brisbane, Thorneside...
GCAAGGTGCTCGGCGAACCGCAGTTCGATTTCGTGGCCACGGTCGATGAGGACGGTAAGATCGAGGTGCCTTTTTTCGAGGATCCGATCGTTGCCCGGTGCAAAACCGAACGCGATCTCCGCGGCGATGTTGTAAAGCTTCTTACGCGCTATTTGCGTACGCCGCAGCTCAGCCTTCGCGTAACGCAGCGGAACAGCCGTCCGCCGGTCAGCATCTATGGCGAGGTCCGGCAGCAGCAGCAGGTAAACCTTACGCGGCGAGCCTATCTTCTCGAACTCATTTCGTTTGCCGGCGGCGAAACGGAAAAGAGCGGCGGGATGATCCAGGTCTTTCGTACCCGGCCGCCGATGTGTTCCGAGGCAAAAGAGAACTGGAGCACCTCCGGTGCCGAGGTGCCCTCGCGGATGTATAGCCTTGCAAGCCTCCGCCAGGGACGCGAAGAATCAAATCCTGAGATCCTTCCCGGCGATATCATCATCGTACAGAAAGCATCACCGGTTTACGTTACCGGTGAAGTGATCAAACCGGGCGAGCTGAGCATTCCGGAAGGCGGGCTGCCGCTAACGCAGGCGGTCGCGATGGCCAGCGGCATCACCCGCGAGGCAAAAACTAAGAACATCAAGATCTATCGCCGGCAGCAAGGAAGCACCGAGCCCGAGGTAATCGTCGCCAATTACGATTCGATCAAGAAAGGCGAGCAGAAAGATGTTATGCTGCAGCCATTCGACATCGTCGAGGTCGACAAAGCAGGAAAGAAATTTACGGATTATCTGCTGGAATTCGTAACGGGCGTGCCGAATCGTATCCCGATCCGCCCATTCTAGCGGAGGCTAATCTTCCTCATAAAGCTTTTCTATAATTTCGGCGTATTTTTCATCGATGACCCGGCGTTTTACCTTGAGCGTCGGCGTCATTTCGCCGCCCTCTACCGTAAGCTCTTCGGTCAGCAAAGCAAACCGCTTAACCGTTTCAAATCGAGCTAGGCCTTCGGTCGCGGCAGCGATCTGCCTTTCGAAAAGGTCAAGTATCCTGGGGTGCGAAACAAAAGCATCCGGGCCAGAGATCTCTAGACCCTTGTGCTTTGCGTAAGACACGAGCATGTCGAAATTGGGTACGATCAGTGCTGCCGCAAATTTTCGCTCGTTACCAACGAGAACAGCCTGACTCACGAATTTTGACGCCTTTAGCATCTGCTCGATCGGCGACGGCGCGATGTACTTGCCGCCGGACGTCTTGAAAAGCTCTTTCTTCCGGTCGGTGATCCGCAGAAAGCCGACCTCGTCTATCTCGCCGATGTCGCCTGTCCGGAACCATCCGTCCTCGGTAAAGGCATCACGTGTGGCCTGCTCTTTCTTGTAATAGCCAAGCATCACTCCCGGGCCGGTCGTCTCGATCTCACCATCCTCGGCGATGCGGACCTGCACATTGCGGATCGGCTTTCCGACCGTGCCAAGCCTGATATCGAAAGGGTTGTTTGACGAAATGACCGGCGAAGTTTCGGTCAGGCCATAGCCCTGCATTATCGCGATCCCTGCCCCATTGAAGATCAAATAGATCTCGTCCGAAAGGGCCGCTCCGCCCGTGATGCAAAAACGCAGCCGCCCGCCAAAAAAATCACGGAGCTTGGAATAGATCAGCGTATCTGCCAGCGAATGCTTCAGCTTGAGGCCGAGCGGGACGTTCGCGTCGGTTTCGTTCAAACGTGCAAACTCTTTTCCGACCGCGATCGCCCAATCGAATATCTTCTCCTTCAGCCCGCCACTTTCGGCCGCCTTGAGCTTTGCCTTTGCATAGACCTTTTCGAAGATACGCGGCACGCCGACAAGTATGGTCGGCCGAACCTCGGCCAGGTTCTCCGGCACCTTCTCGATAGACTCGGCGAAATTGACGCACATCCCGTTGAAGATGTAAAGATACATCGCCGAGCGTTCGAAGATGTGCGAGAGCGGAAGCACCGAAAGGCACGAATCCGCCGGCGTGAACGAATACTTCTCACCCGCATCGATCACGTTCGAAAGGATGCAGGCATGCGTCAGCATCACACCCTTTGGTTCGCCGGTCGTGCCGCTGGTGTAAATAAGCGTCGCCACGTCATCAGGGTCGGCCTCAGCCTCAAGCTTGCGCAACAACCCGGGTTCGTCAACGCGTATCTCGGCACCGCTTTTCTCGAGCCGGGTAAGGTCGATCGCGGAGTGCCGCTCGGCAGCGGCCGCGTCAAAGAAAACAACGTGCTCAAGCTGCGGGCAATTCGGCAAAACGTCGGCGATCCGCTCGAATGCCTCGGCGGTATCGATGAAGATCGCCCTGGCGCCCGAATCATTGAGGATGTACTCGATCGAAGCTGGAGCGAGTGTCGTGTAGATCGGGACGTCGATGACGCCCGCAAACTGGCAGCCCGCATCGGCTAGCGTCCACCACGGTGAATTGGCGGCAAGTATCGCCGCTCGGTCGCCCTTTCTCAGCCCGAGGGAATATAGTCCGAGGGCAATGTTCCCGGCCTGCTCGAGCATCTCGCCCGAGGAGATCGCAACCCAGCCATCCGGAGTCCGATAGCGGAGCGCGTCCGGCCTCGCCTTCTTAGCGGCCGCATATTCAAAGAGCCCGCTGAGGGTTCGGGGCTCATCGGGAAACAGCGGCAGACCGCGACCGGCGTTCCGACGCGGTGAGTGAATGCCGGTTTCGAGCGAAATGGTCACTTGGCCGCAATACCTCCGAGAAATATCTTCATAACTTCGTTTGCCATCGGGCGAAGCGGGTAAGCGCGATTCGAAAGTATCCAGTTCGTCACCATCTCATCGAGAGCGCCGTAAAAGATCTTTGCCGCGACGATAGGCTTGATATCCTTCCGAAAGCTGCCGGCCTTTTGGCCCTCGTCGATGGTTTTCTTGATTATGTCCAGATACTTCGCAAAGCCCGCACGCGAAAACTCACTCATGAATTTCGTCGAGCCGCGAAGTTCTACCTGAAACACTACGGCAAGATCGCGGTCTGCCCCGAGCCGCTCAAGGTGAAGCTCCGCAACTCGTCGGAGCTTGTCATCGGGAGCTTCGATCTCGGCCAGTTCGCGAAGCCCATCGCCGATGAATTCCTCCATCGCCCGATCAAAGATGTAGTGCAGGATCTCTTCCTTGCTCTTGAAATAAAGATAGACCGTGCCGTCCGCAACCCCGGCGGCCGATGCGATGTCGGCGACCTTCGAGTTGAAATACCCTTTTGCGGCAAAGACCTCGACCGCCGCACGGTGAATTGCGTTGCGCTTATCTGAAACGGCTGCTCGGGCCGCCGATGCATTCTTCGGGATTCGTGACATTAGGCGAAAGAAATGCATGCCCGCAGTCGGGGGCAAGCGACTGAATGAACCATCATTCATTTGCAAACTTACCCTAATTCTCATCTCGGGTCAACAATTTTCGGTTTTTATCGGATCGGAAGGAGATGGCGGAGGGGACAGGACTCGAACCTGCAAGCGGTTTCCCGCGGTAGTTTTCAAGACTACTGCCTTACCAATTAGGCTACCCCTCCGGCTACTGCGGGGCGAAATGAGACTATAGCGTAAATCCCGCGGCCGGACAAACCAAAATGCGGCCGCAAAACGCCAGCGGGCGGCCAAACGCCGGGCAAAAAAATGTCCGGCTGTTCCCCAACAGCCGGACTCTAAGGAGTAAAGAGAGAACTTGGTGCCCCCTATTCGGAAGCGAGAATTTTCTGTATATGGGCGTCAATATTTGACGCCTTGTCGAAGCCGTATGTGCGGTGGGCGATCTTGCCCGACCGGCTGATCAGAAAATGCGCCGGGTAACCCATGTTCACCCGTCCGCCGGCGTCCATATCCGCAAACTTAAGAAGAACACCAAAGCTATTCGGAATGATATTAAACGTGAACGGGTTCTTCTGCAGATACGGCTCGATGCGAACGTTGTTTTCCATTGTTAACGCCAGAAAGACCACGTCCTTTCCGCGGTAGCGCTCGACGAGCTGATTAAGCTTCGGTATCTCGCTGTGACAAACGGCACAGCGGGTCGACCAGAAGGTCATTACGACGACCTTGCCCTGGAGTTGTTTTGAGTCGAAAACGCCGCCTTCAAGCGACTGAGCCGTGAACTCAGGTGCCGGGTTACCAATGCGCAACTGCTGCTGTGCCGCGGCACCGGCAGCAACGAGGAGCAGAGTCATTAGAATCGAGGTAAAACGCACGTTTGAGAGACCTGACTGTTTTTTCTAGTTAAAGAACGTTTAACGTCCCTATTTTAAACAAAAACCCAATGGCTTCAGCTTCCAGAAACTCAAAATTATTTTTCCGTGCGGCGCCGGGAAGCCCGAACGGCGGCCGGCATGCTAAAATTCGCCTATGCTGCTCGAGAATCTCGAGGCCCGGGCCTTTCGCAACCTCGCCGGAAAGATCGATTGGGGGAATGGACTAAATGTCCTAATTGGCGACAACGGCCAAGGCAAAACGAACTGGCTCGAGGCGATAAACCTGCTTTCGACGACCCGATCCTTCCGGACCGCGAAACTACAGGAAACCATTCGTTTTGGGGAAGAACTGGCGATCATACGTGGGCGCGTGCGCCAGTCCGAAGGTATTGCTCGTGACCTACAGGTCACTCTAGAGAAAAATATAAAGAGTTTTTCGATCAACGGCAAGCGCGAATCGCATTCTCGTTATGCCGAAGAGATGCATTCTTTTGTCTTCACCGCCGAGTCGCTTGATGTTGTCCGTGGCCAGCCCGAAGCACGCCGGCGCTTTCTTGATGAAAGCATTATTGCCGTGCACCCGCCTTTTGTTCAGGCCTTTCGCGATCTTGCCCGGACCCTGAAGCAAAAAAACGCATTGCTTCAGGCGATCGCGGAACGCGGCGACCCGCTAGAAAAGGCAGCCGAGCTGCTCGAGCCTTGGAATGAACAGCTCGTTTCGCTCGCCGGGCGTGTTCATCGCGGCCGGGTGCGGATCGTCGAAAGGCTCAATTCGGCGCTCGAAAAGCGGCTCTTTGGGAACGAGGACGTGCAACTCCGCTATGTTTCATCGCTTGAGGGCAAGGGCGACCTTTCCGACTATGAGGCATTGCTCGCCGAGCGGCTGCGGGTGCGTGTTCAGGCCGAGGTCGTCGCTGGCCGGGCGCTGATCGGGCCGCACCGCGATGAACTTGAGATCACATTCGACGGGCACGACATCCGTAAATACGGCTCCTCGGGCCAGCAGCGGAGCGCAATGCTTGTTCTGCTGCTCGCGAATCTGGAGGTTTTCCGTGCCACGCGGGGCGAATATCCGCTCTTTTTGCTTGATGATATCGATGCCGAGCTCGACTTCAAGCGGATCGGCAGCCTGCTCGAATTTCTCGAGGGCCGAACGCAGACCTTCATTACCACTTCAAAGGCCGCATTTGTCAATGAATTCGGGGCTTCGGCCGCAATTTTCAGGATCGCCGCGGGCGGTGCCGAAAGTGCCGCCAGATCGGCCGTTTGAGGCCCGCTCGCCGCTACACTAACCCCTTTCGAAATGATATAATTAGGTATTGTTTAAGAGGCCTGAAACCTCTCTTATTTACCGCATCTTAAGCGTAGTGTCTCGCACGAACTTTTAGATCGAAAATAGAACAAAAAGCACTTATCTCTAACTTGAGGTCGTTAAAACTTTGGCTAAACCAAAAACAGAATACGGGGCAGATGCCATTACAGTATTAGAGGGCCGAGACGCCGTTAGAAAGCGTCCGGCGATGTATATCGGATCGACCGGTGACCTGGGGCTTCACCACCTTGTTTACGAGGTCGTCGATAACTCGGTCGATGAGGCCCTTGCGGGTTATTGCGACACCATCGAGGTGACCATTCACATGGACAACTCGATCACGGTCGTCGATAACGGCCGCGGCATTCCGACCGATATCCACAAGCAGGAAGGCCGTTCGGCGGCTGAGGTCGTGATGACCGTTCTCCATGCCGGCGGCAAGTTCGACTCGAATTCCTATAAGGTCTCAGGCGGCCTCCACGGCGTTGGTGTCTCGTGCGTCAATTTCCTCTCGGAATGGCTCAAGCTTGAGATCTGGCGCGACGGCAAGACCCATGAGATGGAGTTCCAGGTCGGCATTCCGGTCGCGCCGCTGAAGGAGACCGGGACGACGCAGAAGCGCGGAACAAAGATCACCTTCAAGCCGGACGCGGATATCTTTGAAGCGACCGTTTACAGCTTTGAACGGCTCTCGGAGCGGCTCCGCGAAAAGGCATTCCTGAACAAGGGCATTCGCATCTCGATCAAGGACGAACGCGAGGAACCGGAAAAGTCGCATGAGTTCTATTACAAGGGCGGTATCGCCGAGTTTGTAAAGCACCTCAACCGCAATAAGAGCCCGCTCCACGACGAGCCGATCTATTTCGAGCACGTAGCGGACGATCTCTCGATCGAGATCGCGATGCAGTATAACGACAGCTACGACGAAAAGATCTTTTCGTTTGCGAACAACATCAATACGGTCGATGGAGGAACGCACCTCTCGGGCCTTCGCGGTTCGCTTACGCGGACCATCAACAACTACGCCGAAAGCTCGGGGCTGACCAAGAACGCAAAGGTCACGCTCTCCGGCGATGACGTCCGCGAGGGGTTGGTCGCCGTTATTTCCGTGAAGATACCGCAGCCGCAGTTCGAGGGGCAGACGAAGGGCAAGCTCAATTCGCCGGTCAAAGGGCCGGTCGAATCGTTCCTGAATGAAAAGCTGGCCGAGTATTTCGAGCAGCACCCTTCGGTGGCGAAGAAGGTTGTCGGCAAGGCGGTCGATGCGGCGCGTGCGCGCGAGGCCGCCCGCAAGGCCCGCGAGATAGTCCGAAAGAGCGCGATGCACGGCTCGGGCCTGCCGGGTAAGCTCGCCGACTGCCAGGAGAAAGACCCGGCACTTTCTGAGATCTATATCGTTGAGGGCGATTCGGCAGGCGGTTCGGCCAAGCAGGGCCGCGACCGCAAGAACCAGGCCGTGCTCCCGCTCAAGGGTAAGATATTGAACGTCGAGAAGGCTCGGTTCGACAAGATGCTCGGCCATGGCGAGATCAAGGCGCTGATAACCGCGCTTGGCACCGGCATCGGTAAGGACGATTTCGACGTCTCAAAGCTCCGGTATCACAAGATCTGCCTGATGACGGACGCCGACGTTGACGGCAGCCACATCCGCACGCTTTTGCTTACCTTCTTTTACCGGCAGATGCCTGAGCTTGTTGAGGGCGGCTACGTTTATATCGCTCAGCCGCCGCTTTATAAGGTCAAAAAGGGCCGCAAGGAAGAATACATCAAGGACGAAAAGTCGATGTTCCGCTACCTTATGCGGCAGGGCACCGATGACCTCAAGGTAAGCCTAAACGGCGGCTCGCTTGAGGGACGCGGGCTGACGAAGATGCTCGAGAACACGATCGAGTATCAGCGATACACGCAGCGTTTCGCCCGCCGGCTCGGGAATGACGAAGCACTTCTTGCTGCGATCCTTGAGGCCTTTGCTGGTCGCGAGGGCGTGCTCAACAAGCACAAGGCACGGCTCAAAAAGGTCTTTTCCGAAGAGGCGTTGATGGCTGAGGTAGAGGCGACGGTAGCCGCCGCCGGATTTTCGACCGAGCTGATCCCGGACCTCGAACACGGGCTCTGGGAGATCGAGGTCAATTACCTGAACGGCACCAAGACCGTCTTTGACTGGAACATGGCGAGCTACGTTGAGTTTCAGAAGGCGGTCGAGCTCAAACGCGACCTCGATGCCGACTATTCTGGCCCTTTCATGCTCGGTGAGAACGGCAAGACAGAAGAGGTGCCGACCCGCGAGCTGCTGCTCGAAAAGGTGACGGCGCTCGCCAAAAAGGATCTTTCCATCCAGCGGTACAAGGGCCTCGGCGAGATGAACCCCGAACAGCTTTGGGAGACGACGATGGACCCCGAAAAGCGGACGCTGCTGCAGGTAACGATCGAGGACGGCGTCGAGACCGACGGGCTCTTTACCGTGCTAATGGGCGACCAGGTCGAACCCCGCCGCAAGTTCATCGAGGACAACGCTCTGGATGTGAAAAACCTCGACGTCTAGCTCGCAGTTGCAGAGTTGAGAAGTTCAGAGTGCGGGCGTCAGCCCGTCGTTTTGAGAGCCGGCTTTAGCCGGCTCAAGGAACGCAGGCATCAAAGCCCGCCCGTTCCAGTGCACAAGCCTGCACGTTAGTAAGGGCGGTTCTTCGAACTCGGAATCCGCGATCAATTTTTGCGATTGGTGCCAGAGATGCGGAGGTTTTCGTGAGCGACTCGTTAGTTAAGGTCGAGTTCAAGCTCGAAGGGCCTGATTCTGAATGGCATGGCGTCGGTGTCGAACACCTTTGGGCTGTTCGAGGAAGAACACTGCTGGCATAAACTCAAAAATCAGTGATCTTCAAAAGTTGGCTGGCCCCCCTGAAGTCGTCATTTGCAGCCCACAAGTGAACGCACGTTGATCAATACGATCTCAATACCAATGTATGTTTGATCCAGTTAATGGGTCGAGTTTTCGCTTCCGGGCCTCTTCGAGTCCGATCTTTTTAACGGTCTCAAGCCACTTTCGGTAAAATGCAAATGCCTTCTTGATCGTTTTATCGGATTGAAACTTTTGACCATGCTCGCTTAACGCAATTCCGTCTGCGTGTTCCCAATCGCCATAAAACAGATACGAGATATAAAACAAAGCACACACTTCAACTGTAGCTTTCGGGAAGACCTGTGACACACGTGTTTTTATCGCGCCGCCGAAAAGCCCATCTGATCTATTGCCTTCCAATCCCAAAAGACAGCTTATGCCCTTTAGGATGTTCTCCGGGTTGTTTTCATCAATTTCAAAATCGACCTCGACACTGGGATCCACTTGTGCGTACCAATATTTGCAGACGTCCGCCCTTGCATCCGCAACACAAATCACGAAAGCCACAAATATAATTAGGAACGCTCTTGTAAACATAGCTGAATGACTACCGAGTGTCTGAGACTGTTCCGATACCGCTTTTCCTTTTCTTTGATCTATCGGCGAGATAGTCATCGAGCGAGATCGTCGGTTCGCTCTTTCTCCTCTATATCACGACGGCATATCGGAGGTACGCCGCAAGCTGTTTGTCCTTCATCAACCTGCCGAGAAACAACTCGCGCTCGGCCGGATTCATCGCCCGACGCCTCGCGTCAGGCATGATCGTACTTTCTGATGACGATCAAGCAGCTAAGATAGATAGCTGCATTGACTAATGCTCCTGCGATCTCGATTTTGTGAATAGCTTCCATACCGCCGCTAAGCGTATGAATCAGCAACCAACCAAAGACCGTTGTAAGAAAGCTCCATGGAAGAGTAAGAAAGAAGAATAACTGATGCATTTCATTTTGAAACGTCAACAGAACGCACAATAGATAGCAACAAGCCACAACTATATGAGTCCAAAGCAGCCTTAGAGTTCTCATGATCTACATCGCGGAATGAACAGGGTTGGGCCAGCGACATTGCGATTAATCACAGATCGTTGTGCAATTTTAGGCTTTGGGGGTGTGGGATAGCAAGAGAAATTCGGTTGGGGGTTAAGGGTGGGCTTTATCGTTTGGTCGTGTGAGGCAGCGGCCGAACGAACGCTCGGTCGGATGAACCGCCCTTACTTACGTGCGGGCCTGCGCATTGGCGGCCGGCTGAAGCCGGGACTCAAAACGGCAATTCCGAAATCCGAATTTGGAGCGAGCCCTCACTTACGGTCGGGCCTCTGACACGGGCATTCCGCACTTGCTTGAGCATCGTCCGATCAAAAAAAGAACGGGCACTGAGGCCCGTTCTTTTGTATTAAAATTTGGCTCCGCAGGTAGGACTCGAACCTACAACCCTTCGGTTAACAGCCGAATGCTCTGCCATTGAGCTACTGCGGAATACTGCCCACTAGGAGCGAACTTAGAGAATAGGAATTTAGAAAATCCTTGTCAAGCGCGTCTGCGAGGGCTTCGGCTTCGGGCCCTGATGCCGTTAGAATCTTTTCTACGCAAGCCCGAAGCCGCCGGGCAGCGCGCCCGTGAACCGCCCGATGAAGATAACGCCCTCGCTTCTCTACGACCACTTCCAGTGCCCGCACCGCCCCTGGCGCGATGCTCACGGACCGAGGGAGGAAATGGGCGATGCCGGCGATGAGTTCATGCGGATGCTCTGGGAACGCGGGCTCCGCCATGAGGAGAGCGTGCTTGAGGGCCTTGAGTTTCTCGACCTCAGCCGCGGAAGCGAGGAGGAGCGGCTTGCTGCAACGGCCGCGGCCATCGCCCGCCGCGAGCCCGTCATTTATCAGGGCGTGATCGCGGCCGGGGAATACCTTGGCATTCCCGACCTCCTGGTTTTGGACGCGGAGGAAGGCTATATTCCGCACGACATAAAGTCAGGCTCGGCCACCTCTCCCAGCCGCGAGCGCGTCAAAAAGGAGTGGGCGGTTCAACTTGCACTTTATGCCGAGGTCATCCGCCGGCTCGGAATCGGCAGCGGCCGCCGCGGCGTGCTGATCGATACGACCGGCGAACGGGTCACGGTCGAGCTCGACGCCGAGTATGACTCAGAGGGCCGAACGGTCCGCGAGATCTTCTTTGCCGCGGCTGAAAGCGTTCGCCGGCTGATCGAGGGGACGGAAAGCAACGACCCCGCGATCTCGCCCGCCTGCCGAAATTGCCCCTGGCAGCGGTCGTGCCGAAGCTGGTGCGAGCAAGCCGAGGACCTGACGCTCGTCTTCTCCGTCGGTCGCCGCGACCGCGATACGCTCCGCGACGAGCTAGGCATCGCGAGCATTCCGGACCTGCTCGCCCGCGGTGTCGATGACCTCATCGCATACAAACGCGAGGATAAAACGCGGCTGCCGGGCATCGGCACCTCGGGCATTGCGAAGCTCTTTCGCCGGGCTGAGCTACTCCGAACGGGCGGCGAACCCGTGATGCACGAACGTTTCTGTTTTCCTTCGGTCGAGACCGAGATCTTCTTTGATATCGAGTCCGACCCGACCCGCGACCTTGTTTATCTGCATGGCTTCTGGATCCGCGAGGGCGGCCGGGAGCGGTTCGTCCATTTCCTCGCTTCGGGGACTGAGCCCGCCGATGAGGAACGAGCCTTTGCCGCCGCACTTGAGTTCATCAGCAGCTTCGACCCTGAGCGGATGGCGATGTATTTCTATTCGCCTTATGAGAAGACGGCCTATCGCCGACTCCAGGTAAAGTATCCGGATGTCGCCTCGACCGCCGAGGTCGAAGCGGTCTTTGCCCACGCGAACGCGATCGATCTTTACACAGATGTCGTCGCGAAAAAAACCGATTGGCCGCTCGGCAGTTATGGAATAAAATCCATTGCCGGCTTTATTGGATTCCGTTGGCGTGACGACTCGCCCTCGGGAGCGCTTTCGATAAAGTGGTACAACGAATTCGTCGAGGGCGGCGATGCCGCTTTGCTCAACCGGATCTTGATATACAATGAGGACGATTGCCGGGCGACGGCGGCGGTAAAGGATTATCTGCAAACGAAAATGAGTGAGCTTTGAGGTGAAACGATGGCTAAAGCAGAGTTAAAAACACGCGAGACCGACGCGAGCGTAGAGGATTTCATCAATTCGGTCGAGAATGAAACGCGGCGGCAGGATGCCTTTCGCCTGCTGGAGATCTTCAAGCGGATAACGAAAGAGGAACCGAAGATGTGGGGCCCGTCGATCATCGGCTTTGGCAGCCGGATGCTGAAATACGCCTCCGGCCGCGAACTCGATTGGCCGGTCGCGGCATTTAGCCCGCGAAAGCAAAACCTCTCGCTATACGTGCTTTGCGGAGCACCCGGCGAGGAAGAATTACTTGCAAAGCTCGGCAAATACAAGAACGGCGTTTCGTGTCTTTACGTCAACAAGCTTGCCGATGTGGACATGAAAGTGCTCGAACGCCTGATCAAGGGCTCGGTCGCAAAGTCGCGAAAGAGTTCGACAATTTGCTGACAGCCTTTAGCTCTCTTTTGCGATCAGCCGGTCCGCGGGCTGCTCGCCTCCGTCCTGCTTCGGGAGCAGAAAGCCCGGCGGCGGTGTGTCGGCCGATCCCGAGGGCTCAAGCGCCGCGTTCAGCACATCGCTGACCCGCTTTGCCGTGATTATCTCGAGCTCCTTGCGGACGTCTTCCGGAATCTCGTCAACGTCGGCCTCGTTCTGTTCGGGAAGGATTATCCTTCGAATGCCGGCACGATGCGCCGCCAGCACTTTCTCCTTGATGCCGCCGACCGGAAACACCAACCCGGAGAGCGTGATCTCGCCCGTCATCGCCGTATCCGACCGAACCTTCCGGCCGCTGTAAAGCGAGGCAAGCGCCGAGGCCATCGTAACGCCCGCACTCGGGCCGTCCTTCGGGATCGCACCGGCCGGAACGTGGAGGTGAACGCCGTTCTGCTTGATCGCATCGGGCTCGATGCCAAATTCCGAGGCGTGCGACCACAGGTAGCTGCGGGCCGCCTGTGCCGATTCTTTCATCACATCGCCGAGTTGGCCGGTCAGCGTCAAACCGCTGCCGCCCGGCAGTGCCGTCGCCTCGATAAAGAGCACCTCGCCGCCCATTTCCGTCCATGCCATTCCGGTCGCGACTCCTGCGGGCATCTCTGACCTGGCAGATTCGGGATGAAACCGCGGGGCACCGAGATACTCTCGGATCTCTGCCACGTCTATCGTAACTTTCTCCGTCGAGCCGACCGCCACTTTGAGCGCGACCTTGCGGGCCAGATTGCCGACGGCACGTTCAAGCTGGCGAACCCCGGCCTCGCGGGTGTAGCGAGAGGTCAGCAGATTGATCGCAGCGTCGGTTATTTCAAACTGCTCTTCGGTCAGCCCGTTCTCCCGTACCTGCCGCGGCACCAGATACTGCTTCGCAATGTTCAGCTTTTCGCGGTCGCTGTATCCGGCGATCTGGATTATCTCCATTCGGTCGCGGAGCGGCATCGGTATCGGCCCGAGCGAATTCGCCGTTGCGATGAAAAAGACCTTTGAAAGATCGAACGGCAGGTCGAGATAGTTATCGCGAAACGTATTGTTCTGCGCCGGGTCGAGTATCTCAAGCAAGGCGGCCGATGGGTCGCCGCGATAATCGTTGCCGAGCTTATCGATCTCATCAAGCATCATCAGCGGATTGTTTACGCCGACACGGCGAAGTGCCTGAATGATCCGCCCCGGCATCGCACCGATATACGTCCTTCGATGGCCGCGGAGCTCGGCCTCGTCGCGCATTCCGCCTAGCGACATCCGCTCAAATTCGCGCCCGAGCGAGCGGGCGATCGACCGCCCGAGCGAGGTTTTGCCGACGCCCGGAGGGCCGACGAAAAGCAGGATCGGGCTCTTCGAATCCGGCCGGAGCTTTACCACCGCCAGCGATTCGAGAATGCGTTCCTTTACGTCCTCAAGCCCGTAATGGTCTTCGTCCAAGATGCGGCGAGCTTCGTTGAGGTCAAGCTTTTCTTCGCTCGACTTTCGCCACGGAAGCTCGAGCACGTATTCGAGATAAGTGCGGATAACGTGGTAATCCGGCGCCGATTGCGGCAATGCCTCCATCCGCTTGAGTTCGCGTTCGGCCTCTTTGCGGACGTCCTCGGGAAGATCGGCCGTCTCAAGCCGCTCGCGGAGTTGCTCGGCCTCGGCCTTTTCGCCTCGGTCCTCGTCCTCGCCGAGTTCCTTCTTGATCGCCTTGAGCTGCTGGCGAAGAACGTAGTCCCGCTGGGCCTTGTCCATTTCACCCTGTGCCTCGGTGGCGATCTTGGTGCGGATCTGCATTATCTCGACCTCGCGGGCGAGTGCTGCGTGCGTCAGCGTCAGGAGCGAATCGACGGTGTCGCATTCGAGCATTTTCTGCTCGGTCTCGGTTCCGAGGTCGAGCACAGACGCCATGAAATACGCGAGCTGAACCGGGTCCTGCTGCGTCATTACGGCCATCCGGATCTCCGGCGGCACCTGCGGAAGCATCGCGAGAGCTTCCTGGATCAGGCCGTGAATGTTCCGCTTGAGTGCCTCGATCTCTTCTTCATCGATGCGGGTAAGCTCCGGAAGCTTTTCGACCCGAGCCTTGAGATACGGCTGCTCTTCAAGCCACTCGACCACGCGGAAACGCTCAAGCCCCTGGACGATGAGCTGCATCACGCCCTCGTTACGCATCATCCGCTTGATGCTGACGATGGTGCCGATAGTGTAAATGTCGTCAAACTTCGCCTCGTCGCCGGACACCCCGTCCGTCTTCGTGGTGATGCACCCAAGCAGCTTCTCCTCGGTCGCGAGAGCGGATTCGACCGCCCGCATCGAGCGCTCGCGGCCGACCGCCAGCGGCACGACCGTATCCGGGAAAAGGGTCGTATTCTGAAGCGGCAAGATCGCCATCTCAGAGACCTGCGGTATCGCTACCTCGGTTACTATCGTCGGATTTTGGGGTGTTTCATCTGCCATAGACGTTTTCCGTTGTATAGATGAAGTTCGGCCGCCGGCCGGTGCTGGTTTCTTTTTCTCAGGCCTTGCGAAGCCGGATGATCAGCAGGCCATTATCGAACATATGGTCAAGCTGGACGCCCTCGATCGGCGACGGGAACTTGAGCGTCTTTTCGAACCGGCTGTATGTTATCTCCATCTGGTGATACGAGGCACCGGCGGCACATGAGCGGTCCTTGCGGCAGCCGGTGATGTAAAGCACGTTGCCCTCGACCTCTATCTCGACATCCTCGGCTGCAACCCCGGCAAGCTCGACCTTGACGACCCAGCCTTCAGGCACCTGGTAAACATCCGCCGCCGGAAACCACAAACGCCCCGAGGGCTTCGCTCCCTTTGACGAGCTCAAAAGCTGAAAATGACGGTTGAATGCCTTTGCCATATGCGGCGAAAACCTACTTCTTGCTCCAGAATGCGGCTCCGCTTGAGATCTCTTCGAGTGTCTCGGCGATCTCGCGTTCGTCTTCCATCTCGAGTGCGACGTCGGCTATCGAGATTATGCCGGCGAGCGACCCATCGGCCTCGACGACCGGAATGCGGCGAACCTGTTTATCGCCCATCAGCCTTACGGCCTCAAAGGCAAAGTCGTCCGGACGGACGGAAAAGATCTCGGTGGTCATCGCCTCGGCGACCGGTGTTTCCGGCCCTTTGCCTTCGGCGATCGCTCGGACGACGATGTCGCGGTCCGTTACGATACCGACCAATCGCCCTCCCTCGACAACCGGCACCGAGCCCATATCGCCTTCGCGAAGCAGGCGGGCCACGTCGCGGAGCGTCATCTCGCGGGTCGCCGTCGTAACGTTCGCCGTCATTATCTCGCGGCATTTAACGCGCTCGCCTCTGGTCGCTTCTGTCATCGCAATTGCTCCGTTCCTTTATTTTGTTTTAGATAGGCTTATAAAGCAAG
>ERZ761602.5334-NODE-5334-length-15363-cov-4.390776_pt1 | contig 15363 bp, 11 predicted proteins | sample MGYA00512165_ERZ761602 | MGnify/ENA primary metagenome ERZ761602 (study PRJEB28899, sample SAMN02445085) | bioreactor sludge metagenome | biome: EBPR sludge; isolation source: Thorneside wastewater treatment plant | place: Australia: Brisbane, Thorneside...
AGCACGCCCTGAATGCCGCCGGCCGCCACCGAGCCGGCGAGGGCGAGATTGTACCAGCCGAGTTCGGACGCGGGGCGGGCGCCGGGGGGCGCGGAACGGGACGGGAGGGGCAATGCGAAAATCCAATGTCGATCGCGCGAGGATGAACCCTTCGGCCGCGAAGGCAAGCGCCGCCTCGCGCTCCGGCCGCCTCTTCAGCCTCTCGCCCTTGATATCTCCGGATGACGGCCCGGCCTTGGATCGGCCATAGTCGCCGCAGGCCGGACTGCCGAGGTCCACTCGGACAATGTCGGCCAATTGGCAGGGGACGCGGAACGGGCATGAAGTTGACCTTTTTGGGTGGAGCCGACACGGTCACCGGCTCCAAGTATCTGCTCACGCACGGTCGCAGCTCCATTCTCGTCGATTGCGGGCTCTTTCAGGGCTACAAGGTTCTGCGCGAACGGAACTGGGCGACGCTGCCGTTCAATCCCGCCACGCTCAATGCGGTTGTCCTGACCCATGCGCATCTCGACCATTCGGGTTACGTACCGCTGCTGATCAAGAACGGCTTCCGGGGACCGGTCTACTGCACCGACGGCACGATCGAACTCTGCCGGATATTGCTGCCCGACAGCGGCGCCTTGCAGGAAGAGGACGCCGCGCGCGCCAACCGGCGGGGATATACCCGCCACCAGCCTGCCATGCCGCTCTACACGAGGTCCGAGGCGGAGCGCTCCCTCGACAGGTTCGAAGCGCGCGCTTTCGGTGAGCGCTTCAGCCCCGCTCCAGGCCTCTGGGTGACCTTGCGGCCTGCCGGTCACATTCTGGGCGCCGCCTTCGCCGAGGTCAGGTCGCGCCAGACATCGATCCTCTTCAGCGGCGATCTCGGCCGCCCGAACGACGACATCATGCGACCGCCGGCGGACCCTGTCGAAACGGACTACCTGGTGATCGAGTCGACCTACGGCAACCGCAAGCACGACACATCCGATCCCTATGAGGTGCTCGGCCGTTCGATTGCCAGGGCCGCGGCGCGGGGCGGTATCGTGATGATCGCGAGTTTCGCGGTCGGCCGCGCGCAGTCCCTGCTCTGGGGCATCCATCGGCTGAAGCGCGAGGGCCGGATTCCAAGAGACCTGCCGGTCTTCCTGAACAGCCCGATGGCGACCGACGTCACGAAGATCTACCAGGATCACCACAAGGAGCACCGCCTCTCCCGTGCCGAAACCGAGGCCATGTGCCGCGCCGCGACGATCATATCGTCGGTCGAGGATTCTCGGCGGCTCAACAAGAGCGCTGGCCCGATGGTGATCATCGCCGGCAGCGGCATGGCGACCGGCGGGCGCATCATCCATCACCTGCATGCCTTTGCGGAAGACCCAAGGAACATGATCGTTCTCGCCGGCTTCCAGGCCGGCGGCACCCGCGGCGCGGCCATTCTGGGAGGCGCATCGTCAGTCCGGATATTCGGCGATGATGTTCCCATCGGCGCCGAAGTCGTCGGTCTCGACAGTCTCTCGGCCCATGCCGATGCCGATGAGATCGTCGACTGGGTCCGCCGCCTGCCGCATCCGCCTAGACGGACCTTCGTGACGCATGGCGAGCCTGCGGCTGCCGACGCGCTGAGGGCGCGCCTGAAGCGCGAGCTGGGATGGGACGCGCACGTGCCCGAGCATATGGAGCGCTGCGATCTCTCCGCCGGAGCGGCCTCGTGACGAACCGCGTGCCTGACCGGGCGGGCCGCCATGAGCTGGCAATCCGCCGCATGGGCATCGACACCTATAACGAGCCGATCGTCTATCTGCGGCGCGACAGCGCCGTCTGTCGGGCCGAAGGATTCGAGGCGCAGGCCCGCATCAGACTCTCGACGCAGCGCAAGTCGATCATCGCGACGCTCAACGTCGTCTCGGCGGAACTACTGGACCAGAACGAGGCGGGGCTGTCGGAGGCCGCGTGGCGGCTCTTGTCGCCTGTTGATGGCGAACACGCGCACGCCGCACATCCCGAACCCGTTCACTCCCTGTCGGCCGTTCGTGGAAAAATCCATGGCGAAATGCTTGGGGCAGGCGCCATCGGCGAAATTGTGCGCGACGTCGCCGCCGGCCGCTACTCGCCGGTCGAAACGGCAGCTTTCCTGACGGCCTGCGCCGGCGAACGGATGTCGCATGCCGAGACCGTCGCGCTGACCCGTGCGATGTTGTCCGAAGGACGACGGCTCTCCTGGCCGAAGACACCGATCGTCGATAAGCACTGCATCGGCGGTCTGCCGGGCAACAGGACCACGCCGATGGTCGTGGCGATCGTCGCGGCCGCCGGTCTGGTCATTCCCAAGACGTCGTCTCGCGCCATCACCTCGCCCGCCGGCACGGCCGACACAATGGAGGTTCTGACCCCGGTCGAGCTCGACCTCGCCGCCATGCAGCGCGTGGTCGAGAAGGAGGGGGGCTGCCTTGTCTGGGGCGGCGGCATCGGCATCAGCCCGGTGGACGACATCCTCATTCGCATCGAACGCCTGCTCGACTTCGACAGCGATGGCCAGCTCGCGGCATCGGTGCTCTCGAAGAAGGCGGCTGCCGGCTCGACCCATGTCGTCATCGACATGCCTGTCGGGCCGACAGCCAAGGTGCGGAGCGCCGCGCAAGCCGCCCGCCTGTCCCGGCTGATGACTGAGGTCGGGGCTGAAGTCGGCCTCTGCGTTGAGGTCCTGCAGACGGACGGAACGGCGCCGGTCGGACGAGGGATCGGCCCCGCGCTGGAAGCCCGGGACGTACTCCAGGTCCTTCAGTGCGAGTCTGGCGCGCCACTCGATCTGCGCGCCCGGTCGATCGCGCTGGCGGCGGCTGTGCTCGAAATGGGCGGTCGAGCGCCGCCCGGGGCGGGGTCCGGCCTTGCCGCCCAGCTGCTCGACAGCGGCCAGGCCTGGTCCAAGTTCCAGGCCATCTGCGCTGCCCAGGGCGGCCTCAGGACGCCGCCCCGCGCCGCCTTTCAGCGCGTCTTCGAAGCGCCCGCCGGCGGCAGGCTCTCGGCCATCGACAATCGCCGGCTGGCGCGGATCGCAAAGCTCTCCGGCGCGCCGAAGGCGCCGGCCGCCGGCGTCGAGCTTCACGTTGCGCTGGGCAGCGCCATCGAGCGGGGCCAGCCGCTATTGACCCTTCATGCGGAATCCCGGGGCGCGCTGGATTATGCGGCCGAGTTCGCCGAAGAGGGCGGCATGGCCCTTACGATCGAGGCCTGACATGGCGGTCGTCATCCTGCCCTTTCACGACGAGACCGGGCTGGCGGATGTGCTTGCCTCCGCCTTGGGCGCCGCGCGCGGCGAACTCGAACTGCGTTCGTTTCCCGATGGCGAGTCCTATCTGCGCATCGCGACGGAGGTTCGCGCTGCAGATGTGGTCATTGCGGGCAGTCTCGATCGGCCGGATTCCAAGATGCTGGCGCTCTATCTCGTTGCATCGACCGCGCGCGACCTTGGCGCGCGTCGGGTTTTTCTCGCAACGCCCTATCTTCCGTATATGCGACAGGATGCGCGATTCCGGCACGGCGAAAGCCTGAGCGCCGTTCACGTAGCGCGACTGCTGTCGACCTTTCTCGATGGTCTCGTCACTCTGGACCCGCACCTTCATCGCATCGCCCGGCTGGACGACGTCTTCTCCATACCGGCGCTTGCCGCGTCGGCTGGCGAAGCGATCGCCGCCTGGATACGGCAGAATGTGCCGGACCCCGTGGTGATCGGGCCGGACGTCGAAAGCGAGCAATGGGTTTCGCGCATCGCGTCGATTGCGGCATGTCCTTTCGCCGTGCTCAGCAAGACGCGGCGCGGTGACCGTGAGGTCGAAATCCGCATCGAGCGCCAGGATGTGGATCCGGCCCGCACGCCTGTCCTGGTCGATGACATCATATCGACCGCCCGGACCATGGTCATGGCAGTCGGCGCGCTTCGCGCATCTGGCACCAAGGCCCCGTTCTGTGTCGGCGTGCATGCGCTCTTTGGCGGTGATGCTCATGGCGATCTCTTGCGCGCCGGCGCGGCGGCGGTGGTGACCTGCAATGCGGTGGCGCACATTTCGAACGGCATCGACATCCGCCCGGAAATGGCGATCGCTGTCGCTCGCTTGCTGGCCGGTTTCCAGTCGTGAGATGGGCGCCGTATGGGGGCGCGACATCGCTATGGAACGGGCGGCGCGCCCCATGTAACTTGGCATCGCAGTGCGATCCATCTTGCTCCCAGCCACCGCCTATTTCCTCGCCGTCTTTGTTGTCGGCATGGTCCTCGGCACGCTGCGCGTCCTTGTGTTGGAGCCGTCGATCGGCCGACTGAGCGCGACGCTCCTGGAACTGCCCGTCATACTGTCCGTGTCCTGGTGGGTCTGCCGTGCCGTCATGGCGCGCTTTGCAGTCTCTGCCGAACCGTCGCCGCGTCTTGCCGTGGGCGGCCTCGCTTTCCTCCTCGTGATGGGGGCCGAGTTCTCGCTGGGCGTTTTCGGATTTGGCCTCACGCCGAAGCAATACCTTCAGGCCTTTGGCGCTCCGGGGCCGCTGCTCGGGCTCGCCGGCCAGCTCGCCTTCGCCGCCTTTCCCTGGGTTCAGCTGCCCCGGCGACGATGAATGGGGCACCTCGCTCGAAATCGCCGCCGCCACATCCGCTCATGCGCCTGCGCGGCAGGTTGACTTTCGTCAGCATGGCTCCTGCGTGCATCTGCCACGATCTTGCGTCAAACTCGATGCATTGACTGGGGGTGCCTGAGAGCCATGCAGCGCGAGACGGTCATCAGCATCGAGGGCCTGACCAAGATCTACCGGTCCGGTGACGTTGAGGTGCACGCGCTGCGCGGCGTCGACCTCTCGATCGGCGCGGGCGAGTTTCTGGTCCTGCTGGGACCATCGGGCTCCGGCAAGTCGACCCTCGTCAACATCGTCGGCGGTCTCGACAAGCCGACCTCGGGACGTGTCATCTTCAAGGACCACAATTTGACGGCGCTCGACGAGACGAGCATGACCCGCTTCCGGCGGGATCATGTCGGCTTCGTCTTTCAGTTCTACAATCTGGTTCCCAGCCTCACGGCGTGGGAGAACGTCGCGCTCATCACCGAGATCGCGCGCAATCCGATGTCGCCCAGCGCGGCATTGGAGCTCGCCGGCCTGCCCGCCGCGCGTCATGACCACTTCCCCGCTCAGTTGTCGGGGGGCGAGCAGCAGCGTGTCGCGATCGCCCGGGCGATCGCCAAGCGGCCCGAAATCCTTCTCTGCGACGAACCGACCGGCGCGCTCGATTCGGCGACTGGCATCCGCGTCCTCGAAGCGCTCGCCAAGGTCAATGTGGAGATCGGTGCTACGACGCTGGTAATCACCCACAATGCGGCGATCGGCGCGATGGCGGATCGAATCATCTACTTCGCGGACGGCCATGTGTCTCGCATCGTCGCCAACGATGTCCGCCAGCCGGCCTCGAGTATGCGCTGGTGACTCGATGACGATGCTCAACCGCAAGCTGCGGCGTGACCTGTGGCGTCTGCGTACGCAGGCCGTCGCGATCGCTGCGGTCATGGCGGCGGGCGTCGCGACGCTCGTTCTTGGGATGGGCGCCTACCAGTCGCTCGAGGAGACGCGTGCGGCCTACTACGACCGTCAGGCTTTCGCCGACATCTTCGCCTCGGTCCGGCGTGCGCCCGAGCGGCTGCGTGACGAGATCGCAGCGATCGATGGCGTAGCCGCCGTCGAAACCCGTATCGTCGATGGAGCGGTTCTGGACATCGAGGGAATGATGGAGCCGGCGTCCGCGCGTCTGGTCTCTCTGCCCGATGACGGCCTCGCCCTGCTCAACCGCGTCTATGTGCGCCAGGGCCGCACGCCGGATCCCGAACGGCCGGACGAAGTCGTGGTCAGCGAGGCCTTCGCGGTTGCCCACGGGCTCGAGCCGGGGGCGCGCCTGGCGGCGATCATCGGCGGCAAGCGGCGCACGCTTCAGATCGTCGGGACCGCGCTCAGTCCGGAGTTCATCTATGCGGTCGCCCCTGGCGCGCTTGTTCCCGATGACCGTCGCTTCGCCGTCGTCTGGATGTCGCGACGCGCCCTGGCTGCCGCCTTCGATCAGGACGGCGCATTCTCCGAAGTATCCGTAAAGCTCTTGGCAAACGCCCGGGCATCCGCAGTGGTCGAAGCGCTCGACGACATCCTGGCGGGCTATGGCGGCCTTGGCGCCTTTGAGCGCAAGGACCAGCAGAGCCACGCCTTTCTGGACTCCGAGCTGCAGCAGCAGCGGGCGATGAGTATGATACTGCCGCCCATATTCCTCATCGTCGCCGCGTTCCTCGTGAACATGACGCTGTCGCGGCTCGTGGCGCTGGAGCGCGAGCAGGTCGGGCTGCTCAAGGCGCTCGGCTACGGCGCGTACGAGGTCGGCTGGCACTACCTCAAATTTGCCCTGGCTATCGCCTTGACCGGCGCCGCCGCCGGCCTTGCCCTCGGCCTCTGGCTGGGCCACGGCCTGGCCGACCTCTACAGCCGCTTCTTTCACTTCCCCTTTCTGATCTTCCACATCGACGCCTCCGTCTTCGCCGGTGCGGTTCTCGTGTCGCTGTTCGCGGCGCTGGCCGGCGCGTCGCTTTCCGTCCGTGCCGTCGTCCGTCTGCCCGCTGCGGTGGCGATGCAGGCGCCGGTGCCGCCCGGCTATCGCCGGTTCGCTGCGGTCGGGGCCGGGCGACTGTCGCAGAGCACCGTGATGATCGTTCGTCACATCGTCCGCTGGCCCGCGAGGGCGGCCTTCACGGTGATCGGGATCGCGATGTCGGTCGCCGTCCTCGTCGCTGCGTTGTTCTCCCAGGACGCGATCGAGCGCATGATCGATCTCACCTTCTATCGCGCTGACCGGCAGGATGCGACGATCGGCTTCTCGGTGGAGCGCCCGCTTGCGACCCTCGCCGACATCGCGCGACTTCCCGGCGTCATGGCGGCCGAGCCCGTGCGAGCCGTCGCCGTGCGCTTGTCGCTCGGGCCTGCGTCGCGCCGCATCGGCCTGATGGGCCGCCCGCAGGAGTCCGATCTCTCGCAGCTGGTCGATTCCGATGACCGTGCACTCAGGCTGCCTGAAACGGGCCTCGTCCTCACGGACATGCTGGCCGGCATTCTGGACGCCGAAGTTGGCGATACGGTAACGGTCGAGCCCCTGGAGGGCAGACGGCGTGCGCGCGAAGTGCCGGTGACGGCGATCGTGCAGAACTATGTCGGTCTGGGCGCCTACATGGAGATCGCCGCCGTGAACCGTCTGATGGGCGAAGGGCTGCAGATGACGGCCGCCAACATCAAGCTGGACCCATCGGCCGCCGCCGGGTTCTATGGCGCAGTCAAGGTGATGCCCGCCGTGTCGTCGGTGGGCCTTCAGAGCGTCGCGCTCCAGACTCTGCGCAAGACGATGGCGGAGAACATCCTCCTGATGACGGGCGTCTTCACCGTGCTCGCGATGATCATCGCCGTTGGCGTCGCCTACAACAGCGCCCGGATTCAGCTCTCCGAGCGAGCCCGCGAGCTGGTCAGTCTGAGGGTGCTCGGGTTCACGAAGGACGAGGTGTCCTGGATTCTGCTCGCCGAACTCGGCCTCCTGACGCTCGCGGCGCTGCCGCTGGGATGCGTCTTGGGCTATGGTCTCGCCCTCGCGATGACCGAGGGCTTCAAGACCGAGCTTTTCCGTGTCCCTCTGGTGATCGAGCGATCCACCTATGCCTGGTCGGCGCTCGCCGCTGCCGCTTCTGCGATCGGTTCGGCGTTCCTGGTCAAGCGGCGGCTCGACTCTCTCGATCTTGTCGCCGTCCTCAAGTCACGGGAATAGCGAATGACGCCTCAGATGCGCCGCCGTGGTCTGGTCGCCCTCGTTGCCGCTGCGGCGTGCGCTGCCGCGGTTTGGGCTTTCCTGCCCCAGCCGGTGGCGGCGGATCTCGCGGTGCTCGGACGCGGCGCCCTTGACGTCACCGTCAGCGAGGAAGGGCGCACCCGTGTCCGCGACATCTACACCGTGTCGGCGCCGATCGGCGGCACGCTGCGCCGGGCGCCGCGCGAGGCGGGCGACAGGGTGGTGGCCGGGGAAACCGTCGTCGCGGTCATCGAGCCGGCGGCGCCCGCGTTTCTCGATGCGCGGGCGCGCCGCGAGGCCGAGGCGGCCGTGGAAGCGGCTTCCGCAATGGTCGACCTGGCCCAGGCCCAGCTCCGCGAGGCGACGGTCGCCCTTGCCAAGGCGCGCAGCGACTTCGCGCGCGCCGAACAGCTGCGCCAGAGCGGCGACATTTCGGCGAGCCGCTATGACGAGGCGCGGACGGCGCTGGCGACCGCCGAAGCGCGCGTGGAGAGTGCGGAGGCGACGCTCGCGGTCCGCCAGCAGGAGCTCCAGATCGCACAGGCGAGGCTCGTTGGGCCTCATGCGGCAACGCCGGGAGATCCGGACCCGGCGTCGTGTTGCCTGCTCCTGCGGGCTCCGATCGATGGCGAGGTCCTGACGGTCATGCACAGGAGCGAACAGGTCGTCGCGGCCGGCACGCCGCTGCTCGAGCTGGGCGATGTGCGCCGGATCGAGGTCGTCGTCGAAATGCTCTCCTCGGACGCGGCGCGGGTGCGGCCCGGCTTCCCCGCGATCATCGACGGCTGGGGCGGGGCGATGGCGCTGCCGGCCACTGTGCGCCGGGTCGAGCCGGCCGGCTTCACCAAGGTCTCGGCCCTCGGTATCGAGGAACAGCGGGTTCTCGTGGTCCTCGATCTCGTGGGACCGCCCGAGGATCGCCCCGGTCTCGGACACGGCTATCGCGTGATGGCCCATGTGACGCTGGAGCGCGTGCAGGACGCATTGCTGTTGCCGCTCGGCGCGCTGTTCCGGCGCGGCGATGCCTGGGCGGTCTACGTCGTCGACGGCTCGGGCCGGGCCCGCGAGCGCCGGGTCGACATCGGGGCGCGTACCGGCCGTGAAGCGGTCGTGCTCTCCGGCCTGGAAGCGGGCGAGCGGGTCATTCTGCACCCCGGCGACCGGGTCGCCGACGGCACCGCCATCGCCGAGCGCAACCCGCAAACCGGTGGCTGATCCGCCGTCTGGGCGCGGCGAAGCTCATGGAACCTCGCGGCTTTTGAGTCGGGCTCTGGATTCCGGCCGCGTTCTGGGGCACGGTTCAGCCAATGACATATTGTCAGTCGGGGGGCGAACCGCCGACGGGGAAGGATCGCACATGGCTATTCAGCTTCAGGCCGAGCATTTCGATGTCGTGATCGTCGGCGCCGGCCTGTCCGGGATCGGCGCGGCGCATCACCTCCAGGCCAAGTGCCCGGGCAAGACCTATGTCATCCTGGAAGGGCGCGAGGCGATCGGCGGGACCTGGGATCTCTTCCGCTATCCCGGCATCCGCTCCGATTCCGACATGTACACGCTCGGTTACAACTTCCGCCCCTGGAAGGAGCAGAAGGCGATCGCCGACGGGCCGTCGATCCTGAAATACATCCGCGACACGGCGTCCGAAGGCGGCATCGACCGCCACATCCGCTTCCGCCACCTCGTGAAGAGCGCCGCCTGGTCGACCGCCGAGGCGCGCTGGACGGTCGAAACCGCCGACGCCGCCACCGGCGAGGTACGGCGCTTCACCTGCGGCTTCCTCTTCCTGTGCGGCGGCTACTACTCCTACGAGTCCGGCTACATGCCCGACTTCCCCGGCCTCGACCGCTACAAGGGCCGTCTCGTCCATCCCCAGCAATGGCCCGCCGATCTCGACTATGCGGGCAAGCGCGTCGTGGTGATCGGCTCCGGGGCGACGGCGGTGACGCTGGTGCCGGAAATGGCCAAGACCGCGGCGCATGTCACGATGCTGCAGCGCTCGCCGACCTACATGGTCTCGCGGCCCGCCGAGGACAAGCTCGCCAATCGGCTGCGCAGCTTCCTGCCGGCCAAGGCCGCCTATTGGCTGACGCGCTGGAAGAACGTCCTGCTCGGCATGTTCTTCTACCGGCTGTCGCGCAAGAAGCCCGAGCAGGTGAAGCAGCGCATGATCGCGATGGTCAAGGAGCAGCTTCCCGCCGGCTACGACGTCGCCACGCACTTCACGCCCGCCTACAATCCCTGGGACCAGCGCGTCTGCCTGGTGCCGGACGCCGACATGTTCAAGGCGATCTCCGGCGGCCGCGCCGAGATCGCGACCGACCATATCGAGACGTTCACCGAGACCGGGCTGAAGCTGAAATCCGGCCGCACGCTCGACGCCGATGTCGTCGTCAGCGCGACGGGGCTGCGGCTCGAAGTCTGGAACGGCCTCGCGGTCAGCGTCGACGGCGCGGCGGTCGATCCGGCGAAGACGCTCTCCTACAAGGGCATGATGTATAGCGGCGTGCCCAATCTCGCCTCGTCCTTCGGCTACACCAATGCGTCGTGGACGCTGAAATGCGACCTGACCTGCGACTATGTGTGCCGGCTGCTCAAGCACATGGACGCCAAGGGCTACGTCCAGTGCACGCCGCGCAACGACGACCCGACGGTCGAGGAGGAGCCCTGGCTCGACTTCTCGTCCGGCTACGTCCAGCGCGCCATCGCCAAATTCCCCAAGCAGGGCTCGAAGACGCCCTGGAAGCTCTATCAGAACTACGCGCGCGACATCATGGCGCTGCGCTACGGGCGGCTCGAGGACGGCGTTCTGGAGTTCGCCAGGCGTCCCGCCGCGCCGAAGACGGCGGTATCCGCCGAGCCGGTGCGCGAAGCGGCCGAATAGGCGTCAGGCGAAGAGGCCCGCGAGGTCCGTCCTCAGCCGCGACTTCTCGATCTTGCCCATCGCATTGCGCGGCAGGGCCTGGAAGAGAACGCGCTTGGGCGTCTTGAAGGGCGCGAGCACCGCGCGGGCATGGGCGATGACCGCCGCCTCGGCGAGCGCGAATCCCGGCGCCGTCTCGACCACCGCGGCCACCGCCTCGCCCCAGTCGGCATGGGGCAGGCCGACGACGGCGCAATCGGCGACGCCTTCGATCTCGCGCAGCACGTCCTCGACCTCGCGCGGATAGACGTTGAAGCCGCCCGAAATGATGAGGTCCGAGGCCCGGCCCGCGAGGTGCAGATAGCCGGCCTCGTCGAAGCGCCCGATATCGCCGGTGACGAAATAGCCGTCCGGCCGGAACGAGGCGGCGGTCTTGTCCGCCGCCCGCCAATAGCCGGCGAAGACGTTGGGGCCGCTCACCTCGACGATGCCGGTTTCGCCCTGCGGCAGCAGGGTTCCATCCGGCGCGGCGACGCGCAGCGCGATGCCGGGCAGGGGCTTTCCGGCCGATCCGGCGATCCGCGCCCCGGCGAGCGGGTTGGACGTCATCATCACGGTCTCGGTCATGCCGTAGCGTTCCAGGATCTCGTGACCCGTCACGCGCTCGAACGCCGTCCAGGTGTCGGCCGGCAGCGGCGCCGAGCCCGACACGAAGAGCCTCATCGACGCCGACGCCGCGCCGAGTCCCGGTTCGGCCAGCAGCCGCGCGTAGTGGGTCGGCACGCCCATGAAGACCGTCGCGCCCGCCATGCGGCGCACGATGTCGGCCGCCTCGAAGCGCGGCAGGAAGACCATCCGCACGCCGGCGAGGAACGAGGTGTTGGCGGCGACGAAGAGGCCGTGGGCATGAAAGATCGGCAGCGCATGCAGCAGCACGTCCGACGCCGTGATGCCCCAGTGCGCCACCAGCGTCGCCGCGTTCGAGGCGAGATTGCGGTGGGTCAGCATCGCGCCCTTGGGCTTGCCGGTCGTGCCGGAGGTATAGAGGAGGGCGGCGAGATCGCCCGGGGCGGGCCGGGTCGCTTGCGTCGCCGAGCGCCGGGCGATCAGCGCCGCGAGGCCGCTGTCGGCGTCGATGAGGCGCACCTTGTCCGCGACGGCGGCCGCGCGGTCCGCGAGCGCCGGGGCGATCACCACGGCCGCCGGATCGACGTCGGCGAGCAGATAGGCGAACTCCGCCGCCGTGTAGTCGGCGTTGAACGGCGCGTAGACGAGGCCGGACATCAGGCAGGCGACATAGAGCGTCAGCAGCCCCTCGCTCTTGGGCGCGACGACGGCGATGCGGTCGCCCGGCTTCAGGCCCTCGTCGAGCAGCGCACCGGCCAGCGCCAGCGCGTCGGCGCGCTGCACCCCGAAGCTCGCCGTCCGCCCGTCCGCGCTCTCGATCGCCGTGCGGTCCGTCCAGGCCGGCCAGCGCGCGTCGATCGCCGCGGCGAGGGTGAGCGGAGCCTCTGAGGTCATGATCCGGCTTCCTTCACTCTGGTTGCGGCATGGGGGCTGCCGCGAGCAGCGTGTGCCGGGCTGACAGGATGTGGGCGGACATCACGCTGCGCGCCCATTGCGGATCGCGTGCTTCCAGCGCGCTGACCAGTTCGGCGTGCTGGCCCATGCTCCGGCGCAACTCGGCGAGGGTGTAGCGCCGGAAAGTCGACATCACGAGCGGCACCTCGACGATCGAGCCGAGCAGATCCTGCAGCCGGGCATTGCCGGATGCCTGCACGATCAGCCTGTGGAAGCGGCTGTTGTACTCGGCAATGGCTTCGACCGCGTCGGTACCCGACTCCTCGACCATGCGGCTCATATCGGCCGCGAGGGCGGCAAGCTCCGCCAGCTGGGCGGGGCTCGCGCGGCGCGCCGCCCCCTCGGCCGCGAATCCTTCCAGCAGCAGCCTCAGTTCGTAGATCTGCTGCACCTCTTCCTCGCGCCAGCGCGAGACGAAGGCGCCGCGATTGGCGATGAAGCGGATGAGGCCCTCGGCGGCCAGGCGCCGCATCGCCTCGCGCACCGGCGTGCGGCTGAGACCGCAGGCGGCCGCCAGCGACTGGGCCGTGATGTGCGATCCCTGCGCATAGGCGCCGCGCACGATACCCTCGCGGATCATCTCGTACGCCTTCTCGACCGCTGCCGCCATTGTCCCCCGCTTCGGCGCCCGCCCGCTTCCGCGGCGCGAGGAGACGCCTGATGCCCGGCTATCCGGTTTGGGGTCTAAGTCAAGCCGTCGCTCCGTTGCGTCAAGGCTTGGCGCACCCGGCGCGCCGGGATAGGTCTCGATCCGCTTGTCATTGATCGCCCGGAGAGGCCGCCATGAATCTGGACCTGACGCCCGAAGAAGCCGCATTCCGCGACGAGGTGCGCAGCTTCCTGGCCGGGCATCTGCCCGAAAACCTCCGTCAGGCGGGGCGGCTCACCACCAGCGTCTTCACCGACCGCGACTACAACATCCCCTGGCACAAGATTCTGCACGCCAAGGGCTGGGTCGCGCCGGCCTGGCCGGTCGAATATGGCGGCACCGGCTGGACCGAAATGCAGCGTTACATCTTCGCCGCCGAGTGCGCGCGCGCCGGTACGCCGTCGCTGTCGCCGATGGGCCTGAAGATGGTCGGCCCGGTGATCATGAAGTTCGGCACGCCCGAGCAGAAGGCCTATTACCTGCCGCGCATCCTTTCGGGCGAGGACTATTGGTGCCAGGGCTATTCCGAGCCCGGCTCGGGCTCCGACCTCGCCTCGCTGCAGTGCCGCGCGGTCTCGGACGGCGACGACTACGTCATCAACGGCACCAAGATCTGGACGACGCACGCCCATTTCGCGAGCCGCATGTTCTGCCTGGTGCGCACCGGCACCGAGGGCAAGCCGCAGGCCGGAATCTCGTTCGTCCTCCTCGACATGACGACGCCGGGGATCACCGTGAAGCCGATCGTCACGATGGCGGGCGACCACGAGGTGAACCAGGTCTTCTTCGACAATGTGCGCGTGCCCAAGGCCAACCGCATCGGCGAGGAGAATCAGGGCTGGACGGTCGCCAAGTACCTGCTGGAGTTCGAGCGCGGCGGCGGCTCGGGCGCGGGCCTGAAGGTGGCGCTGGAGCGGCTGCGCAGCACGGCGACGGCCGAACGGGCCGGTGATGGCGCGGCGCTCATGGATGAGGCCGATTTCCGCGCCCGGCTGGCCCAACTCGCCATCCGTGTCGACGCCATCGAGATGGCGGAGCACCGGGTGATGACCGCCCTGTCGGCGGGCAAGAACCCCGGCCCCGCCTCGTCGATGCTGAAGGTCCAGGGCACCGAGGCCATGCAGGCGATCGACGAACTGGCGGTCGAGGCGCTGGGCTTCTACGCGGCGCCCGACCAGCCCCAGGCGCGCACGCCCGGCAGCAACGTCGCGCCGATCGGGCCGGCGCACGGGCTGACGCTGGTGCCGCGCTATCTCAACAACCGCGCCTCGACGATCTATGGCGGCTCGAACGAGATCCAGCGCGACATCATGGCCAAGCTGGTGCTGGGCCTCTGACGGCGTCCCAAGCCCGGCCGGTTCGGCGGACGGGCCATTCCGTAAGGGCAGGCTGGCTGGGCACCGCGGTCACACTTGCGCTGCGAGCTATTCTCAACATTCTCGCCCAAAATGTCACGTTGGCGGGGCGCGCGAATCCGATTGATCTGCGTCAATTGCGCAAGTGCGAGATCGGCGCACAAGCAACCATAGGGCGGCAAAGGCCGTCCCAGCGCATCGGCGGCGATCAACCGTCTGCGCGGCAAATTCGGGGGCCAAATCCGTGACGACATCCGGATCGATTGAACATGGCAAGATGCCGCCCGGCGTCATCGCCACACTAGTCGCGCTGCTGGGCGCCGCGATCATCACCATTCTCGGGGCGCGATTCGCCGTCGACGGCGACTTCGCCGCTCACATGTGGATCTTCACCGCAGGCTTCGTCGCCGGCATCGTGTGGCTGATGCGCCGCTACGCCAGCGGCGCGCCCGCCGACGATCGCGAGACCTACGCCAACGACGTGGTCCGGGCCGGCGTGATCGCCTCGATGTTCTGGGGCCTGGCGGGATTTCTGGTCGGCGTGGTGATCGCGCTGCAGCTGGCCTTCCCCGACCTTCTCTATTTCCCCGATCTGCCGTTCACGAATTTCGGCCGTCTTCGGCCGCTGCACACCTCGGCGGTGATCTTCGCCTTCGGCGGCAACGTGCTGATCGCCACCTCGTTCTATGTCGTGCAGCGCACCAGCAAGGCGCGCCTGTTCGGCGGCCTGCTGCCCTGGTTCGTCTTCTGGGGCTACCAGCTCTTCATCGTCGTCGCCGCGACCGGCTACCTGATGGGCGTCACCCAGGGCCGCGAATACGCCGAGCCCGAATGGTACGCCGACCTCTGGCTGACGATCGTGTGGGTCTGCTACCTGCTGGTCTTCGTCGGCACGCTGTGGAAGCGGCAGGAGCCGCACATCTACGTCGCGAACTGGTTCTACCTCGCCTTCATCGTGACGATCGCGCTGCTGCATATCGTCAACAACATGGCGGTGCCGGTGTCGTTCCTGGGGGTGAAGAGCGTCTCGGCTTTCTCGGGCGTGCAGGACGCGCTGACCCAGTGGTGGTACGGCCACAATGCGGTGGGCTTC
>ERZ761602.5335-NODE-5335-length-15361-cov-3.291781_pt1 | contig 15361 bp, 13 predicted proteins | sample MGYA00512165_ERZ761602 | MGnify/ENA primary metagenome ERZ761602 (study PRJEB28899, sample SAMN02445085) | bioreactor sludge metagenome | biome: EBPR sludge; isolation source: Thorneside wastewater treatment plant | place: Australia: Brisbane, Thorneside...
ATTCAGCAGTTCATCACGCAGGTGGACTGGGGTCAGCTCGACTACCTCCTGGTCGATCTCCCGCCCGGCACCGGCGACGCGCAGCTCTCGCTCTGCCAGACTGTGCCGCTCGACGGCGGCGTCATTGTCACCACGCCGCAGGAAGCGTCACTCGGTGTGGTGCGCAAGGGCATCAACATGTTTCACAAGGTCAATGTGCCCATCCTCGGGTTGATCGAGAACATGAGCCACTACACGCTGCCGAACGGCGAGAAGGCGTACATCTTCGGCCAGGGCGGCGGTCGGCTCGAAGCCGAGCGCCAGGAGATTCCCTTCCTCGGCGAAGTGCCGATCTACCAGGAAATCCGCGAAGGCGGCGACGCGGGCCGGCCCGTGGCGGCGAATGGGAAAAGCGTGCCTGGCCAGGCGTTTGTGAAGATTGCGGAGGCGTTGAGGAAGCGTTTGGCGTAACCGTCTTCGCTTCAATAACGAACAAGCGCGGTGACGTTGCCGTCACCGCGCTTGCCGACTTCGTTGAGGCTTGGGCGGCGCCTTACTTCACCTGCTTCACCTTCGTCCACTTTTTCGTTTTGGCGGAGCCAAGCACGGCATCTACGACATAGTCGGTGGCGAGGCCATCCTTGAAGCTCGGCGTCCAGCCTCCCTTGCCGCTCTCGAGGCATTTGATGAATTCCACGATCGCGTGGGTGAAACTGTGCTCGTAGCCGAGCTGCAGTCCCGGCACCCACCAGTTGCCGCAATACGGATGATCGCCGTCGCTGACGTGGACACTCTTCCAGCCGCGCTCGGTGCCTTCGTCCTTATGATCGAAGATCTGGAGCCGGTGCAGGTCGTGCAGATCCCACTTGAGGGACATGTGCTCGCCGTTGATTTCGAAGGTATAGAGCGCCTTGTGGCCGCGCGCGTAGCGGGTGGATTCAAACAGCCCGAGCGACCCGTTCTTGAAATGGCACATGAACGAGCACGCGTCGTCGATGGTGACCTTCTGCGTTTTGCCGGTCTCGTTGTGTTTGCGTTCCTTGATGAACGTCTCGGTCATCGCGGTGACGTCGGCGATGCCGCCGTTGAGCCAGAGTGCGGTGTCGATGCAATGGGCGAGCAAGTCACCCGTGACGCCGGAGCCGGCGACCTTGGCATCAAGACGCCACAAACCAGTGCCGCCCTGCGGGAGCTCGGGGCTGATGGTCCAGTCCTGGAGAAAGTTCGCGCGGTAGTGGAAGATCTTGCCGAGTTTTCCGGAGTCGATGATCTGCTTGGCGAGCGTGACGGCCGGGCAACGGCGGTAGTTGTACCAGACCATGTTCGGCACCCGTGCTTTGGCGACGGCCTTGACCATGTCCTCGGCTTCCTTGCCGGTGCGGGCAAGGGGTTTCTCGCACCAGATCATCTTGCCGGCCTTGGCGGCGGCGAGCACCTGATCGTGGTGCAAGTTGTTCGGCGTGGCGACGTCGATCAGGTCAATGTCGTCGCGCGCGATGAGCTTCTTCCAGTCGGTTTCGATGGACTTGTAGCCCCACTTGTCGGCGAACTCCTGGACCTTGGCGGCATCGCGTCCGCAGACGGCCTGCGGTACGAGTTCGTAGTTCGACGGGAAGAAGTGATTGACCTGGTGAAAGGCGTTGGAGTGGGCGCGGCCCATGAAGCTGTAGCCGATGAGCCCGATGCGGAGTTGTTTCTTGGCCATAGGATTCGTACTGTTTTGTGAATTCTGTGCTTCCTGGCGGCGAACCTCACCACCCATGCGCGTTGCGCACTTCGATCATCTTGCCGAGGATGGTGTTCCAAGTGCCGGGAGTCTCAAGCATGGCATTCGGGAACATGCAGCCGTCCCAGCAGATGTGCTTGATGCCGCGCTTGGGAGCGTCCTTGAGCCAGTAGCCGGCGCACTTCACGATGTCGAGTTTGCCGTTCGGATCGTCGGCCGGGCAGTGCTTGCCGGTTTTGTCGTGAGCCCCCGCGCCATGCACGTTGCCGTCGTTTTGCGCGACATGAAAATCAATCGTCCACGGCCGCAGCTTGTCGGTCATCTGCTCGTAGGCGGCCCAAAACTCGGCGTCGCTGTAGCCTTCCTTGAGCAACGCATGCTCAGGCGCGTTGTAACCCATGAGATAGAGATACGTGTGCGCGAGATCCGCCTGGAAACCGAGCGCGTTCGGCATGCCCACGCCCTCCAGCACGTCGAGCATGTCCTTCCACGAATGCATGCCGGCCCAGCAGATTTCGCCCTCGGCGGCGAGGCGTTCACCGTGGTCCGCGGCGATCTTGGCGGCCTCCTTGAAGGTGGCAACAATCTGCGCTGTGTTGGCCTTGGGATTCTCGCGCCATTTCGCGATGCCGAACTCGGCCGAGTCGATGCGGATCACGCCATACTTGCGGACTCCATGCTGGTTGAACACCTTCGCGATCCGGCAGCCCACCTTGACGGCGTTCAAAAACTTCTCCCGCTGGGCGGCGTCGCCCATCGCGGAATCGCCGACGGTGCCCGGCCAGACCGGCGCGACGAGCGAGCCGACGCTGAACCCCTTGCCGGCGATCAGGTCGGCGATCTTCTTCAGCTCATCATCGGTGGCGTTCGGGTCGGTGTGGGGGAGGAACAGGAAATAGTCGATGCCCTCGAATCTCTGGCCGTTCACGTTCGCGGCGGCCGTCAGGTCGAGCATGCGTTCGAGGCTGATCGGCGGTTCCTGGCCGGGGCCGTCGCCTTTGCCGACGAGACCGGGCCACATGGCGTTGTGAAGTTTCGGGAAAGAATGGGTGTTGCTCATAAAGCGTCTCAATTCAGTTAGGTCAGTAACATGAATGGCAAAAAATTAACCAAGCACCTCTGGCAAGGGAAGTCTTCTCTTCATGCGCCTTTGGTTTATTGCCGTGGCACGGATTCAGCAATCTCGATCAGTCGGAGAATGGTTATTTCAACTGCGGAATCGTGATGGCTTTTACGACTGGTTTCCAAGGACGAGGTCCTGGGTGCTATGGCCGCGTGAGGTTGTCGAACAGGAGTGACACAGGCGCATTCAACTTGCGTAGCTGAGCAGGTGTTGGCAGTTTGCTCGAACCATGAGAGCACAGATTATGGCCAAGGATCTCTTAACAATTGGATGTCAGCTTCTCGCGCCGAGGATGAGAGTTTTTCTGCTTTGCGCCGCCATGTATGGAACCGGCGTCGCAGTCCTGCTCGGACAATCGAATGTGGTCCAGAATGGCAGTTTCGAAGGCACACCTTTCGACATCCGTCCTTGGCAGACCGACACCGATTATGGTCACCAGGTCGGATATTCAACCGCCGCCCACGGCACCAACTGGATTTATTACGGTGGCCCCCCGGAAACACAGATCACCATTTTGATCCCGATCACAGCCACGAACCAGCTTGGGCAGGTGATAACGAACGGCTGGCGGGAGGAGGTGGAAAACGTCTATCCTTCAGGAAATTTGTGGCAGGACTTGGAAACCGTTCCGGGGCGCATCTATGATTTTTCATTCCAGAGCGGTGGTGACGGAAACCAAGTGCGAGTGCATTGGGGCACAACGGTAGTGGGTGAATTTGGTGTCACCGTGGCGCAGGGCTGGTTCAAGACCAACTTCCATGTAGCGGCTTCCAGCTTCTCGACCCGGATCCGAGTCGAGAACCTTTCCGGTCGCGCCAGCAACCTCACCGTTGACGATTTTCGGGTCGTGTGGATGGAGGAACAGCCTTCAATCACCCGACAGCCCATTGGGAGGACTGGGTATGAAGGTCAGAACGCGCAGTTGCTGGTCGTTGGTTCGGGCGCTCCCCTGCTGGAGTATCAATGGTACTTCAACCAAGAGCCGATGGATGGCGAAACCGCACCCTTGCTTGTGATGCCGGAGATTAATTCGCAGGATGCGGGCGATTACCAGGTGGTGGTGCGAAACAATTATGGGTCGGTTACCAGCCTGGTTGCCAGGCTCCGGGTAGAACCGCTTCCCTCGGCCCCGATCATCACGGCGCAACCCATCAGCCAGTCTGTTCCCGAAGGTTACATGTCGAGCATTCATTGCGCGGCGATTGGCGAGCCACCACTGAGTTTTCAATGGTTTCACAACGGTGAACCCGTCGTGGGCGGTAACAATCCGACATTGGCTTTCCAACCGGTGGGGCAAAACCATGCCGGCACGTATGCGCTCAAAGTGTCCAACGGCCACGGCACCGTTACCAGCCTGCCAGCGATGGTAACGGTCAATCCCAACGTTGGCGGCGGATACGTGATGGTACGAAACCGCCAACTCGGAACGGGCATCAGCCACCCCATTTATGATGTGGATGGGGTTACCAAACTCGAAGGCACTAATTTTCTTGCACAGGTCTACGTGGGAAGTTCCCCGGAGCAAATGCGCCCCGCCGGTTTGCCGCGCGCCTTTTTCCCGAACGGTTCACCGGAACTTCTCAAGGGTATTTTCTATTCCGATGCCGCCGCCGTACCTGACATCCCTCCGAATGAGACAGTTCATGTGCAGTTGAAGGTGTGGGACTGGTATGACGGTTCAACATATGAGGCTGCCCGTGCAAACGGCGGTAAGTTCGGATTTTCGCCCGTCATGCAAACGGTTACGTATCAAATTCCCAGTCCACCAGTTGAACTGATCCTCCCCGCGAGTTTCTCACTACAGCATGGATTGCCCTTGTTTACCACGGGTCAGCTCTCGATCGGTGGCCGTTTGCCTGGCGGTGGAGTTGACTGGGAACTCCAAGGTGAAGCTGGTTTTCGCTATCTGGTTGAACGCCGCACGCCGCCCCATGACTGGGAACCGTTCCTGGTCGTTACAAATGAGTTGGGAGTTGTTCGGTTTGAGGATCCCCTTGGGTCTCCGGGTGTGGTTCGGTTTTACCGGGCTCGAATGCTTGATTAAGTTGAGCTGAGTCGTGGTTGTTTCGTGTCGCGATGTTGATTGAAACTCCACGCCTTGGTGTCCGCATGCGTTCCGACCGCGCAGCCAGAACGGTGGGCGGCAGGGTGAGCTTTCGAGCAGCGCACGGGCCCAATGTGTCGCCTTACCGCCTCGAAATCCACACCAACGTCCCCACCGGCACTTCCTCATAAAGCGGCAGGAGATCCTTGTCCGCGAGGTGCGTGCAGCCGCATGTCGCCGGGCGGCCGAGCGTGGATTGATCACCGGTGCCGTGAATGTAGATGTAGCGCTTGAAGGAATCGATGTTACCGCCGTGGTTGAAACCCGGCTCCAGGCCGTCCAGCCACAGGATGCGGCTGGTGATGGTGTCCTCCGGTTTGCCGTTCCACTGGTAACCTTGATACACGCGGGCCTTGAAGACCGCGCCCGCCGGCAGGCCGTCGCCGAACTTCTTCGCGACCCGATGCAAACCCAGCGGCGTCTTGTTCGAACCTTCCTGCTGGCCGATGCCGAAGCGCGAGGTCGAAGCGGTCAGCTTTTTCAGCACGGTCGCCGTGGTCTTCGTGCGGAATTCACAATGCCACAATTCCTGCCGGGCGATGCGAATCCAGAGGAACCGGCCGCGCGGTTTGCGACCGCTACGTTCGAGCGCCGCCCGCAGGGATTCAGGAAGTTTGATGCATTCGATCTTGCCCACTGGAAAGGCGACACTCCGGTCGTGTTGATCCGGCACTGGGCGACCGGAGCGTCGCCCTTCCGCTGGTTGCCGCCGACGGTTCACTTGAGCTTCTTGACCAGCACCTTGGATTTGCGGCCGCTCTGGTCGTACTTCTCCCGGCGCTTGGGCGGCAGATCGTCCGGCGAGCCTTCGGTGAAGCCCACCTTCGATTGAAAGTAGGTGAACGACTGCGTGCTCAACACGATCAAGGAACTGAGGCCCAGTTCGCGGGCGCGGCTCTCGATGAACTGGATCAGCTTGCGGCCGATGCCCTGGTTTTCGTGCGACGGGCTTACGTAGAGAAATGCCAGTTCGCCCTGGTTCGCCTCGGGGTAGGTGTGCAGCGCAATGCAACCGACGACGTTGCGGTCGATCTCATACACATAGTAATCGCCGAGCTGCTTTTCGAGACTGGTCCGGTTGCGGCGCACCAGTTCCTCGGTCTGCATCGACTTTTTGGTGAGCTGCATGATGTGCCGGACATCTTTTTTGCGCGCCGGACGAATCTGCGTGTACTCGTTCGCGTAGATGAGCGTGCCAATGCCCTCGTTGGAGAACACTTCGTTCAAGAGCCCTTCATCGACCATGCCGTTGATCACATGCACGCGGGAAATGCCGTCGTGACACGCCTGCACGGCATGCTGGGCCTTTGACTGTAGCTCGGCGGGGATGTCCCCCTTGCGGGTGCGCAACACCTGGTCGAGATCGGCCGCGAGAATCTGCCGGACCAGTTGCCCCGCGATCTGAATACCGTCGTGTGGCGTCACATAAATGACCTTGGCCGCCTTGAGCGCGATGGCCAGCGCGGTCGCGATCGCGTCCGAGTTCACGCGATACGTGCGGCCGTCGCCATCGAAACCCAGCGGCGCCACCACGGGAACAATGCCCTGGGCGATCAAGGTCTGGAACAGCTCGACGTCCACCTTCTCGACCTTGCCGGTGAAGAGGTGGTCCACGGCCTGGATGATGCCCACGGGCGAGGCGACAATGCCGTTGGTGTTCACCGCGCGCAGATCGTTTACGGCAAGTCCTTCGAGCAGTTCGTGGGTGACCAGGTTGGCGGCCGTGATGGCCAGCGCCAGCGTGGCGGCGTCAGTGATGCCCGTGCCGTCGATGTTGGACGGAGTAACCTGCTCCCGCGCGGCGAGGGTCTTGATCTGGTGCGCCGCGCCATGGACGAGCACCACGCGGATGTTCAGCGAGCGCAGCACCGCCACGTCGAGCAGCAGGTTGGGGAAGTTGTCGTCCGCCACGATGGCGCCATCGATGGCGATGACGAAACTGCGGTCGCGGAAGCGCGGGATGTACTGCAGGATGCCCCGCAGGTCGGTGGGTTTCACTTTGGTTGTGCGGTCGTCGGGTTGCTCCGCCGGGCGGAACGGTCTGGCGGCATTAACTAAAGCGACCGGCGCAGGATGCAATCGAAATCTATGCGCTCCGGCTCAATTGCCGGTGACTTCCCGAAGCGCCCGCAGGCAACGCAGGTTTTCCTCTGGCGTGCCAATCGAGACGCGGACGTACTCCGGCAACTGGTAGCCGCCCATCGGCCGCGTGATGACGCCGCGCTTTTGCAGCTCCAGAAACACCCGCTGCCCGTCGCCCACCTTCACCAGAATGAAGTTCGCGGAGGACGGCACGAACGACAATCCGGCCTTGCGCAACTCCAGCTCAAAAAACTCCAGGCCGCGCCGGTTGTTCTCCTTGGTGCGGGCGAGGTGCTCGTCATCGTCGAGCGCGGCCAGCGCCCCGGCCTGGGCGATCGAGTTGATGTTGAATGGCTGGCGGATCTTCTCCAGCGCGGTGATCAATTCCGGATGCCCGATGCCGTAGCCCAGCCGCAGTCCGGCCAGGCCGAAAATCTTCGAAAACGTCCGCATCAACAGCAGGTTCGGATTCTGCCCGGCGCGGATCAACGGCAGAAAATCCACCGGCTGGTTGAGGAATTCGAAGTAGGCTTCGTCCACCACGAGCAGGACGTGTGGTGGCACCTCGTTGACCAACCTCACCAGGTCGCCGCGCGTGGCGAGCGTGCCGGTCGGGTTGTTCGGGTTGGCGACGAACAGCACGCGGGTTTGCGGCGTGATCGCCTTCAGCATCGCGGGCAGATCATGGCCAAGGTTCTTCGCCGGCACGGTCACCAGCTTGCCGCCGAACAAGTGCGTGATGATCGGGTAAATCGCGAAGCAATACTGCGAGACAATCACCTCGGCGCCGGGCTGGATGCAGGCATGTCCGATGAACTCGATGATCTCGTTCGAGCCGTTGCCAAGAATCAAGTGCCGCGGCTCCAGATCCAGCTTCTTCGCCAGACGGGACTTCAGATAGAAGGCGTTGCCATCCGGATAGAGGTGCAGTTGATCAATCGCCCGGCGCATGGCGGCCACCGACTTGGGTGAAGGCCCCAGCGGGTTCTCGTTGGAGGCGAGCTTGATGACGTCGGCGGCGTTGAGGCCGAGCTCGCGCGCCACTTCCTCGATGGGGCGGCCGGGTTGATAAACGGGCAGGCCGGCCAGCGCCGGGTTGAGTTGCAGCGGCAGGTTCATGGGAGATTACTTCAGGGCTTGGACGAGCGCATCGACTTCGACATGGCGCGCGATGAGGTCGCGGATGACGTTGATTTTTTCCAGATCATCCGGCCGCGTCTTCACGATGAGATCATGCACATCAGAGGCGACTTGATAGCTGTCATCCTGCGCGAGCAGCACCGGGTAAGGCAGCTCGTGGATCACTTTCAGCACCGTGTCGTTCGGGCGCAGACCACCCGTCAACACGATGCCGGACAGCGTCTGGCCGGTTTCCTTCAGCATCACCGTCGCGGCGGCCAGGATCAGGTCCTCGCGGTCGCCGGGCGTGATCAGCAGCACGCCCTTCTTGAAAAACGGAAGCGCGTTATGCACCGCCATCGCGCCGACCACCACGTCATCGACGAGGTTGTTCAGGCGCTTCGGCCGGTTGAGCAGCTCGGCCTTCAACTCATCGCGCACGGCGAGAATGTTGGGACGGGCCAGCATCGGGTGGTTGGGCAGCACGCCCAGCAGGCGGAGGCCGCGGCGCTCCAGACCGCGCCGGGCGAAGTCGGCGATGAAATCAAGCTTCTCCGGCAGCACCTTGTTGATGATCACCCCCACGATCTCGACGCCCTCTTTGTCGAACAACGCCTGGTTGAGCGCCACTTCATCAATCGGTTTGCCGATCCCGCCCCGGGTGACGATGACCACCTTGGCGTTGAGGATCTTCGCCGCGCGCGCGTTGGAGATGTCAAACACCGAGCCGACGCCGGCGTGCCCCGAGCCTTCACAGAGCACGAAATCCTTCTCCCACGCAACCCGGTCGAAGGCCTGCTTTAGGCGCGCCACGAGGGCGTCATTGTTCGCGGATTCGAGATACTTGCGCGTGAACTCGGGCTCGATGGCGATGGGGCTCATGTCCGCCAGCGGGCAGTTGAGCTTGTACACGCTGTCCATGAGCACCGTGTCCTCGTCGATCTTCTGCTCGGCGATCTCCACGTAGCGCTGGCCGACGGGTTTGATGTAGCCGATGCGCGGGTAATGCCGCTGCAACGCCGCCAGCAGGCCGAGCGATGTGGTGGTCTTGCCGTCGTTTTGACGGGTGGCGGCAATAAAAACGCGGGGAGTAAGGGAGTTCATCTAACTCAATGATTTTGACCTGACGCGGTCAGTCTTTCCGGCCGGAAAACATAAACAAGGCGATGAGCGCGACGGCGGCGAGCACCAGGATCAGGATCAGGCTCATGCCCGCGGGTGGTTTAACGCTCGTCGCCGGGCAACTGCTCGCCCGCTTCCGGGTAGAGCTTGCTGTAGGCGATGGATTGCACGCCGATGATCGCCGCGACGCCCAGGATGTCGTGCGCCGAGGAGCCGCGTGACAAATCCGCCGCCGGCCGGTCGAGGCCCAGCAGGATCTGGCCGTAGGCGTTCGCCCGCGCGAAGTGCTGCACCAGCTTGCTGCCGATGTTGCCCGAGTTCAGGTCCGGGAACACCAGCACATTCGCGCGGCCCGCCACCGGGCTGTCCGGCAGCTTGCGTTGCGCGATGTCCGGGATCACCGCGGCGTCCAATTGCAATTCGCCGTCGAAATCCGCCTCGAGCAGCTTGTCCTTCGCCTTCTTCTCGGCGAGCGCGGCCGCCGCCCGCACCTTGCCCACGCTCGGATGGGTCGCGCTGCCTTTCGTGGAAAACGACAGCAGGGCCACGCCAGCTCGGCGGTGGCCACCGCGATGTCCGAAAGTTGATCCACGTCCGGATCGGGAATGACGCCGCAGTCCGCCATGAATACGACGCCCTCGTTGCCGAACCGCGTGTCCTCGACCTCCATGATCATGCAGCTCGAGGCCGTGGTCCGGCGGGGGGCCACCTTGATGATCTGAAACAACGGCCGCAGCACGCTGCCGGAGATTTCGTTGGTGCCCGAGACCAGGCCGTCCGCCTGGTGCATGGCCACCATCATCGCGCCAAAGTAGTTTACCTTGAGCATGGCGTCCCGGGCTTCCTCGGGCTTGATGCCTTTGGACCGCCGCAGGCGCTCAAACCGGCGGGATTGATGATCCGCATCCCTTCAAGCGAGACATTCAACCGCGCGGCCGCGTCCTTGATGGCCGAGCGGTCGCCCAGCAGGATGGGGACACCCAGGCGCAGCGAATAATACTGCCGGGCGGCCTGGAGCACCCGCGGCTCCGTGCCTTCGGGAAACACGATGCGCTTGGGATGCCGCTGCAGCTTTTCGATGACGTTGCCAATGAATCGCATGGGCGGAGTAGTAACGGAGCCCCGGTGAAACTGCAACCGGGAAGGGCGCGGCGAGTGTGGCGGTGGTGCTGACGAACCGTTCAGGCGCAGGCAGGGCGCGCCTCTCCGAGCGCTCTGGCGACGAATCAACGCGGGTTCAATCGGCAATCAGCTCAACAGGTCGTGTTCGATGCCGTTGAGCGGATCATCCCGGCAGATACGAAACGGGCTGTTTATGATCGGATTTACAAGCTTCAGCGGAACCGGCCTCGCAGGGCGATCCGATGGCACGTATCCGACGATTTCACTGTTCCCCGCCCGGCTTTGCTTGAAATGCCGGCGAGTGAATGAGTTTTGTGGTGGGCGACGAGCCCCCTTCTCAATCCAGCTCCATTTCCAGGTGCCGCACGCCGGGTTCCTGACGGGTGATCCGCACCGGGACGAACCGGCTCAGCAAGGCAATAATGGCCTGGTTGTCGTTCAGCGCCTCGCCCGTGAAAAGCCGGATGCCCCGCTGGCGGGCGATGCCGATCAGTTCCTGCATCAAGGCCGTCCCCAGTCCCTGACCTTGAAACGTGTCATGCACCGTCACCGCAATCTCGGCTGAGACTGGATCACCCAACCGGACGAAGCGCGCCCCGCCGATCACGCGTCCGTCCAGCGTGGCGACGAGGCAACACGCGTCCGTCGAATTGGCTTCAAGCAGGGCGCGCAGTTCGGTCAAAGGCAGGCTTTGCAACGCGCTGAAAAAGCGGTTTCGCAACGTCCGGCTCGAAGCGGTCGCCATCGCCTCGGCCACGGACTCCGCATCCTCCGCGCGGGAGTGCCGGATCTGAATACGGCGGCCATCTTGAAGGATGTAATCCGGGAAGCCACCGGCATTATTGGCGAGATTAACAGACATTGGTGCGTCACCAGTTTAGTGCCCGGCCCATCAATTCCAAGGTGACTTTCTGCATCGGTGGTTTGCGGCAAGGCTCCCGTTGAGTTGGCCAAACTTGGGGCTGTTGTTTCGCCGCCGGACTTGCCAGGCTCACGACCATGCCCTGCCCAAGATTTCCCGCCCGCCGCTTCACGTCCTGGCTTTTGGTGTTGTTGCTCGTGGTCCCGGCCGCATCGCTGCTGGCAGCCGCGCCTGAGACCCACATGGTCGCCATGCGCGATGGTGTGAAACTGGCGACGGATGTCTATGTGCCGGACGGCGCCGGCCCGTGGCCGGTGATCTTGTTGCGCTTTCCCTACAACAAGGCGCTGGGCGTCGGCGTCGGTCCCGAGGCGACGAAGCGCGGTTATGTCTTCGTCGCGCAGGACACGCGCGGCCGGTTTGCCTCCGAGGGCGCGAACCTGCCGTTTGATGCGGATGGCCGCGCGGACGGCCAATGGGATGGCCACGACTCCGCGGAATGGATCACGAAACAAGCCTGGTGCAATGGAAAGATCGGCACGTGGGGCGGCTCGGCCGGCGCGATCACGCAATACTTCCTCGCCGGCACCGGGCAATCCAACATTGTCAGCCAGCATCTCACCGTCGGCACGGCGAGCCTTTTTCAAGAAGGGATTTATCGTGGGGGAATCTTCCGCAAGGCGATGATCGAGGACTGGCTGAAGGGCACGCAGTACGCCCCCAACGCGCTGGATCTTTGGACCACGAATTATCCGTACACCCAGTACTGGAAGGACCGCGAGATCACCGGGCACTTTGGCCACGTCAACGCGACGGGGGTTCACATCGGCGGCTGGTTCGACATCTTCGCGCAGGCCACGCTCGACGCGTTTATTGGTTATCAAACGAAGGGCGGGCCGGGTGCCAGGGATAAGCAGAAATTGATAATCGGACCGTGGACGCACGGCGTGCTCACCGAGCAGTCCGGCGAACTGGTTTTCCCCGGCGCAAAGACGACGCCCGGTGACGTGCATGATTCGTGGAAGTGGTTCGCGGCGACGTTGAAAGGCGAGGCCAATGGTATCGCCGAGGCCCCGACGGTGACGTACTACGTGATGGGCGCGGTGGGCGAGGACGGTGCCCCCGGGAACGAATGGCGCACGGCGGATCGGTGGCCGCCGGCGAAAACCCGGGAGCGGTTGCTGCACCTGCGTGCCGACCGCAATGCCGGGTTCGGCGGCGGCTCGGGCAGCGGCCGCTTGAGCTACACCAGTGATCCGGCGAATCCGGTGCCGAGCGTGGGCGGTTATGAATTGACGATTCCAGCCGGCCCCCGCGATCAGCGCCCGATCGAGTCCCGCCCCGATGTGCTCGTGTTCACCACTGAACCACTCGCCGAGCCGTTGGAAGTGACGGGCAACGTGCTGGCCCGGGTCCGGCTGGCGAGCAGTGCGCCGGACGCGGACCTCATCGTGCGGTTGTGCGATGTGTATCCCGACGGGCGATCCTTCAACATCTGCGAGGGCGCACTGCGCCTGCGCTTCCGCAATGGTTTCGAAGCTGGCGAATTGCTCCCGACGGAGCCGGTGGACGTGGCGGTCCGCCTCTGGCCGACGAGCATGATTTTCAATCGCGGTCATCGGCTGCGCGTTCACATCGCCTCGAGCAGCTCCCCGGCTTTGGAACCGAATCTCCAGAACGGTCTGGCGCCGCGCAAAGGTGCTCCACAGACAGCCGGGTTGGAATTCGTATTCGACGGCAAACTTCCCCACCTGGTGCTGCCGGTGGTGGTGAAGTGACCGGTTTTGCGCCGCTCGTCAGGCGAGGCCCAGGTCTTCGTAGATCGCCGTGTTGATTTCGCGGGCGCGCAGTTGATGGAATTTTTCACCGGGCATGCCGTTGCAAACCCACGCGACGGCCAGGCCATGTTCCGGATCAGCAAAACCGCACGCGCTTTGCATCCCGCCGTGGCCGAACGCCGAATCGCTGGCGTGCAAACCGAAGCCATACGGCACGGTGCTCCGGCCGTGGCGGTTCGAGTTGATGATCACGCCCCAGCCCCAGTCGATGACGTGTTGAAACGAATGGTCAAACCGGCCGGCCCGCTGACGGGCGGTCATCTGGCGGATGCTATCCGGTCGGAGCAAACGGCCTTCGTTCGCCTGCGCATCCGCCAGGAGCATCGCGTAGAAGCGGGCCAGCTCGCGCACCGGCCCCCGCATCGTGCTGCCCGGCCGGGGCTGCAACCAGTTGCGCTCGCGGTTGAGATACGGATGCAACTCCACGGCGGGTGGACTGGTTAAGTGAATCAAGCCCACGCGCTGCCGGTTGCTCGCCAACTCGGCTGCCGGCAAAGCCATCCACGAATCCGTCATCCCGCACGGAGCGCAGACCTCTTCACGCACAAACTGGTCCGGCATCCGACCGTCGAGTCGGCGAATCAGTTCGCCCAAGATGAACCACGAACCGTTGACATGATAAGCGGCGGTCTCGCCCGGCGTTGAATCCCGGTCAACTGTCGCGGCACAAACGCGGGCAATCGCGGCGGCCCAGTCGAGGTGCTCGGAAACCTTGTCCCCATCGCGAAAGCCGCCGGTGTGCGTGAGCAGATGGCGAATGGTGATGGCATCCTTATCGTGCGACGCAAACTCGGGGATCACGGCGGCGACCGGTGTGTCCAGATCGAGCTGGTCTGCTTCCCAAAGCTGCAGGATGGCGACGGCGGTCAAGGGCTTGCCGGCGGACAGCCAGGGCATCAGGTGATCGGTGGTGAGCGGTTCGCCCGGCCGGTTCCCGCCGACGGCGACCTCCAGCAGGACGACTCCACGTTGGATCACGGCAAGCTGCGCGCCCGGATGCAGGCCCGCTTCAACCCCGCGTTCGAGGCAGCGCAAGGTTCGGGAAAAGGCACTCACACCCCGCGCTGGTCCGGTGACCAGATGAGCTTGTGCATCTGAAGTTGGAACCGCACGGGCAGGGCGTCGGCGATGATGCGAACTGGTCTTTTGGAATGGACGAAATGGTTCATTTGGTGCCGCTGGGAGCCCGCATCCGGTAAAGGTCCTCTTCCAGCAGTTCTTCGAGACCATTTCGCCAGAGCCGATCCCAGACGGGCAGCCACACCCCGGCGAGAGGTTGGTCGGGATGCTGGCGAATGATAGTGGCCGTTTCGCGAATGAAGTCACTCCACGGCGGGTCGAGGGCGTCCACCATCTCCGCAAGATCTGCTTCACTGGCATCGGCGATGGCGTGCCCCAATTGGTGGAGGAACTGACTGGCGACACTCCGATCCTCAAGCAAGCTGGAGAGTTCACCCTGGAAGCTGGCGGGTGACAACAGCCGATAGCCCGCCTCCGCCCCTGAGCGCGCGATGGCATCAGCTCCAAACAAATGAAGCATTTTGGCCATGGCCCAAATGGCTGCCGGGCCTGTGGGCGGCCTCCTTTCCCACTCCGTCATCAGATATCGCCCGCCATCCATCGGTCGCCCAGCAAGGGAAAGCCCCACGAACCGAAGGCCTAGCGAGAGGACTGAGTCGGCTGGAAACAACTCGGGGCCTAGGCCAGCCAGGTAGCCGCCAAAGAGTTCCATCGTACTCGTTTGCGAATTACCTCCTGCCTCGATGTCCGCGGGGACTATAAAGTCTCTCTCAACCCTGAGGTCTAGGGTGTCAAGTGGGAGGAGAACTTTCTCCCACTCCAGCAGTTGCAGCGCCTTCAGTTTGCGTTCGAAACTGTCGCGCGAGTCCGCACGACTTAACAAAGCCCCCTGCACCACCGGTTGAAACAGTGCAAGTCGCGCCAAGCCAGCGATTGTCGTGGAGACCGGCCGCACGCTTGATACATGGTTGCTGAGGGAAAGAATTTCCCTGGACCATTCAGCTCGCAAACCGATGAACCGATCACGTTGGCTGGTGATGTTGATGATCCTGTCGTCGGTGGTGATCGTTGCTTGTATCACCCTGCCGGTCATGTGCTCAATCTCGAAGGATTGCTTGGGGCCCTTGAGCCAGGTGTTGTGGGCATCTTCCGATGGTTCAACTGTCAAATCGCCGGCTAATGACAGCAGCATGGCTGGCAAAACCCGAAGGGACACCGCCACTACCGAGCTATTCGTCAACGACGAAACGCCCCCTCCCAATTG
>ERZ761602.5337-NODE-5337-length-15354-cov-3.747042_pt1 | contig 15354 bp, 11 predicted proteins | sample MGYA00512165_ERZ761602 | MGnify/ENA primary metagenome ERZ761602 (study PRJEB28899, sample SAMN02445085) | bioreactor sludge metagenome | biome: EBPR sludge; isolation source: Thorneside wastewater treatment plant | place: Australia: Brisbane, Thorneside...
CCTCATCGTCCGGCCTCCGTGGCATTCACGCCGGAACAAACATCACTTCGCAATGCGTTACCGACCGCGCCGACATCTACAAAGACTTGAGCGCGACTTGGCAATCTGACTTGACTATGCGGGTTGCGCCGGCAGTGCCCACGTATCCATGTTCTCCAGCAACCAGCGACAGTTGACCACTTTTTCCACGACATCTAGTGGCAAATAGAAGTACTGGCAAGACGGCTCAAAGCCGATACGCGAATCTTCCAGCGTAAGATCATAGAGCTCCCTTGCAAGCGCTATTTCGGCTTCGATTAGTTGCGCAAGTTGTTTGCGGAGTTCCTGTCGCTTCTCTGGCGAGCCCCCGATGGTCGGATCGGAAATCTGGTCGCGCGCGACCACAAAACGCGTCTGGTTTGCGACCGACTGAAAATGAATCGCGGCAGCACGTGCATAACGGAGATCCGCGGCAACGAGCTTTCGACGTTCCTCGGGGGCTTTCTCGACTGCGAGCGCGAGCTCGGTGAGACCTGGTTTCCAGCCCGCGGTGATTTTCTCAAACTGCGCGGCGAATATATCCGGAGGGTAAGGACCACACCATCCCTTCACATCGTCATACGGAATTCCCCACATCGTTGCCGAGTACCCGGTGCGAAAAGGGTAGAGGGGATTTGCCGCGCCCCATTGCACCGGCGAGGTATAGATAACGCTGATGTGAAATGGGTACTCGCGGAACGCTTCACTGGTAAGGGTCCAGGCCTTTCGGGCATGCGGTGCTCCCTTTGGACCGAACCGATCCAGCGCGAGCGCATCCAGAACGGCTTCGGGGGTTGGCGTGGGTTTGCGGCTAATCGCTTGTGCAACTTGGAAGTTTGGAGATGGGTGGCCGCCCATTGTCCAGCCGATAAACATGGCATCCAGGTCTGTGGCCTTCTCCAGATTGCTGCAGTGCTCTGCAATCAGGTCGAGAACGGGCAGATAGGGAATGCTCGCGATTTCGCAGGTATTGTTGAATTGAATTTCTGTGCCCGTCCGCATGCCGCGTGACTCGGCAACTTTCCAGTGGGCTTGCGATCGTGGACCGGGTCCCACAGCGGAAATAGAGTATTCGCCGACTGTACTCGAAATGCCGCCGCGTTCGATTGGCAAGTGCCACTCGCTTACGGACATTAGCCAGACAGAATCCGGAAGCATCGCTATCATGTCTGGAGCGTCACCATGCCCGCGCCAACCCCAATCCGACACAAGAACTGTGGCATTGGGATCGCCGCGATGGACGCCTTCCTCAATTGCTGCGTTGACCTCGGTGATGATGCTCGCGTCCGTTCGGTCCTTGCAGCGGGGACATGATGTCCAGCCGCCGTGTGACGCACAGTTCGTCAGGTTTTCGGACGCGGTAATCGTGTAGACGCCGCCAAGGCCCGGCACCTCGCTGAATACATGTGCGAGTGCGTCGCGCACCCAATTCAAGACAGCAGGTTGCGACGTGCACATAGCGGTTAGTTCGCCGCTTGTGACGCCTGCAATTTCCGGTCGGTTCGCAAAAAACTGCTGGGGCATCGCTCGAGGTTCGTTGGTGTAAAGAAACACACGAATACCGAACTTGCTTGCGCGCTTCACAAGCGCACGAAGATTTTTAAGCCGCGTCTCGTGATGCTCTCCAAACTCGGGGAATGCATCGCCCCCTGGGGCGAGATCGCGAAGTACGGCGTGCAGCCAGACACCATTGATGCCGACATCGGCAAGCTGTTGAAGCAATCCATCTGGATAGGGGTCGAGTTTGGGGTTCATCAGCGGATCGCCAAAAACCGCCACATAGGAATACACAATTCGCAGATCCGCGGATTTGTCTGCCGGTGCCGTCTTTTCTGCGCTTGCCGGCGCCTCTCGAAATTGACGTACGAAATCAAACCGCGGCTCGCCAGTGTCGCGAATCGCAGCGCCGAAATCCGATTCGACAACACGGCGAATCTCTGCGGCGCGCGCGCGCGCCGCATCATCCGGCGCAACATATCGAATCGGATCGCTGGCCGGCTTTACACGCCCCAACTTGATCCAAAGAAAGTCCTCTTCACGAAGCATAACGGATAGATGCTCCGGGGATATTTCCAGCAATTCCAACAATTGAGCATAAGGAAGGAGGTGCCAATTGCGTCGTATGAGCGTGACGTACCCGCGTTCGCGCATTTCAGGCGTAACCACCGCCTCGCGAGGCAGACCCATCGATTCGGCCATTGCCACAACATCAGATTCAGTCGCGCTGATGATCTTTGCGATCTTGGCGGGTGGCACAGCGTTCCAATTGCGCCAGACAAATTCATGTACGCGATCTGGAAAGTGCTGCATCGCGAGGGCAGGTCTGGAGTCGCCAGTAGGTAACACGCTTTCGTCGGCAGCGGCGATTTGGATGGCGCTTAATGCAGTGGCAATCACTGCAATGAACCGCGAGATGGAACATTTGGACATGGTTTATCCCCGTTTGCGTTGCTACCGCTATAGTAGCGGCTGGATGCAAATTTCCGCAATCGTTACCGGGGAAACAGCTTGGTTCGTACGCGCCGGGCAGATCTTCAAACTTGGCGATCGGTCACTTGGTGCTTGCTGTTCGGCGCCACGCGTTGGGCCACGGAACAAAGTATGGTTTGGAATCCCGATACTTCGCATAGTCTGCGCCATACCATTCAAGATAACGCCGCTCTTTGAATAAAGGGCCAATCAGGCAGTATGCCGTCCAGCCGGCTGCAAGCACCAAACCGTCCACGGTCACCTCAGGAGCGGTCCACATAACAAGTGCAAACCCCAAGTAGACTGGATGGCGACACAAGCGAAATAGTCCCCGCGTCGGGAAAGTCTTGTATGTCGGTCGTTTGCCTTGGACTACTGAACTCCACCCCGTGAACCCTGTCTGGAGACCGAGGCCCGCGTCTGTCAGGGCCTTCGCAAGGAACAACCAGCTTGCCAAGTAGAAGGCCAGGAAAATCCAAAGCGTACTTCCGGACGCTATATAAATTGTGACTCCGCTCGGCGACCATAGTAGAAACGCAGCCAGAAGTTGTACGCTTGCGATCAATGCGAACGTGGTCGTAGCGAGGTCCTTACCCAACTCTCCCGGTGCCACTTTCGCCATCAAAGTCCGGCCTCGACGCGTCAAGAGAAATGAATGGACCACCGGAAACTGGACCAGCAATAACGAGTTTGCCAAGAGCGCCAACCAGCCATGAAATGATCCCATACCCGTTCGAAGGCCGTGGTACAAGGCCTGAAGCATGACGGCTACCGCCAGGACAAAAACTAGATGGGTCAAGCCACCATAAACCGCAGCCCAGACCACACGTTTACGATGTGTCATAAAATAGCGCACCCTTCAATTGGCACTACGACACTTGCACTGGAAAGAATTGGTTCTTCTTGTTACAAGTGCGCGCGAGTATCGCCGGTTCTTCGCTGTGGCGATTAGGCCGCACTAAACGTTGAAACGAATAGACCAGCAAACGAAGCAAATGGTTTCTGTCGCCTCCACAAATGTCACCCAAATTGGAGCAAGAGTACTATGTAGCTAGCGGTAGCAACACGAAATAAACACCTGAAAGGCGTATACTTATGTTATCAGAAATATGATGCGATGCAGCGAATAACAGCCTTCGTTGCCGCGAAGGATTTCACTAAAGATGGCCACGGCTCTTAAACCCCAAATAGACCAGCCGCCAGATGGAGAACCAACCAAAGGCGAGTGGAGAACTCCCGCCGGGCTTTGGAAGCGGAAGTCCACAATTATTGCGGCGCTCTCCGTTGTTTCCATTAGCTTGCACCTCATGCTTCGATTTTTGTTTCACGCCGCGCCAGCAACCTGCACCACGCCTTTGCTTGTCACGCTCGTGGTTGGTGGTTTGCCCCTTCTGTACGATTTGTTCATTAAGTTATTGAGGCGGGAGTTCGGGTCTGACCTGCTTGGTGGCATTTCAATTGTAACCTCCGTTTTGCTTGGGGAGTATCTCGCCGGTTCGATCATCGTACTAATGCTCTCCGGTGGCGAAGCGTTGGAGCACTATGCGCTACGCAGCGCATCGTCGGTACTTGCTGCGTTGGCGAAGCGCGTTCCCTCGATTGCTCATAAGAAGCAGGGTTCCGGGATTGTAGATGTTGCCTTGAACGAGGTTGTGGTGGGCGACACGTTGGTGATCTATCCGCACGATATTTGTCCCGTGGATGGCGTGGTAATTGAAGGCCATGGTCTGATGGACGAGTCCTATCTCACGGGCGAACCGTTCGAAATAATCAAGACTTCCGGCTCTCCGGTAATTTCAGGCGCAATTAACGGTGAGTATGCGCTGACGATCCGCACAACCAAACGCGCTTCTGATTCTCGCTATGCAAAGATCATGGAAGTCATGCGTGAGTCCGAAGCCAGCCGGCCGCAGATGCGGCGGCTGGGGGATAGACTGGGCGCGCTCTATACACCTTTGGCACTTGCCGTTGCTGGTCTGGCGTGGCTCATAAGCGGTGAAGCCACGCGCTTCCTGGCGGTGCTTGTAATCGCGACACCTTGTCCGCTCCTTATCGCAATACCCATTGCGATCATAGGGTCGATTTCCCTTTGCGCGCGCCGAGCAATCATAATCAAGAGCCCTGTCGTGCTGGAGCAAATCGCAGAATGCCGCACTGCGATATTCGACAAAACCGGCACCCTCACTTACGGCGAGCCGAATCTGACTGAGCAGTTCATCGCATCGGAATTCACGCAACGAGAAGTTTTGATGCTTGTTGCAAGCCTTGAACGCTATTCCAAACATCCGCTTGCCGGAGCGATTATCGCAGCCGCAAACAAGGACGCTATCGTTCTACCCGAAGCATCCGAGGTCTGTGAGCAGCCTGGTCACGGGCTGATCGGAACCGTTTCCGGTCATCAAATCCTAATCACGAGTCGCAGCAAGCTAACTGCACAGAATCCCTCTGGACTGGAACAAATCCCGCCTCAAGGCGGTGGGTTGGAATGCGTAGTGGCAATAGACAACCGCTATGCCGCGACCTTTCGTTTCCGTGATGCACCCCGCGCGGAAAGCGTGTCATTCGTGAATCACCTTGGCCCCAAACACCAGTTCGAGCGGGTCATGATCGTGTCCGGCGATCGTGAATCGGAGGTACGGTATCTCGGCGAAGAAGTGGGCATTACAGAAATTCACGCCGAGAAAAGTCCGGAGGAGAAGCTTGCCATTGTTCGCGCTGAAACGGCCGCGGCGAAAACCTTATACGTAGGTGATGGCATAAACGATGCCCCGGCGATGATGGCCGCAACAGTGGGAATGGCAATCGGTCAAAATAGTGACGTGACAGCCGAAGCCGCGGGCGTGGTCGTCATGGATAACTCCCTGAAAAAAGTAGACGAGTTCATGCACATCAGCCGGCGTATGCGGGCAATTGCGCTGCAGAGTGCCATCGGCGGAATGGCACTGAGCATGATCGGCATGGCCTTCGCCGCGACCGGACATTTGACACCCGTGGGTGGGGCGATTCTACAGGAAACAATCGATGTCGCAGCAGTGTTAAACGCTCTGCGTGCGGCCTTTTCCCCTAGAATAATTCATGATCTCTAACCGGGATTCTTTCACGCGCACAGGTCATAGAGGCTGAAGCAAGGGAAGCAGATTATGAAGTCTCCACGAGCAGTTTCTGGTATCGCGGTGAGCGTGTGAAAAATCCTCACCAATGGACCTCTGGTTTTTTCCTGCGCATTTCTCACCGCTAGATACACTTCGAACTAGAACATGGAGCTTTGGTGCGGTGAGAGATTCTGGCTAAACATCGCCGGTATCGCGTTTCACTCGTCTTGCGGTGAAATCGCAGATTCAACCGGCGGTTTACTTCGATCCGGCCTCTTTCCCACTTTCCCGGCGTAGAAAGCGCGAATGGTTTGGATATCGGACTCGGCGTCACCTGTGGGCGTTATAGTAGGCCCAAATCCCCCGAGCTTGCGCTGGTAATCGAGGTACGAAGTGGCTATTGGCACCCTTGCGCCATTGGCGATGTGATAAAACCCGGTCTTCCACTCGCCAACGTGACTGCGCGTGCCCTCCGGCGCAACGCCAATCACAAGTCGCTCGTTGTCGTTAAAATACTGCACCGCCTGCGAAACGACATTGTTCGATTTGCTTCGATCAATCGACAAACCGCCCAACCAGGAAAAAATCCACCCATATGGCGCGCGAAAAAGGCTAGACTTTCCCATCCACAAAAGGCGAATGCGAAATATCAACGCAAAAAATACCACCATCGGCAAGTCCCAGTTGCTCGTATGTGGCGCAAACGTCGTCACATACTTCGGCGCGTCCGGCGGCGAACCGTCGACCCGCCAACCCATAATGCGCAATATAACTGCGGAAATTCCCCGTAATATTGGCGTAAGCACTGGCGTATCGAAAATCGTGTACTGCACGATGGCAAGCTCCTAACTTGAATCCGTGTCATGTCCGGCAATGGAGTATACGAGAGAACACCGGTGTCTATCCCGAGGCCCACCTCCGGAAAGTTTCTTTCATTGGCGATAACTTGCCACATTATATTAAGGCTTTGGCGCTTGCGGGTTCCATTGGTAATCGACGATTGGTGCTTTGCCGAACGTTCGTTAAGTATGCCAAACGCGCTCCTCTGGTGCCCAAAAAATGTAAATAAAGCCGATGGGTGCGACATGGACGGGCAAATTCGTAACGTTTCGACTTCCAAACCATATTGTATTGTTGGGTGGAGTACCGAGGGGTCTACAGCTGGTCGTGTGGTCGAAATCTGCGATGCATAGTCGTGCCATTCTGGCGCAGCTTGGGCGATGGTCGTTGTTGCAACAATTTAGTTTGCTCTGTATCGTCGCGCTCTTAGTGTTCGGCGTAATTTTGGCGCAGATTGTAAATGCCGCGATCGAGGAAAACATGGTTTCGCGTGCCCGCGAAATTACCGCTTCCTTCGTTCGCTCGGAAGTCAGCGCTGCCCTTGATTTGGCCAACATAGACGCGCTGCCACCGAAAGCTTTAGAGGGCGTTGTTGCCCACGAATGCCCTACGTTGTACTTCGGCGCTGAAATTGCCCGCGTAAAAGTATGGAACCCTTCCGGCAAAATTATCTGGTCCGACGATCCTGCGCTCATCGGGAAAACTTTCTTGGACAATAACGACTTGCTCGAAGCACTTTCAGGGAAAGTAGTGTCGAGCGTCAGTAAGACAATCGAACCAGAACATGAGCGTGAACGGCAATACACTCGCCTCATGGAAATCTATATTCCAATCTCATTGTCACAGTACACTTCGATCCCATTCGTCGTAGAAGTCTATCAGCACCTCGATCCTCTTTATGATGATCTTCATGCGCAACAACAGACAGTGTGGATCGCGATGGCGCTCGGATTCGCAGCATTGTACGTGGCTTTGTTTGGTCTCGTGTATCGCGCCTCGGTCACTATGCAGCGCCAGACCGAAAGTCTTCTCCGTTCGAAAGAGCAACTCATTCAAGCAGACAAACTCGTATCGTTGGGCGTGCTTTCGGCAGGTGTCGCGCATGAGATTAACAATCCTAACCAGCGCATTTTGCTGAACGCCACAGTATTTTCGCGCGCTTGGGGCGGTATTCTGCCGATTCTGGAGAAGTACTACGAGGAGAATGGCGACTTCAGCGTAAGTGGAATGTCATATTCAAGAATTGGCCCAAAGATGCCTGAGGCGATTCAAAACATCGTCAAGGCCTCCGAACGCATCAAGATAATTGTAAGAGAACTAAGCGACTTCGCAAGACGTGAGCCCGAACGGGCGATGGAGCCCGTAGATTTGAACAAAGTGCTACGCTCAGCAGCCTTCCTTACACGCAAGATGGTTAAAGAGTCCACCGATCATTTCTCGATGCGCTTACAAAAAGATATTCCACCGGTTGCAGGCAATTTTCAGCGACTTGAACAAGTTTTTGTCAATTTGATTATAAACGCTTGTCAGGCTCTGCCCAATCGCGGCAGTCGCTTGAACGTCGCGAGCGGATACGATGAAGCGAAGAAATGCATCGCCATAAAAATTCGTGACGAAGGCTCTGGAATTCTGGAGAAAGATCTCCCTCGAATTTTCGATCCATTTTTCACGACTCGCGCTGACGGTGGCGGCACCGGGCTTGGCTTGGCAATTTCACAGTCGATCCTTAATGAACACGGCGCAACCATTCGGTTTCGGTCTACGCCGAATCGAGGTACCACGGTGTCCGTTTTGTTTCCCGTCATTGAAACTGGGCGCAAAGTGGTTGGTGCCGCAACAAGTGACTCTGAAGCACTCAACGAGCGCAAAAGTGCGGTCACGAATCGCCAAGCAGTTTTATGAGTTCAACACAGACATCATCGTATCCATTACTACTCGTTGACGACGATGTCGAAGTTTTGGCGAGTTGGGAACTTGTTCTGAACTCAAACGGAATTGATAATTTGCATTTATGTTCCGATGGCCGCAGCGCGTGGAATATTCTCTCTCGCTGCTCAGTAGGCGTTGTGCTTCTTGACTTAAACATGCCGCAGATTAAAGGAGATGAACTGCTGGTAACCATCCGCGAGCGTTATCCCGAAGTTCCTATCATAATCAGCACAGGCGCGAATAAAGTCGACACAGCGGTGCGCTGTATGCGCGCTGGGGCCGCCGACTACCTGGTGAAGCCCGTCGCAGAAGCGGACATGCTGCTCGCCGTACGTCGCGCTCTCGAACTGCGGGAACTTCGTTCCGAGAACACACGACTTTCACGTCGTGTCTTGGCCGACACGCTCGAACGCCCGGAGGCGTTTACCTCCATAATCACTTGCAGTCCGCTGATGCGCTCATTGTTCAAGTATGTGGAAGCTATATCTGAATCCTCAAAGCCGGTCGCCATACTTGGGGAAACCGGGGTTGGAAAGGAACTGCTCGCCAGCGCGATTCATTCGCTCAGCGGCCGTTCAGGTAAGTTTACGGCACTCAACGTAGCCGGGCTTGACGACAATGTTTTCGCCGACACCCTGTTTGGTCACGTCCGTGGCGCTTTCACCGGCGCAGATGGAGTTCGAAAGGGACTAATCGAAACCGCAGCACATGGCACGCTTTTTCTTGACGAAATTGGAGATCTCAGTCTACATTCCCAAGTAAAACTGCTTCGCCTGCTTCAGGAGCGCGAGTATTTCCCGCTCGGCGCAGATGTCGCCAGAATTTCGACGACCAGCATCGTCGTTGCTACAAATCGCGATTTGCGAGCCATGGTCGATTCGGGTCAGTTCCGTCGCGATTTATTCTATCGACTTCAGGTGCACCCGATACAGGTGCCTTCCTTGCGTGATAGACCCGAAGACATACCGCTATTACTAGAACACTTTGTGGAGAAAGCCGCAATTAGTATGGGAAAAACCAAGCCGTCCGTCTCCGCTGGGTTGCTTGCGCATCTTTCAACGTATTCATTTCCCGGCAACATACGCGAATTGGAGGCGTTGGCGCATGACGCCGTAGCGCGCCACACCGGCGGCGCCCTTACCGTTGAGTCAATCGCCAGCGTTGCTCCCGGCCTTATCGACGAAACTTTGAAGTCGACGGATTCCGCGCCCGGCGCGTCATTTACCGATCATCAACGATTGCCCACGTTGCGAGAAGGCGCGCGTCTCTTAATTAAGGAAGCTATGCGTCGAGCGAATGGAAATCAAAGCGTTGCGGCGAAACTGCTCGGCATCAGCCAACCCTCACTTAGCCGAAGGCTCAAACACTTTGTTACTGACCCTGTGGATTGACCCGGATCTAAAACGCGTATTTGCGCTGCGAAGATGGTCAACAACGACCTACCATGCCACCGTCGAGCAGCAATTTTCCAGGAATGTTCTCGGCCCTAAACGTAGCGCCGCAGCCATTGTCACTATCGAAGTCAACTTCGACCGTAGCGTTCGTACCACCAGATTCTCACGCGGTGTACGTCCATCGTAGGGCCGGGCTCACCGATACAATCGTTGTCCTTACGCCGAAACTACCCGACGTGTCGTTATTCTCATCTATTTCTGCACCTAACCTTACCGATCCCGCTTCGCCGCCACCGACGTCATATTCGATCATATGATTATCCGGCACATCTTCCGTGACGGCGTCTGTACGTGCCGACAGCGTCAAACATAGTGCCGTGAATCCCGTCGACAGGAGTAGCAGCAGTACGTCCAGCTGGACTGAGTCTGCAAGTTCCATACTGCTGCCACTCCATGCCCATCTTGCGAGCGGGATGTTAAAGACTCTCGCTCGAGCCTCGGATTCGTGGCCTAGTTCGCACTCAAGATTAATTCGTCAGTGTCCGCATTACGAACTTCGACCGAAGAACTCGTCGTCATCGTTGGGGGGTTGTCGCCGTCTTTCGTGCTAAGTTCAAGTTCAGCGGTACCCAACACAATCGGCAGCGTACCAAGGCTCTGGCCGTCCACAAAAAATTCTACGGAAGTCGCCGACGCGACCTTTTCCACTTCAATGTTGACCTTGCGCCGGTCGCTACGTTGCTCAAATTTCGCCTTACCCTTTGCATTTTCCTCGGCACTTGTCCGCGTGAGTGGAATCCTGAACTTTATCCGGTCGCCGTCGCCCGCCATCGTTACCGGCATACTAACGGCCATTACAGCTGTCACCATCAGCAACGCCATCGCACTGCGGACAAACTTCCGGAAAACTACAACCGTCATTTCTTAATACCTCCTGTTCCTGCTGTCAATAGGTCAATCGAAAGATTTCTGCCCAACCCCGGGCTAGCTTGCTAAAGCAATAGCCGTGCCAACATGTTCGAATTTAGTAAGTGGCTACAGACATGCGAGTTACCTAAGTCGAGGCATAAGGGTGAGTAATTCGACTATAGAAAAAGCTATGAGCAAGCTCCGCGCACCCGCATAGCGCGTCATAGGTTATGCGAAATCGCATAGAGCTTTGCGAATTCTCGTTACCGCAGTCTTATACCTAAGTGTTCAATTCGGCAGTCAGTGAGGCTTCGAGAGAACTTGGCAAGGGTACCGATATTTCAATGGTTTCTTGCTCTGAGGCATCAAAGCGGGCGTTTCTCAGCTGTCTACAGATCTGCCCAGGGTCAGAACTCCGAGTCCTCCCGTTCTTCCTTCGTGTTCGCTAATCACTTGAGGTTGCACCAGCAATCGTGGCCGTCGCGTCGACAGATGTAGTTTGAACTAGGAGGCGCCTTTGATTGAGAAGTCCAATAGCCCGTTACGATTCAGAGAATCGCCAATCAGAGTCTTCGACACATACGCCCTTGCGAAGTTACGTTTGATTCCAAATATCTTGAAACTTATGACGAATGGGACTGGTATAATAGAAGTGTTCGAAATGACGTTTGGGAGTTTGCGTTGCAATTGAAAATCTGGAAACGCCCATGCTCGCCAGCACCTTAGAGCGATTTGGCAGCGGCGCAGGCGTTCGCGACTATGCCGAGAAGTATGATTCGCGCTGGGTGGAACGCACCCGCAACTACTACGAACAAAAGTTGGTGCGGCGGCTTATGTCACGCGTTCCTCTCGCGGATCTGACCGGCCCCATTCTGGATCTGCCGTGCGGCATTGGTCGATTCCTGCCCGCGCTGCACGCTCGCGCGCCGCGCGTAATCGAGGGCGACTGGAGCATTCCCATGCTCGAGTTGTCCCGTTCGAAGCATGAAAAAAATGTGATGGGGTTTGTTCGTGCAACAAGCAATGCGCTTCCATTTGCGACGGAGAGTTTCAATCTGGTGTTCTCCGTTCGCCTTTGCCACCATTTTCCAACGGCTGATGAGCGAGCCGAATACATACGCGAGATGCTGCGAATCTCGCGCCGCTGGGTCATCCTGACCTATCTCGACAAACATTCCACGCAAAACAGGTTTCGAACGTTCACGCGGCGGTTGAAGCGCAAACCACCCAAGTGGACCATGACACAAGCCCAAATCGCGGATATCGCGGATGTCGAGGGATATACAATCGTCCGAACTGAATTGCTTTCCCGATTCTTTTCCGGCCAGCGATACGCGCTCCTGCATCGAACTGAATAGTGTCAGCTAGAGCCAGGCAAGGTAACGCTGCTCAAGCACAATATAGCGCCGACCGGTGAAGAAACGTCGGAGAAAAATGGACGTTTGGTAATCGTCACTGCCGGACGCATGTGCCGTTCCGCCGAAAACAACATGACCGCCCTTTTTGAGTCCGGGTCGCTTGTGAATGTGATCACAGTAGACGCTGGGGAAGGACTCAGGGCGCAGCAGGATTGGCTGGTTTCGCCGTCGAAGGAAACTCCGGATAATTGTTGGTCAACATCCAGAAGCCTTCACCTTCGCGAGACAGCGGCCGGCCGTTGTCGATACCAGGGGATCGGTGCTCGCGCAGGATAAGAATCAGGTCCGAACTGACAGATGGACTTTGGTAAAAGTAGCTGTGTCCGAACAGGTCAACCCGCTTGGCGCGTGCATCGACGATTTCCATTCCCGGTACGGATGCCAAACTCTTTCGCTGAAACGGACTGAGATCTGTCAATCGAAGTTTTCCTATGCGACGAACGCTGTCAAACAACCACGACGACACGCCGATCGCCCGGTCTTCAGGCGAGATATACACCGTTAGCCGCTCCGGAACGGTAAAGATACCCTCGGCGCCGACACGTTGCGTGACGACCTCAAAGTCGAGATCGGGCGCGGCCAGAACGATATTGCCTAGTTTGAATGCTTCGCGCGTGTCGACCCCAGCGGCTTGGCATTCGATGTGAAGCTCACGAAGGGCCGTCAGTGCAACGTCGGTCCCGCGGCTGTGGGCAATAATATTAATCGTTTTCAGTTCCGGACACGACGCCAAAGCGCGAATGGACTGCTTCAGGTGAAAGATTGTGAATTCACCCGACTCCCGGTCCGCTGTATAGCCGCGAATTCCGCCATGTCCCGCTGGCCACGAATAGCTAACGGGCACGCCGATGCGCCCTAGAAAGTGCCAGACCTGGGCGGCGGTGAAGATCGAATCTTCAAAATTTACGTTGTATCCATGAAGAAAAAGGAATACTTCCTTTCGATCTGTGTGCTCGAGCGCCTTGCGCAGCTCTACATGCAGCTGATCGCGCTTGGACTGTTCATCTGCCAGCACGGTCGGGCTCACCATGGCCTTGCCGTTTACCACCTCAATGCGCTCGTTTGACGGGGTCAATCTTCCCAGCTCACGAACTTGTGTCAAGGCCGGCTTGAGCTTCAACGTCCGCACCGGCTTTAGGCTGTTTTCCTCAAGCGTCTCCCACGGCACGTCTTCTCCAAACTCCACTGTGGCTGCCCCGAATGCAACGGACTTTGACCGCGCGTAGCCGTAAGTGATTGCTCCGGACTCGTCCTGAATTGGAGCGCGGTCGGTTGCATAAAGCACCGTGGCCCGATTGTGGCGGAGTGATTCCGGGACCGATGCAAACGGGTTGGGGTAACCCCGCTCAAACAAGTTTGGCGTCGCCATTAGACCTGGTGTAGCGCATCCCGTCATCGCAATTAGGATGGTGAGAACGAGCATGGCGTCTCCAAGCAAGATACGCCGAACGGACTTGATGCAGTTCATGAATGTACCCCTAGAAAGTTCGCGCGCCTCTGCGGGTGCGCGGCCGTGTATGACCCGTCACCGGTGTAAGAGCAGTCCCTAAAGTCCCTCGGTGACGAGTTTCCAAGTGGGATCTGGGTCGAATTTTGATATATTCTTGGCCTTGCTCGTCTTCTCGCCCAAGTCCTTCTCGTACACGGCACCGTGATGGTTCACGATGAAGGTCATAACCCCGGAGTGGCGATAATCAACTGGCCATGCAACGAGCGCGAATCCGTTGGTCATGTCGTTGCCTTTACGATAAGAAGCTCTCTTACCCAACGCGTGCTTGCCTTGGCCAGTAAGAATTTTAAACCGGTATCCCATGAAGCCGCTCGACTTATCTGACTTGACTGCCGCATCCGCCTCGGCCAGAAAAGGCCCTAACGGGCTCAGTGCGTCCCCCGAATTGGGGTCTGCCTTCCAATATAGACCATCCTTTTTGCCCGGCGTGCTCAGAATCCTTTGCGCGTACTCGTAGATGCCGTCTCCATCGAAGTCGGACTGCGCGTACTCGAGTTGCGCTGCGATGTATTCTCGGCAGATGTCGATTGCCAGCAGTTCATTGCGGCCAATGCGGCGCTTACGCAACTCGTCGATACCGGCCTGGGTGTCAAACTGCCAGCCCGAGCCCGCAGCGACAATGGGCATGGGAAATGGCCACAGTTCTTGCCCAAGCAACAACACAAACTCGTTCTCCGAACGCTGCTCGATGCGCCTGAGCTGTTTGGACATGTCCACGATCTGAGTGCGGTTCGCCTGTTCCTCGGCGTCATCAATTCGCTTAGTCTCGTGTTCAAGCAGCGGACCGAATATCGCAATCAATTCATTGGTGTCGTTGTTTGCGCAAGCGGCAAGTGCCGCATCGACGGCCGCTTCCGGCGACGCGAATATGCGCTGTTGGTTCGGCGTGTCCTGTGCAAACGAAGCCGAAGCCACAGAAGCTATGGTCACAATAAGAATTTGTATATGTCTGAGTTTCATAGCGGTCCTCCCCAATCGCAACTGTTGATTTTCCACCTAGCGTCTGCCAACGCCGCCGCGGCCTCCGCCACCAACAGTGCGGCCACCACCGCCTGCGGAGAAGCTCGCCCCACCCCGAGAACTCATCTTATTCGCGGACGCGCCGTGCGAGACGGAACCAAACGTGCCTTGGACTGCGCCCGGATTTGAGTAACCGCGAGCTCCAGCACCCACCGTACCTACGCGCGCCGCCCCACGCGCACCACCGCCTAGGCCCGCACCTCGCGTTCCTACACCGACTGTTCCAACACCGGCGGCTCCACGCGGATCACCGATACCGCGAGGATCCGCCACTCCTCGCGAATCTAGCACGCCACGGGGATCTGCAACGCCACGGGGATCGGCCACGCCACGCGGGTCGGCAACACCGCGGGGGTCTGCTACGCCACGTGGATCTGCGACGCCACGGGGATCCGCTACTCCACGGGGGTCCGCCACGCCACGGGGATCCGCTACTCCACGGGGGTCCGCCACGCCACGGGGATCTGCCACGCCACGCGGGTCGGCAACACCGCGGGGGTCTGCTACGCCACGCGGGTCGGCAACACCGCGGGGGTCTGCTACGCCACGTGGGTCTGCTACGCCACGGGGATCGTAGATGCCACGTGGATCAAAAGCTCCTCTAGGATCGTAAATGCCGCGCGGGTCGAAAAGTCCTCTGGGATCATAGATCCCGCGCGGGTCGTAGATGCCCCGCGGATTGTACGGGGTCGGCACTGGTGGAAAAGCCCCCACCCAACCATAGTAGCCACCGTGATAAACGGCGTGGCCATACC
>ERZ761602.5339-NODE-5339-length-15347-cov-4.879676_pt1 | contig 15347 bp, 17 predicted proteins | sample MGYA00512165_ERZ761602 | MGnify/ENA primary metagenome ERZ761602 (study PRJEB28899, sample SAMN02445085) | bioreactor sludge metagenome | biome: EBPR sludge; isolation source: Thorneside wastewater treatment plant | place: Australia: Brisbane, Thorneside...
CCGCGCGCGGCCACATAGGCGCTGTCCGAGTCGGGATCGCTGCCGATTCCGGAGATGTGGATCAGCCGCTTCGCGCCGGCGGCCGCGGCGAGCCGCGCCACGCGCTTGGCGCCCTGCACGTGCACGTCGGCGAAGCGGTCGCGTCCCGTCTGCACGCCGAGGCTCACCGCGTTGACGACGAGATCGACGCCGGCCACCGCGGCGGCCACATCCTTCTCGCTGCGGATATCGGCGCGCACCGGCGCGATCTGGCCCACCTGGCCCATCGGCTTCAGGAACAGCGCGGCCTCGGGGTCGCGCCCGGCCGCACGCACGACGACGCCGCGCTGGGCGAGCCGCTTCACGATGTGGCGCCCGATGAAGCCGGAGCCGCCGAAGATGGTCGCGCGCGCGATGGTCATGATGCCGGGCCGAAAGCTGCGGGAACGCGGCCCTTCCTAGCCCCGCCGGCCGGGCGCGGCAAGCGCGCCCGAGTCGCGGCCGAGTCGGGGCGCGGGCGCGGTTGACATCCCTCCGTCGCGCCTCTACCTACACGCCTCTCCGGGCGGCCTGCCGCCCGCTCGAGATCGGCGCCCAGGTGGCGGAATTGGTAGACGCGCTGGTTTCAGGTACCAGTGGCCGCAAGGCCGTGGAAGTTCGAGTCTTCTCCTGGGCACCATCGGCTTTCCACCGGGCGCGAGCCGCGGCGAAAGCCCCGATGCGGGAATTCCGTTGCTGCTGAAACGCGTCCATCTCCACCAGGGCGACCTGCCCGAAGGCCTCGATCTCGGCCGCGTCGTCGCCGTCGACAGCGAGACGATGGGCCTCAACCCCCATCGCGACCGCCTCTGCCTCGTGCAGCTCTCGAAGGGCGACGGCGTCTGCCACCTCGTCCAGATCGGGCGAAACGGCGGCCCGGCGCCGCGGCTGGCGGCGCTGCTGGCAAGCCCCAAGGTTCTGAAGCTCCTCCACTTCGCGCGCTTCGACGTGGCGATGTTCAGGCAGCATCTCGGCGTGCTGACGCGGCCGATCTACTGCACCAAGACAGCCTCGCGCCTGGTGCGGACGATGACCGACCGGCACGGCCTCAAGGACCTCGCGAAAGAGCTGCTCGGCGCCGACATCTCGAAGCAGCAGCAGACCTCGGACTGGGGCGCCGAGACGCTCACCGAGGAGCAGAAGGCCTACGCCGCCAGCGACGTGCTGCATCTCCACGAGCTCAAGGAGAAGCTCGACGCGCTGCTGGTCCGCGAAGGGCGCATGGAGCTCGCGCGCGCCTGTTTCGAGTTCATTCCGCACCGCGCCGAACTCGATCTCGCCGGCTGGGCCGAGGACGACATTTTCGCCCATTAACCAAAGGGATAGGGTCTCGCGAAAGCACCCCCGGGCGGTCGCTTTGCCGCCACATTTGGTTATCAAAAGGTCTATACTCCGAGGCCGCGACGGGGGCATGCTTGGGGGAAGCCGGGCCGCCGTCGCGCCGTATTGAAGCTACGACAATCCGAGGGGCAGTATTGTCCGGAGCCGTCCACGCAAATCAGAGGCCGATGGCCGAGCCGGCGCGCGATCTCGATTCGGCGCGGCGGGTATTCCGGCTCGAGGCCGAGGGCATCCAGGCCCTGGCGCGCGCGCTCGAAGGGCCGCTCGGCCAGGCGCTGACGCGCGCGGTCGATCTCGTCCGCGCCGCCACCGGCCGCGTCATCGTCAGCGGCATGGGCAAGAGCGGCCACGTCGCGCGCAAGATCGCGGCCACGATGGCCTCGGTCGGCACGCCGGCGCAGTTCGTTCACCCCGCCGAGGCCAGCCACGGCGATCTCGGCATGATCACGACGAACGACGCGGTGGTGGCGCTCTCGAATTCGGGCGAGACGGCGGAGCTGTCCGACCTCGTCGCCTATTGCAAGCGCTTCGGCATTCCGCTGATCGCGATGACCGCCGGGGTCGACAGCACGCTGGCCGATGCCGCCACCGTCACGCTGGCGCTGCCCGCGGCGCCCGAGGCCTGCCCGCTCGGCCTCGCGCCGTCAACGCAAGGACGCCCCACACGGGCAGCGTCGCCGGCACGAACGCGCCGACCACGTCGACGACGATGATGATCGCGCTGGGCGACGCGCTCGCGGTGGCGCTGCTCGAGCGCAACGGCTTCTCGGCCGAGAATTTCCAGGTGCTGCATCCGGGCGGCAAGCTGGGCAGGAAGCTGCTGCGCGTCGCCGACCTCATGCATACCGGCGACGAGATGCCGCTCGTCCGGCCCGACCAGCCGATGTCGGAAGTGCTGATCGAGATGACGGCCAAGCGCCACGGCCATTGCGGCGTCGTCGACGAGGCCGGCGCGCTGGTCGGCGTCGTCACCGACGGCGACCTCCGCCGCCAGATGTCGCCCGAGCTGCTCGGCCGCAGGGCCGCTTCGGTGATGACCGCCAATCCGCTCACGATCCGACCCGACGCCTTCGCCGCCGAGGCGCTCGGCCTGCTCCAGGCGCGCAAGAAGAACGGCCTGTTCGTCGTGCGCGGCGGGCAGCCGGTCGGCTTCATCCATCTGCACGACCTTCTGAAGGCGGGAGTCGCTTAACCCATGGCCCCGGATTCCCGCATGGAACCCAGCTTCGCCGCGCCCGCGCCCGCGCCGGCCTACCGTCCGTCGCGCCGCACGCGCTTCGACCGCTACAGCCGCCTCGTCGGCCTGGCGAAGGTCGTGCTGCCCGGCACCGGCCTGGCGATCCTCGCCGTCGCGCTGCTGTGGCAGGACATCGTGCCGCAATCGCTCACCAAGCGGATCGCGCCCGCGATCGGCCTCGAGGCGCTGCGCCAGCACGAGATGAGCGCGCCGAAATTCGTCGGCTCGGACGACAAGAACCGCCCCTATCAGGTCGAGGCGAAGTCCGCGCGCCTCGCAAACGCGAAGTCCGACATCGTGATCCTCGAGCAGCCCAAGGCCAGCGTCACGCTCGACAGCGGCAACTGGGTGGCCGTCACCGCGCGCGACGGCGAATTCAACCAGAAGACCCGCATGATCTCGCTGGTCGGCGACGTGTACGTGTTCCACGACGCGAACTACACGTTCCGCACCGAGCGCGCGACCGTCGACACCGAGAAGAAGCGCGCCTGGGGCGACAAGCCCGTCGTCGCGACCGGGCCCAAGGGCACGATCGAGGCGAAGGGCTTCCGCATCGAAGACAAGGGCGCCACGATCGTCTTCACCGGGAAGACGAAGGTCGTCCTGCATCTCGACGATCAGGACATGAAAGACATGACCGGCGAGGGCAAGGGCGCCAAGACCGAGAAGGCCCCGGCCGCCGTCAAACCCGCGGAGTAGCGCCCATGATTCGCCGCATCCTCGCGCTGGCGCCCTTGGCGACGGCAGGCTGGCTCCTCGCGCAAGGCGCGGCGGCGCAGGGGCTTCCGATCCCCGGCTTCGGCAATACCGGCAGCGCGCTGCCGGTCGCGATCGAGGCCGATCAGGGCGTCGAGTGGCGGCAGAACGAGCAGGTCTACATCGCCCGCGGCAACGCCACGGCAAAGCGCGGCGACACCACGATCCGCGCCGACGCGCTCCACGCCCACTACCGCAAGACCCAGGACAACCGGCAGGAAATCTACAAGATCACCGCCGAGGGCGCGGTCAAGATCACGACGCCCAAGGAGACGATCACGTCCGACACGGCGGAATACGTGGTCGAAACCTCGGTGTTCACGCTGAAGGGCCGGCCGGTGAAGATCGAGAGCGGCAAGAGCACGCTCACCGCCGCGCTCGTCGTCTACAACAGCAAGTCGAAGGTGGCCACCGTCACCGGCGGCGCGCAGGTGACGGAAGAGAAGAAGCGCGTGCGAGCCGACCGCTTCGTCGCGTTCTTCAAGGAAGAGGGCGGCAAGCAGAGCCTGAAGCGCGTCGAGGCGCTCGGCAACGTCGTCATCACGACGCCGACCGAGATCGCGCGCGGCAACCGCGGCGACTACGACGCCGAATCGCAGGTCGCGACGCTCTCGGGCAACGTGCGGCTGACGCGCGGCGACAATCAGCTCAACGGCGACCGCGCCGAAGTGAACATGAAGACCGGCATCAGCAAGTTGCTGGCCGACGAAGGGCCTTCGACCGTCTCGCGCACCAACCCCGCCGAGGGCAAGCGCGTGCGCGTGCTCATCATGCCGGGCCAGGCCGAGAGCGGCAAAGGGCCGCTGGACATCCCCTCGCCCGGTGCCGAGAATAAAGGCACCGGTCGGACGGATCAGAAGCCCAATCGCTAGTCACACCCTCCGTCCGCTTTGCGCTCCACGGGGCGTGGGGAGACCGCAAGCGACATGAACACGAGGGCGACGGCGCAGGCTCGCGCGGAAATCGAAACGGCGCCCGACAGTGGGCTGCCGCGCCTCGTCGCCGACAACAAGGGCCTCGTCGCCCACAATCTCGGCAAGAGCTTCAAGAAGCGCCCGGTCGTGCGCGGCGTGAACGTGGCGCTCCAGCGCGGCGAGGTGGTCGGCCTGCTCGGCCCCAACGGCGCCGGCAAGACGACGTGTTTCTACATGATGACCGGCCTCATCCGGGCCGACTATGGCAGCATCGCGCTCGACGGCGTCGACATCACCGACCTGCCGATGTATCGCCGCGCGCGCCTCGGCATCGGCTACCTGCCGCAGGAGCCCTCGATCTTCCGCGGCCTGAACGTCGAGAACAACATCCGCGCCGTGCTCGAGGTGGTCGAGTCCGACCGCGAGCAGCGCGAGACGATGCTCGACGACCTGCTCGCCGAATTCTCGATCACGCATCTGCGCAACACGCCGGCGGTGGCACTCTCGGGCGGCGAGCGGCGCCGCGTCGAGATCGCGCGCGCGCTGGCCTCGCAGCCGCACTTCATCCTGCTCGACGAGCCGCTCGCCGGCATCGATCCGATCGCCGTCGGCGACATCCGCGATCTCGTGCTCCATCTCAAGGACCGCGGCATCGGCGTGCTGATCACCGACCACAACGTGCGCGAGACGCTCGACGTCGTCGACCGCGCCTACATCATTCACGAAGGCCGCGTCCTGATGGAAGGTACGCCGGCGCAGATCGTGGCGCACGAAGACGTCCGCCGGGTCTATCTCGGCGATACGTTCAGCCTCTAAGGCCGGTGACGATGCGCCCGCTCGGCTTCTCCCGCGGGCCGGCCCTCCGGCAGGTCCAGCGCCAGACGCAGACGCTGGCGATGACGCCGCAGCTCCGCCAGGCGATCCAGCTCCTCCAGCTCTCCAATCTCGAGCTCAACACCTGGCTCGAGGACGCGCTCGAAACCAATCCGCTGCTGGCGCGCGACGACGGGGTGGGCGAGGGCGCCGCCGCGGAAGCCGGCGGCGACAAGGGCGCCGAGCGCGACGACAAGGCGCGCGCCGACGCCGCCGAGCCGGCCCCGCTCGATTTCGCCACCGCGCCCGGCTACGAGGGCCCCGAGGGTTTCGGCGAGACCGCCGCGGCCAATCTCTGGGACGGCGAGAGCGACGGCGCCGCGGCGTTCGCCGGAAGCCGGAGCGGCCGCGCCGGGTCCGACGGCGGCGATGACATGCCGGACTATCCGCAGACGCTGGCCGACAAGCCGCCGCTGCGCGAGCACCTGTTCCAGCAAATCCGCCTCGTGCTCGCCGAGCCGGCCGAGCGGATGATCGCGGCCCAGCTCGTCGATCAGCTCGACGAGGCCGGCTACCTTTCGGGCGATCTCGACGCGCTCGCGGCCGCGCTCGGCATCGCGAAGAAGGAGCTCGATGCCGTCGTCGGCAAGCTGCTCGGCATGGAGCCGTTGGGCGTCTTCGCGCGCTCGCTGTCGGAATGCCTCGCGGTGCAGCTGCGCGACCGCAACCGCCTCGATCCGGCGATGGCGGCGCTGCTCGCCAATCTCGAACTGCTGGCGAAGGGCGACAAGGCCCGCCTGATGCGCCTCTGCGGCGTCGATGCGGTCGATCTCGACGACATGATCGCCGAGATCCGCACGCTCGATCCGCGCCCGGCCGCCGGCTTCGACGCGCCGCCGGCCACGCCGCTGATCCCCGACGTGCTGATGCGCGCCGCCCCGGGCGGGCAGGGCTGGATCGTCGAGCTCAACCCCGACACGCTGCCGCGCCTGCTCGTCGACCGGCGCTACTACGACACGGTCGCCCGGAGCGGCCTGAACGGCAAGGCGCGGGACGCCAAGCGCTTCCTCGCCGCGCGCCTGCAGGAGGCGAACTGGCTCGTGCGCGCGCTCGATCAGCGCGCGCGCACGATCCTCAAGGTCGCCACCGCCATCGTCGAGCGCCAGAGGGGCTTCTTCGAGCACGGCATCGCGCATCTCAGGCCGCTCGTGTTGCGCGACATCGCCGAGGCGATCGAGGTGCACGAAAGCACGGTGAGCCGCGCCACGGCCAACAAGTACATCGCGACGCCGCGCGGCACCTTCGAGCTGAAATTCTTCTTCTCCACCGCGGTGGGCGCGAACGGCCGGGGCGAAGCTCACTCGGCGGAATCGATCCGCCACCGCATCAAGGCGCTGATCGCCGGCGAGAACGACATCCTCTCCGACGACGCGATCGTCGCGGCGCTGCGCCGCGAAGGCTACGATCTCGCGCGCCGCACGGTGGCGAAATACCGCGAGGCGATGCGCATTCCCTCCTCGGTCGAGCGCCGCCGGATGAAGGCGCTGGGCCAGCGCTAGGCGGCGGAACGGCGGGATTTTGCGCGCGTCAACCTGACGCAACTACTTAGAACAAAAGGGAATTGCCGCGCCGCCCCGCCGCCTTGACTTGGGGTTTCCTCCCCCCATATGGTCCGCGCCCGTCCGAGCCCCCCGCCCGTGGTTTTGCGAGGGCTCCCGTCGCTTCGACGCGACCGCCAGGAACGACATAGCGAATGCACATCACCGTTACCGGCCGGCACCTCGATGTCGGGGCCTCGTTGAGGCGTCGCATCGAGGATGGGCTCGCGGCCGCGGTCGCGAAGTATTTCGATCGCGCGATCGAAGCGCATGTCACGCTCGACAAGCGCGGCCAGTTCTTCCTGGCCGACATCGCGGTTCACGTGGGCCGCGGCATCGAGGCGCATTCGGGCGGCGAGGCCGACGACCCCTATCTCGCGTTCAGCGGCGCGCTCGATCACCTGGCCAAGCGCCTGCGCCGGCACAAGCGGCGCCTGCGCGACCACAACAACGCCGAGTCGCGCGCCGCCAAGTCGGAGCAGGCCTGGCAATATGTCCTCGCCGGCCCGGCCGACGAGGGCGACGAGAAGCCGGCCGAGGGCGCGGCGGCCGGCGCCGAGCCGCTGGTGGTGGCGGAGATGGAGGCGGAAATCCCGACGCTCAGCGTCGGCGAGGCCGTGATGCGGCTCGATCTCGGCAGCGCGCCGGCGCTGCTGTTCCGCAATGCGGGGAGCGGCGGGCTCAACATGATCTACCGGCGCGCGGACGGAAACATCGGCTGGGTCGATCCCGGCGCACGCAAGCAAAAGCAGGTCTGAGCGCGCCGGCAGCGCCGCGCGCCCCGGACGAAACGGAGATACGAGAGCGATGGAGATCGGCGATCTTCTCGGGCCGGATGCGGTCCTGGCCAAGCTGCGTGTCGGCGGCAAGAAACAGGCGTTGCAGGAGCTGTCCAAGCGCGCCGCCGCGATCACGCACCTGCCCGAGCGGCAGATCTTCGACGTGATCCTGGAGCGCGAGCGGCTCGGCACGACCGGCGTCGGCGGCGGCATCGCGATTCCGCACGGCCGCCTGCCGAAGCTCGACCGCATCTACGGCATCTTCGCGCGGCTCGAACAGCCGATCGACTTCGAATCGATTGACGAGCAGCCGGTCGACCTCATCTTCATGCTGCTGGCGCCCGAGGCGGCCGGCGCCGATCACCTGAAGGCGCTCGCGCGCGTCTCGCGCATGTTGCGCGACCGCGCCACCACCGAGAAGCTGCGCGGCTCCGACAACGCCGAAGCGCTCTACGCCCTGCTCACCAACGGCAACGGCGCCAGCAAGGCCGCGTGAATCGGCCGCGGCGCGGCCGCCGCGCCGCGGCCGGAATCGAACCGCCGGCGTTCCATGACCCTGCCCAGGCTCTACCGCGATCTCGCCCGCTGGTGGCCGCTGCTGTCGCCGCCCGCGGAATACCGCGACGAGGCCGCGTGGATCCTCGAAACGCTCGCTCGCGCGCTCGGCCGCCGGCCGGCCACGATCCTCGAATTGGGCTCGGGCGGCGGCAACACGGCGTCGTTCCTGGCGCCGTACGCGCAGCTCACGCTGGTCGATCTCGCGCCGGACATGCTCGCGGAGAGCCGCCTCCTCGTCCCCGCCGCCGAGCACGTCGCGGGCGACATGCGCAGCGTCCGCCTCGGCCGAGTCTTCGATGCCGTGCTGATGCACGATGCGATCATGTACATGACGACGGAGCGCGATCTCGCGGCGGCGCTGGCCACGGCGCGCGCGCATCTCGCGGGCGGCGTCGCGATCGCGCTGCCCGATTGCGTCGCCGAGACGTTCGCGCCCGGACTCGAAACCGGCGGGTCCGACGCGCCCGACGGCAGCGCCGCGCGCTTCCTCGAATGGACGCATGCGCCCGCGCCGGGCGCCACGGCCTACGACATCGATTACGCGCTGCTGCTGCGCGACGCCGGCGGCGCGGTCGAAACGATCCACGACCGCCATCGCTGCGGCCTGTTCTCGCGCGCCGCTTGGCGCAAGGCGTTCGCCGGCGCGGGCTTTGCCGCGTCCGAGATCGTCACGGATCCCTGGAAGCGCAACGTGTTCGTGGCGAAAGCCGGCGGCTGACGCCGCCGCGCACCACGGATCACTGTTGCAGCGTCTCGTCTTCGGCGGCTTCGCTCTTGGGCGCTTCGGCGGCCTTCGCCTTGGCCACGCCCACCATCGCCGCGCGCAGCAGGCGGTCGTGCAGGCGATAGCCGGGCTGCACGACCTGGATCACGCTGCCGGGCGCGGCACCGGGTACGTCGGCCTCGAACATCGCCTGGTGCCAGTTCGGATCGAATTTCTCGCCGAGCGGCTCGAGGCGCTTGATGCCGTGGCGCTCGAGAATCCCCGCGAATTCGCGGTCGATGAGCTCCACGCCCTGGCGCAGCGCGTCGAACAACTGCGCGCGCGCGGCCTGATCGTCGGCCGGCGCCGCGGCGGCGGCGAGCGCGCGGCGGAGATTGTCGGCGAGCGCCAGCGTGTCGCGCGCGAACGGCACCGCGCCGTATTTTCGCGCGTCGGCCATCTCGTTCTCGGCGCGGCGGCGCTGGTTTTCCTTCTCGGCGAGCTGGCGCTGCGCGCTGTCCTTGAACGCAGCGAATTCCGCGCTCTTCTCGGCCAGCTCCGCCGCCAGCGCCGCGAAGCGCGCCTCCAGCTCGGCGCGCGGCATGCCGGAATCGGCCCCCGGCTCGGCCGGCGCCGCTTCCGGGCCGGGATCGTTGGCCGGCGTCTGCGGCGCGCCGTTCGGGCTCTTTTCGTCGTGTTCGGTCTGCGTCATGTCCGTTCCTAAGCCAACAGCCGGCCGACCAGCTGCGCGGTGTAATCCACCATCGGGATGATGCGCGCGTAATTCATGCGCCGCGGCCCGATCACGCCGATGCAGCCGACCACCTTCTCGTGCGTGTTCTTGTAGGGCGAGAGAATCATCGAGCAGCCGGTGTTGCGGAACAGGTCGTTCTCGGCGCCGATGAAGATCTGCACCCCGTTGGCGTCCTGCGCGAGATCGAGCAGGCGCACCATCGTCTCTTTCGTCTCGAGCGCCTCGAACAGGCGGCGCACGCGCTCCAGGTCCGCGATCGCGGTCACGTCGTCGAGCAGCGCCGCGGTGCCGCGGATGATGAGGGCGCCGGAGGCCGGAGCCTGCTGGCCGTCGCCGGCCCACACCGCGAGGCCGCGCGAGACGAGCTCTTTCGTCACCGCGTCGATCTGCGCGCGATGCGCGCCGAGCTCGGCCGCGATCGCGGCGCGCGCCTCGTCGATCGTGCGGCCGACGAGCTTCGCGGTGAGATAGTTGCCGGCCTCGACCAGCGCCGAGGCGGGAATGCCGAGCGGCACGTCGACCAGGCGGTTCTCGACGATGCCGTTCTCGAACACGAGGACGACGAGCGCGCGGCCGGGCCTGAGATTCACGAATTCGAGGTGCTTCAGCGCCGCCTCGGTCTTCGGCGCTACGACGAGGCCGGCATGGCGCGTGAGCCCGGCCAGCGACTGGCTCACCTGCTCCAGCACCTGATTGGGGTTGGCGCCTTTGGCGGCGCAACGGCTCTCGATGTCGGCGCGCTCCTGCTCGGTGAGGCGGCCCATCTCGAGCAGGCCGTCGACAAACAGGCGCATGCCGAGATCGGTCGGCAGCCGCCCGGCCGAGGCATGCGGCGCGAACAGCAGCCCCACCTCTTCCAGGTCCGACATCACGTTGCGGATGCTCGCCGGCGAGAGGTCCATGCCGCCCAGGCGCGAGATCGTGCGCGAGCCCACCGGCTCGCCCGATTCCATGTATTGCTCGATCACCCGGCGCAGCACGTCGCGCGAGCGCTTCGAGAGCGCCGCGATCGCGGTTTCGCGCAGCGGGTCCGGGTTCGGCTTGGTCATCGCGGTCATGGCGGAACCGCCGATATGTAGGGAGAGGGGCGGCCAGCGTCAACGCGCCGAAGGGCCGCTGGACGCTTGCGGAACAAGGGGTTATGAGGGGCGCATCCCGCCTCCTATCGATGAGCCCCGCCATGCGTCCCTCCGGCCGCGCCCCGGACCAGTTGCGCCCGATCGTGCTCGAGCCCGGCTTCGCCGTCCACGCCGAGGGCTCCTGCCTCGCCAAGTTCGGCAACACCCATGTGCTGGTCACCGCCTCGGTGGAAGAGCGCGTGCCGCCGTTCCTGCGCAACACCGGCAAGGGCTGGATCACGGCCGAATACGGCATGCTGCCGCGCTCCACCCACACCCGCACCGACCGCGAGGCCGCGCGCGGCAAGCAGAGCGGCCGCACCCAGGAGATCCAGCGCCTGATCGGCCGCAGCCTGCGCGCCGTCGCCGATCTCACCGGCTTCGGCGAGCGCCAGATCACCATCGACTGCGACGTCCTCCAGGCCGACGGCGGCACGCGCACCGCGGCCATCACCGGCGCCTACGTGGCGCTGCACCGCGCGTTCGAATGGCTCGTCAAAGAGGGCGAGATCGAGCGCGTGCCGCTCGGCGGGCAAGTTGCCGCCGTCTCCTGCGGCCTCCATCAGGGCCGCGCCGTGCTCGATCTCGACTACGCCGAGGACAGCGCGGCCGAGGCCGACGCGAACTTCGTGCTCACCGGCGAGGGCCGCATCATCGAGATCCAGGGCACCGCCGAGAAGGCGCCGTTCCACGAGGCGCAGTTCCTCGACCTGCTGCGCCTGGCGCGCAAGGGCATCGGCGAGCTGTGCCAGGCGCAGCGCACGGCGCTCGGAAAGGCCTGAGCGCGTGGAACGGCCCGCGAAACTCGTCATCGCCAGCCACAATCCGGGCAAGGTGCGCGAGATCGAGGATCTGCTGCGCCCGCTCGGCATCGCCGTCGTCGGCGCCGCGGCGCTCGGCCTCGTCGAACCGGAAGAAACCGGCCATACGTTCGCCGAGAACGCGGCGTTGAAGGCGCGCATCGCCGCCGAAGCCGCGAAGCTACCGGCGCTGGCCGACGATTCGGGGCTCGCGGCCGCGGCGCTCGACGGCGCGCCCGGCATCTATTCGGCGCGCTGGGCCGGGCCGACGAAGGATTTTTCGATCGCGATGCGCAAGGTCGAGGACGCATTGAAGGGCAAGCGGGATCGCCGCGCGAAATTCGTGGCGGCGCTGGCGCTCGCCTGGCCGGACGGGCGCTGCGACGTGTTCGAGGGCGAAGTGGACGGCGCGCTGGTGTGGCCGCCGCGCGGCGCGAAAGGCTTCGGCTACGATCCGATGTTCGTGCCCGAAGGGTACGCGATCACGTTCGGCGAGATGGAGCCGGCGAAGAAGCACGAGATGAGCCACCGCGCGCGCGCCTTCGCGAAGCTGGTGAAAGCATGGAGCGCCTGAGCGAGCCGCGCGCGCCCGGCTTCGCGCTCTACGTCCATTGGCCGTTCTGCCTGTCGAAATGCCCGTATTGCGATTTCAATTCGCATGTCCGCGAGCGCGTCGAGGAAGCGCGCTGGCAGCGCGCCTATCTCGCCGAGCTCGAGCGCGCCGCGGCGGAAACGCCCGGCCGCGTCGTCACCTCGGTCTTCTTCGGCGGCGGCACGCCCTCGCTGATGCCGCCCGAAACCGCGGCCGCGATCCTCGCCCGCATCCGCGCGCTGTGGCCGGTGGCGCCCGACGCCGAGATCACGCTCGAGGCCAATCCCGGCGCCGCCGAGGCCGCACGCTTCCGCGCGTTCCGCTCGGCCGGCATCGACCGCCTTTCCATCGGCGTGCAGGCCCTCGACGATTCGGCGTTGAAATTCCTCGGGCGCAAGCACGTTGCCGCCGAGGCGCTGGCCGCGGTCGAGCGCGCCGCGGAAATCTTCCCGCGCCATTCGTTCGATCTCATCTATGCGCGGCCGGGGCAGAGCGTCGCCGCCTGGCGCGAGGAGCTTTCGCGCGCGCTGCGCTTCGCCGGCGATCATCTCTCGGTCTACCAGCTCACGATCGAGCCGGGCACCGCGTTCCACACCGCGCATGCGCGCGGCGACTTCGCCTTGCCCGACGAGGACACGGCGGCCGATCTCTACGAGGCGACGCGCGATCTGCTCGGCGCGGCCGGCCTCGCCGCCTACGAGATCTCCAATCATGCGCGGCCGGGCGGCGAGAGCCGCCACAACCTCGCCTATTGGCGCTATGCCGACTATGCCGGCATCGGCCCCGGCGCGCATGGCCGCCTCACGCTCGGCGACGCGAAAGTGGCGACGCGCCAGCAGCGCCTGCCCGAAGCCTGGCTCGCCGCGGTCGAGGCCAAGGGCAGCGGCGAAGCCGAGCGCGCGCCGCTCGATCGCGCCGAGCGGGGGCGCGAGATGCTGCTGATGGGCCTGCGCCTCGCCGAGGGCGTCGATCTGGCGCGCTTCCGAAGCGAGGCGGTCGTGCCCGCGGCGGATTTCGTGGACGCACGCGCATCGGCACGGCTGGCCGCGGCGGGGCTGATCGAATGGACGCCGCAGGCGCTGCGCGCGACCGAGGCCGGGCGACAGCGCCTCAACGCGGTGCTGGCCGCGCTGATGCCGCGTAAATAAATGCTCGTTCAAGAATAATTTCGAGCATTTGCGGCCCTTGAACGGCCGCGATGCCTTCCCATCTGCAGGGCTGTCCGGGTGCCCAAGAGGGGCCCGGGCGTGTGTCTGACACGGCATGCAGGCCCGCGACGGCGGCATGCCCATACCGTTCATCGCTCAAGGAGGATGACCATGTCGCTCGACCTTTCCCCGCTGTTCCGCTCCACCGTCGGCTTCGACCGCATCGGCCGTCTGTTCGAAGACGCGTTCGCGGATGCCGCCCCCAGCTATCCCCCGTACAACATCGAGAAGCACGGCGAGAACGAATACCGCATCGTCATGGCGGTCGCCGGCTTCGGTCCCGCGGACGTGAAGATCACGGCCAAGGAGAACACGCTGCTCGTCGAAGGCAAGCAGGCCGACAAGACGAATGGCACGCAGTATCTCCACCGCGGCATCGCCGCCCGCGCGTTCGAGCGCCGCTTCGAGCTGGCCGACCACATCCAGGTCACCGGCGCCAAGCTCGAGAACGGCCTGCTCGTCATCGACCTGAAGCGCGAGATCCCGGAGGCCTTGAAGCCCCGCGTGATCCCGATCCAGGCCGGCAACGGCAAGGTCGTCGAGCACAAGGTCGCGGCCTGACCGGCCGAACCGCCGGCGCCACGCGCGGCCGAACCCGTGCCGCGACGCCGAGACGGAAGCCAAGCGAAGGCCCGCCATCCGCGAGGGTGGCGGGCCTTTCGCTTTTCCAATCGGCCGAAGCGGCCCGGGGTTGGGAATATCGCGCCGCTTCGACTATTCTCCGTGCCTGTCATCGGTTCCGGGAGATCGCATGAGGCGCCGCGATGTCGTATCGCTGCTCGCCGCTCTGGGCGCCGGCGCCCCGGTTTTCGCGCGCGCGGAGACTCGGCCGATGCGCGTCGGCCTCCTGGGCAGCCAGCCCCTGGCGCCGATCGAAAGCTTCAAGGCGAAGCTGAACGCGCTCGGCTACGCTGAAGGAAAAAATCTTGCGTTCGCCGAGCAATGGGCACAGGGCCGCGACGATCGCTTTCCCGCACTGGCCGCCGCGCTGGCCGCGCTGCCGGTCGACGTCATCGTCGCGTGGGGCACGCCGGCCGCGATCGCCGCGAAGCGCGCGAGCCAGACATTGCCGGTCGTGTTCGTCGCCGGCGATGCCGTCAACACCGGCATCGTCACCAATCTCGCGAGGCCCGAGGCGAACGTCACCGGCGTCATCGCGATCAACGTGCAGCTCGAGGAAAAGCGGCTCGAGCTGCTGCAAGAGGTCGTGCCGAACCTGCGGCGCGTCGCGGTCCTGGCGAATTCGCTCAATCCGCTCAACACCATCAATCTCAAGACGACCCATCGCGTCGCGCGCGAACTCAAGCTCGCGATAGAGGTGTTCGAAGTGCGCAGCAGCGCGGAAATTGCGGGCGCCTTGAAGCGGCTCGTCGAATCCCGCCCCGATGCGGCGCTGCTCGCCTCCGACATTCTTCTGCTGAGCAATCGCAAGCAGATCGCGGAGACGATGGCCGCCCATCGCATTCCCGCGATCTACCCGTTCCACGAATACAAGGATGCCGGCGGGTTCGTGGTCTACGGCGCCAACATCTCCGTCCTGTTCGAACGCGCCGCCGAGTATGTCGACCGGATACTGAAGGGCGCGAAGCCCGGCAGCCTTCCGGTGCAGCAGGCGACGGCGTTCGAGTTGATCGTCAACCTGAAGGCCGCCGCCGGCCTCGGCCTCAGGGTGCCCTCCGCGGTGCAGGTGCGCGCCGACGAGGTCATCGAATAGCGCATCGCGGCGCGTCGGCAGGCAATCGTTTCGGCGGCTTGGACGCGGCGCGTCCGCCGGATTAAAACGGGGCGTTTGCAAAACCCGAGGGGAAGGAAACGTAATGACGAATCTCGTGGGCCGCACCGCCATCGTCACCGGCGCCGCGCGCGGCCTCGGGCGCACCTACGCCCAGAAATTGCTTGAGGCGGGCATGAACGTCGTCGTGACCGACAAGGCCGACGTGAAGGAAACGCTCGAGCTGATGTATGGCCCCGGCAAGACGCTCGGCGTCGAAGTCGACGTCGCCGATTTCAGGAGCGTGTCGGCGATGGCCGAGAAGGCGCTCGCCGCGTTCGGCCGCGTCGACGTGCTCGTCAACAATGCCGCGCTCTATGGCGGCCTGAAGGGCGGCCGCGTCGAGCAGATCGACGAAGACGAGTGGGACCGCTGCATGGCGGTGAA
>ERZ761602.5340-NODE-5340-length-15346-cov-5.154601_pt1 | contig 15346 bp, 8 predicted proteins | sample MGYA00512165_ERZ761602 | MGnify/ENA primary metagenome ERZ761602 (study PRJEB28899, sample SAMN02445085) | bioreactor sludge metagenome | biome: EBPR sludge; isolation source: Thorneside wastewater treatment plant | place: Australia: Brisbane, Thorneside...
GCTCTGGATCGCCCTCGCCAGCGCGTCGCCGCCTGAGGACGGCGCAGCCGGGCCGGCGGCTGGCGTCCCTACGCCGGCCGCGCCCGACGCCTCGTTCGCCGCCGACGCCACCGCGCTGGCCTGGCGGGCGCTGGTCTTCACCCCGCGCGTCATCCGGCTCGAAGAAGCCGTGCTGATGGACATCGCCGCCAGCCAGCGGCTGTTTGGCGGCGCCGGCGCCCTGCTGGCGCGGTTTTTTGAGGAAAAAGAGCCGATACCCAGCGTGATATGGTCTTATGGCGCTACTGAATGGATAGCAATCGGGCGCCTGCGCGCGGCCCCGCTGCAGCCGCTGCAGGCCACCGATCCGGTGGATGCCGCCGAGGGAGGGGAGGGCGCCGCGGCGGTGCCGGCCGCCTGGCCCGCCGTGCCGCCGCCCGAGGCGCTGCCGCTGGGGGCCTTGAGCGCCGCCCGTCCGCACCTGGCCACACTGGCCGGGCTGGGCTGCCGCAGCTGGGGCGACCTGCGCGCGCTGCCGCGTGGGGGCGTGGTGCGGCGCTTTGGCGAGCCGCTGCTGGCCGCGCTGGACCAGGCCTTCGGCCTGCGCCCCATCCCACACGACTGGATCACCCTGCCCGAGCAGTTCGACGAGCCGCTGGAGCTGCCGCAGAACGTGGACACCGCCCCGGCGCTGCTGTTCGGCGCGCGGCGCCTGCTGGCGCGGCTGCACGCCTGGCTGCGCGCGCGCCGTCTGGGGCTGCTGGGGCTGGAGCTGGTCTGGCAGATCGACCGCCGCCGCGACCTGCCGCCCGAAGGCCGCCTGCCGGTGCGCACCACCGTTCCCACGCTGGACCTGGCCCACATCGAACGGCTGCTGGCCGAGCACCTGGCCCATGTCACGCTGCCCGCGCCGGTGCAGGCGCTGCGCCTGCGCACGCTGGAGACCGCACCGCTGCCCGGCGACAGCGCCAGCCTGCTGCCCGACCCGCGCCAGGACGGCGACAGCCTGCACGCCCTGGTCGAACGCCTGGGCGCCCGGCTGGGGGCGCACCAGGTGCACGCCGTCGAGCCCCTGGCCGACCACCGCCCCGAGCGCATGTTGCGCTGGTTGCCGGTTTCGGAAGCTCCAAAATGGATCGCAAACAATGACCGCCTGACGCTGGGTATCGGCCAAAAACCCGCCAAACCGGCAAAAAAAACGACCGCCGCACCCGCAACAGCCCCGTCCGGCCGCCCGCAACCCGCCTGCGCGCACCCGCAGCCGGCACCGCCCGGCGCGCTCTACCCCAGCTGGCTGCTGGAGCGACCGTTGCGCCTGGTGGTGCAGCGCCACCGGCCGCTCTACCAGGGGCCGCTCACGCTGCTGGTGGGGCCGCAGCGCCTCGAATCGGGCTGGTGGGACGCCGACGCCGCCGGCAGCGCCGCCGCCCCGGCCGCGCTGCGCGACTACTTCATCGCCCGCAGCCCGCAGGCTGGCCTGCTGTGGGTGTTCCGCGAACGCCTGCCGCAGAGCGCCGAGCCCGGCTGGTACCTGCACGGGCTGTTTGCGTGAGCCGTGCCCGGCGTTGGTGGCACTGAAATGAGCAGCTGCCCGGCGGACAGGGAAAATCCGGTGCAAGCAGCGAGGATCAGTCCAGCCGCGCTGCCTCGGCAGCGACATGGCCCGCCAGGCGGGTGACGAAGGTCTTGATGCTGGTCATCTCGGACAAGGATGCATATTCACCGCCTCGGGGCGAAGCCATGAGTGATGCCGTGGTGTAGAGCTGTTCTTGCATCAGTCGTTGGCAAAGCAGGTCATAACGCGCCTGGTACGACGCACCCATAAAGGATTCAAAGATATCGAAATGCGGAGAACGATCTTTGACCGCCGTTCGCGACCCCGGGGCATCCTCCACCAGCATGAGCCAGCCCACGAATGGCTTGGGCTGCCTGCCAAAAGCTCCCTCGCGATACGCGGCCCAGAAGTCGTGGGCTGTCCCTATGGCTTCCTCCGTCCGGTTGTTGAAGTTATTGCCGAACGAGGGGCCGACCTGGCTCTTGAGTTCGATGGTCGCGATGAGCTGCCCGTGATGGATCACCAGCAGATCCCACAGCTTGGTCGGGCGAAAGTATCCAGGGAGCGTGAGCACGGCCCGCCTCTGGTGAATTTCCGCGTTGGCAAGCCCATTGGCCTTCACGATATCGATGATGAGGTCGAGAAAACCGTCCATGTTCTTGCCGGCTGTCACGCTGGCGCGCTCGCCCTGATCGACTTTTCCGGCAGCCTTCTGGGTTGCGCGGGCGTGTGTGCGCTGTTTCCAGAAGGCGGCGACAGCTTTCTTCGCCTTGATTTCGTAGTCGCACAGATCGAGGGCCATGGCTATTGGGTAGCGTTGCAGAGGTCGGCCATTTCGGCGGACGTGAGCGCATACAAGCTGAACGCTGCGCGGTTGCATGCTTCGATGTCCAGAGCTTGGGCCGCTGCTTTGAGTTCCCCCCGCAAAGGTTCGGAAACCTCGTGCCAATGAGGCAAGCGGATGCGGCGCAGGTACTGGGCCTGAAACCGCAGGAAGCCACCCCGCATCCGGGTCGAGTAGCTCGCCACAAACAGACGGCCGACACTGGACAGCAGAACCGCCTGAAGCGCCTGGAGGTCCCAGGTGCCGGATGTGACGTAATAGAGGTTGTGGTGCGGGTAAAAGCGGCCCTCGTCATACACGATCTGGGCGTTGCCCTTGATGTCGGGAATGAGAAGCTTTGGTGTGTGTGTCAGAGATGGTGTGATCCTGTCGATGGTGCGGTACCACTGCGTCGGTGTTTTCTGAGCGACGTGTCGTTGCGCAATGGTGTCCTTGCGTGCCTGAAAGTAACGGCTGAGCCGCGGATAGTCCTCAAGTTTCACCAGACCCGAACCGTGTCCGTCGTTGAAAGGGTTGATGACCCCTTGACCGAGCCAGACGATACGGCCACTCTGGATGTCACGTGTCATCACCAGCGGGACCTTGCGATCGTCTTCAACATCCAGTTCGGCAAATGGTCCGATGAAGGCCTTGTCGGCTCCGGTGGCGACACCAATGCCAACCTTGCAGCCAGCCTCTTCCAGTGTGGGGAACGCTGCTTCCAGACGGCGCAGGACGGCCATTTGGCTGTAACTGTCCAGTATCCACGGATCAGCCCCTGCGGTCACATTGCACACTTCACGGACTGTGGGCAATTGGATGGCATCCGCCGAAAACCGCAACGCCCGGGACAAATGGGCCAACGCCGGGGCCGTGATTTCCGGATGGCTGGCGGTACGGGTGATGGCCGCCTTTTCACGGCCGATGATCGTGACTGCCGCATAGGCTGCGACGTCCGAATGAAAGGCAGGCGCGTTGGACAGGTCCACATACGTTCGCAGATGAAAGTCTCGGGCGATCATCGCGCGCAAAGGGCCGCCGTAGCGGTTCTTCATCCAGCGGTCAGCACAGATGAAGCCGAGCACGCCACCAGGCTTGAGTGCGCGCAGCGAGCGCTCGATGAAGGGGATATACAAATCTGCCCGGTCATACATCGTCTGGTAGCGGTTGCGGTATTCGGACAACAGCGCCGGGGGAATCAGTTCTTGTCGTACGTAGGGAGGATTGCCGACCACCAAGTCGAAATCTTCTGGAAGATCGGCCAGCAAGTAGTCGCCGCACGCCAGCCAGTGGTCCGCCAGCGCTGCGGCCGTGTCGCCAGGCAGTTCTGCATCTTCCAGCAAACGTATGACAGCGGCTAGCGTGCGCTCATAGGTGGCGCGGTGCAGTTCTATGGCGCGGATGCACGGACCGAGCGTGAACAGCGCATCGCCCGGCGCACCGAACGATTGCCAAGCCGACAACAAGCGTTCAACGGCAGGGATCAGAAAGTCACCGTGACCGCACGAAGGCTCCAACAGGCGTAGCTGATGCAAGGGCCGGTCTGCCGTGTAGTCACAGAGGTCGAGAATGAAATCGGCCACTTCACGCCGGGTGAACACCGCACCTCGGGTCTCCGTGTCTCCGACCGATGACAGATGTTCGATCGCCGCTGTGACGGGGCAAAGGTCCAGCAGGGATGACTGTGTCAGGGCGGGGCGGGAGAACGACATGACGTGTCTGGTGTTAACGCTCTGACGAGTTTACTTGGAATTTGACGAAACATGTATATTCATACAGTTTCAATTGATTGAAATCCGATTCCGCGCGTCCGACAGCCTGTCCGAGCGACCTGGTCTCGACTGAATGCTGGCCATGACTACGTCGTCACCTGCCATCTGCCCTGCGCTGCCCGCCTACGCCGAGCTGCACTGCCGCAGCAACTTCAGCTTCCAGATCGGCGCCTCCCATGCCGAGGAGCTGGTGGAGCGGGCCCATGCGCTGGGCTACAGCGCGCTGGCGGTGACGGACGAATGTTCGGTGGCGGGGCTGGTGCGTGCGCATGGCGAGGCCAGAAAGCGGGGGCTGAAGCTGATCGCCGGCGCCGAGTTCGTGCTGGAGGACGGCGCCCCGCCGGATGCTGCCGCCGACACCGGCCCGGACGGAGCCGCGGTGCCCGCCGCCCGCTGGCGCGTCGTTGCCCTGGCGCGGGACCGGCGCGGCTGGGGCCAGCTGTGCAGCTTCATCACCGCCTGCCGCCGCGCCGCGCCCAAGGGGCACTACCGCGTCGGCTGGGGCGACCTCACCGCCGCCCGGCTGGCGGGGTGCGAGATCCTCCTGGCGCCGGATCGACTCACACGAAGCGCTATCACAACCGAAGCACTCCAGCACCGTCTCATAATGGGTAAGGGCCAATTCGGTGCCCATTTCTGGCTCGCGGCCGAGCTGCTGCACGGCCTGGACGACGACCTCTGGCTGGCGCAGCTGTCAGACGCCTCGGCCGCCACCGGCGTGCCGCTGCTGGCCGCGGGGGACGTGGTCATGCATGTGCGCTCGCGCAAGCTGCTGCACGACGTGCTCACCGCCGTGCGCCTGGGCGCGCCGGTGGCGCAGTGCGGCTTTGGCCTGCAGCCCAACGCCGAGGCGCACCTGCGCCCACGGCTGCGCCTGGCCGCGCTCTACCCGCCCGCGCTGCTGGCCGCCACGCTCACCGTGGCCGGGCGCTGCACCTTCAGCCTGGACGAGTTGCGTTACGAATACCCGCGCGAAACCCTGCTGCCCGGCTGCACCCCGGCCCAGACCCTGCGCCGCCACACCTGGGACGGCGCCGCCCACCGCTACCCCGGCGGCATTCCGGCCGGGGTGCAGCAGCAGGTGGAGCACGAACTGGCGCTGATCGCCGAGCTGAAATACGAGATGTATTTCCTCACCGTGCACGACCTGGTGGTCTTTGCCCGCAGCCGCGCCATCCTGTGCCAGGGGCGCGGCTCGGCGGCCAACTCGGCCGTGTGCTACTGCCTGGGCATCACCGAGGTGGACCCGTCGCGCATGAGTGTGCTGTTCGAGCGCTTCATCTCGCGCGAGCGCAACGAGCCGCCCGACATCGACGTCGATTTCGAGCACCAGCGGCGCGAAGAAGTCATCCAGTACCTGTATGCCAAATACGGGCGCGAGCGCGCCGCGCTGGCCGCCACCGTCATCAGCTGGCGCCCGCGCAGCGCGCTGCGCGACGCCGGCCGCGCGCTGGGCATCGAGCCTGCCTGGGTGGACCGCCTGGCCAAGGAGCATTTCTGGTTCGACGGCAGCGCCGCCGGCCGCCAGCGTCTGGTCGACGCCGGGCTCGATCCCGACGACTGGCGCCTGCTGCAGTGGCTGGAGGTGGCCGCGCGGCTGATCGGTTTTCCGCGCCACCTCAGCCAGCACGTGGGCGGCTTCGTGCTCACCCAGGGGCCCCTCACCCGCCTGGTGCCGGTGGAAAACGCCGCCATGGACGGCCGCACCGTCATCCAGTGGGACAAGGACGACCTGGACGCCGTCGGCCTGCTCAAGGTGGACGTGCTCGCTTTGGGCATGCTCAGCGCCATCCGCCGCTGCCTGGCGCTGGTGGGCCAGCGCCACGGCGCCACCTGGCAGCTGCAGGACATCCCCGCCGACGACACCCCCACCTGGGACATGATCTGCGCCGCCGACACCGTGGGCGTGTTCCAGATCGAAAGCCGCGCGCAGATGAGCATGCTGCCGCGCCTGCGCCCCCGCTGCTTCTACGACCTGGTGATCGAAGTCGCCATCGTGCGCCCCGGCCCCATTCAGGGCGGCATGGTCCACCCCTACCTGCGCCGCCGCCAGGGCCTGGAGCCCGCCGAGCTGCCCAGCCCCGCGCTGCAGGAAGCGCTGGGCCGCACCCTGGGCGTGCCCATCTTCCAGGAGCAGGTGATGCAGATCGCCATGCTGGCCGCCGGCTTCAGTGCCGACGAGGCCGACAGCCTGCGCCGCGCCATGGCCGCCTGGAAACGCAAGGGCGGCGTGCAGAAATTCCACGACCGCATCGTCAGCGGCATGACGGCGCGCGGCTACAGCACCGAATTCGCCCAGGCCATCTTCCGCCAGATCCAGGGCTTCGGTGAATACGGCTTCCCCGAAAGCCACGCCGCCAGCTTCGCGCTGCTGGTCTGGGCCAGCTGCTGGCTCAAACGGCACGAGCCGGCGTGCTTCCTCGCCGCCATGCTCGACAGCCAGCCGCTGGGCTTCTACAGCCCCAGCCAGCTGGTGCAGGACGCCCGCCGCCACGGCGTCACCGTCCACCCGGTGTGTGTGCTGGCCAGCGACTGGCTCTGCACCCTGGAGCCCCCCGCCGTCGCAAAGCCTCGCCCAGCCGTTCGCCCTGAGCCTGTCGAAGAGCCGCCCGCGACCGTCCGCCCCGAGTCGGTTGACGGGTTGCCCTCCACCGTTCACCCTGAGCCTGTCGAAGGGCCGCTCGTGAAAACGCTCCCCGGGCTTGCCGAAAGCCCACCATTGACCGTTCGCCCTGAGCCTGTCGAAGGGCCCGCCACCTGGGGCCATGGCCACCCGGCCGTGCGCCTGGGCCTGCGGCAGGTGCACGGTCTGCCCGAAGCCGCCGCCCGCCGCATCACCGCCGCCCGCGCGGACGCCCCCTTCACCACCGTGGAAGACCTGGCCCAGCGCGCCGGGCTGGACGCCGGCGACCTTAAGGCCCTGGCAGCCGCCGACGCGCTGGCGGCCCTGGCCGGCCACCGCCGCCAGCAGGTGTGGGATGCCTCGGCCCTGCACCGCGCCCCGGCGCTGCTGCGCGCCGCCCCCACCCACGAAGACTGGCTGGACCTGCCCGAGGCCCCCGAAGGCGAAGCCATCGTGCACGACTACGCCGCCACCGGCCTGACGCTGCGCCGCCACCCGCTGGCGCTGCTGCGCCCGCGCCTGGCCGCACTGCGCCTGCAAACCGCCGCCGCGCTGCAGGCCGCCCCCGACGGCCGCCTGGTGCGGGCCTGCGGCATCGTCACCGTGCGCCAGCAGCCCGGCACCGCCAAAGGCGTGGTCTTTGTCACGCTGGAAGACGAAACCGGCACCGTCAACGTCATCGTCTGGAAAGCCCTGCGCGAGCGTTTCCGCCGCGACCTGCTGCACGCCCGCCTGCTGGCCGTGCACGGCACCTGGCAGCGCGACGAAGCCACCGGCGGCCAGGTCCGTCACCTGATCGCCGGCTACCTGAAAGACCTGACGCCGCTGCTGGGCCGGCTGGCGGACGCGGGCATGGGAAGCCGGGATTTCCGGTGAGGGGCGGGCGCGGGACCGGGTCGTGAGCGGGGTGCCCCCCGGCGCCGTTGCTCAGGTCATCAGCACCGCCGCGGCGATGATCAGCGCACCGAGGGCCAGGTTCACGCTCACCCCGGTGCGTATGCTGCCCAGTGCGGCGGCGCCGGCGGGCCAGTCCTGCGCGGCGGTGGCGCGGGTCAGGCGCTTGAACAGGGCGAAACGGATGTGGCCGAAGATGGCCATCATCACCAGGCCCAGCACGGACATGATCATCCAGTCCAGCGGCATGGCAAAGCTCAGGCCGGCCTGCACCGAGTCTTTGGCCACGCGGCCGATCATCCACAGGCCGGTGACCAGCACCACGCCGATACACACCAGCACCGCCGCAAAAAAGCGCTGCAGCGCCGCGTGCATCAGCGGCACGCGCTGCGGCGGCGGCAACTGCAGCGCCGCCGGACGCAGAAAAAAGTGGGCGAACACCATGCCGCCGATCCAGACCACAATGGCCAGGACATGCAGCAGTTTGAGGCTTGCGTAGAACATCACAACTTCCCGGTCGGTAAGTGGCGCACGCGGCGCCGGGCAACATCGCACAGCGCGCGGTGGGGCGCTGTGCGATGTGCATGATGCATGAGAAGCCAAGCGCCCGCGTCGGTCAAGGCTTTGCGCGCGTACCGCAGCTGTCAGGGCGCCCTCCGCCGGGGCGTACAGACAGATTTTCGGTGAAAAGTGCCGATACCCATCGTAAAATGGTCATATATAGCTATGAATAGCGTAGTATTTCGCATGCTGGCGAATCGCCTGTCCCTGGCGTGTGTACCGTCGCTTTTCCGCTGAATCCTTGCCCGCCATGTTCCAGCCACTGCCTGTTGTCCTGACCGCCGTTTGCCTGTTGGCCGTATGTGCGCTGCTGGTGGCAGACCGGTTCGACCACCCGCCGGGGCGCGTGGTGGGCAAACTCGCCGCCAGTACCGCGTTTGTCGCGGTCGCCTTGGCCTTGGGCGCATACCGGGGTCTGTACGGACAGCTGATTCTGGGCGCCCTGCTTCTGGGCTGGCTGGGCGACGCCTTTCTGCTGTCGCGCGCCGCCAAGGCTTTTCTCGGCGGGCTCGCCGCATTTTTGCTGTCGCACCTGCTCTTTGCGGGCGCATTCATGACAGCCGGGGTGTCCACGGGCGCCATGGGTGTGGCGGCGGTGCTGGCGGTGATGTTCGGTGCCGGGGTGCTGCGCTGGTTGCTGCCGCATGTGCCGGGGGAGATGCGGTTGCCAGTGCTCGCCTATGTCGCCGTGATCTTGCTGATGTGCATCGCCGCGGCCGGGCATGCGGCGGCGTCGGGTCGCTGGGCGGTGCTGGCGGGGGCGGTGCTGTTCACCGCATCCGACCTGTCGGTGGCGCGCGACCGCTTTGTGCAGCCGGCGTTTGTCAACCGGCTGTGGGGCTGGCCCACGTATTTTGCGGCGCAGCTGGTTCTGGCCTGGACGGTCGCCACGGCGCCCTCCCTGGGCTGAGCGCCTCGCTCCGCAGCCGTCCCGGGCGGCTGTCATCAATGTTTCATCGGTTTTGCGTACGGTGCAGGGCTGGTTGTCACACCATCGCCTCCCTCACGCTCCCTCACGCTTGCTCACCGATGAAAACCCTGCACCGTCCTTTCCCGTCCCTTTTTTCGGCCCTGGTGGCCGGCCTGGTTCTTTCCCTGGGTACGCTTGCCGCCTGCGGCGGCGGGGATGACCCGTTGCCGCAAGAGCCGACCCCGGTGTCGTTGACGCTCAAGAAACTGGGCGGCTACGAGACCGGAACCCTGGCGGCCGCCGAAATCAGTGCCTATGATGAACTCAGCCGTCGCCTGTTTGTCGTCAACGGCGCCCTGGGCACCGTGGACGTGCTGGACCTGAGCAAACCCGAGACCCCGGCCAAACTGGGCACCATCACCGTGACTGACATCGGCGGCGCCGTCAACAGTGTGGCCACGCACGACGGACTGGTGGCGCTGGCGGTGGAAGCCAACCCCAAGACCAGCCCCGGCAAGGTGGCGTTCTATGACGCCCGCACCTTGACCCGCCTCGCGGTGGTGCCCGTCGGCGCCTTGCCGGACATGCTTGTTTTCACCCCCGACGGCAAACAGGTGCTGACGGCCAACGAAGGTGAGCCCAACAGTTACGGCGCAGCCGATTCGGTAGACCCCGAAGGCTCTGTCAGTATCGTCACCGTCAACCGCAGCGGCGCCGGTGTCTCGCCGACCGTCGCAACAGCCGATTTCCGCGCCTTCAACAGTCAGGCCGACGCGCTGCGCACCGCCGGCGTGCGCATCTATGGCCCGGGCGCGACCGTGGCGCAGGACCTGGAGCCCGAGTACATCACCGTCTCTGCCGACGGCAAGATTGCCTGGGTGACGCTGCAGGAAAACAACGCGATCGCCACGGTGGACATCGCGGCGGCCAAAGTCACGGCGATTCATCCGCTCGGCCTCAAGGACCACAATGTTGCCGGCGCCGGCCTGGACCCGAGCGACGAAGACGGCGGAACCAACACCAACAGCGGCACCCCGACGATCAAGATCGGGCCCTGGCCAGTCCGGGGCATGTACATGCCCGACGCCATTGCCAGCTACCAGGTTGGCGGCAAGCAGTACCTGCTGACCGCCAACGAAGGCGACGCCCGTACCGACTGGCCCGGTTTCAACGAAGAAGTGCGTGTGCGCGCCCACTGCGACAAGGGGCTTGACCCTGCGGTGTTCCCCGGCGCGACCGGTACGGCCGCCGACCCGCTGCTGTTCGATTCCAATCTGGGCCGCCTGCGGATCACCGCCAACCCCAATGGCGGCGACAGCGGCAAGAATGCCGCAGGCCAATGCACCAGGTTGTGGGCCTATGGCGCCCGCTCCTTCACGATCTGGGAAGCTGGCGCGAATGGGTTGACCCGCGTGTTCGATTCGGGCGACGATATCGAGAAACGCACCCAGGCACTGGGTACGGTCGCCAACTTCAACGCCGGCCATGACAACAACACGCTGGACAGCCGCAGCCCCAACAAAGGACCGGAACCCGAAGCGATCACGGTTGCCACGTTCGGCAAGAAGACCTATGCCTTCATTGGCCTGGAGCGCATCGGCGGCGTGATGGTCTACGACGTGACTGACCCGGCGCGGGCCAGCTTCACCACCTACCTGAACACCCGCAGTGGCGTCACCGGGGACCGCGGCCCCGAGGGTCTGAGCTTTGTCCCTGCCAGCCGCTCGCCCAACGGCAAACCGCTGCTGATCGTGGCCAACGAAATCAGCGGCAGCACGGCGGTGATGCAGATCGATCTGGGCTACTGAAACCCCAGTGCGGCCTGGCATCAAGGCGGGCGACAAAGGCGGGCGGCGCGCCCGGTGAAAGCTCCGCCCCTCGTGGCATGACGCCGGTGGCGTCATAGTGCAACTCGTTCGGGTGCCGGCGTCAGCGCTTTTCCCTTTCCTCGCCTGCTCCGGCCCGTCGTGCGCATGGGTTTCGCTGTTCATCCGGTAAATGCGCGCGATTTGACCTGATCGATACCTGGCGCGGTGGATCGGGGAGTACGATGGGCGGAGCACATCCACAGGAAAGAGGGGTATCCGTCATGAGAAGCCGTCTTGCAGTTTTTTTGGTGATCTGGGTGATGACACTTGGCCTGGCCCAGGCCCAGTCACCGAAGGTGGCCTTTGACAACAACCTGACGCCCAATCAGGTTGTCAAGGGTGTGGTCCGGTTGTTTGGTTTCGCGCGGACGACCAATTCCCAAGGGTATGTGGAAGTTGCGGTGGATGGGCAACGGATCGGCCGTCCGGCGTACCCGCTCTTTCGCACGGATGTTCCCAATTCCGGTTGGGGCATGGAACTCGACACCGAGGCATTCGCGAACGGTAACCGTCTGATTGAAGCGTTCGGGTATGAAAAGTCCGGTCAACTGGTCGAGTCGGCGAGGCTCACGTTGAACTTCCGCAACACGCCGCTGCGGGGCGTCATCGAGAGCCCGGGCTGGCGCGATCCGGCCAGTGGCGAAATCGGTATCGCGGGCTGGGCGCTGGCCGAAGGCGGATTGAAGTCCATGGAAATCCAGATCAATGGGCAACGCGTGGCCGATGCCCAACTGGGGCTCCCCCGATCAGATGTTCAGGCCGTGTTTCCGGAGTACGGTAACGCGACGAGCGGATTTCGCGCCGTGGTGAACCTCGCGCGTCTGGATCTGCCGCGCGGGTTTCACCGTGTCGATGCCGTCGGCATCACCTCGGCCGGGGATCGAAAGCGGATGGCAACTTCAGAGATATTCCATACAGCCGGCCGGGTCGGCCGCAGTTATGTCGACTTTCCCACGATCAACGGCAGTGCTGAACCGGCCCCGTCGGGATTGCGGGTCGCCGGATGGAGCGAAGGGGTGTCTCCCGCGCGTTATGTCGACGTTTGGCTGAATGATCGTCCGCTCGGACGCGTGGACGGCATGTTCGACAATCGTCCCGATGTTCCGCCGGTTTTTCCTGCCGTGACCAATGTCCGGGGCTTCGATACCACTCTGGACGTCCGCACGCTGGTGTCCGGGCCGAATCGAATCCGCATGGTCGCGACTGATTTCAGTGGCATCCGGACCAATCTGGACACTTTTACGGGGCCGGTGCAATTCACGGCATTGAAAGTACCGAAATTGTTCGGAGCCCATCTGCGTCCTGCCAACGACTATGGCGGTTCCATCCAGATCTATCGGAACGAGATGTTTGCACCGGACATCGTGATGTATTTTCAGCCGTGGCGCACGTCATCCGGGGCCTGCTCGCCGCTGAACGAATACCCCTATCTCCCACAGCGGGTCACTGAGGCCGGTGCCATCCCGATGATTACCTGGGAGCCGCTGCAGGAAGGCGCGTCGAGTCAGGCCAATTTCAAGCTGGCCAGCATTCTTGCCGGTGCCCACGACGAGTGTGTTCGCGCCTATGCCCGCCAGGTCAAGGAGTTCGGTCAACCCGTGATGATCCGCTTCGCCCATGAATTCAATGGCAATTCCAACCATTGGACCGGCGACTCCAACGGACGCGATCCGGCCCTGTATGTTGCGGTCTGGCGGAAAGTCGTCGACATGTTCAATGCCGAAGGAGCGACCAACGCATTGTGGGTGTGGTCGCCGGATCATGCGTCGCCACCGGAGGTGCCGCAACCGGCCAGCGATCTGCGCAACTACTATCCTGGCGATGCCTATGTCGATTACATCGGTGTGTCGGGCTATAACTGGGGTAACGATCCGCTGCGCGGCGGTGGCTGGGTAACACCGCAGCAGGTGTTTCGTACGTTCCTGGACCTCGTCAAGCGAGACTTTCCCGGCAAAGGTGTACTCATCACGGAGGTCGGCAGCGTCAAAGGATATGGTGATTTCAGCCGCGCCCAGTGGTACCAGGAGTTCTTTGACTACATCAACACGCGAACTGAAGTCAAAGGCGTGATCTGGTTCAACGACTACGCGTTCGCCAATACCTCGATGCCGGACTTTCGGGTGACCAACACCCCCGGGTTTCCGGCGGTCAATGCGGCCGAATCCGCGGCTTTCCGCGCAGCGGCGCAGGGCTTTCGCGGCACGAAAAACTGAACGGATGACCTGGGGCCAAGGACGGGCCGCGCGTGTTCTTGTTCCCGCTCCGCCGCTCCGCCGCTCGGCAGCGGCGACTGCAGGCCGGAGTCTGACCTTGATCCCCGCCGTGCTGTCGTCGGGCCGCGCACTCCGCGCTGCCCGCGCGGATACTGCGGCAAGCGCCCTTAGCAGTCGATTGCGCTGTACAGCCCCAGTGCTGCGCCCAAGCCGCCGGTTCCGGCCAAGCCCAGCCGATAGCGGTGAGGCTCCGTGTGGGGCGGCTGGGCCAGGGCACTGCCCGGTGCATACAGGGCATCCAGCAGGGCGTCGGGGGCAGAGAACCGGGCGGCAGTATGTCGCTCCTGTTGCTGGCGGGCCAGCTTGAACCACCATCGGCCATTGAGCACCTGATCCGCCAGGTAGGCGGGCCAGGTGCGGCGTTGTTGCGCAGCCAGCAGGGTGCCGTCGTTCCACCAGGTCGCGGCCGTTGTCGCCTCCGGTGCCGGCTGCGCCAATATCAGCAGGTTGTCGCTGTTGGCGGGGTTCTGCGCAACGATCTTCCAGCCTGCCGCTTGCAGGGCCTGGCGCAGGCTGTGAGCTGTGAAATATAAGGTGTGAGCCCGAAAGAACATGTACGAGGGCGCACAAAATCGGTTGGCGTTGGGAACTTCGATCAGCAGGTAGCCGTCGTGTGATACTTTGCGCCGTATCAATTGCAAGGTTTTCAGCGGGTCAACCAGATGTTCGAACACATGGAACATCGTAACCAGACCAAACTGTCCGTCGGCGGCCTGCGGCAGGCGGTCGTGCAAAGAACCGTTTTCCACCGACAATCCCAGGCTTTCGCGAGCGTGGGCGGCGTACCCGGCATGCGGCTCTATGCCGGTCGCGTTGAAACCCCGTTGGCGCATGAGGAAGACGAATTCGCCGCTTGAGGCGCCAATATCCAGAGTGCAAGCCGCTGGCGGCAACGGCTCCCCCAGCTTCTCCGTCGCTTCCTGCAGCCATTGCCAACGATCCAGGGCGTTGCGCCCGGCGCGCAGCACATGCCGCAGCGCCGGGCGGACGGCCTGCTTGTAGTCCTGACGGTAATGGTGGGTGTACCAGGCATGCAGTTGCGCAGGTGTGGGCAACGGGTCGATGCGGCCGGTGCCACAAGTGCAGCATTGGACGGTTCGCAACGCTTGGCCGGTTTTGCCGTCGCGCTCGGCGACGACCATGGCATGGCGATCTCCGCAGATCGGGCAAGATGTCTGGCAGGTGGTTATGGCGGCGGACATGTCGGTAGCTCAGTACGTCGTGATTCCACAGCACTATGTACCCGTTGCACGCCCGCCGCCCGCGCGTTGCGGCAAGTCCCTGGATTGCGCGGGAATTCGAGAACCCCCGTGCAGCGCGCGGGGCGAGTGCCTTTATTTCAACCCGGCCAGATCCCGCAGGACCGCAACCTTGTCGGTCTGTTCCCAGGTGAATTCCGGCTCTTCGCGGCCGAAGTGGCCGTAGGCTGCGGTTTTCTCGTAGATCGGGCGCAGCAGGTCCAGCATCTGGATGATGCCTTTTGGACGCAAGTCGAACACCTCGCGCACGATCTCGGCGATGCGCTCGTCCGGAATCACGCCGGTGCCTTCGGTGTAGACCGTCACGTTCATCGGATGCGCCACACCGATGGCGTAGGCCACCTGGATCTGGCACTGGCGCGCCAGGCCGGCGGCGACGATGTTCTTGGCCACGTAGCGGCCGGCGTAGGCGGCCGAGCGGTCCACCTTGGTCGGGTCCTTGCCGCTGAAGGCGCCACCGCCGTGCGGGCAGGCGCCGCCGTAGGTGTCGACGATGATCTTGCGGCCGGTCAGGCCGCAATCACCCTGCGGGCCGCCGATGACGAAGCGGCCGGTCGGGTTGACCAGGTAGCGGGTGTCCTTCAGCCACTCCTTGGGCAGCACCGGCTTGATGATCTCCTCGATCACGGCCTCGTAGAAGCTGGCCTTCAGCTTGGTGGCGGTCTCGCTCTGGTCGGGGCTGTGCTGGGTGGACAGCACGACGGTGTCGATGCTGTGCGGCTTGCCGTCCACGTAGCGCATGGTCACCTGGCTCTTGGCGTCCGGCCGCAGGAAGGGCAGGCGGCCGTCCTTGCGCAGCTGGGCCTGGCGCTCGACCAGGCGGTGCGCG
>ERZ761602.5341-NODE-5341-length-15344-cov-10.028190_pt1 | contig 15344 bp, 4 predicted proteins | sample MGYA00512165_ERZ761602 | MGnify/ENA primary metagenome ERZ761602 (study PRJEB28899, sample SAMN02445085) | bioreactor sludge metagenome | biome: EBPR sludge; isolation source: Thorneside wastewater treatment plant | place: Australia: Brisbane, Thorneside...
CCGCCGACGCCCAGACGACCCCCTCGGGCCTCGCCTGGAAGGTCCTGACCCCCGGCACCGGCACCACCAAGCCGACCGCCGACGCCAAGGTCAAGGTCCACTACACGGGCTGGACCACCGACGGCCAGATGTTCGACAGCAGCGTCAAGCGCGGCAAGCCGGCCACCTTCCCGCTCAGCGGCGTCATCGCCGGCTGGACTGAGGGTCTGCAGCTGATGGTCGTCGGCGAGAAGGCCCGCTTCTGGATCCCCGTCGACCTCGCCTACAAGGGCATGCCCGGAAAGCCGGCCGGCATGCTGGTCTTCGACGTGGAGCTCCTCGACATCAGCGAGCCTCCCGCCCCGATCCCGGCCCCGGCCGACGTCGCCGCTCCCCCCAAGGACGCCAAGAAGACCGCCAGCGGGCTGGCCTACAAGGTCATCACGCCGGGAACGGGCAGCACCAAGCCGGGCCCGACCTCCACGGTCGAGGTGCACTACACGGGCTGGACCACCGACGGCAAGATGTTCGACAGCAGCGTCGCCCGCGGCGAGACGGCCTCCTTCCCGCTCAACCGGGTCATCGCCGGCTGGACCGAGGGCCTGCAGCTGATGGTCGAGGGCGAGACGACCCGCTTCTGGATCCCGGTCGACCTCGCCTACCAGAACAAGCCCGGCCGACCGGCGGGCATGCTGGTCTTCGACGTCGAGCTGAAGACCATCAAGTAGGGCCTTGTGGAGACCGGCGCCCGCGAGTGGCTGCTTCCGGCCTTTCGCGGCCTGGGCGGCGCTCTCTTCGGGGCCGAGGCCACGCTCATGCTGGGCGTGGGCGCCTCGCTGGGCTCGACCTGGCTGCTGGGTCAGGCCATCGACGGCACGCTACCGCTGGGGCCGGCCGCCCTGGCCTACCTCGCCGCCGTCGGCCTCAGCGCCGGCTGCACCTGGTTCGCCCGGGTCCGCATCGAAGAGGTGGCCCAGCAGGCCATGCTGCGGGTCAAGGAGCGCCTCTTCGCCCACGTGATGGACCACGACGTCGCGCTTCACGACGAGCAAGGCGCCGGCAGGCTCATCTCCCGAGTCACCGGCGACGTCGAGGCGATGCGCGCCCTGCTCTCCGAGGCGGTGCTGCAGGCCCCCGCCGACCTCGCTCTGGCGCTGGGCCTGCTGCTGATCCTGGGCTGGGTGGCGCCCTCGATGGCCCTGGTCGCCATCGCCTCCCTGCCCGCCTACATCCTGCTGCTGATCGTCTACCGCCGGGCTGCCCCTCAGCGGCTGGTCGCCGCCCGCGAGATCGCGGCCCGGGTCTCCGGCTTCTACGCCGAGCACGTCCGCGCCCTACCCCTGCTGCGCGCCTTCGGGCGGCTGCCCTGGCTGGAGGCCCGCAGCGCCGCCCTCTCAGCCGAGAAGGCCCGGATCGACGTCGCCGCGGGGATGACGGGCGTCCACCTCTTCAACGCCCTCTTCGCGGTGCGCTCGCTGACCCTGGCCGGTATGGTCTGGGTCGGCGCCAGCCAGGTCCACCAGGGCCTGCTGAGCATCGGCACCCTGCTGGTGGCCCTGGACTACGCCCGCAAGCTCTTCGAGCCCTTCATACGCCTGCAGTTCAACCTCGCCACCTTCGAGCGGGCCCGGGCGGGCGCCGTGCGGGTCAGCGAGCTCTTCGCCCGCCCGCGCAAGGTCCGGGCGCCCGCCGATCCCCAGCCCTGGCCCGGCTTCCAGGAGCTGGTCCTCCAGGACATCGAGTTCGCCTACGTGGAAGCGGTCCCGGTCCTGCGCCGGGTCTCGCTGCGCCTGGAGCCTGGGCGGAGGGTGGCGCTGGTCGGCCCGACCGGCGGCGGCAAGAGCACCATCGTCCAGCTCCTGCTGCGCTTCATCGACCCCGACCAGGGCCGGGTCCAGATCAACGGCCTGGATCTGCGCCGGCTCGACCCCGAGGTGCTGCGCCGTCACATCGGCCTCGTCTCCCAGGGGGTGCACCTGCTGCCCGGGACGGTCGCCGAGAACATCGGCGCCCGCTCGGACGGGGACGCCCTGCGCCTGCTCGCGGAGGTCGGCCTCGCTGGCGTGCTCGCGCCCGGCGACGCCATCGGAGAGGGCAACCGGGTCCTCTCCCGGGGCGAGGCCCAGCTCGTCTGCGTGGCCCGCGCGCTGGCCGGAGACCCCGAGCTGCTGGTGCTGGACGAGGCGACCGCCGCGATGGACCCCGACACCGAGGCCCGGGTCTCCGAGCTGACCCGCCGCCGCAGCGTGCTGGCGATCGCCCACCGCCTGCGCCTCGTCGCCGACTACGACGAGATTCACGTCGTCGCCGCCGGCCAGATCGTCGAGTCCGGGGACCACGCCTCGCTGCTGGCTCGGGGCGGCGTCTACGCGGGCCTCTGGCAGGCCCAGCTGGCGAGCGGCGCATGAGCGCCCAGAGAGCCAGCGCATGAGCGAGCGGGCCCTGCTGTGGAGGCACTTCCGGATCGGCTGGCGAGGACGCGGGCTGGCCCTGGCCTGGCTGCTGGTCGGAAGCGCCCTGGTGGCCGCCGGGCAGGGCCTCTTCACGGGGCTGTGGAAGGTCGTGCTGGACGGGGTCTCCCAGGGCCGGGGCGGGCAGGCCGGGGTGCTGCTGGTGGTCGTCGGCGTCGCCCAGGCCCTCCTCTACATGCTGGTCCAGGGCACCCGCACCGAGATGAACGCCCACATCCAGCGGGTCACCCGGGACCGGGTCTTCCAGGCCATGACCCGGGCCGGCCCCGGCGAGCTGGACCGCTTCCGGGGCGGCGACCTGGTGGCTCGGCTGACCGACGACCTGTCGGAGGACAAGCTCTCCTGGTTCCTCTGTTCGGGGATCTTTCGCGCCTACGAGGCGGTTCTGGTGGCGATCGCCTGCCTGGTCGGCATGATCTGGATCGATCCGCTGCTGACCCTGTGGTGCCTGAGCCCCTTGCCGGTGCTGGTCTTCTTCTACATGGGGATCGGGCCCCGGGTCAGCGGCCGCATGGCCACCGTCCAGCGGGCGATCTCGGTCCGCACGACCATCGCCCAGGACGCCTTCGAAGGCGTCCGGGTCCTGCAGGCTCGCGGCCTCACCGGCCTGGCCACCCGCGCCTTTCGCGACGCCTCGGCCGCCCAAGCAGAGGCCGAGGTCAGCAGCCTGCGCATCCAGACCTTGATGTTCCTGCTCTTCTCGCACGGCTGGCAGCTGGCCCTGGTCGCGCTGATCCTGGGAGGGGGCAGCCGCCTGGCCAGCGGCGAGGTCAGCGGCTCCGACCTGGTCGTGGTCGCCGGCTTCCTGCTGACCCTGGTCTTCCAGACCTTCGACTTCGCCGCCTTCGTGGTGCGAGGCAAGGTCGCCGCCACCTCGCTGGCCCGGCTGGAGGAGCTGCTCGAGCTGCCCGCCCACCAGCCGCCTCCCTCCCCCCTCACCGTGCGCCTCCCAGCGCGGCTCTCGACCCCCCACCTGGACTTCGAGCTCGGCGAGGGCCTGGAGCTCTGCCCCGGCGAGCTGGTGGCCCTGACTGGCCCGGTGGGCGCCGGCAAGTCCACCCTGATGCGGGTCCTGGCCGGGCAGGTCGGGGAGCTGCCGATGCCCCGCGCCGCCTGGGTGCCCCAGGACCCGATCGTGCTCTCGGTCACCATCGCCGAGAACATCGCCTTGGGCTCCGATCGACAGCTGGAGGAGGCCGTGCACGCTGCCCGCCTGGGGGCCGACCTCGCGCGATGGCCGGATGGCCTGCAGACAGCCGTCGGCGAGCGGGGCACCACGCTGTCCGGCGGGCAGCAGCAGCGCGTCCAGCTCGCCCGCGCCCTGGCCGACGACGCGCCGCTGGTCCTGCTCGACGACGCCACCTCGGCGCTCGACGCCGACACCGAGGGTCGCTTCTGGGACGGCCTGGACCGCGCCGGGCGGCTCTTCGTGGTCGTCACCCACCGCCCGGCGACCCTGGCCCGCGCCAGCCGGGTGCTCTACCTGCGCGACGGGCGCCTGGTCGCCAGCGGCAGCCACGCGGAGCTGCTCCGGCAGGTTCCGGAGTACCGGGCGGCCTACGGCTGACCCGGCCGTGAACGGCGGCCCCTGTGGTAGAACAACCGCCGCCCGCGGCCCAGCCGTCCACTCGAACGAGTCCACCCCATGGCCCTCCGCACCGCCCCGCTCAGCCGCGCGCAGGAGTCCATGGCCTTCCTCTGTCGGCTGGCCGAGGACCCCCGGGTCTACCACCTGCCGTCCGCGGTCCGCCTCCGGGGGAGGCTGGACGCCGAGGCCCTGCGGGTCGCCCTGAGCGCCATCGTTGACCGACACGAGATCCTGCGCACGATCTTCCCCGTGATCGACGGCCGGACGGTGCAGCAGGTCCTGCCGACCGCTCCCTTCGAGCTGCCTCGGCACGCGCTGCCTCCGACCGATGACCCGCTCGCCTCAGCCCTGCAGCGGGCCCGCCACTTGACGCAGGAGCGCTTCGAGCTGGACGAGGCCCCTCCGTGGCGGGTCGCCCTGCTGCGCCTGGACGAGACCGACCACATCCTGCTCTTCGTCCACCACCACCTCGTCTGGGATGGGTGGTCGATCGGCTTGATGATCGCCGAGCTCGCCCAAGGCTACGAGGCGGCCTTGTCGGGCCTGGCAGACCGGTCGGGCACGGCAGACCGGTCGGGCACGGCAGACCGGTCGGGCACGGCAGACCGGTCGGGCGAGGGCCTGAACCTCCCCGCCCTGCCCCTGCAGTACGCCGACTACGCCGTCTGGGAGCGCGGCCAGCTCCACCCCGATCGCCTCGAACAGCAGCTTCAGCCCTGGCGGGAGCTCATGCGCGAGCAACAGGAGCTGGTCCTCCCCGCGGATCTTCCCCGGCCCCCGCGCCCCAGGCACAGAGGCGACACCCTGCCGCTGCTCATCCCCGAGATCGGGCCGCTGCAGTCCCTCTGCCGGGCCGCCGGCTGCACCCTCTTCATGGGCCTGCTGGCCAGCTTCGGGCTGGTCCTGGCGCGATGGTCGGGCCAGGAAGCCTTCCCGCTGGGCACCCCCGTCGCCAACCGTACGCGCGCCGAGCACGGCCCGCTGATCGGCTTCTTCGCCAATGTCCTGGTCCTGCCCTTGGACCTGCGCGGCGCGGTCAGCTTCCGCGACCTGCTCGGCCGGGTCCGTCGCTCGGTCCTGGCGGCCTACGAGCACCAGGGCCTCCCCTTCGATGCCCTGGTGGACGGGCTGGGCGTCCCCCGGGACCCCAGCCGCAACCCGATCTTCCAGGTGATGCTGGCCCTGCACGCCGAGTCACTGGAGCGCCTGCGCCTGCCCGGCCTGGAGGTGGAGCCGGTCGCCTTGGGCAGCGAGCACACCCACTTCGACCTCGGCCTGCACCTCTGGCAGCGCGGCGAGCAGCTCTCGGGCTACCTCTCCTTCGACACCGACCTCTTCGAGGCGGCCACGGTGCAGCGGCTGCTCTCGCACCTGCACGCCCTGATCCAGGCGGCCTCCACCTCGCCCGACGCCCCTCTAGCGTCGCTAGAGATGCTCGACCCCGCCGAGCGGGCCTGGCTGGAAGAGCCGTTCAACGGAGAGGCCCCGGACCCGAAGCGCTGGCGAACGCTCAGCCCCCATGCGCTGTACGCCGAGCTCCTGGCGCCTTCGGAGGACCCTCGTGGCATGCTGGTCTGCGGCGGACCGCTGCCGATGGGGCTGGTCCGCCAGGCCCTAGCAACGCTAGACCGACCCCTCGCCTACGGCTACGCCCCGAGGGGTGAGCTCCTCGCCTGGCAGGTGCTGCAGCCGGAAGGGCGCCCCTGGGCCAGCCCGGGTCGGGCGGATCGACGCCGACTCCGCGTCCAGGATCACCGAGGTCGCCTCTGCCCGGTCGGGGTCTGGGGAGGGCTGGTCCTGGACGACGCCCCCCTGGCGGAGCGGGGGCGCTGGAGGGCGGACGGTCGCCTGGAGCTCGATCCGGGCGAGAGCCGCTCGCTGAGCTACGAGGGCGTACGCCTCGACCTGGATGCGCTTGGCGCCAGCCTCGCTCGAAGGGCCGGCCTGGCCGCTTGCTGGATCGGGCTGGAGGAGGTGGATGGCCGCGCCACCTTCGTGGTCCGCGCCGTCGCCGCTCGTCGCCTGGAGCGAGAGCGGGTCCGGATCGAGGCCGAGGCCCTGCTGCCCGGCCCGTTCCGGCTGGGCTTCTGCGCTCGGCTGCCGGTCGATGGCCAAGGAGGGCTGGACCCGCGGGCGCTCCGAGCGCTCCCCCTGCTCGACCCCGCCCTGCTGGAGGCCACCCGATCCCGGCTGGGCCTGGACCCGGGCCAGCTCCGCCTGGGGCCCGCGCGCCGGGAGGCGGCGCCGCTGCACCTCTGGGAGCTGGTGCCCGAGCTGCGGCTGACCGCCGAGGTGGAGCAGACCAGCAGCATCGAGCAGGGGCAGAGCGCGCCCAGCCTGGACTCCGACCGGCCGGAGGGCCCCCCGGCCTGGGCGATCGGCGCTCCCCTGGTCCTGCCGGAGGGCGCGCCCCGGACCCTCGCCCAGGCCCTGGAGGCCGCCGCCCGACGCAGCCAGGTGTCGGGCCAGGGCCTGACCACCATCGTCGACGGCCAGCCTCGCCACCGCAGCTACGCCGAGCTGCTCGCCGACGCCCGCGGGCTGTCCGGCGCGCTGCAGGCCCAGGGCCTGCGCAGCGGCGATCGGCTGGTCCTGCAGCTCCCCGTCCTGGCCGACCACTTCACCGCCTTCTGGGCCTGCGTGCTGGGCGGCATCACGCCTGTCACGGTCGCGCCGCCCCCCTCCTACGATCAGCCGGGGGCCTTGCTCGACAAGCTGATCAACGCCTGGCGCCTGCTGGGTCGGCCCGCGGTCCTGACCCAGGCCTCCCGGCGATCGCCGCTGCGCGAGGCGGTCTCCCGCGCCGGGACCGGGGGGATGAGGATCCTGGGCTTCGAAGAGCTGCAGCCCGAAGCGCCGGCGGTGACCCACGAAGGCGGTCCCGAGGACCTGGTCTTCTTCCAGCTCACCTCGGGGAGCACCGGCATCCCCAAGGTGGTGCCCGAGACCAACCGGGCGGTCCTGCACCACGCCTTCGCCGCGGCCGCCTTCAACCGCTATGGCCCCGAAGACATCAGCGTCAACTGGCTGCCCCTGGACCATGTCGTCCCCACCCTGACCAGCCACCTGCGCGACGTCGTGCTGGGAATCACCCAGGTCCACGCCGAGACGGCCTGGGTGCTGGCCGATCCGCTGCGCTGGCTGGACCTGCTGGAGGCCCACCGCGCCACCCTGAGCTGGTCGCCCAACTTCGGCTTCAAGCTGGTGGCCGAGGCCCTGGCCGCGCAGCCCGAGCGGCGCTGGGATCTCCGCGCCTTGCGCTTCATCATGAACGCCGGTGAGCAGGTGACCCTGCCGGTGGTCGAGGAGTTTCTTGGTCGAACTGCCCGTTTTGGACTGGGCGAGGGCGTGATGCAGCCGGCCTATGGGATGGCCGAGGTGGCGACCGCGGTCACCTTCCGCAGCGACTTTCGCCTGGCCAGCGCCGGCTTTCGGGTCCAGAAGGCCAGCCTCTCCGCCCAGCTGGTGGAGGCCGCGCCCGACCAGCCCGGCGGCGTCGCCTTCATCAACAACGGGCCCCCCATCCCCGGCGTCGAGCTGCGCATCGCCGATCATGCCGGCCGGGTGCTGCCCGAGCGGGTGATCGGCCGCATCCAGATGCGTGGGCCCGTGGTCAACCCCGGCTACCTGGACCACCCCGAGGCCAACGCCGAGGCCTTCGTCGGCGAGGGCTGGTTCGACTCGGGCGACCTGGGCTTCCTGCACCAGCGGGACCTGTTCATCACCGGGCGCCGCAAGGAGGTGATCATCGTCCGGGGGGCCAACTTCTACTGCTACGAGATCGAGGATGTCGTCGGCAGCGTGCCCGGCGTGGAGCCCACCTTCGCCGCGGCCTGCGCGGTCGACGACCGGGCCAGCGGCAGCGAGGGGCTGGCCCTCTTCTTCGTGCCTCGCCAGCCTGGGATCGACCCGGCCCTGCTCCAGCGGATCCGCGAGGCGGTCGGCCAGCGCCTGGGCCTGGGTCCAACCTTCCTCCTGCCCATCCCTCGCGAGGAGCTCCCCAAGACCACCAGCGGCAAGATCCAGCGCGCCGAACTCAAGCGCCGGCTGGCAGGGGGCGGCTTCGATCAGCAGCTGATGGCCGTGGACCGCGCCTGCGCTGGCCCCAGCACCCTGCCGGCCTGGTTCTACGAGCCCTGCTGGGTCCCCTGCCCGGTCCAGGCAGGCGAGGCGCAGGCCTGCACGGCCCTGGAGCTCGGGGCCGACGGCGCCTTGCCCGTCGAGCTGAGCGCGCTGCTGAAGGAGCCGGCAGCGGGTCCCCTGCTGCTGCGCGGCCCCTCGGGCTGGGGCGGGCTGATCGGCACCCTCCGACAGGAGCACCCCGAGCTGGAGGCGCGCCTGGTGGAGGGCATCGAGGGCATCGATCCCGACGAGGCCCTGCGGCAGGAGTCCGCCTGCGTCGACCGCGAGCCTCGGGTGCGCTGGCGGCATGGACGGCGAGAGGTCCGACGGCTGCGGGCGGTCGTACCGGGCGGGGGCCGGCTTCCCCTGGTGCGCGGCGGCCATTACCTGGTCACCGGCGGCCTGGGCGGCCTGGGCTTGCACATCGCGCGCCTGCTGCTGCGGCGCTTCGAGGCCCGGCTGGTGCTGCTGGTCCGCCGGCCGCTGGACGACGCGGACCCGGGGGCCGACAGCGGCCTGGCCCGCCGCAGCAGCGCCGAGGAGCGCAGGCTCGCCCTGGCCGAGCTGCAGCGCCTCCCGGGCAGCGTCGAGCTGCGCTTCGCCGACGTCGGCGACGAGCTCGGGCTGCGCGAGGCCCTGCGCGAGCTGCCCCCCTTCGATGGGGCCTTCCACCTCGCCGGGAGCTTCCCCATCCGCACCCTGGTCGAGGAGGCGCCCGAGTCCTGGCGGGCCACCCTCTCGCCCAAGCTGGCCGGCTTCGACAACCTGGACGCCCTGCTGCCCGCCGAGGCGCTGCTGGTCAGCGCCGGGAGCGTCTACGGCGAGCTGGGAACGGTCGGCGGCGGGGCCTACGCGGTGGCCAACAGCATGCTCGCCGCGCGGGCTGCGCAGCGCGCCGAGCGCGGCCGCCCGACCCGCCACATCGACTGGAGCCACTGGGAGGAGACCGGGCTCTCGCGGGGCTTCGCTTTCCGGGAGCAGGCCGGCGCCCTTGGCTTGTGCATGATGGAGCCAAGGCAGGCCCTCCACAGCCTGCTAGCGGCGCTAGCGGGACCCCACCCCGTCCTCGTGGTCGGGCTCGACACGCAGGCTCCCCACCTCGCCTGGCGGACCAAAGGCGCCGCCGAGCCCGCCGAGGTCCTGCAACTGGACGAGCGAGCTCCCCTCCCCTCCCACCCGCTGCTGGACCCGCTGGGGCGCCCCCTGGTGCTGGAGCGCCGCGCCGGCGTGGGCCGCGGCGCCGGGGGAGCCGGAGCCCTGCGCCTGGCGGGGACCCCCCTGGAGCGCAGCATCGCCGCCGCCTGGTGCCGGGTCCTGGGCCTGGACCGGGTCGACATCGACACCACCTTCTTCGCCCTGGGCGGGCAGTCCATCCAGCTGGTGCAGGTCCTAGCGCTGCTAGAGAGCACCCTGGATCGGAAGCTGTCGGTGGTCGATCTCTTCCGCTACCCGACCGTGCGGAGCCTGGCCGCCAGCCTGGGACAGGCCCGGCCACCCGCACAACAGCAGCGCCTGGACGAGGCCCAGGAGCGCGGCAAGCGCCTGCGTCAGGCCCCGCGCCCGCCCCCTACCTGGAGCCGCAGACGATGAGCCTGGTTGAACACGAAGGTGAGCCCGATCTGGAGCCCGATCTGGAGCCCGATCTGGAGCCCGAGGGGGAAGACAGGGGACCCGAGATCGCCATCATCGGCATGGCGGGCCGCTTCCCCATGGCCCGGGACGTCGAAGAGCTCTGGGGTCGACTGGTTCGCGGCGAAGAGTGCCTCTCTCGGTTCACGGAGGAGGAGCTGCTGGCCTCGGGACTCCCAGTCGAGCTGGTCCGCCACCCCGCCTATGTGCCGGTCCGCGGCGTGGTGCAGGACGCGGACCACTTCGACGCCGGGCTCTTCGGCCTGAGCGCCACCGAGGCCCGCCTGACCGACCCGCAGCACCGGCTCTTCCTGGAGGTCGCCCACGAGGCGCTGGAGGAGGCCGGGGTCGACCCCTCCCGCTTCCCGGGCGCCATCGGGGTGATGGGGGGGGCCGACGTCAACAGCTATGCCCTGGGCCAGCTGCTGGTCTGGACCCACGATCTGCAGAGCCTGCTGGGCAACGACAAGGACTACCTCGCCACCCGGGTCGCCTTCAAGCTCGACCTGCGCGGGCCGGCCCTCAGCGTGCAGACCGCCTGCTCGACCAGCCTCGTCGCCGTCGCCCTGGCCGTGCAGTCGCTGCTCTCCTACCAGTGCGACCTCGCCCTGGCCGGCGGGGTCGGGCTCGCCTTTCCCCAGCGGCAGGGGCACCTCTTCCAGGAGGGCGGGATCCTCTCTCCGGACGGGCACTGCCGCTCCTTCGACGCCGCCAGCCAGGGCACGGTCGGCGCGGACGGCTGCGGGATCGTCGTCCTCAAGCGGCTCGCCGAGGCGATCGCCGACGGAGACCCCATCCGGGCGGTCATCCGCGGCATCGCCCTGAACAACGACGGCGGGGCCAAGATCGGCTTCACCGCCCCCTCCGCCCAGGGCCAGGCCGAGGTCATCGCCATGGCCCAGGCGATGGCCGGGGTCGAGCCCGAGAGCATCGGCTACGTCGAGTGCCACGGCACGGCCACCCAGCTGGGCGACCCGATCGAGCTGGCCGCTTTGGACCAGGTCTTCCAGGCCGGCCAGGCCGATCGAGGCACGGCGCGGCGGGCCTTCTGCGCCATCGGCAGCCTGAAGAGCAACCTCGGCCATATGAACTCGGCCGCCGGGGTCGGAGGCCTGATCAAGGCGGCCCTCTGCCTGGAGCGGGCGACGCTGCCGCAGAGCCTGCACCTGCGCCGCCCCAATCCCCGCATCGACTGGGAGGGCTCCTGCTTCTTCGTGAACGAGCAGACCCGCCCCTGGCCGGCGGGCGCCCTCCCCCGCCGGGCCGGGGTCAGCAGCTTCGGCGTCGGCGGCACCAACGCGCACGCGGTGCTGGAGGAGGCCCCGCCACGCCCCGAGGGCGCGCCCGCGGCCTCCCAGGAGCTGCTGCTGCTCAGCGCGATGGACGCCACGGCGCTGGCCGAGCAGGAGGATCGGCTGGTCCGTTGGCTGGAGAGCAACCCTCAGGCCAACCTGGGAGAGGTCGCCTGGACGCTGCAGACCGGACGGCGGCGCTTCTCCCTGGGCAAGGCCGTCGCCGTCGGCAGCGCCTCCGAGCTGCGCCCGGCCCTCGCTGCCGCATCGGCCCGCGCGGTGCGCCGTCCCGGCAGCGCCCGGGTCGCCTTCCTCTTCCCCGGCCAGGGCGCCCAGCACCCCCGGATGCTGCTCGACCTCATCGAGGAGCCCGACTTCGCCGCCGCCTTCGAGCCCCTCCGGGCGGGCCTGCGCGAGGCCTTCGGCCAGGACCCGGTCGAGACGATCGCCCAGGCCTCGGCAGAGGCCCTGGCCGAGACGCAGCTCACCCAGCCGCTGCTCTTCGCCTTGGAGCTGAGCCTCGCCCGCCTGTGGCTGGCCCGAGGGGTGCAGCCGGTGGCCTTGCTCGGCCACAGCGTCGGCGAGCTGGCCGCAGCCTGCCTGGCGGGGGTCTTCTCGCCCGCTGCCGGCCTGGAGCTGGTGCTCGCCCGCGGGCGGCTGGTGGCCGCCTCTCCCCGCGGCGCGATGCTGGCGGTCGCCCTGCCCGAGGGCGAGGTCCTGGCCCGCCTCTCGCAGGGGCAGGGGCTGCGCGAGGTCGAGCTGGCGGCGGTCAACGGGCCGGAGCAGAGCGTCGTCGCCGGGACCGACCCGGCCATCGAGGAGGCCGAGCGCGCGCTGCGCGCCCAGGGCGTCGGCTGCCAGCGCCTGCGCACCTCCCACGCCTTCCACAGCCGCCTGCTCGACGGGGCGCTGCCTGCCTATCGATCCGTCCTGGAGCGCACCCTCCTCAGCCCGCCGGAGATCCCGCTGCTCAGCGGCCTGACCGGCGACTGGCTCAAACCCGAGGAGGCTACCTCGCCCGAGTACTGGGTGCGCCAGCTTCGGCGGCCGGTGCGCTTCGGACCCGGCCTCGATCGGCTGCTCGACGAGGCCGAGCTGGTCCTGCTCGAGCTGGGCCCCGGCGCCAGCCTGGGCAACCTCGCGCGTCGGCACCCGGAGGCCCGCGGGCGGGTGGTGATCCAGGGTGCCCGGCCTGCCCGCGGCGTCGAGGGGCTAAGCGACCGCGCGGTCTTCCTGGAGGCCCTGGGTCAGCTGGCCCTGGCCGGCGTCGAGCCCGACTGGGCGGCGCTGCACGGCACGCCCCGGCAGCGACTGCGCCTGCCGACCTACCCCTTCCAGCGCCAGCGCTACTGGCAGGGCTTCGAGGGCCTGGCCGCAGGCCCGAACGCTGTCCAGCATGCTGCACAGTCCGGGGCCCTCGCCGCCCCAAGCCGAGCCGCGGGGCCGGAGCAGATGCTGTACACCGCGGGCTGGACCCGGCAGCGAGCCCTGGCCTCGACCGATCCGGGGACCCTGTGGGTGATCCACGACGGGGATCCCCTGGGCCGGCTGCTCGGCCAGGAGCACGGCCGGGAGATCCCCCTCGAGAGCCTGCCCACCGGGAGCCTGCCGAACGGGAGCCTGCCCGACGAGCTCGCCGCGCTCTGCGCCTACCCTGATGCCCACCTCGTCCTGGCCACGCTGCTGGAGCCCGGCGAACCGGAGCTGCTGCGGCAGCGCGGGCCCCGGCTCCTGCTCCGGCTGCTGGCCGCGGGCGCCCGCCGGGTGAGCATCCTGGCGAGGGGCGTCTGCGAGGTCGAGGACAGCCCGGTCCGGCCCGAGGCCGCCGCCCTGCGCGGCCTGGTCCAGGTCCTGGCGCAGGAGTCCAGCGAGGTCCGGGTCCGCCTGATCGACGTCGGGGCTGCGCCCGACCCGGCAGCCCTGCGGGGAGAGCTGGCCGCGGGGCCCGAGGAGCCGGTCTTCGCGGCCCTGTCTGGCCGGCAACGCTACCTGCCCTGCCCGGTGTCGCTGCGGGAGGCCGTCGCGGCCGGATCCCTGCCCGAGGGCGCCGTGGTGTTGATCACCGGGGGCCTGGGCGAGGTCGGGCTTCAGCTCGCCGCCCACCTGGCCGCTCGACCGGTGCGGCTGGTCCTGAGCAGCCGGGTCGGGCTCCTGGCGCGGTCGGAGTGGGAGGGCTGGCTGTCCAGCCATGCCGCGACCGACCCGAGCGCCCGGCGGATCCGCCTGATCCAGGAGCTGGAGGAGCGGGGCGCCGAGGTCCTGCCCGTGGCCGCCGACGTCGCCGACCTCCGGGCGATGACGGCCCTGATGGAGCGCATCCAGGAGCGCTGGGGCCGCCTGGATCTCGTCATCCACGCCGCCGGGCTGGCCGGGAGCGCCGCCTGGCGATCGCTGGCCGACACCGGCCCCGAGCAGCTCGACGCCCACCTGCGGCCCAAGCTCGACGGCGGTCGGCTGCTGGTGCAGCTCCTCCCGACGAGCTGCCGGCTGGTCCTGCTCTCGTCGATCTCCACCGTGCTCGGCGGGGTCGGCCTGGGGGCCTACTCCGCCGCCAACCACGCCCTCGAGGCGCTGGCGCTCGGCAGCGGCGGTCGGGCTCAGGCCCTGGCCTACGACGCCTGGGGCCCGGCGGCCCTCTCGGCGGCCGAGGGCGCGGCCCTGCTGGATCTCGCCCTGGGCCTGCCCCAGGTCCCCGTGCTCTTCACCTCGACCACGGCGCTGCCCGACCGCCTGCGCTGGGTGGACCACCATGGCCGGGTGGAAGCCTCCCGCGCCGCCCCCCCCCGCGGCGCTCAGGGTCCGGGCGCGGCCGGCAGCGACGCTCCGGTCCTTCGCCACCCCCGCCCCGAGCTCAGCCGGCCCTTCCTCGCCCCCCGGGACGCGCTCGAAGAGCAGCTCGCCGAGCTGTGGGCCGAGCTCTTCTCGCTCGACCGGGTCGGCGTCCAGGACAGCTTCTTCGAGCTTGGCGGAGACTCCCTGATGGCCATCCAGCTCGGCGCCCGCCTGCGCGAGCGGCTGAAGGTCGACGTGCCCATCAACGAGCTGTTCGAGCAACCCACCGTCGAGAGCCTCGCCCGCACGGTCGGCCAGCGCTTGCAGGACGACCCGCTGGCGCTGGTGGAGGGTCTCAGCGACGAGGAGGTCCAGGCGATGCTCGCCCGCCTGGAGGCCAGCAGCGCCCCCGACGACACGCGCCTGCTGCCAGAGCGCTACCGCTTCGAGCCAGGCGGCCCGGTCGACCGCGGCGAGGTCCAACGCTTCTACGACAGTGTCAGCAGCCAGCTCGACGCCAGCCCGTACCGCGATCACGCCCTCTTCCTGAACTATGGCTACCTGCCTGGCGAGGCGCCCTCCTTCAGCCCGGTCGACCTGCCGGCCCAGCTGCCCGGGCGCAACCCGATCCGGCTGGTCTGCGAGCTGGTGGGCGCGTACCCGCTGCGGGACACCGATCGGGTGCTGGACGTCGGCTGCGGCCGGGGCGGCACGATCGCCGTCTTGCGACGGTACTTCCGGGTCGGCGAGGTCACCGGCCTGGACCTCTCCCCGGTGGCGGTGGCCTTCTGCCAGCAGCGACACGGCGACGCGAACACGCGCTTTCTCCAGGGCGACGCCCACCGCCTGCCCTTCCCCGACGGCAGCTTCGACGTCGTCACCAACGTGGAGTCCTCGCACTGCTACGGCGAGCTGCCGCCCTTCTTCGCCGAGGTCGCCCGCGTCCTGCGGCCTGGGGGCGCGTTCCTCTACACCGATGTGCTGGCCAATGACCGGCTGGAGGAGGCCCTGGCCGCGCTGGAGGCCGAGGGGCTGCACATCGAGCACCAGCGGGACATCACCGCCAACGTGCTGCTCTCGTGCGATGAGACCGCCCGGATGAACGCCCGGGCCTTCCAGGCCGGAAACGACGAGACGATGCTGGAGCGCTTCCTGGCGGTGCCCGACTCGGCCCTGTACGAGGCGATGAAGTCCGGTCAGAAGCGCTACCTCATCCTCCGCGCGCGCCGGGAGTGAGCCCTGGTCGCGCCCCGGGCGAGGGCCCCGCGAGGACTCTGGCGAGGCGCAATGCGGTAGAGTGCCGCCATTCTTCGAGGTCCCCATGTCCAGCGAGAAGCCGCCTGCCGCCGTGAACGACCCCGGGGAGGACGAGCGCCTGGGCCGCCTCGACCCCGAGCGGCTCCGCCTGTTGGAGCAGCTCCGCGCCCAGCGACGAGCGCCGGCCAGCGCCCCCCCGCCCGCGGCCAGCGCTCCCCCGCCCGCGGCCAGCGC
>ERZ761602.5342-NODE-5342-length-15343-cov-11.337585_pt1 | contig 15343 bp, 15 predicted proteins | sample MGYA00512165_ERZ761602 | MGnify/ENA primary metagenome ERZ761602 (study PRJEB28899, sample SAMN02445085) | bioreactor sludge metagenome | biome: EBPR sludge; isolation source: Thorneside wastewater treatment plant | place: Australia: Brisbane, Thorneside...
CTTCCGTGTGTTCTTTGCGCGAATAAGCGCACCGACAGGGGCGACCGGGACTCTCTCCAAACATATCGTAAGTGACTATAAGAAAACATTTGTCCGCAAAGGACGCAAAGTAGAGCAAAGCCAGCAAGTGATTCGGCAAGGGGAAATCTGACCTCTGCACAATCACCGCTTCCTGCGCTCTTTGCGCTCTATGCGGACAGAAAACACACTCCGAGGTCGCTGACAGTTTGATGCGCGAAGGTGCGCAGCGGTGCGGCAGGGACTCCCACAGGTCTACAGCGACGGAATCGTCCACTGCTGCGCCAACTGCACTTCCTCGCAGTTGTCGCCGTCGCCGACGCGATCGACGACCAGGAAATCGCCGCCCTGGTCGAGCGCAATCAGCGGGTGGTGCCAGGTGCCACGGTGGTATTGCACGCCTTGCCCACGATCGGCGAGGAACGCGCGTGGCGTCGAATTCGGCGACTCGGCAACGACGATCACCCAGCGTGTGCCATTCAGCGGCACGAACGCCTGCGAGCCAAGCGGGTGGCGTTCCAGCATTGAAATCGTCAATGGCAACGCGAACGGCTGTGCACGTGCCAGGCTGATCGCGGCCTGGCCGCCGTCGAGTTCGACGCGCGCCAGCGCATGAAAACGCTGCGTGGTGCCCTGATTGATCGCAAACACCTTGCGTGCGGCGTCGGCAGAGATCACGGCACCGAACGCCGCAAAAGCGGCCGGGGTCAGCAGTTCGACCTTGAGGTCAGGCATGAGTCAGTGCATTTGTGGGTCCAGACTCGTCTGGACGCTGTTGCGTTGGTCGACGGAAAGCGTCCGGACAAGTCCGGACCCACCACAGCACGCGCTTGGGCGCGCCCGAATGCAGTGGATCACACTCACGTCACCCTCCCGTACAGCCGCAACCGCGATACACCGCCATCCGGATGAATGTTGAAGCGCACGTGGCTGATCGCCGCGTGCGCGCGGATTTCATCGCGGAAATGGTGCTGGAGGTCCATCGACAGTTTCTGCTCCGGCAGCAGCAGCGGCCAGAACATTGATTGGGTCACCAGTGATTCCGGCGTGCCACCGGCGACCATCGCGCACTGCAGCGAACAGGCATCAGGATAGTTGCCCTTGAAGTGGCAGGTGTCGACCTCGATCGCCTCGATCACGCCGGGCCGGGCCAGCGCCAGGATGCACCAGTCGTTGCCCGGCTCGCGGCGACGCCGGGTCTCCCAACCGTCGCCCATGTCGACCCCGCGACCCGGCAGCAACAGGTTCGACGCCAGCCCGAAGTGCTGGTTGTTGGCGGCGACCACGCTGCCACCGTTCAACGCCGCCAGCAGATCGACCAGTCCCGTGCTGTCGGCGCTGGCAAAATCGAACTCGGGGATGCCGTACAGGCGCAAGCGCGCGAGGCCGCCGTCGGGATACAGGTTGACGCGCACATGGGTGCAGCGCCGCGTGCCTTCGAGGGTGAAGTAGTGATGGCGGTTGCCGCCCAGGTTCACCGCCGGCAGCAGTGGAAACCAAACGGCGTCAGTGGCGGACTCGTCGCTGGCGCCGTCGCAGCCTTCGACCGACGCCGACGGCGGGAAATTGCCGGTGAAGTGACTGGTGTCGAGATCGACGCCGACGATGGTCCCCGGCCGCGCTAGGCGCACGATGCACCAGTCGTGGCCCGGACCGCGCTTGCGCCGGCTCTCCCAGCCGTCCATCCACTTGCCGTGGTCGTCGTACTTGCCGGGGATGAATTGCGCCGGCGCCGGATTCAGCATGCGCTGCTTGTCGGCGAAGAAATCGTCGCTGGCGATCAGCGCCCGGGCGCCGAGCCGGGCGTCGGCGAGGTTGACGTGGCGGCGGGTGAAGTCGGGTGCATCGGGATCGAGGCTGGGCAGTGCCATGAAAGTGACCGCGCTGGAACAGACGTGCAGTATCGCGCGTCGCGCTCGATTCTGATGTCGATCAAGGCGAGTCCGTGGAATTCGGCGCACCCTGCAGCTTCCAGCGGTGTTTGGAGCGTGCCATGAGCGATCCCATCCTCGTCCCCTTCGATGGCAGCGAGTCTGCCGAACGCGCATTGAGCTACGCGACCGGACTGGCGCGTGGGCAGCAGTGCCCAATCCACCTGTTGGGCGTGGTCGAGTGGAGCTATTTCGGGGTGCAGAATCCGATGGAACTGGCGCAGGCGCAGACCAACCACATTGCCGAAGTGCAGCGCCTGCAAACCGAGGTACTGGAACCGCGCGCCGAGCACCTGCGTGCGGCCGGGATCGACGCCAAGGTGACGGTGGAACCCGGTCCGGTGACGGCAACCATCCTCGATGTGGCCGAACGCCTCCACGCCAATGTGCTGGTTGTCGGTCGCCGCGGCGGCTCGCGGCTGTCGAAACTGCTGATGGGCAGCACCTCGAGCGCACTGGTGCAGACGGCGCCGATACCGGTGATCGTGGTGCCCTAGCCAGGTCCTGTTGCAGCAAGTGATTCGGCCGGGGAAATCTGACCACTGCACAAACGCCGCTTCCTGCTCTCTTCGCGTTCTTTGCGTCCTTTGCGGACAAAAATCAGACATCCGTGGTCGCCGGCTGTTTGATGCGCGAAGTGCGCAGCAGTGCGCGAGGGACTCCCGGACGGCCGTTGCACCAGGGCGTCTACAGCGGGAACCTGACCCGGAAGCGCGCGCCGCCGTCGCTCATGTTGTCGACGCGGATGTGGCCGCCATGCTCTTCGACGATCTTCTTGACGATGGCGAGGCCTAGGCCGGTGCCCTTGGTCTTGGTCGTCGTGTACGGTTCGAACAAGCGATCGCGCAGGGTTTCCGGAATGCCCGGGCCGTGGTCGCGCACATCGAGTTCGAGGAAGTTGCGGCTACCTTCGGCGGCACCATGCAGCGATACGTCGACCTGCCCGCGGCCTTCGGGCTGCGCTTCTTCGGCATTGCGCAGCAGGTTGTGCAGCAACTGACGCACGCGCCCGACGTCGGCGCGCACCGGCGGTTCGTCCTCCGGGATGCGCAAATGGATGTCGACGCGGGCGGTGTCGCCGGTGTACAGATCGACCACTTCGCGGATCACCCGTGACAGGCGGATCGGCTTCAGCTCCAGCCGTGGCGGGCGTGCATAGTCGCCGAAGGCATTGACCATCGCCTTGAGCGCTTCGACCTGGGCCACGATGGTGTGCGTCGAGCGATCGAGAATGTCGCGATCGGCCTCCGGCAGGCGATCGAGCAACTTGCGGCGCAAGCGCTCGGCGGCGAGCTGGATCGGCGTCAGTGGATTCTTGATTTCGTGGGCCAGCCGACGCGCCACCTCCGACCACGCCGAGTCGCGCGTGGCGCGGGCATATTCGGATTCATCGTCGAACACCAGCACCAGTCCGCCGACCTCGCCGTCGCCACCGGGCAGGCGCGCGCCGCGCAGCAGCAGGCGTTGTTCCTGCGGGCCGCGCTGAATACGTACTTCCTCGCGCCAGTCGCCGGGCTCGCGCGCGAGTGCTTCGACCAGCCGCTGCACCAACGGCTGCAGCGGAGGATCGGCCTTGCCCAGGCGCTCGATCGCCAGGCCGTTCCACGGCGACAGATCGACACCGAGGATCTCCTGTGCCGAGCCGTTCGAGGTGCGCAGCCGGCCGGCGCCGTCGAGACTGAGCACACCGGAGGAAATGCGGTCGAGTACACCCTCGAAGTAGCGCCGACCGGCCTCGGCGTCGCCGGCGGCGCGCAGCAGGCGCTGGTTGGCCTCGTCGAGTTCGCGCGCCATCTGGTTGAAGGCGCGTGCCAGGCCGCCGAGTTCGTCGTCGCTGATTTCGGGCACGGTGATGCGGTAATCGCCCTGGGCGACGGCGCGAGTGGCCTGCACCAGCCGGCGCAACGGGTCGACCAGACCACGCGCCAGCGCGAACGCCAGGTACAGCGCGAACAGCACCGCGGCGACCAGCACCACGCTGAGTACCACGCTCAGCGTGTACTTGAGCGCGCCGCGCAAAAACGCCAGTTGCTGGTAGTCGTAGTAGTGACGTTCGATGGTCTGCGCCAGCGTGGCGATTTCATTGTCCAGCGCGAAGCGCCCGAGCAGCACTTCGTCGCGACCCGGCATGCCGACCAAAGCGAGAATGGTCAGCACCTCGCCGCTGCGATCCACGCTCGATGCCTCGCCGCCATTGCGCGCCGCCCGCCACAGGCTGTCGGGGGGCGCCAGCGCCGCCAGGAAACGTGGATCGCCGGTCGCCCGGGCGATGACCCGGCGCTGCGGATCGAGGATCGCCAGTTCAAGTGCCTCCAGCTCGTCGAGCGCGCCGGCCAGCCCGGTATCGTCGGCATCGACCTCGGCGCGGTCGATGCGGCGTCCGTGCAGGCGCACACGGTCGAGCACCTGGCGTTCGCTCAGGTCGATCGCACGCTGCGCGACCGTCAGGCTGTCGTCGAGTGCGGCGGACACGTCGACGCGGAACCAGCCATCGACGGCGCCGTGCACGAAACGCAAGGAGAACATGAACAACATCGCCAGCGGCGGCAGCACCAGCAGGGCCAGGCGCTTGAGCAGACGCCAGCTCAGGCGCGCGCCCGGAGCGCGCGAGCGCACATCGCGCCGCAGTCGCCACGCTTCGAGACCGAGCGCGCCGAGCAGCAGCGCCAACGCCAGTGCCATGCCGCCCAGCACCCAGGACCATTCGGCGCCCATGCGCGGGCCGACATCGGCGTCGCGCCCGGACAGGTAGACCGCGCCGAAGGCGAGAATCGCCAGCGCCAGCAACGGCAGGGCGCGTTTCCAGAGGTTCATCGGCGCGCGACCTGGCGGAAGGCGGCAATGGCCAGCTGATCCGCGCCTGCAAATCCCATCAGAAGCGGGGCAGGGGGCAGGTGGCAGGGGGCGTCGCCCTGTGCAGGGTCACATTGTGTCGCGGGTCCCGTTCCCCGGTCCTTGCCGATTGCCCCGCTCTTGAGCATTTTCCCGAATGCGCCACGGTTCGACTGCGCCGCGGGTTGGGCCCCGTGCCCCGTGCCCCGTGCCCCTTTCTCGACCTCCCGCCACCCGCTATCAAAATCCCAATCGCTGTCGAACAGCGCCGGCAGGCGCAGCGGCGCCGGCAATTGCGCCGGGTCGAGACGCACGCGCACGCGGCCCCCGCAGGCGCCGGCGCAGGCCGCCTCGGCGGGCCAGCGCAACTGCGCGTTTTCCATCGCGGCGAGCAGCGTATTGCGCAGCGTGAAGGTCTGCGGATGGGTCTTGCCGACCGCCAGTTGATAGCTGCGCAACAGCGGCGAGTAGCGCAGCGCCAGCGACTGATGCAGTTCGCGGCCATCCGTCAGTTGCCAGTCGACGTCGAAAGCCAGCATCAGACCGGCCTGCAACGCTTCGGTGGCACGCGGTCCGAGCTCGATGCTCATCGCCATTTGCAGCGTCGCTGCGCCACTACTGTCGGCAACCGCCTGCTTCAGGGTCAGGCTCTGTGCCGTCAGGGTACCGGCCACGGTCAATCCAAGCGCTGCAAGGAGGCATAGAAGAATCCGTCCTGATCGGCATTTCCCGTCAGGTTCTGCCAGCCGGCGCCGGCCTCGCGAAATCCGGGCAAACGCAGCGGCAGCGCACGCGCCGAAGGCGTGCGCTGGCAGAAGGCCGTTATCTGGCCCTGATTCTCGGCGGCGAGGACTGAACACGTCGCGTAGGTTAGACGTCCGCCGCGGGCGAGCAAAGGCCACAAGGCATCGAGCAGGCGCGCCTGCTCGGCGACCAGCGCCGCGACATCACCCGGACGCCGCAGGTGTTTGATGTCCGGATGGCGGCGGATCACGCCGGTTCCGGTGCATGGGGCGTCGATCAGGATCTGGTCGAAGGGCTGGCCATCCCACCAGCGGGCGCACTGCGCAGCGTCGGCGTGAACCACCTGCGCCTGAATGCGACAGCGCCGCAGGGTGTCGCGCAAACGCGGCAGACGCGCGGCCTCGCGCTCGATCGCCACCACGGTCAAGCCGGCGACAGCTTCGGCCACGGCAGCGGTCTTGCCACCCGGTGCGGCGCAGGCGTCGAGTACGCGCTGTCCGGGTTTTGCGGCCATCACCTCGACCACCTGTTGCGCGGCCGCGTCCTGAACGGAAACCCGGCCCTCGGAAAAGCCCGGCAGCCGCTCGATCGCCACCGGCTCGGCCAGCCGCAACGCATGCAGCGGCGCGACCGGCGCGCTCGACGCGATCCCGAGATCGCCCAATGCCGCGGCATACGCATCGCGGCTGCTGCTGCGGGCATCGACGCGCAGCCACATCGGCGCCGCCTGGTTGCCGGCCGCGCACAACAACTCGAAGTCATCCGGCCAGTCGCGGCGAAAGGCATCGATGAGCCAGCGCGGATGTTCGAGGCGCGCCTCGTCGTCGGACTCGATGGCCAGTTCCAGCGACGGTCGCTCGCGCAGGAATCGCCGCAGCAGGGCGTTGACGAAGCCCGCCGCGCCGGGATCGAGCGCACGTGCCGCGTTCACGTGTTCGGCGACTGCCGCATGCACCGGCGTTGCCAGGAAACGCAGCTCGGCCAACGCGGCGCGCAGCAACGCGGCGACCAGCGGGCGCGGCCGTCGCCGGCACAGTCGCCGCAGCAGCGCTTCGGCGGAGTAGTGGTGGCGCAGAGTCTGGTAGGCCAGCGCGCGCCCGAATGCGCCATCGCGCTGATCGTCCTGCAGGTGATCTGCCAGCGCGCTGTCCAGCGATGTGCCGTTGCCGACGGCCTGCAGCACGCGGGCGACGCGGGCGCGAATGGTGGCGACGGTCACCGCTTCAGTTCCGGCCGCCCGTTCACGTAATCGGCGGCGTCGATCACCCGGCCGCCGGCACGCTGCAGCTTGAGGATCGCCAAAGCGCCGTCGCCGCAGGCGATGGCAAGCCGGCTGCGGGTGGCACGTACCGGCGTGCCGGGCTCGCCGTGCGCATCGACCGGCTCGGCGGCGTGGATGCGCACGCGTTCCCCGGCGATCTCGGCTTCCGCGACAGGCCACGGATTGAACGCACGAATCTTGCGGTCAAGCACCGACGCCGACTCGTTCCAGTCGAGCAGCGCCTCGGACTTGTCGAGTTTGTGCGCGTAGCAGACACCCTCGGCGGGCTGCGGCGTCGGATCAAGCGACTCGCCACACTGCAGGCGCATCAAGCCCTCGCGCAAGACCTCGGCGCCGAGCGCGGCGAGGCGGTCATGCAGCATCGCGCTGTTGTCGTCGGCGGCGATCGGCGTGCGTCGCTGCAGCAGTACCGGGCCGGTGTCGAGGCCGGCTTCCATCTGCATCAGGTCGACACCCGTCTCATTGTCGCCGGCGAGGATCGCGCGCTGGATCGGGGCCGCGCCACGCCAGCGCGGCAGCAGGCTGGCGTGCACGTTCCAGCAACCGAGGCGCGGCAGCGCCAATACCGCGCGCGGCAGAATCAAGCCGTAGGCGACCACCACCAGCAGGTCTGGCGCAAAGGCTGCCAGGCGATCCTGGGTGGCGGCATCCTTCAGCGATTCGGGTTGTTCGACCGGAATGCCCGCCACCAGCGCCCGCTGCTTGACCGGACTCGGTTGCAACTGGCGACCGCGGCCGGCCGGACGATCGGGTTGCGTGTAAACGGCGACGCAGTCGACGCCGGCGGCGAGCACCGCATCGAGGCACGGCACCGCGAACTCCGGCGTGCCGGCGAATATCACTCTGAGCGTCATCGGCGTACACCAAACATGCGGCAAGTCATGGCTCGAGCTTGTTGTCCTTTGCGGACAGAAAACAGCCGGCAGGATTACCCTGGAAACCAGCCACCCTTGGGGACCCTCTGGACAAGTCCCGCGACTCGTCATTGCGAGCGCAGCGAAGCAATCCAGGCATTTGATTTTCAGAGCATTTCTGGATTGCCGCGTCGCTTCGCTCCTCGCAATGACGACTTGTTCAGAGGTTCCTTAGCCCGTCGCGCTGACCGGCGCCATCTGTCGCCGACGCTTGTCGAGCTTGCTCTTCACCATCTGCCGCTTCAACGGCGACAGGTAGTCGACGAACACCTTGCCGGCCAGGTGATCCATTTCATGCTGGATGCATACCGCCAGCAGGCCGCCGGCATCGATGCGCCGCAATTCGCCGTTCCTGTCGAGCGCCTCGACCACCACCCGCTCGGCGCGCTCCACGTCGGCGAACACGGTGGGCACCGACAGACAGCCTTCCTGGCAGGTCTGACTGCCTTCGGTTTCGACGATGCGCGGATTGATCAGCACCAGCGGCTGATCCTTGTCTTCGCTGACATCGATGACGATCAGCTGCCGGTGGTAGTCGATCTGGGTAGCGGCCAGACCTACGCCGGGGGCGGCGTACATCGTCTCGAACATGTCGTCGATCAGGCGCTGCAGCTCAGCGTCGATGCGTTCGACCGGCTTGGCGATCGTGCGCAGGCGGTTATCGGGAAACTCGAGGATCGGGAGCAGGGCCATGGGCGTGATCTGAGGGCGCGCAGCCGCGAAGTCAATGGCCAAGTATTGTAGCCGCTGCGTTTAGAGCAGGTGTTGGTCGCTGGTGCGGGTGTCGGCGGGTGCCCACACCCGCAACCGACACCCGCCTTTCAGCAGCATGTTCACTTGCACTTACTTTCGCCGCACTACACTAGCGTCGGCAAAGGCGCGTGCCGGTGGTTGTTTCGCAGCGTCGATTGCGCGGAGAAAGCTCGTCGTTGCGTTCCGGCGAACCGCCATTGACGACACAGATGCGCGTGCCGGTCACCATCGAACAGCCCTCCGGCTCGTCGGCTGCGGCGCTCTGATCGCGGAACTCGAAACGGTGGCGCAGCGATTCGCCGGCCAGCTGTGTCGCGACATCCGTCGTGTAGCGCCACTGCGCCAGCGAAGCCTGCGCCGAGGCGATGAAGGCATCGGCGCCCGCGGGTGCTTTCAGCGTGGCGATGTCGGTGACCGCCCCATCGGCGGCCAGTCGGTATTCGAGTTCGATCGTGAGCGTCTTGCCGTCCAGTCGCGCGCCGCGCGGGAAAGTCGGCTTGACCCGGTACTGCGGCTCCGGTTCGCTTGCGCCCGGCAGCAGCACGGTCGCTGGCGACAACGCCGGTCGCGCGACTTCCGCCGCTGCTGCGTTCACGGCACTGGCAATCGGCGGCAGTCGTTCGATCGTCTTGTCCGCCGATGCAGGCGCCGGGACCCGGGCCGCAGTCGGACTCGGCGTGGCTGGCGGTGCCGCCCGCACATCGCCCAGCGGCGGCAGGCGCAACTGCCAGGTGTCGTTCGGCAACGGCGACGCGGCGGGCGGCGAGTAGGCAAACAACTGCGCCTGCGGCAGCGACAGATCGCGCGGGCCGGCGCCGGGCTGGATCTGCAGCCCGCCGCCGATCACGCTCACCAGCACGCCGATGAACAGCGCCGGCAACACCACCTTCTGCAGCGCGCCGCGGTCGTTGCTGGTGCGCCCGGCGATCCGCTGGACGCGCCACAGCAGGCCACCGGCCACCGCGCTGGGCGCCAGCAGCGGCGCGTCGTGACGGAACTCTTCCAGCGACAGCAGTGCCCGCGTGTAGTCCGCACGTCCGCCGGCGTAAGCGACCACCATGTCGTCGCAGCACGCTTCGCGCAAGCGACGCAGTTCCTCGCTCAGCCAGCGCACGCCGGGGTGGAAGAACAGCAACACCTCGAGCGCGATCTGCAGCCAGTTGACCAGGTAGTCGGCGCGCCGCAGATGGGCGATCTCGTGCGCCAGGATCAGCTTCAGTTGCGGCCACGGCATGCCGGTGGCCACGCTCAGCGGCAACACGATCACCGGTGCAAAGTGGCCGATCACGAACGGCACCCGTGCCACCGCGGAACTGACCACGGCGATGGGCCGCGACACGCCAAAGTGGCGCGCCAGTTCGACCACCGGCGCAGCCAGCCCGGGTACGCCGACGCCAGCCGTTATCAGGCGCCGCAGCGCCAGTTGCGAACGCAGCAATCCACCGCCGATGGCGATCACCGCGAGCGCCCACAGCAACACCAGCAGCGGCAGCAGCGGTTCGATCAGGCGCACCACCGACGGTGTGGCGACCACCGTCGTCGCCGCATTGTCGAGGGCGCTGCCAGCCACCGGCAGTGCCGCATGGGCCGCGGCGATGGCTGCGGCGTCGGCATGGCTGCGCACGCTGTCGAGTTCGTGCGCGAAGGTCGCGGTCAGCGCCAGCACCAACGCCAGCAGGCAGCCAAGGCCCCAGGCGTAAGCCGTCTGCGGCGCATGGTTGCGCAGCCGCGCGGCGGGGACGGCATAGGCCGCGGCGGCCAGCGCGCCAAGCCATATCGAATGGATCAGCGTCCAGCCGACCGCATTGATCAGCAGCTCGAGGGTGTCCATCAGCGGCGCTCCTCGCTGTCGGCGTTTTCGATGTTGCGCAGCAGTTCGCGGATTTCGGCGAGCTCGCCGTCGTTGGCGCGTGGATCGTTGCCGAGCGCCTGCATCACCAGGCGCATGGCCGAGCCATCGAACAGTTTCGAAATCAGCGCGCCGACGAACGCGCGTTCGGTCGCCTCGCGCGAAACCGTTGCAGCGAAGCGATGCGCGCGCTGCGACTCGTCGCGGATCACCAGACCCTTGGCGTGCATGACCTGCAGCAGCTTCAGCGTGGTGGTGTAGGCGGTCTGGCGCGCATCGCTCTGCAAGGTTTCATGGATATCGCGCACCGTGCAGGGCCCACGGTCCCACATCACCTTGAGCAGTTCGATCTCTGCTTCGGTCGGTTTGTGCACCTCGTTGCGGCCCATGTGTGCATTCCTTGCGATCGCCGATCGCTGTCAAAGTCAACGACGCCTATCGTAGCGAGTTTGCGCAGCGTTGCAAATACTTGCGCTGTTTGGGGGTTGACAACCTACGAAGCTGATCGTAGTTTGAATTTGCCCACCGCAAACTGGAATACATCGATGAAAGCCCTGACCCTGATTTTCCCCCTGGCGCTGAGTGTCGGCTTCTGCCAACCGCTGTTCGCCGCCGTCGAGAGCGCCACGACCAACGTGGTCGTGCAGTCGACGAAGTCGGTCAGCGAAATGTCGGAATACGTCGAAGACGTCGATCGCCGCCTGCAGAAGGGCCGCTACGACGTCGTCGAAGACAAGGAGCGACAATGGATGATCGGGCGGATCGCCGATCTGCGCGTCGCGCTGCAGGCCGCTGATGTCAACGCGGCGCCGCCGGCCAGTCTGGTTGCGCTGGCCAGCGAGTTCGAGACCGGCATGATCAAGATCGAAGAGGGTGGCATCGTCTGTCGCCAGGAGCGCAAGACCGGCACGCGCATGGCGACTCAACGTTGCTTCACGCGCAAGCGCCTGCAGGAAGACACCCAGCGTTCGCAGGATCAGTTGCGCGCGATGCCGCGCCCGCAGATGCCGCTTCCGCCCGGGGCGCAGTAAACTGCCGTTTCCCTTGTACCTCTTCCTCCGGAGTCCCGCGATGGCGATCAAGTCCCTGCTGCTGCCCCTCACGCTGCTCGCCGGTTTCGGCCTCAGCCAACCGCTCTGCGCTGCCGCCGAGAGCGTCACCACCAGCGTCGGCGTGCAATCGACCATGTCGGTGTCCGAGATCGCCGAGTACGTAGACGCCGTCGATCGGCGTCTGCAGAAAGGTCGCTACGACGTCATCGAAGACAAGGAACGCAAGTGGATGATCACGCAGATCGCCGACCTGCGCGCCGTACTGCAGAGCGCCAACGTCGCGGCGCCGCCGTCGGCAGACCTGCGCATGATGGCCAGCAACTTCGAGACCGGCATGATCAAGATCGAGGAGGGTGGCATCGTCTGCCGCCAGGAGCGCAAGACCGGCACGCGCATGTCGACGCAGCGCTGCTTCACGCGCAAGCGTCTGCAGGAAGACACCCAGCGCTCGCAGGACCAGTTGCGCGAGATGAGGCGGCCGCAGAAGTTGCCGACCGTCCAGTGATGCGCTGACCAGGACCCACGGCGATTCTGCGTGCGTTGGTGCCCGCGATGCGGGAACTGACGCAAGCGCAGAACCTGCCGTCTGGGGACCGATTTTCGCCATTGCCGACGACAACACGTCTGCCCGGTACGCCGGGCAGCCGTCCGGGCGGCGCCCGGCCAGCCCGCAAATCCCGGCATACACCGAGTGACTCGAATCACGAGTCCAGCAAGCAGCAGCGCAGTCTTTCAAGGCGCGAGACCCGCGGACCCCCTTCGATTCCCCCATCGAAAACGGGTGTCGCGCCACTTTCTTGTCAAATCGTGGTGCATGCCTCGTTTGCACCGGGACATGTTTCCGTTACACTGCGTAAGCCCAAGGGAATCAGGCAGATGGCTGCCATGCTTAAAAAAGCACTTTCAGTTGTTGCCGCATTGCTGTTAACCGCTTCGGTCAACGCAGCCGGCCCAGAGCTCCGCGCCGATCACCCCGACACTTATGTCGTGGTCAAGGGCGATACGCTTTGGGATATTTCCGGCCGGTTCCTGAAGAATCCGTGGTATTGGCCCGAGATCTGGCAGGCCAACCCGCAAATCCAGAATCCGCATCTGATCTACCCGGGCGATGTCATCAGCCTGGTGTACATCGACGGCAAGCCGCATCTGGTGGTGGACACCGGGCCTGCTGATGTGGGTCCGAAAATGCGCGAAGAGAGCGCCGAGGAAGCGATTCCTCCGGTGCCGTTGTCGCGCATCCGCCAGTTCCTGACGCGCCAGCGCGTGCTCAGCGACGATGACATCGAGTCGTCGCCGTACATCGCCGCGTTCGAAGAGAACAGTGTGGTCAGCACCGACGGTCGGGTCGCCTACGCGCGCCGATTCAGCGCTGGCGCCGAGGTTGGCCAACAGTTCGTCGTGGTTCGACCGACGGTGATCTACAGCGAGATGCCCGCCGGCTGGCTGTGGTCCGATCATGTGCGCGACGACAAGCGCGAATGGGCGACCGCCGATCAATACCAGTGGACCTGGAGCGAATGGTGGCATGACGTGCGCGCCGACGTGCTGGCGCGCGAATCCATCGAAATCGGTGTCGCCACGGTAACCGTGGCGGGCGATCCAGCGACACTCCTGGTGACCTACGCCGACCGCGAAATACGCAAGGGCGATCTGCTGCTGCCCGCCGAAGAAGCGCCGTTGCCGCTCAACTTCTACCCGCATGCGCCTGCCGCAGTGCCGGAGAACATGCGCGTGATCGGGGTCGCTGCCAACTGGGACCATGCGGGTCCGAGCGATGTTGTTGTGTTGAGCCGGGGCGCGCAGGACGGGATCGAGGTCGGCGAGGTCTACTCGGTCTATCAGGCGGGCGAGATCCGTACCGACCGGGTGGCCTACCCCCAGGGAACCTGGAAGTCGCTGCTCAACCCCAACGACAAGAATCTGAAGCTGCCCGACGAATTCGCCGGCCATCTGATGATCTTCCGCACCTTCGACCGCATCAGCTACGGACTGGTAGTGAACGCGGTGAAACCGGTCGCCATTGGCGCACGCCTGCGCGAGCCCACCGAGCAAACCCAGGACTGGCAATAGCCGGTCCGAGCTTGAGCACACAACGGCCGCGCGAGCGGCCGTTGTTGTTTGGGCTCCCGCCCATGCTGCGACAATCGGCCACCGAGTCCGGGAAAACCTGATGTGACCGACACCCGCCTGGACTGGCTGACGCTGTACCGTGCGTGCGCCTGCGGCAGTGCCGGCGCCTTGAAGGCGTTGCAGGCAGCCGCAGGCGATGCCGAACTGGCCTGGCGTCGGGTGGTCGCAGGCACCATCGGCGCGGCCGCCATCGCACGTGCGCGCGAAGAAGCCGAGCTCGACCTGGCCTGGCTCGAAACCGCTCAGGTTGCCCTGATCACGTGTGTCGACGCGAACTATCCGCCGCTGCTGCGTCGCATCGGCGGCGCGCCCTTGCTGCTGTTCGTGCGCGGCGACACCGATGCGCTGTGGCTGCCGCAACTGGCGATCGTCGGCAGCCGTCAGGGCACGGCGGGCGGCCTGGCGACGGCACGCGATTTTGCCGCGACGCTGGTGGCGCGCGGTTTCGCAGTCACCAGCGGACTCGCCGCCGGCATCGACGCGGCCGCGCACCAGGGTGCCCTGGATGCGCAAGGCCGCACCATTGGCGTGCTCGGCACCGGTCTGGACAGAATCTACCCCGCCCGTCATGCCGACCTGGCGCGCGCCATGATTGCCGCAAAAGGCGCACTGGTCAGCGAGTTCCCGCCGCGCACGCCCGCCCGACGCGAGAACTTCCCGCGCCGCAATCGCATCATCAGCGGCCTGAGCCTGGGCACGCTGGTGGTCGAGGCCAGTCTCGGCAGTGGTTCGTTGATCACCGCGCGCATTGCTGTCGACCAGGGCCGCGAGGTCTTCGCGATCCCGGGGTCGATCCACAATCCGCTGGCCAAGGGTTGCCACCAGTTGATCCGCGATGGCGCCAAGCTGGTGGAAACGGCGCAGGAGGTGATCGACGAGCTGGCGCCGATGCTGCGCGAGTTGCGCGACACCTCGCTGCCGGTGCAGCAATCGGCCCTTTCATCGACGCACGCCGGAAGACCGGCGCCCACGCGGATCGGCAGCGAAGATGTCGAATACACCGCGTTGCGTCAGGCCCTGGGTTACGACCCGGTTACGCTGGATACGCTGGTCCAGCGCACCGGATTGACCGTCCCGGTGCTTTCCAGCATGCTGCTGCGCATGGAGTTGGAGGGAGAAGTGGTCGCAAATCCCGGCGGCACCTACAGCCGCTGCGCCGGATGAGGATGATGAAAGAGAACATACTGGACGTGCTGCTGTACCTGTTCGAAAACATCATGGTCGAGGATCCTGATGCGGACGATGATCGCGAGTCGCTCCAGAGTTCATTGCTCGAAGTCGGTTTCTCCCCGCAGGAAATCAGCAAGGCTTTCAAGTGGCTCGACGAACTCGCCGAACTGCGGCCTGCCTGCGAACCGAACACGCTGGACGCTGGCGGCCCGATCCGGGTGCTCGCTCCGCAGGAACGCGAAAAGCTGGATGTCGAGGCAATCGGCTTCCTGATGTTCCTGGAGCAGCAGGGCGTGCTGTCACCGGCACAACGCGAACTGGTGCTCGACCGCGTCATCGCCCTCGATGTCGGGGAAGTTGACGTCGAAGAGTTGAAATGGGTGATCCTGATGGTGCTGTTCAACCAGCCCGATCAGGAAGCCGCCTATTCCTGGCTCGAGAACCTGATGTTCGACCACGACGAGTCGGTGAACTAACCAGCTTTGGTGGGTCCAGACTTGTCTGGACGCTCTTGCTTTGACTCGTGCTGGTTCCTGCCTTGCTTGGGCCCCTGGTGGGTCCAGACTTGTCTGGACTCCTTTGCTTTGGCTCCTGGTAAGGCCAGCCTTGCTTCGGCTCCTGGTGGGTCCAGACTTGTCTGGACGCTTTCTCTTTGAAAGCAAGAGCGT
>ERZ761602.5343-NODE-5343-length-15343-cov-9.782902_pt1 | contig 15343 bp, 10 predicted proteins | sample MGYA00512165_ERZ761602 | MGnify/ENA primary metagenome ERZ761602 (study PRJEB28899, sample SAMN02445085) | bioreactor sludge metagenome | biome: EBPR sludge; isolation source: Thorneside wastewater treatment plant | place: Australia: Brisbane, Thorneside...
ACGCGGAGGAGGTCGAGGCGCAGCCCACCTGGGATGACCTGGTGGAGAGCCCCTCGTCTTCGCCGGGGGAGCCCCTGCGGGTCGCCTGGCTGGCGCTCAGCGAGCTCGGCCCCAAGGCCCCCCGCGGACGCATCGGCTTCTGCCGCGCCCCCGGCCGAGGCCCCTCAGGCCAGCGCCGCGCCATCCTCGGCAGCGACCTCGACCGCCTCGTCGCCCTCCACGAGGGCGACCACCTCGTGCTCCTGCTCGACCCGGCCGAGCTCTCCGGCCTGGGCATCGCCGAGCTGGAGGTCGAGGCCCAGGCCCGCCGCCTCGTCCTCGCCCCCTGCCCGATCGCCCCCGGCGAGCGCCCCAGCTCCCAGGCCCTGGACGAGACCGTGCGCTTCATCCTGGCCGTCGCCCGCGCCGGGCGCCGGGTCGCCGTCATCAGCCGGGACGCCCAGGAGCGGGCCGGGGTCATCGCCAGCGCCTGCCTCGTCGCCCTCGGGCTGCCCGCCGAGACCGCCTTGCGCTCCAGCCGCTCCCTGCTGGGCCCGCGCGCCGCCGCCTCCGACCCCCAGCGGACCTTCGTGCTCTCCATGAAGTCCCGATGATCCTGCTGCTCTGTGCCTCCCTGGCCTGGGCCGGGCCGCTGCGCGTCGAGACCGTCCAGATCCAGCCGGAGTGCCGCTTCAACCAGGGCCGCCCCTACCTGCTGAGCCTCAACCAGGCGCTCGACCGGGGGAGGCTGCGCAAGGAGCTGCGGAGGCGCCTGAACGACAACGACCAGCTGGTGGTCGACCGCTTCGAGGTCTCGGCCCCCTCCGATCGGGTCGAGCTGGTGCTGGGCCGCGACCTGCCGCTGGAGCTCGCCCAGGCGATCCTGGCCAGCGTCCTGGAGGCCGAGCTCCCGGGCCTCGTGCTCAGCCGGGCCGAGCAGGCCAGCCCGCTCTGCGGTCGCTCGCAGGCCGTGCTGGGCAGCCAGCAGCCCACCGCCAACCCCCCGGTGGCGCCCGAAGAGCTGCGGCTGTTGCTGGGAAGCGCCGAAGAGGAGTTCTGGGCGCGGATCCCCGCCTCCGGTCGCTGAGCCTCAACCCAGCGCCACCGCCCGGTCAGGTCGCAGGAACCAGACCTCGGCCCGCGGCAGCAGGGGCAGCTTCCAGGCCTCGGCCAGGGCCCGCTGGTAGGCCCCGAGCTGCGCCGCGTGGTGCTCCGCGCGGGCGGCGATGTTGGCTTCGTCCACCTCGTCCGTCTTGAAGTCCACCACCACCCAGCTGGCGGCGGCCGGATCCCAGAGCACGAGGTCGATCGAGCCCACCACCGCCCCGACCGGGCCGAGCCCCGGAGCGGGCAGGAGGAAGGGCAGCTCTCGCGCCAGCACCTGCGCGCGCTGCTGCCAGAGCCGCTCCAACAGCCTGCCACCGCCGATGTGCCGCAGGAGGGGCAGGACCCGGGCCTCGATGCGCTCGGCCAGCGCGGGCTCGACCGAGGCCCGCTCCTGCTGCCAGGCCAGGGCGCTGGCCTGCTCCCAGGCGGTCTCCAGCGAGCCGCCCTCGAAGTCGAGCAGCTCCAGGGCCCGGTGGACGACCGTCCCCAGCGCGGCGGCGAGATCGGCGTCGGGGTGGCGCTCGCCCAGCTCGACCGCGTGGGGCTCCGGCCCCAGGTCCCGGGAGGGGGCCGCGGTCCAGGGTCGGCGCATCCGAGCCTGGGCCTGGGTGTGCGCCACGGCCAGGGCGGCCGCCTGCGCCTGGACCTGGGCGGGCGAGGCGCAGTCGGCAGGATCGTCGGCTTGCCCCTTGCTTGCGGTCAGGACCGGATCCTGCCAGCGACCGGGGAGGTAGAGGCTGGCCCCCTCCAGCTCGAGGCGGTCGACCTGGGGTCCGAGCCCGCGCGCAACGGTGAGCAGCTCGACCGGGAGCTGATCCCAGGAGCCCAGCAGGTCCAGCAGGCTGCTGCCCTCGTCGGGATCCACCGGCTCTCGCAGGCCGGGCCACAGCCCCGTCAGGACGAGGCGCTGCTTGGCCCGGGTCATCGCCACGTACAGGAGGCGGACCAGCTCGGCCTTCTCGACCCGACGCGCGCGCTCCTGGCTGAAGTACAGACCCGGCGAGGCGCAGCCGAACAGAGACCAGGCCAGGGCGTCCTGAACGGTCGTCGGAGGCTTCCGGTTCGCGGCGGGCTGGCGATCCAGGCCGATCAGGTAGATGTGCTCGATCCCCAGGCCCTTGGACTTGTGGATGGTCATCAGGTGGACCGCGTCCTGGGCGGCCTCCAGGGGGCGGCCCTCCTCGTCCTGGCGCTGGCCGGCGATGCCCTCGCGCAGGCCGCGCAGCAGGGCGTGGATCTCCTTGCCCTCGGCCAGCCCGTCCCGCAGCCCGCGGAAGAAGCGGTCCAGGTTGGCCAGCCGCCAGGCGCCCAGGTAGCGTGAGGCCTCGACCTCTTCGAGCAGGCTCAGGCGGCGGATGTCGTCGACGAAGCGGTCGGCCGGCTGGCTGGCGAAGGACTTCCGGAGCAGGGCCAGCCGTCGCACGGCGTCCCGCAGCACCCCCGGCCAGTCCGTGAGACGCTCGATGCCCGGAGGTGCGGGGTCCATCGACTGTACATCCTGCAGCGCCCGATCGATGCAGCGGTCGAGCACCTCGATCGCCGGGTCGGAGAGGCCGTGCAGCTCGGCCATCGCGGCGGGGAAGCCCTGCCGCCAGAGCGGCAGCAGCGCCGCATCGGGCAAGCCGACCACCGCCGATCGCAGCCAGGCGACCAGGGCGATCGCGTCATGGGGCGAGGCGATCAGGGCCACCAGGGCCGAGGCGTCCAGGATCTCCCGCCGCAGGAAGTAGCTGCGGTCACGCTCCACGGCGTAGGGCACCCCGGCGTCCCGCAGGGCCGAGACCAGGGTCGGCAGCTCGCCGGCCGAGCGGAAGAGGACGGCGATCTCCTTCCAGGGCACCCCCTCGGCGTGCAGGGCGGCGATGTCCTGAGCCAGGGCCAGGGCCTCGACCCGACGAGCCTGAGGCCGGCGCTGCTTTTCGGCCGTGTCGCGGGCGGGACCTTCGCCCTCCCAGGCCCAGCAGGGCCAGATCTCCACCGGGGCCCTCCCCGCGGGGGAGCGGTACCCGGGCTCGTGCTCCAGCTTGTCGCAAGGCACCAGGGCCTCGAAGCGGGGCTGCCGGCCCGCCTCCTCGCGCATCACCGGCGCGACGGCCCGGTCCACCGCGTGCAGGATCGCCGGCACCGAGCGGAAGTTGACCACCAAGGAGCCTCGCTGCCCCCCCATCGCCATCAGCTTCTGTACGAAGTCCTCGTAGGCCTGCAGATCGGCGCTGCGCCACCCGTAGATCGACTGTTTTGGATCCCCGACGATGAACAGTCCCGGCCGCTCCTCTTCGGGTCCGTCCAGGGCGAGGCGCTCCACGATCTTGCACTGGAGAGGATCGGTGTCCTGGAACTCGTCGACCAGGATCTGACGATAGCTACGGCGCAGGCGCTGGGCGACCTCGGGCTGCTCGTCCAGGAGGCGGGCGCTGAGGCTGAGCAGATCCTGGAAGCCGAGCAGCCCCGCCGCCCGCAGGCGCTGCTTGACCGCCACCAGCAGGGGCCGGAGCTGCTCGACCGCCCGGCGAGCCCCGATCACGTCGAGCTCAGAGAGGAAGCCCAGCAGGCGGACCAGGGGCTGACCCAGCGCGCGGAGGTCCTTGCCATCCCCCAGCGCCTCCGCCTCGGCCTTGCCCAGCTTGCCCTGGCGCAGGCTGGTCAGGGCCGAGCCATGGTCAGTGGCGATGGCCTCGCAGAGCTGTACGAGCCCGTCGACGCCCACCTCGGCGCTGAGCTCGCTCTCCACCTCGTCCAGCGCCTCGGCGAGCTTCTTCAGGTTGGTGCTCCGCTTCATCCCCGCCAGCGGCCGCAGGGCATGGCTCGCACGCTGCACCGCGACGCGCAGCCCGTTCAACAGGGGCGCGACCCGATCGGGGGAGAAGGGGTCCTCTTCCAGCTCCTTCGGATCGACCGCCGCGTCCAGCAGGGCCAGCACCGCCTCCACCAGCTCGGCGGGGCCGACCCCCTGGCTGGCCAGGGCCAGCAGCTCCGCGTCCGGCGGCTCGCCCAGGCCCTCGACGAAGCGCTGCTCGACCAGCTCGCGCACGACCTGGGCCCGCTCCTCGCCGTCGGCGTCCACCCGGAAGGAGGGGTGGATCCCGGCGTCGAGCGAGGCCTGGCGCAGGATCTGGGCGCAGCAGGCGTGAATCGTCCGGACCTCGAGCAGGTCCAGCGCGGCGACCAGGGCCCGGGCCCGCGGGCTCGCCTGCGACTCCAGCGGCGGCAGGCTCGACTCTAGCACGGCGGTCGGCAACACCCCGGCGGCGACGGCGCGCATCCCCTGCCCCACCCGCTCGGCCATCTCGCTGGAGGCGGCCTCGGTGAAGGTGATCGCCAGCACCCCCCGCATCACCCGGCGCGCGATCTCCTCGTCCGGATCGGGCCGCGGGGAGCGCGCGGCGGCCTCCTCCCAGCCCGGGCCGAGCGTCCAGGCCAGCACCCGGGCCACCAGGGTCGCGGTCTTTCCCGAGCCCGCTCCAGCCTCGATCACCAGGGGGCGGCGGAACTCCACCTGGGCGAGCAGCCGGGCTGCGAGATCACGCTGCCGGGCCTGCGCCACGGCGCTCTGTGTTTCGAGGTTCATCACTCCCCTCCCCCTTCAACGGTCGGTTGCTTCTGGCCCAGCCACCAGAGTCGGTGCGCCTGGGCCAGGGGCGGGTCCACCTCGGCAGCCTCATTGGCCCAGATCGTCTGTCGGCGGCGGGCGCTGGAGTCGCCTTGCGAGCAGGCCTGGCGCAGCTCGCACCAGCCGCAGGCCGCGGGCGACTCTCCCGAGGCGTCCACCAGGCGCGGGCTCAGCGCTCCGGACTCCCAGGCCTCGATCGCGGTCGCGGCGGCCGCGTCCAAGGCCGCCCCGTACTCGTCGGCCTCGATCGAGAGCCCCGGGACCGAGGCCAGCCGGGCCTCGTCGTCCTCGTCCAGCACATCGGGCCGCAAGGCGAGGTAGCTGCCGACCGCCCCCTCGGGCAGCGCGCGCGCGTACAGCGCCGCCTGCAGGCGCCGGCCCGCCAGGGTCTCTCGCAGGAGGTCCGCCTCGCGGCCCTCGGCCTTGCGCTTGTCCGAGACGGGGCGGCCCGTCTTGAAGTCCAGCAGCCGCAGCCGCCCATCAGGCAGCCGGTCGGCCCGGTCCGCCCGGAAGTGGACGATCCGCGGGCCCTGCGCGGTCTGCACCGTCGCCTGTCCAGAGAGCTCGGCGCCGAGCACCGCCTGGACCGGGTTGGCCAGGTCCTGCGCGCGGGCCACCTGGAGCATCGGCATGCTGCGGATCACCAGGATCCGCCACATCCCAGGGATGGCGAGGCCCTCTTCCAGGGCGAGGCGCTGGGCGGCCTCCCGACAGAGCCGCTCGAGCTCGTCCCGGGCGGGCCAGACGAGCGCCGCGCCGGCCTTCTGGCTGAGCTCGTCGACCCGGAGCTCGACCTTGCCCTCCTGGCCCAGGCTGGCCTGGGTGATCCGCTCCAGCACGTCGTGGACGACGGTCCCCACCCAGCGGGCGTCGATGCCAACCAGCGCCCCTTGCGGGTCGGGGGCCGGCTCCAGCCGCAGCACCCGGCCCAGGAAGGCCTGCCAGGCGCAGCTCGCCACACCCTCGACCGTCGTCACGTACAGCGGTGCCCGACGCGGATCGCCTCCCGCGAGCATCGGCCCAACCAACCCGGAGCACGGGCCCAGCGAGGCGCCCGGCCCCCCGGCATCCAGCTCGTCCAGCACCGCCACCCGGGCGTTCGCCACCCGCGTCAGCCCCTCGGACAGCCGCCGATCCCCCAAACCAAGGGCGAGGACCTGGGCGAGGCCGGCGCGGTCGGAGCCGTGAAAGAGGGCCCGATGGCGGAGGTGCTCACGAGGCGGGCGGGGCGCCTGGACGCCTGGGGGGTCCTGCCTGCCCCCCGGCACCGGCAGGATCTGCACCGTGAGCTCGGGCCGCTGGATGCGCAGGTGCTCGATCAGCGGCGACTGAGGCATCGTTCGCCCGTTGTCGTCGGCGCCGGCCCACACCAGGTGGACCTGAGGGGCACAGCCGAGCAGGGACTGGAAGTGGTCCTGCTCGACCTGGCGGCGGTCTTCGAGCAAGGGGAGATCCGGCAGCACCGCCCGCAGGCGCCGCCGCAGCACATCCGGCAGCAGCGGGTCCTGATCCGTCGCCCGTGGCAGCTCGCCCCGGTTCAGGCCCAGCACCACCACCCGGGAGAAGCCTCGGCCGCGGGCCTCCACCAGGTTGAGGATCTGGACGCCGCCGCCCTCGCCGCCGATCGGACCCAGGGCGGCGCCCTCGAGCACCGGCATCAGCAGCAGGTGCAGCTCGGACCGCAGCAGGGGCACTGTGCCCGGGACCCGCTCCAGCAGCGAGCTGGAGGCGCTGCCCAGGGCCCGCCAGGCGGCGTCGGGATCCCCCCAGCCCAGCCGCTGCTGGGCCTGCGCGGCCAGCGCAGCCAGCCAGCTCGAGATGGGGAGCGCCTCGGTCGAGGCGAAGGCGGCGATCAGCCCCGCGGCCGCCTGCTGGGCCGCTTGCAGGGCCGCCCCTGGCAGTCGCCGCCGAGGCAGGGCGGCGTCCTGCGCCGGTTCATCGTCGTCGGAGAGCAGTCCCAAGCGCGCCGGCAGCGGCAGGGTCGAGCGGCCGCCAAGCGCGCGTTCCACGTCCAGCTCGGCGAGCTGCCGCAGGCGCACCAGCCCCAGCGCGCGCAGCCCCAGGCGCAGATCCTCGGGCCGCACCCGACCAGCCCCGCGCAGCAGCACCAGGGCGTCGATGAAGGTGTCCAGCGGGCAGTCGCCCAGCCGGGAGAGGACCGTCCCCAGCGCCCGGATCCGCCGGATTGCCGGGCCAGCGGGCGCGTGCGCGCCGACCCCCGACCAGGGGATCGAGAGCGCCCGCAGCTCGGGCCGCAGCCGCCCCGCCCAGGCGGAGGCGTCCGAGACGACAATGCCGATGTCTTCGGGCTCGACTCCCTGGGCCAGCCAGCTCTGCGACAGCCGCGCCGCCTGCCGCGCTTCGGCCTGCGGGCTGGGGGCACAGGCGAGCTGGACCTGGACGAGCTCGGTCGGCGTGGACCCCGCGATCGTCTGCGCCGCCCGGGTCTCGATCAAGGCCGTCAACAGCTCGGTCTCTGCGCCGGAGGCATCAAAGAAGCCGTGTAGCAGCACGGTCCCGGGACCCAGCCGAGCAGGCTGCTGCCGCACCAGCGCCGCCGCCCGCCGCATCGCGTCGCTGTGCAGCTCGAGCCCCAGGCCCGACAGCTCCTGCCGCGCCCGGGCCGCCACATCGACCACCGCGATGGCCCGCAGGAGCTGCGCCGTCGAGGCGCTGCCGTCCGGCACCTCGGCCAGGAGCTGCGCCGCAGCCACCGCGTCCGTCTCGGCCTGAAAGCCCGCCGCCAGCAGATCGCGCACCGGCCGCACCACCGCGCCGCCGCCGTCGTCCAGCCCGCCCAGCACCGGATCCAGGGCCGGCTGGCCCACCACCCGCCGGCGCACGATGATCTCCAGCAGCGCGTCGGCGGCCCGGGAGGGCTGACCCGCGCCCTGCAACAGCTCCGCGCAGAGCGCGCTGAGCGTCTGGACCACCAGCCCGGCGATGCCGCGGCCGCGATGAGCCAGGATCCGCCGCAGCAGGTGCAGCCGCAGGCTGCGGGAGGGCACCACCACCCGGACCGGGGAGAGTCGCTGGCCGCCGACGGGAGGCCCGGCGGGCAGGAGCACGTCGATCCGGTCGAGCAAGGCGCGCTCGGCAGGAGACGAGAGGACAGGTGACGAGAGGACGGGGGAAGGGGGGGACATCGAGGCTCCGACTCGGGCGGGACACCAGCAGCCTAAACCGTGGTCGGAAATCCGCTCGGACATCGGATGTCCGGATCTCGACCCCGGACATCCGTTGTCCTACTCCCCCAGCGGCTCCACCACCCAGACCGCCGCCGGCTGCCCCTGGGGCGCCATCGGCATCGCTGCGAGCCCCTTGGAGGCCAGGATCGCCGCCAGCGCGAGGTCCCATGGGACTTCGACCAGCTTGACGGTCACGGTCCCCTGCACGCTGTCGTCCAGGACGAAGTTGAGGTGGGCGTGCCTGCCGAAGAGCCTCAGCACGCTGCGAATGTCGGCCTCTTGCAGGTCGAGGCTGATTGGGGTCGCGGTCGAGGCCGGCACCGGCTCTCCGTCGTGACCGATGGTGGCCAGGATCTCCGCCGCCTGGGCGGGGACCAGGGCGAGCGCGATCAGCAGGGCGCAGCAGGCGATCATGGGCGAGCTCTATCCCCCATGCTCGAAGGGCGAGGCCACGACCACGACATAGCCGTCGGGGTCACGGACGCAGAGCTCCCAGTGGTGGGCCAGCGGGCTCCAGTGCGGCGCCTCCAGCACAGCCGCACCCGCCGCCTGCATGCGGACCCAGACCGCGTCCAGCTCGGCGCGGTCGGCCACCTCGAACCAGAGCGAGCAGCCATTGCCCCGGGGCTGGTCGCGTGTGCCGAGGAAGCCGTGCTCGTGGGCATCCCAGCGGTGAAGCTGCAGGAGCAGGGGCGTCACGTGGGGATCGCCGCCGAAGAGCATCTCGTACTCGGGCCCGCCATGGCCACTCACCAGACCGAGCGTGGCCTGGTACCAGCGGCTCGAGGCCTCGACATCGTCGACCTGGAGCATCGGTTGGATCTTCATGTGCACCTCCGAAGGCAGTATAGTCCCTTCCCCGCGTCTTTCCGGGAGTCTGCGACGCCGAGACGAGGGCGACGTCCCACTCGATGGCGCGCGCGGCCAGCCAGCCATTGCGGAAATTTCGGCCACCTGTGATTCTGAGAGGGCGAAATTGTCCGCCCCAACGGCCCCAAGGCGCCTGTAGAGGGCCAACTGTGCCCATGTTCGCGACAATTCGCGCTGAAAGGCGCGGATTGTCCCACTATCAAGGCCTGAGGCGGACATTTCGCCCCTCTGTGATTCTCAGAGGGCGAAACTGTCCGCCCCATGCGCTCATGTCTTCATTCGGCTGGAAAATCGACCCCGCCTTGGCCGAGAGGGGGCGGACGGACTTGACTCCCGTCGACCGCCAAGCCACCTTCCTCACGACATGCCCAACGCCCGTACCCTTCCGCCGCCGTAGCACGAGGTCGCCATGCCCTTCCCCGAATGGCCAGCCCGAGCTGCCGCGGGCTTCCTGATCATGGGCTTGGGGGCCATTGTGCATGCGCTCAACTCCGCGTTCGACCCGGAGTACGAGCCCAACAACAGCGCGTCCATTGCCGAGTCGGTCAACCCCACGGGCTACGCCCGGGGCTCTCTACATCAACACCGAGACCCGGTTGACGTCTACACCTTCACAGCGCCCGCCGATGGCAGGCTCACAGCCTGGCTGTTCGAGCATGGTGCCACCACAGACAGGTTCTCACTGGATTTGCGCAGCAGTTACGGCTTCATCCAGACGGCCGGAACCGAAGACGGGAAGGGGGCCTTACAGCTCGTCGGCTCGGTCGCCGAGGGACGGCCGTACTTCATCGTTGTGAAGACCTGGTCCGGTTCGGGCGGGTACCATCTCAGGACCCGATTGGTACCTGCTCCGACCCTCACGGGGCTGTCCTCGTCGAACCCGGACCCCGGTGAGAGCCTGACCATCATGGGCACCGACTTCGGCGCGGACAAGGATCTGATCTCCGTCTGGTTGGGCGGGGTCGATGCGGAGGTCACCCAGATCGCCGACACATCGCTCACTGTCACGGTGCCCTGGCGCGCAGTCGACGGGTCTGTCTGGATCATACGAGAACGGCACCATAGCAACTCACTTTCCCTGACCATCGGCGATGGAACGCCGGGACCACCTGCCGGCTTCGACTACAAAGCACCCGATGGGGACTCTCTCGTTCGTAGTGGCCCGGGCAACTTCTACTTCGATCGGGTCCTCGTCTCTTTCTCTGGCAGCACGACCGACACACAAGGCGCGGCCGTGCTCGACGCAGCGGCGAAGGGCATGCGGCCGCTGGAAGGGTGGAGGCGCGTCGGCTTGTCGCCCGATACCAACACCTGGCAGGTAGAACTGAGCTGGGACCCCGTTGCTACGGTCGCGGACTGGGAGGCTCTGGCCGCCATGCTGCAGTCCATTTCTTCTGTTGACCACGTCGGAGCCGAGGTGCCGGTCTACATGCCATGAAGGCACCCTCACCGCGCCTCGAACTCAAAGCTCATCGGATACGAGAACGTGAACCCGTCCGGCATGTCGTGCGCCGGGAAGGCCGCGTAGCGCAGGGTCTGCTGCACGCAGCTCACCAGCTCGCTCGGCAGTCCGCTGTTTCCCACCGTACGCGCCTCGGCCACCCGCCCGGTGCAGCCGACGGTGATCTCGAAGGTCACGGTGCCCGTCCCGCCCTCCGCGGGCACACAGCGCTCCAGCTTCGGCAGGAACTGGTTCATCGCCTTGCTGACCTGGAGGTGGGAGAGGCCCTGCGAGGCCGCCATCCCGACGCCGTCCTCGTCGTCCAGGCTGGGCCCGTCCAGGCAGGTCAACAGCGGCGGCAGGCTGAGGGCGCCCTCGGTGGGGAGGCCGACCGGGTTGCCCTTCATCGTCCCCCCCTTCACCTTTCCCTTGCGCCCGCCCTTGGCCTGGACCTCCACCTCGGCGCCGGTCTCGGGCTGGTGGATGATCAACACCTGCCCGACCTCGATGCCGTCGTCCTCCATGCCGTTCCACTCCAGGATCTGGTCGACCCGGACCCCGTGGAAGCGCGCGATATGCCAGAGGGTGTCGCCCTTGACGACCACGTAGCGGGTCGGCTCGGGCCCCACCTCGGGCTGCAGGAAGGCGGTCCAGATCAGCACGCCGACCAGGCTCCCCACGACGATGGAGGCCAGCAGGCCCCAGCCCATCGGGCGCTGCCGGGGCTCGGGCGGGGGCGGCTCCGGGCGAGCGGTCTTGGGGATCCCGACCTCGCTCTCCTTGGGGAAGCCGTCGTCGAGCCCCATCACCCAGACCTTGTCATCCTCTCCAGCCACCGGCTCTCCTCTCCTCGCGGTCGGCCAGCGTAGCGCGTCCGGCTCCCCTGCCCCACCGGCCGCCAACGCGCTAGGCCCACAAACCATGCTGGCCACCTCCCTCCCCGCGATCCTGACCCTGCCTCGCTCCGAGCAAAGCGCCGCCCTGCGCGCGCTTCGATGCGCTCTACCCCCCACCGCGACACCCGAGGCCTGGAACTCCCGCTTCGGGCCGACCAGCCTCTTCGCCGCCTGGACAGCCAGCAGCCTGATGCGCGGCCTGCACCGCAGCAACGCCGAGCTGCTCCGCCCCCTGTTGGCCCGCCCCGGCTTCCGGGTGATCGAGATCGGCGGAGGCGACGGCGCCCTCTGGCGCGACGCGCTCCCCCCCGACGCGCTCCCCCCCGACGCCCAAGGCGAGCTGCTGCTGATCGACCCGGTCGCCGAGGTCGGCGAGCTCGTCCGCGCCTCGCTGCCCGAGGGGGTCAGCCTCAGGTTCCGCCAGGCCCGCCTGGAGGAGGTGGACCCCGGCTCCCTCCCCCCCGCCGACGCCTTCGTCGCCAGCCTCGTCCTGCACCACATCGCCGGCGCGGACCGGGCGCAGCGGCAGGCCCACGGCCTGAGCGGCCCCGGCAAGCTCGAAGCGCTCCAGACCTTGGCCGGCTGCCTGAGGCCGGGCGGCTTCGGCCTGGTCAACGAGGCCGACATCCACTGCGACATCGAGCTGGCCCCCGGCGAGCCCCTGCTGGAGGAGCGCCTGATCGACTCCTATGTGCGGCGCTGCGCCCCCAGCCTGCTGCAGGACGCCGCCCGGCGCCCCGACGCCGACGCCGATCTGCGGGCCCGCTGGGAGGCCGTCTGCCTGCACTGGTGCCTGGAGCAGGTCGATCTCGCCAACGCCCCCCTCGCCGATAGGGATGTCTACGAGCTGGACGTCCCGCGCTGGCGGGCGCTTTTCAGGCGGGCCGGCCTCGCCGTTCAGGCCGAGCAGTTCACCGACCCTCAGAACCTCTTTCGCCAGTACCTCCTCACGCCCTCGGAGCCCCGATGAAGACCCGCGCCGCCGTCGCTTTTGAAGCTGGAAAGCCCCTGGAGATCGTCGAGCTGGACCTGGAGGGCCCCAAGGAGGGCGAGGTCCTGGTCGAGCTGAAGGCCACCGGCGTCTGCCACACCGACGCCTTCACCCTCTCCGGCGACGACCCCGAGGGGATCTTCCCCGCGGTGCTCGGCCACGAGGGCGCCGGCGTCGTCGTCGAGGTCGGCGCCGGGGTGCGATCGGTGGCGCCGGGCGACCACGTCATCCCGCTCTACACGCCCGAGTGCCGCGAGTGCGAGTACTGCCTCTCGGGCAAGACCAACCTCTGCCAGAAGATCCGGGCCACCCAGGGCCGCGGCCTGATGCCCGACGGGACCAGCCGCTTCTCCTACAAGGGGCGCCCGGTCTTTCACTACATGGGCACCTCGACCTTCTCCAACTACACCGTGCTGCCCGAGATCTCCCTGGCGAAGATCCGCCCCGACGCCCCCTTCGACAAGGCCTGCTACGTCGGCTGCGGCGTCACCACCGGGGTCGGCGCGGCCATCTGGACGGCCAGGGTCGAGCCCGGCGCCCGCTGCGTCGTCTTCGGCCTGGGCGGCATCGGCCTCAACGTCATCCAGGGGCTGAAGCTGGCCGGGGCGCGGCAGATCGTCGGCGTCGATCTGAACCCCACCCGCGAGGGCTGGGGCAAGCGCTTCGGCATGACCGACTTCGTCAACCCGACCAGCGTGCAGGGCGATCTGGTCGCCCACCTCGTCGCGCTGACCGGGGGCGGAGCCGACTACAGCTTCGAGTGCGTCGGCAACGTCAACGTGATGCGCTCGGCCCTGGAGTGCTGCCACAAGGGCTGGGGCGAGTCCATCATCATCGGGGTCGCCGGCGCCGGCCAGGAGATCCGCACCCGGCCCTTCCAGCTGGTCACCGGCCGGGTCTGGCGGGGCTCGGCCTTCGGCGGGGCCCGCGGGCGCACCGACGTCCCCAAGATCGTCGACTGGTACATGGAGGGGCAGATCCAGATCGATCCGATGATCACCCACACCATGGGGCTCGAAGACATCAACCTCGCCTTCGAGCTGATGCACCACGGCGAGTCGATCCGCTCGGTCATCGTCTACTGATGTTGACCCGCATCTCCACCGTACGTTGTTTCGAGGGCCAGCAGCTCCAGGTCAGCCACCCCTCGGCGGCCTGCGACTGCACCATGACCCTCTCGGTCTACCTGCCGCCCCAGGCCGACAACGGGCCCGTGCCGGTGTTGTGGTGGCTCTCCGGCCTGACCTGCACCGATCAGAACTTCGTCACCAAGGCTGGCGCCCAGCGCTACGCCGCCGAGCACGGCATCGCCCTGGTGGCGCCCGACACCTCCCCCCGCGGACCGGAGGTGCCCGGGGACCCTGACGGCGCCTGGGACTTCGGCCACGGCGCCAGCTTCTACGTCGACGCCACCCAGCAGCCCTGGGCGCGGCACTACCAGATGCACCGCTACATCCTCGACGAGCTGCCCGCGGTCCTGGCCGAGCTGCCCCTGGACCTGGACCGCCAGTCGATCTCCGGCCACTCCATGGGCGGGCATGGCGCGCTGGTCCTGGCCCTGCGTAACCCCGGGCGCTACCGCTCGGTCTCGGCCTTCGCGCCCATCGTCGCGCCCTCGCTCGTCCCCTGGGGTCAGAAGGCCCTGGGGCGCTTGCTGGGAGCGCCGGAGGTTTGGGCCGGGTGGGACGCCTGCCGGCTGGTGGAGCAGGCCTCGGAGCGGCTGCTGCTGCGCATCGATCAGGGGACCGCCGACCCCTTCCTGGACGCTCAGCTCCAGCCCTGGCGGCTGAAGGAGGCCGCCGGCAAAGCTGGTCATCCGATCGATTTACGGATGCGAGAGGGCTACGACCACAGCTACCACTTCGTCTCGACCTTCATCGGCGAGCACATCGCCGCTCACGCCGAAGCCCTGCACACAGGCTGAGCCGCCTCAGGGCAGCAGCGGGAAGAGGTCCTCGAGGAAGACCATCCTCCCGATCGTGGCGGCGGCGTCGCCTCGCGCGTCCACCCACTGCACCTCCCAGGCCACGCTGCCGTCGGGGGTCCACTCGCGCACCAGGGTGTTGGATCCGTAGTTCTGGAGCGTGTTGCCGCCGGGCAGGCGGCGGGCCTCCCCGTAGTAGGGGGCCTCGATCCCCTCGCCCACGCCCACGCTCCAGATCTCCCGCAGCACCCGAGCCCCCTCGTCGAGCTCGTACTCGCGCACCACCGCCTCGTCGCTGTCGGGGTCGAGGTGACAGCTCAGCAGCAGGGTGCCGGCCTCGGTCAGGTGCGCGCCGTGTTGGAACCAGAACTGCGACTCGGGCGGGTCGAAGCTCCAGTCGCCCTCCTTCCCCCAGCGGTCCAGCACCTCGCCGCTGAGGCGATCGATGCGCAGCACCGTCTCCTGGGTGTAGGAGGACGAGAGCAGGACGTCGTCGGCCTCGTCCCACCACAAGGAGTTGCTGTACCACTCGTCGAAGCCCTCGAAGAGGCGGGTCTGCGCGCCGGAAGACGTGATCTCTTCGATCGTCTCCCGGCCATCGGTCTCCGGATCATCATCCCGCCAGCTCTGCCAGGCGATGGACAGGTCTTCGGTCTCTGCGAAGGCGTGATGCAGCCCCGGCGTGTCGTAGACGCTCTCCACGCTGCGATCCAGGCTCGACCGCACCACCCGGTCCTCGTCGCTGAAGAAGTCCGTCTCGTCCCAGACCAGGGCGCTGCCGTCGCGAGAGAGGCTGGGAAAGAAGCTCTGGAGCTGAGCGTCGACCTGGTGCGCCCAGACCGGCCGCCCCTGCCGATCGATGATCAGCAGCCAGGTGAAGCCCAGGCCGCGCACGCTGGTCCAGAGCCAGCGGGCTTCGGAATCCCAGGACTCGGGCTGGCTGACCGTCACCAGGGCCTGGGGAATTCCATCGGGCAGAGGCCCCGCCTCGGCCGCCAGAGGGTCCGTCTGGACCGATCCTTCGCCGAAGTCGTTGTGCAGCCGGAAGCTCAGGGAGGCTCCGTATGGCACACCCGGGAGCAGGAGCTCGGCCGGGCCCGGCTCCAGCACCCGGCGCGGGCTCGCCCACCAGCCTGCGTCCTCGCCGTCCTCGTCGAGGCGGTACTCCACCCAGGCGAAGGCCGGCGCGGTCTGGATCCAGCTCACCCGGATCAGCGAGCCCACCTCGTCGTGGACCGTCCAGCTCAGATCCGTGGCCTGGACCTCGTCGTAGACGATCCAGGGCTCACCGCCGCCATCGCCGGTCGAGCCCCCCCCGTCGCCGGTCTCGCCCCCTC
>ERZ761602.5344-NODE-5344-length-15343-cov-8.149202_pt1 | contig 15343 bp, 16 predicted proteins | sample MGYA00512165_ERZ761602 | MGnify/ENA primary metagenome ERZ761602 (study PRJEB28899, sample SAMN02445085) | bioreactor sludge metagenome | biome: EBPR sludge; isolation source: Thorneside wastewater treatment plant | place: Australia: Brisbane, Thorneside...
CCCGCTCGATCATTTCATCAAGCGTGAACTCGGTGAGGCCGATGATGATCTTCTCCACGAACGCCGGGTCTTTTTCGCCCTCGATGAGCTGCATCAGCTTGAGGGCCGAGGAACGCAGCTCAACGCACTGGGCCGGCGATTCGTAGAAGGCTCCATCGATCGTATGCGCCCATTCGACAAGCTCGGCGAGAAACGGGTCCTCGAAGCCGAACTTTTCCTTCGCCACGCGGGCGAGGAACTTGGCGTTCGAGGCACAGGTAGTATCGAGGAACTTCTTGCCCGAGGTATCGGCTCGGAAGTGAGCTTCATCCGCTTCGGAAAGAAACGCCGATTGGTGATGATCGAACCACCAGGTCAGCCGCTCGTCGGGGCAATATTTGAAGTCGAGGATTGCGTTTTCATCGCCGTCGAGTTGATCGCGGTCAAAGGCGTTGTTCGCCCGGTGCATCGCGGGCGTGTAGCCGATCTCGGCGTCGGCGGCGACGACCGAGCGGTAAAACTTGGTAAAGATGGCGGCGGACGAAACGCCGTCAAAGCAGTTTCCGTGGTAAATTATCCGAAGCTTCATAGGAAATGCGCCGAGCGCAAAGCAAAACATTTCAGGTTAGAGGGCGAGGGTAGCTTCGTCAAGGCGGGAGATATGAAGATAAGGCTTGCAGCGGCCGCGGACGCAGCGGCGATGACCGAGTTTAACCAGCTAATGGCGATGGAGACCGAGGGCAAGAGGCTCGAGCCCGAGGTGATCTCAGCCGGAGTCACGGCCGTCTTTGGCGATCCGGCGAAGGGTTTTTATGTCGTCGCCGAAGAGAACGGCGAGGTCGCCGGCGGGCTGATGGTCACGTATGAATGGAGCGATTGGCGAAACGGCTGGTTCTGGTGGATTCAGAGCGTTTACATCCGGCCGGAGTATCGCGGACGCCGGCTCTACTCGGATCTGTACTCATATGTAAAAGAAAAGGCAGCCGAGGCTGGCAACGTCTGCGGATTTCGACTCTATGTCGAACGTGAAAACGAACATGCTCGCCGGGTTTATGAAAAACTCGGCATGGCGGAGTCGCACTATCTTATGTATGAAGAAGAAGTTAAAAGGCCAGAAGCGTAGTAAAACGCCTCTGGCCCTGATTTGGCATCCACCGATCGGAGACCCGATGGTTGGATATGAATTGAGAATTCAAGTAACGTTCACCCTTTACGAACAGAGAAGGAGGCCTCTGAACAATGGATGCCAAATACCGCGAAATAAAAATGGGGAGTGCCTGCTAGTCTTCGTGCCCACACTCGAAGATTTCCCCCAAGCAATTTGGCACTCCCCAAACTTAAACTCTATGTCGCCTCCCGGCCTTCAGTTGTCCTTCCGGAGATATTTTTTCCTTCCGATGCACTCTACGTTAGAGCAACGACCGTGCCAAACAATCGCTCCGGGCGAAAGGCCCGATTTTGCGGGGTTTGCGGAAGCGGCGAGCGAGCGTAGCATCCGGCGGATGTATCCTAACCGTACAAAGATCGAAACCGGGCCAGAAAAAGCGTTCGGTTTTGATTCGTTTGTAGCGGTTCGTTACGCTGTAAAAAAAGAACTTATGTCAAATATCAGCGAAGCCGAGCTTAGAAGGATCATCGAAGGTATCCGCGAAGATCGCGATACGATCATCAAGCATAATCCGATCGGGTCCGAAGACGAGACGCTTTTGTGGATGCTGTTCGGGTGCCTTTTGTCGTATTTAAGTGTTTCGGAGAGTGAAACTCCGTGTTTTCCCGGCCGGCCGGATGCGAATGCCTATCGCGAGGCAATGCTGTTCGTGCTCCGCGGCCGTTATGAGGGAGAAGCCGATCCGGCCGAGCTTATCGACTCGCTTTTAAAGTAAATGATCATTGCCAAGTTTGTTCTATCAATTTTTCAACAAAATTCACGGGTGGTCGCATGTGAGCGGACCGGCCGCGCTATGGCGATCGACCCGGGAGCAGATTCATCAGAAATGGTTGGCCTCATAAAGGATAAGGGCTGGCACCTACAGGCCGTCACACTGACACATGGCCATCTGGACCACGTCGGAGGAACCACATTCCTGAAGAACGCTTTTCCCGAAGCCGAGGTCATTCTCCACAAGGATGATGAGGATCTTTACTACGGGTTGCCGCAGCAACCGCTTATGATGGGGCTTCCCCAGATGCAACTTTCCGCGCTCGGGCTCGACTACGCAGAACCGCCAAGGCTCACCCGAAACTGGGAACACGGCGAGCGGTATGAGCTCGGCGAGTTGGTTTTTGACGTTCTCCACTGTCCGGGACATACCCGCGGCCATGTCGTACTCGCCGAACAAAGTGAGAAAAAGGTCTTCGTCGGCGATTGCCTTTTTGCCGGATCCATCGGGCGTACCGACCTGCCCGGCGGCGACTACGATCAACTAATGGACTCGATCAACGAAAACATCATGTCGCTCGGTGACGAATTTGTGGTTTATTCAGGCCACGGCCCAGAGACCACCATCGGTGATGAGCGGCGTTCCAACCCTTTCCTTAACGGGACATACTCGCTCGGCAGCGGAAGATACATATGATGCTGCAAGTTAGATAATCCGTATTAAAGCGAGAGACGAATGATAGACTGTATCCAAATTCCACCCGGAGGAAATTTATGAAACAGCTTTTGACGTTAGCTATTGCAGTATTCTTGTGCAGCGGCCCTGCATTTGGCCACGCCAGCCTGATCGATGGTCATGCGAAGATCGTAGAACAGGCGAACTTCCGGACCGAAAAGGTCGCCGGTAATGTTTACGTGCTTTTTGGCCAGGGCGGCAACATCGGCCTTTCGGTCGGGCCGGACGGCATATTGATGATCGATACGCAATTTGCGAACGTGGCAGACCGCATTAAGGCTGAGCTCGCGAAACTTGGCTCGGACAAGCCGCGGTTCATTTTCAATACCCACTGGCACGGCGACCACACCGGCGGAAATGAGATATTCGGTTCCGATTCGATGATCATTGCACACGAGAATGTCCGAAAGCGGATGGAGGAAGTGACGATGTTCCGCGGACAGGCACGGACGCCCTCGCCGAAGATCGCTCTCCCGATCTTCACCTACGGCGCGGGCATTAACGTCCACTTCAACGGTGAAAAGGTCAAGGCGATCCACTTCCCGAAAGGACATACGGACGGCGATACGGTGCTGTTCTTCGAGATGTCGAACGTAGTTCACCTTGGCGATGATTTCTTTGTCGGACGGTTTCCATTCGTAGATCTTGAAAGCGGCGGAACGGTCGATGGGCTTATCCGGAATATCGGCGATATGATCCAAATGATCCCGGCCGATGCGAAGATAATTCCGGGCCACGGGCCGCTGGCGACGCTGTACGATCTTCGCGATTATCACCAGATGATAATCGATACCTCGCTGATCATCCGCCAGGGGATGGCAGCCGGGAAAACTCTCGACGAACTGAAGGCCTCCGGTCTTCCGGAAAAATATAAAGAAGCGGGCTCTGGCTTCATCAACACGAACGCGTGGATCGAGACGATCTATCGCAACTATTCCAAAAAAAGCTGATCTTCAAAGATCTTTATTGCCTGGCCGGTTAGTTTTTGCGACTCGCCTGCCGGGCGGGTTTTCGTAGGGTAACAACGATGGCATCGCCGATCTTTCGTTCGCCGGTCGGGTCGGACGGTTTGTTGACTACCTTGCCGTCAAGCACCATCGTGGTCGAACCGCCGCCGTCAAGGTTCATTGCATCAACCGCACCGAGGCTCAACAGATACTCGGCAAGCTCCTGTAGCGTCATCCCAACGCTCACGCCCGGCTGACGTCCATCAACCGTAACCATCAAAAACTTGCCGTCCTTTAGCTTTGCGACTGCCGTCCGGGGATGCCGATTGAAAACAAACGCCCGCGACGCTTTTTCTTCTTCCCAAGTGATATCTATCTTGCCGTCCTTGATAAGCTGCGGAACTCCATTAACTACGTCAAAGTTCTTGTCGATATTATAGCTACCCCGACTGTCTATAGTTTCTTTGATTTGAAATGCCAAATTCCGCCCTGACACCAGAACTTTGTGTAACTTGGTGATCGAAGGATCTACTTGATTGAAAAAGTCCGGGCCTACCGATAAAACAAATCCGCCGCGTGGAATTGAAGTTCCCGAAGATTTCGTGACGATTGAGTAACGGCTGCACGTGAACGTCGAGAATGTATTTACACGTTTTCCGCGTTTGCAACGCCCAAGAGAAATATTGACGCCATCCTTATTTGGCGGAGTAAACGGTCCGAAGAACGAGTCGTAAACGACAGCCTCATCCTTATTTAATTGGCGGTTGGTACCTGAAAGCTGAAATGAATGAGTAACTGAACGCTCACCAAAATATAGTTGGGTATATGCATTTAGATGGCCGAAAAAGACAAATCCTGACTTCCTGAATGTACCAATGATTGCTCCGACTCGATTATCTGTGCTCTCGCTCAACAATTTGCCATCGATCATCAATACGCCAGCCGAGTCGCCAGCAAACTCACTCTTGTCCAACCGAAAGAATCCGGCGTTGATCGCGGCAACCGCGCCTTTGCGGTTGGCGATGGAAGAAGTTGTTTCGAGGCCGATCGCTTTGTCTAAAGCCTTATGGACATCAAGCCGGACCTTAGTCAGATCTAGCCGCAGAAGATTGATCTTCACAGGGTCTTTACCGATCTTGTGCTCGACCTGGGCATACTCGACGCCATCGTGGACTGCTTTCCAATCCTGTGCGGCAAGTTTCACCACAGAGGCACAGAGAACGCAGAAGACGGAAACCAAGATCAAAGGATGAACGAAAATGATAGCTTCCTTAAGTTTAGATGCTGACCTCATAAAATTTCGCGGCCTCTGTGTTTCGGTGGTGAACCATCTTTATAATACTGTTCAATGCGCATCAACGAAAGAGTAGTCCAATTGAACGAGAAAGAAACGAACCGGAATGGGCGTTACGTTCTTTATTGGATGCAGATGTTCAAGCGAACGTCGCACAACCACGCCTTGATCTGGGCGATCCGAAAGGCGAATGAGCTGAAGCTGCCACTGGTCGTATACGAGGGGCTGAAATACTACTATCCGTGGGCGAGCGACCGTCTGCATACGTTCATTCTTGAGGGAGTCGAAGAGAAAAGGAGAGAGTTTGAACGACTCGGCATCAGATACATCTTCTATCTGCAAAAGGACGAAAGCTCTCCCAAGAACACGGTTGCAAAGCTTGCAAGAGATGCCGCCCTGATCGTAACAGACGACTTTCCGTGCTTCATCATTCCCGGCCACAATCGCCGCATTGCGAAGCGTGCCGAGATCGCCGTTCATGCGGTTGACTCGAACGGCATTATTCCGATGTCTAAGTTCGAGAAGGAAGAGTACGCGGCATACACCATCCGTCCAAAGATCAAAAAGCTGCTCCCGAGTTATCTCAAACCGTTCGCCGAGGAGACGGTAGAAAATGACAGTACGAACATAGATATCGATGCAAGCTTTGAGACGGTCGTGACCGCGGATGGTATCGCCGAACTCGTCTCCCAGAGTGACATCGATCATTCCGTCAAGCCGTCGCCTGTCTATCACGGCGGAACGGCGAACGGCCGAGAGCGACTTATGAAATTTGTCGAAGAGATCCTTCCGGATTACGATAACGCCCGAAACAAACCTGACCGCGACGGTTCCTCGCGGCTTTCGGCATATCTGCATTTCGGGTTCCTCTCGCCGCTGGAGATTGCCTTGGCAGTCCAAGACGCGGACGCTCCGCAGGAGTCGAAGGACGCGTACCTTGAGGAATTGATCGTTCGCCGCGAACTCTCCTATAACATGACGCGGCACAATCCGAAGTACGAATCGCTCGCGGCCCTGCCTGATTGGGTTCATAAGACCATGCGTGCTCATGCCGATGACGAACGTGAAGTGACCTACACTTTGGAAGAACTCGAAGCCGGCCTAACTCACGACGAGCTTTGGAATGCCTGCCAGCGTGAGATGGTATTGACCGGTGAGATGCATAACTACGTCCGGATGCTCTGGGGCAAGAACGTGATCGCGTGGTCGCGGAGCTACGAAGAAGCGTTCGAAACGCTCGTCCACCTGAACAACAAATATTGTCTCGACGGCCGCAATCCGAATTCCTACGCGGGTATCCTGTGGTGCTTTGGTAAACACGATCGCCCGTGGATGGAGCGGCCTGTTTTCGGCCAGATCCGATATATGACGAGCGGAAGCACAGGACGGAAATTCGATTCAAAGAAGTACATTCAGTGGACAAAGATGCTCGGTTAGCCTGATACACATTGCAGCCGACCTTCGCGTTTGAATGGTGGAGCAAGTAAATTTCTCCATCCTTAAACGCAGGAGGTTTGTCGCAATGATCAATCATATTTCTATCGCAGTAAATGAACCCGGGCGGGTCGCTAATTTCATCGCTGAGCTTTGGGATGGCTATGTCTATCCTTTCCCGCCGGCCCCGAATTCCTTTTTCGTCCTTGCCAATGACGGCAAAGGCTCCGCCATTGAGATAACTCCGGCCGGGATCGTGCTCGTCCCCGGAGAAGGACTGCCGGACGAAAACGATCTGAACGCCGTCACCGAAGAGCACGAAGCTCAGTTCGTCCGCAGCGAATTCGTGCCCAGATATGTGGCCACGCACATCAACATCAATACCCAAAAGAGCATCGAGGAGATCCGCGAGCTGGCCAAACGCGAGGGCTGGCGGGTGCTCGTCTGCAACCGCGGCGGCGGGCTTTTTCAGCTAGTTGAGGTTTGGGTCGAGAACACGCTGATGCTTGAGGTTATGACGCCCGAGCAGACCGAGCGATACATCGAGATCACCCACCCTAAGTTCATGGAGGCCGCTTTCGCCGACACACTTCAGCAGCATCATCCGGCGACCAATCGGGTTTTGCCAAGTGAGTTGAGCCTTATCGGTTAAGCGGATTGAACCGGAGCGAGATCGACAAGAAAGCCGAGATACTGATTCGCTGATCAGCCCGGCCGACTTGTTGATCTCTTCCAGTTCATCCATTTCGAAACTCCCGCCAATTGTCTTTCCAGTCGAAATACTCGCTCGCCCGAAAACGCTTTTTGTAGTCGTAGAAAGATTCCCCGTCATAGGCATAGCCGAGATAAAAGTGGTCAAGGCCAAGATCGAGCGAGTGCTCGATCTCTTTCAGCAAGGTGAAGATCCCGAGGCCGGCGGCGGTGATCGCAGGGTCGAACATCGCGAAGACGCTCGAAGCAGAACGCTTGCCGAGGTCGAAGTAGCTCTCGGCGACGAGCCGGCCGCCTTCACGAACGCTGAGCTGAAAAGCTTCGCATGGTGATGCCAAAGCGGTCGCCGGGACAAAATCTTCGAGCCTTTCGGGCTTGCCTTCGGCAAAGCGAAGCCGGTGGCGTTCGAACAGTCTCCTTGATTCCCCAGTCGCTCCGAGCCGGCCGATCGTTAGTTCGAGTCCGGAGTTCCGCCGCAGGTTGCGTCGCTGGCTTTTCGAGAATGTGAAACGTGCGAGGTCGATCCGAAGCGGGAGAACACGCATCACCCGGCCGTCGTGGATGCCGAAGTTGTAGCGGAAAAAGTGTTGCCCAAAGTGCCGCCAGCCCGCGGCCCAAAGAGCATCCATTGCCTCCGCCGGGGCGAATTCGGAGTGGAAGCGTTCATTGATCAGGCCGGTCTCGTCAAGCAGCATGGGAACTCAAGTCCGTTACAAAAAATCGAACCTGCCCGAGAAGCAGTGCCGCCAATGCGGAAGGCCGATGGCTTGGCGGGCACGCTGGAAACGCTACTGGGAAGCGGTCAAGTATTGCTCCGAACGCTGCCGCCGCGAGAGCCGCCGGGCTACCAACTGACGCTGCCTTCTTTTGACGTATCGATCTGAGCCAGCTCGACGCCCTCATTGAAGAAGAAGATCTTCATCTGGTCGAAGAGGAACTCGTGCGAATCGGGATTCGAGACGTCAATACCGAAGTGGTTGATGAGCTGGTTCTGCTTTTGCAGCCACTCTTTCCAGCAATCGCCGCAGGTCTCGGCACCGATCTTTTGCCCGAGCTCGGTCGGGATCGGCGCATAGCCGAGCGGCTCGCCCTTCTGCCCGCATCGGGCACATTTGAACTTTTCACCAAACAAAGCCATAACTAAATTTTAGCATAAACGGCCGAAAGCGATCCCCCTTGGAATGAAACAGAGTGAATGCTGGAATTGGACAGCGGATCGCGGAAAATAGTGAATTCTGTAAGGGTAAAGTGAATAGTGAATGGAAATTTGAAGAGCCGTATATAACGTATGATCCGAGATCTTTTGCGGTCTTTGCTCCCTTGCGTCATTTCGTTAATGCTCTGTTGTTAGTTATGACCAAAACAGCTTTCAGCTGCCGGCTATCAGTTGCCAGTAGGCCGTGGCAGTTGATTAGATGCGTCTGCGTTTGCAGGTGGTCAGAATCCGGTATCCATTTTCTTTAACCAATATACGATCGGCCAATTGCCAACTGACAATGCGGAAGGCTCGCGGAGACCGAAAGTCGAATGCCCAAGTCAAAGACGGAAAATGCAACAAATCGATACAGAATATCCAAAATCGTCGATTTTGTTCTACCGTACTCCACGAGCTCTCGATGAAACAAAAGGTAGGTTTACGTCGCAATGCGGCGACGCGGCAGAGACTTGCCATTCAGACGACCGTCCATGCTGAGGAAAAAAGGCTGACCATTTTGTTTGAACCTGCGTCTAACTTTAGGACGATAATTCTCGTTCGCGGAGTTTTTATGGACAGGCGTTATTTTCTTAAGACAAGCGGGATCGGACTAGCGAGCTTTGGGCTGATGGCGGCGGCCCCGGATTTTCTCCATCAGTTTGCAGCAGCACAGGCGAAGGGCAGCGGCGGAAAGCGAAAGGTGCTGGTCACGATCTTTCAGCGTGGAGCGGTCGATGGGCTAAGCATGATCGTCCCGCACGGCGAAGGCGAATATTACAATCTCCGCCGCGGGACCGCAATCGCCCGGCCGCGGCAGACCGACGGAGCGCTCGACCTTGATGGCTTTTTCGGGCTTCATCCGGCGATGGCGTCGCTCCAGCCATTTTGGAGCGCAAGGCAGCTTGCCGTTATCAATTCCTGCGGCTCGCCGGACAACACGCGTTCGCATTTTGACGCTCAGGACTATATGGAATCGGGCACGCCGGGTGTGAAATCTACCCGCGACGGCTGGCTAAACCGGGCGCTGCAGGCTACCGCCGGGAAGGCCGATTCGCCCTTCCGTGCCGTTGCGATGACGCAGCAGCTTCCGCGTTCGCTCTATGGCCGCTCGCCCTCGATCGCAATGACCAGCCTTTCGGATTTCTCGATCAAGGCAGGGCTTTACACGGCGGACCTAAAGGGCGGCTTTGAGGGTGTTTACCAGCAAAATGTGAAGGACACGCTCGGCGAGACGGGCAAAGAGACCTTCGAGGCGGTCAACTTTCTAAAGACCGCAAATCCCTCGCAGTTTCGCCCCGAGAATGGAGCTCAATACCCGAACAGCCAGCTTGGACGTTCGCTGCAACAGATCGCTCAACTCATCAAGGCGGGCGTCGGGATCGAGGTTGCGTTCGCTGAATCGGGCGGCTGGGACACGCACGTAAGGCAGGGCGGTGCACGCGGCCAACTCGCGAATTTGCTAAGGGACTTTGCGAATTCGATCGCGGCCTTTGCCACCGACCTCGGCAAGCGGATGGACGATGTCGTGGTGCTGACAATGTCCGAGTTTGGCCGGACGGCCCGCGAGAACGGCTCGCTCGGCACCGACCACGGCCATGGCAATGCGATGCTCGTGCTCGGCAATTCCGTGAAAGGCGGGAAGGTTTTTGGCGAGTGGAAAGGCCTGAAGACCGATCAACTAAACGAGGGCCGCGACCTTGCGATAACGACCGACTTTCGGACGATCTTCACAGAAGTGGCAACGAAGCATTTGGGAAGCGACCGGTCCGAGGCCTTGTTCCCGAAGTTCGATCCCAGGGCCGCCGGGGCGTTGGGCTTTCTAAGCTAAACCTGCGGGCCAAATGAGTCGTTGAAAAAGAAGCAGCCGCTCCATTGTAGGGGCGGCTGCTTTTTGTCACGTAACCGCTAGTGTTCGGGGTCGTTGCTCGGCGAATCCACCGGGCTTGTACCGCCGCCCTGTTGGACAACATGCGTCAGCTCATGGGCCAGCAGCTTTCTCCCCACATCCGTATGCGGCTGGTATTCGCCCGGTGCAAAGAAAATATCGCTGCCGTGGGCGAAAGCCTTTGCCCCTAAGTGTGTCGGGGCGTGGCTTTCGTGGACCCTTACCTGAGAAAGGTCAGAGCCAAAAGACGCCTCAAATTCGTGCTTCAGCGGGGCGGGAAGCGGTGCTCCGTCGGTCTTACCGACCTTCGATGCAGATGGTGCTAAGTGCTTTTTTCCTTGATCTTCCATTTAAGCGGTCTCCTTCGTTTTTGTTCGAGTGAGCTCTTTACTACCATACAATGCGTAAGGAGCACAAATTCTTGGACAAGCAGAATGCCAGATCTTGATCGCCGATCAAAACAGCTTGAACGGATCGACACCGGCGACTATACGGCGGCCGAGTACGACCGCTTTCTCAAAGAGATAGCGTTCATCAACCGCTTTCTCGGCGACCGGCGGGCACTTAGGCGGTCGCTTTTAGCGGAGGTCGAGAGGCGAGAGCTAACCGAGTTCAGCCTGCTCGATGTCGGTTGCGGCTCGGGCGAATTGCTTCGATACACGGCGGAGTTTGCAAGAACGAAAGGCATCAAGGGGCGGTTAACCGGGCTTGATCTCAATCCGATCTCGGCGAGCGTTTCGGCAAAAAATACAAACGACTTTCCCGTGATCTCGATCACACAAGGCGATGCGTTTCAATTGCCCTTTGCCGATGGTGAATTTGACTACGCTATCTCATCCCTCTTTTTCCATCACCTGACCGATGAACAGATCCCGCAGGCCCTGCAGGAAATGCGTCGGGTCGCCCGAAACGGCGTTTTCGTAATTGACCTGCATCGCCACGCGGTCGCATACCGGCTCTATCGACTCTTTTGCCGGGCCTTTTTTATCTCACCTTTGGTCAGGGAAGACGGTTCGCTCTCGGTGCTTCGCGGATTCAGGCCGGAGGAATTGGCGAAGATCGCCGGGACAGGGAACGTCAAACGTAGCTTTCCTTTCAGGCTTGTGCTTGAGTGCGGCGAGCGGGCCTAGGTCTCAAACATTCCGAGCCGGGCGAGATGGGCAAGGCTTTCATCAAGCCATTCGGGCAGCGTCGCGAGCAGCTCCATTTTGCCGTCGATCTCATGCGACGAGCGGATAAACTTCCCGAGTTCATCGAGCACGGAAGACCGGCTTCGCTTGCCGTAAAGCAATTCGAGCAGACGGCGTGACACCGGATCGGCGATTTCCATATCGATCCCGAATCCCGATATGACATTGCGGGCCGAAGCCATCTGCCATCGGGCAAGCCGGCTGAGTTTCGGTTTCTCCGACAACTCTGCGGCTGCCGACGGCTGAAACGTGTGAAGCTCAACAAGGTCGGTCGCCGTCGCTATCTGGAAGAGCATCTGGCGGAAAGCCTCAGCCTGCTGCTTGGCCTCATCATCGCTGAGGCCGGCGGCGCGTTCGCGAGCTTCGCCCACAAGTTCCTTGAGTGCAACAGCTCGCGGCCATAGCGAGCTAAGCCGAGCGAGGGCTGTCTTGGCAAGCGGCAGATCGATCTCGATCTGCTGCCCGCTGTTTCCGGCGAACTTAACTCGCCCGTTCCCGACAAGATCAGGTGAGCTCCCGGCGGGCCGCAGGGAAGAGCTGACGAGAAGCCGATCTAGCACATTGGGCTTCATATCGCGGTCGAGATTCACTTCGGAGCGGACAACAAGGCTTTGACGGAAGGCCCGGTCGCGGAAGATATCGAGATACTGTTCGCGTTCGATCACATCGTCGATGCCAGAAATGAAGTCGCGGGCGGCGGGTGTCATGTCTGCCGTACCCATTGCATGGAGCTCCGCCTCGGCAAGGAACTGCAGGCCGTTCGCGGCAAGCAACTCGGCAAACTCATGAAAGTAGAATGGCGTGTTCAGCTCGGCGAGGTCATCGTGAAAAACATCGGCGAGGTCGCGGGTGCCGTGGCGGCGAAATTCGCGGACAAGTATCTGGCCATACGTGCCGCGGTTCGAGCTTTGCTCGGCAGCGAACTTGAGGAAGCCGAGAGCACGCTCGACCTTTTCGGCCGGGTCTTCGATGCCGCGGCTCGCGAACCGCATCGCATGCTGCGTTATCTGCCGCTCATGCGCGCCCGGGAACGCGCTGTAGCTGATATAGCCGACGCCGTTCGGGTTGAGCAATTCGCGGAAAAGCTCAAGAACGCGGGTTCGTACGGCCTCGGGCACCCATGAGAAAAGCCCGTGGGCGACGATGTAGTCGAACCGGCCGAAGGTCGCTGCCGACATCGCCATTACGTCTGCCTGGTGAAACTCAACATTGCCAAGCCCGAGTTCCGCAGCGGCGGCTTTGGCTTCATCTATATGTACCTTCGAAAGATCTATGCCGGTGAAGCGGGCCTGCGGCATCAGGTAAGCTTGAGCGATCAGGTTGCTGCCGTTGCCACAACCGAGCTCGAGCACCGTGCTCGTCTCCGCGGCCGCGGACTCCATTCCAAAAAGCAAGGCCTGCGTCGCCAGCCTTCCGGGAAAGGTCTGGACAAAAAATTTACTCGGATAAGGAAGCCGGTCGTATGAGAATTCATCGTTCACGATCGGTCAACAATATCACAGCGGGGCTTATTTCGGCCCGAGCATCGCGGCCATGCGATCGTGGATAAGGTTAATGGCCTTGAGCGGGCGGACCATTACTTTGAATTCGGTGATCTTGTCGTCGGCGTTCCAGCGAATCATATCGACGCCGTTGATTGTGATGCCATCGATCTCCGTTTCAAATTCGAGAACGGCATCGCTTTCACCCACGACCTCGCGAACATAACGGAAACTCTCGTTCCCGAAAACATGCATCGCGGCCGTCAGGTACATCGCCGTTATCGCCTTCCCAACCTGCGGCGTATGCAACACCGGCGAGTAGAACACAACATCATCAGCCAACAATTCGCCCAGCCCGCTCGCATCGCGCGTCCAGACGATCTCATGCCATTCTGAAATCGGATCATTTTTGCTCATTTTTAGAACCTCGCTGGACGATGTGTATTCGATAATGGCTCTGTAATCTTCGTTTTCGTAAAGAACTTATTTAATTGTTCGACAAATGCTTTGGGCTGATCGCGGTGGATCCAATGTCCTGAATCTCTAACAACGGCGAATGTGCCGTTTCCGACCTTTTCACGTGCAACCGATCTGACGAATGAATGAGCCTCGTCGATATTCCTCGTGGATTCGGTCGCCATTGGCTCAGGAGGATAAGCGACCATAAACAAAATAGGCACACTGAGTCCGGCGTACAAAGGAGCTGGGTCGTAGTCGCTGTTTCCCTTTACGATCAAATGGGAACGGATGCAATCAGAGTCTTTCGGCTTGCAATCAGGAGATTCGAGGCTTTTAGAGGAAACGTCTCTCTTTGGCCAAAATCCACCGTCGATCAACGCTACGCTTTCCAGCCGCGAAGCAGACATACTTGCAACGGTCAAAGCGACCCCAGCTCCAGCGGAATGTCCGACTAAATGGACACGGTCCAATCTTGATCGTTCAAAAACTGCGACTACGTCATTTGCCAGAGTCGGGGTGTCATAACCGTTCAACGGTTTATCCGACTTACCGCTGCCACGACGATCGATAGCAATAACTCGATGATCGGCTGCAAGCATTGGAGCAACGATCTTCCATTCGTCGGCGGAATCATTAAGACCATGGAGCAGAACAACTGTCGAACTTCCAGCCGGATTCCACTCCAAAAGGTGTATTCGTATCGTAGGAGTCCTTATGTACAAGCTACGAGGTTTGGCAGTGCTCACCTTGGATGCGTTCGGTTTTCGGTCTATGCGGCTTTGAGCAGTTACGATCAAATGAGAACCCATCGCAAAAGCAAGAAGAATCAGAAAGGTACTCAGAATTGAAGCTGCGCAATGTTTCATTCGGGTTCCTCCCTTGCCTCCGAGCTTATTCGTTCCAGCACTCCGGGTTGTTCGCCTTCGAACTGCCGATAACTTGCCTTGTCTTTCTCACTGAAATCGACGGCGAGCTGCAAGTGGCCTCAGTGAACGCATCCATAGCCGCGAATGGCCCGCGTGCCGAGACCGAAAAGGCTTTTCCAAATGGGAGCGTCGCCAAGTTTGAAATTGACTTTCGCACCGTTCGAATCGTAAAAGGTGCCCCCAACGAGTGATTCACTGCCGCATGCTAAACATTCATTTCAATTCGTGACGAGATAATTCACTGCACTTTCGCATCTCTGCTCGAACGTCGTCCATCGAAAGCGTTTCGTCGTCGCCGGAAAGAAGCCGCTGAAGCAACAACTTTTCCAGCCGCCTCTCACTCAGTCGCTCCTGATCCTCCTCGCCCAGCCGACCACCTTGCGTAGAGATCGATAAAAGCTTCAACATCGCATTCTATGCTGCGGACAACCTAATTTTCTTAATGCGTCCCAGTTTCACGGTCTTTCGAGCCTGCCATAGATCATAGTTAGTCTGCATCGCCAGCCAGCTTTCGGCAGAACGCCCGAGCACCTTCGAAAGCCGCAGAGCCATCTCAGGGCTGATCCCGCTTGCACCGTTAAGGACTCGGTTAAGCGTTGAGGGTGAAACCCCCAACGAAATAGCAAGCTCACGCCCGGAAAGGTCGTTGGGCTTTAGATAAACCTCGGCGATAAATTCGCCAGGGTGTGGAGGGTTGTACATTGCCATCAGTGATAGTCCTCGTAATCCAGAATATGTACGTCGCTTTCGACAAATTCAAAAGTCAATCGCCAGTTGCCATTTACCGTGATCGACCATCGGCCTTTCTCCGAACCCTTCAACTGGTGAAGTCGAAAGCCCGGAATATCGATATCATCGATTGTTGCCGCAGTGTCGAGTGCTGTCAGTTGCATACGGAGCCTTTTCGCATGCGACGGTTGGATGCCCGCCTTATTGCCTGATTCATAGAATTTCGCAAGCCCTTTGTGCCGAAACGATCTTATCATACACGTAGCGTGTTGCACAACACGCAATATTATTCCATATTCTGCAACCGCAACCTCAGCGCCTGGAGTTTGATGAAGCCTTCGGCGTCGTGTTGGTCGTAGGCGCCGGCGTCGTCTTCGAAGGTTACTACGCGTTCGCGGTAAAGCGAGTTTGGCGACTTGCGGCCCGTGACGATGACGTTGCCCTTGTAGAGCTTTAGGCGGACGTCGCCGTTAACGGTTTCCTGCGTTTGGTCGATCA
>ERZ761602.5345-NODE-5345-length-15339-cov-10.762039_pt1 | contig 15339 bp, 10 predicted proteins | sample MGYA00512165_ERZ761602 | MGnify/ENA primary metagenome ERZ761602 (study PRJEB28899, sample SAMN02445085) | bioreactor sludge metagenome | biome: EBPR sludge; isolation source: Thorneside wastewater treatment plant | place: Australia: Brisbane, Thorneside...
GCCGCCGCTCCCCCCAGGGCATCGCCTGCTCCAGCTGCGCGCTCACCTGGATCAGCAGATCCTCCCGCCCCATCGCCGCCGCGAGCTGCACGCCGATCGGCAGCCCCGCCGCGCTCTGGTGCAGGGGAAGCGAGATCGCCGGCTGTCCGGTCTGGTTGAACAGTTGTGTGTTGGGCGTGCGCTCGAAGCTGTCGGCGGCGAGCTGGGCGAGCACCGCCCTCAGCGCCGGCCGGAGCGGCAGAGCCCGCAGCACCGCCAGCCCGAAACGCTCGGCCGGCTTCAGGGCGAGCTGGCCCAGCTTCACCGGCGGGTGAGCCAGGGTCGGGCCCAGGAAGAGGTCGTATTGCTGGTGGAAGGAGGCCATCCGACGGCCGGCCTCCTGCGCCGCGTCGCGCGCCTGCTGCAGCTCCAGCCCGCTCATGGTCGCCCCGACCTGCCGCAGGAACCAGGTGCTGGCCTCGAACTGATCAGCGCTGGGCCTCCGCCCGGTCCAGCGGGCCATCTCCTCGATCTCGGCGGCGACGCCGACCCCGACCTGGACCAGGTAGGCGCGGGCCAGCGTGTCGCGGTCGATCGGCAGGCGGGCCTCGTCCACTTCGTGGCCCATGGCGGCCAGGGCGGCCCCGGCCTTGCGGGCGGCCTCGGCGCACTCGGGGTCGGTCTCCTTGCCAAAGATCGAGGCCGTGACGAGGCCGATGCGCAGCCTCCCGGGGTCGGCCCCGACCTCCTGCAGCAGGGGGCGGGCGAGGGCAGGAGCCGCGTAGGGATCACCCGGCATGGGGCCAGCCATGCAGTCGAGCATTGCGGCGCTGTCCCGGACGCTGCGGGTGAGGACGCCCCACTGGACGTAGCCGCCCCAACCCTCGCCCATCTCGGGGCCCAGCGGGATGCGACCGCGGCTGGCTTTGAGCCCCACCAGCCCGTTGGCGCTGGCCGGGATGCGCAGCGAGCCTCCGCCATCCCCGCCGTGGGCCACCGGCACCGCGCCGGCCGCAACCAGGGCCGCCGAGCCGCCCGAGGAGCCTCCCGCGCTGTGGGCGAGGTCCCAGGGGTTGTGGACCGGGCCTCGCCACTCGCTCTCCGAGGTGCCCAGGATGGCCAGCTCGGGCAGGTTGGTCTTGGCCAGGAAGACGAAGCCCGCCCGCCGCAGCCGGGCGATCGCCTCGGAGTCGTGGTCGGGCACGAAGCCTTCGAGGAAGCGGGTCGAGGCCGTGAAGGGTTCGCCCCGGACGAAGCCGTCGAAGTCCTTGACCACCATCGGCACCCCCGCGAAGGGGCCCTCCAGAACCCCGCGGGCCCGCTCCCGCGCCGACTCGAACATCGGGTGGACCACCGCGTTGAGCTGCGGGTTGACCTGCTCGATGGCGGCGATGGAGCGCTCGACCAGCTCGGAACCGACGATCTCCCCCGCGGCGAGCCGCCGCGCCCACTCGGTCGCGTCCGGCGTGCTCACGCCTTGGCCTTGCGAGGCAGGGTCCCCATCATCTTGGCGATGATGCCCAGCATCACCTCGTCCGCGCCCGCCCCGATGCTGATCAGCCGGCCGTCGCGGAAGAAGCGGGCCACCGAGCTCTCCCACATGAAGCCCATCCCGCCCCAGTACTGAAGGCAGGAGTCGGCCACCTCGCGGGCGAGGCGACCCGCCTTCAGCTTGGCCATGCTGGCCAGCTTGATGACCTCCTCGCTGGCCATGCTGTTGCCCGCCTCCTTCTCGGCGACGTACAGCTCGGTCGCCCGGTAGACCAGGGCGCGCAGGGCCTCGACCTCGGTCTGCAGCTCGGCCAGCCGGAAGTGCACCACCTGGTTGGCAAGGATCGGCTGCCCGAAGGCCATCCGCTGGCCGGTGTACTCGATGGTGTCCTGGATCACCAGCTCCAAGGCCTTGATCACGTTGGCCGCCCCCCAGAGGCGCTCCTCCTGGAACTGGGCCATCTGCATCATGAAGCCGAATCCTTCGCCACCGATCAAGAAACGCTGCGGGACCCGTACCTCGTCCAGGAAGATTTGGGCCGTGTCGCTGCTCCACATGCCGAGCTTGTGCAGCTTCTTGCTGCGCTCCACACCCTTGGTGTCCATCGGGATGATGATCAGGGACTTGTTCTGGTGGGGCTTGCCCTCCGAGGTGTTGGCCAGGCAGCACATCCAGTCCGCCTGCATCCCGTTGGTGATCCACATCTTGTGGCCCGAGATGACGTAGTCCCCGCCGTCCTTGCGGGCCGTGGTGGTGATCCCGGCCACATCGCTGCCGGCCCCCGTCTCGCTGACCCCGATGCAGCCGACCAGCTCGCCGCGGATCGAGGGCGCCAGGAACTGCGCCTTCAGCTCGTCGCTGCCAAACGCAGCCAGAGCGGGCGTGCACATATCCGACTGCACCCCGATCGCCATCGCCACGGCGGGGCAGCGCACCCGGCCCAGCTCCTCGGCCACCACCACGCTGTAGCTGTAGTCCAGCCCCAGACCGCCGACGGACTCGTCCCGGTGCACGCCTAGCAGGCCTAGGGAGCCCAGCTTGGCGAAGAGCTCGTGGGCTGGGAAGATCTGCGCCTCCTCCCAGGCGTCGGCGTTGGGGTTGATCTCGGTGTCCACGACCCGCCGCACGGTGCGGCGGATGTCCTCGTGCATCTCGGTGAACGGCATGCTGTACCTCGGGTTGCCGCGATCCTAATGCGATGGACGCGCCTGGACCCGCCCGGATATGATGGGAGGTGGAGGGCTCAAGCTGTGACCATCACCACCCTGTTGCTGTTGGGGATCGGCTGTTCCGGCGGCAAGTCCGCCGTGGACAGCAGCGATCCCGGACCTGACGGCGGTGTCAGCGACGGCGGTGTCGGCGACGGGGGCGGCAGCGACGGGGGCGGCAGCGACGGGGGCGGCAGCGACGGGGGCGGCAGCGATGGGGGCGGCAGCGAAGCCGTCTTCCAGGCGCCGGCCATTGTCACCGTCGAGAGCGCGACCGGCGCGCTGGTCGCGGACGGGCGGGGCTCCCTGCTGCTGGGCCTGCACGCCGTCGACGCCGCCGGCATCCCCGCGCCGGTCGACACCGACCTGGGCCTGTCCGTCTCCCTCGGGCAGCTGGGCGAGGTCCTCTGGATCGAGGACGGCAGCGCCACCGTCAGCTACACGACCGGCACCTGGCCCGGCGAAGCCGTGCTCAGCAGCGCCTCGGGCGAGCCGATCCTGGGCCTCGATCGGGTCCAGCTCACCGTCGCGCCGGGCTACACCAGCCAGCTGCACACCCATGGCAGCCTCTCCGAGCGCGAGGGCACCATGCTCAGCCACACCCTCCTGGGTGAAGAGCAGGACCTGGACGTCATCTGGTGGACAGACCACGACCACCGCTACCACCCCGATGGCTACGCCGAGTTCGAGGGCCTCGACTTCGAGCCGGCCTGGCTGCCGATGTCGAACAGCGTCCGGGTGACGGGCTGGATGCAGGACACCTCGGAGATGCGCGCCAGCACTTTCGACTCCCGCGTCACCGCCGCCTACAGTGGAAAGCGGGGACTGTACATCTATGTCCGCTCGGACGGCAGCAGCACCGCCGACGATCCCGACCAGGCATCCTGGGAGTATGTCGTCAATGACCAGACCAACTTCAAGTCCCTGCTGGGCGAGGTCAGCCTCGAGTTCTGGATCCAGCCGGCCTTCGAGGATGAAGCCGCCGAGCTCTTCATCGTCGTGCCCTTCTCGGCCAAGGGGGTGACCTCCCGCGAGGGGGACTTCCGCAAGCTCATCCTGTACCACTCGGCGACCACCTACACCTCGGACGAGTGGACCGTCTTCCAGCGGATGGACATCCACGAGGGCACCTGGTCGCGGTTCTCGGTCCAGCTCTCGGACCTGGCACGGGAGACCTGGCCCGAGCCCGGGGCCGACATGCACGCCGAGTTCATCAGCATCGTGGCCCGCAGCTACGGGGGCGCCACCGCGGGCTGGTACATCGACGAGATCCGCGCCCCAATGGAGAAGAACGGGGTGGAGCTGCGGGCGGCGCAGCGCGAGTACCTCGACACGCTGACCTCGCCCATCACCCACCACATCGGACTGGAGCTCTCGCATGTGACGGAAGGCCATGGTGGCGCCTACTGGCCGACGGACGACTTCAGCTTCATGCCCTACTCCGCGCCCGACGTCTTCCAGTTCAGCGAGGCCGTCGCCCAGATCCACTCCGAAGGCGGCATCGTCGCCTTCAACCATGTCTTCGGGGTCCTCTCCTACCTGTACAGTGAAGCCGAGCTCGACGAGCTGATCGAGGATGTGATCGACACCTTCGTCGCCTACGACATGTTCGGGGTGGACCTCCTGGAGGTCGGCTACCGGGAGCGAGGCGGCAGCCTCGAACACTTCACGGAGGTCTGGGACCGCCTGGGCTGGCAGCATGGCTTCTTCGTCACCGGCATCGGGACCTCGGACCAGCACCACCTCGACCTGGGTCGGGCGGGAAACAATTTCGTCACCTTCATCGGCGCGGCCAGCGACCAGGGCGAAGACTTGATCGACAGCCTGCGCCGGGGCCACGCCTGGTTCGGCGACCCCGACTACTTCGTCGCCAGCGACAACGTCGCCACCCTGACGGTGCCGGACCACCGGGCGGTCATGGGCCAGGTGGTCGTCGGCGCCGAAGAGCCCTGCGCCGTGCAGTTCGACTCCACGGCCTTGCAGGCGGGCTGGTCGGTGCTGGCGATCATCGACGGGCAGGAGATCAGCTCCTGGGAGGTCGGCGCCGCCGGGCCCTTCTCGGCCAGCCAGGTCGTCGATCCGCTCCAGGACCGGGTCGTACGCTTCGAGGTGCACCACCCCGACGCCGGTCCGATCCTCTACACCAACCCCGTCTACTTCGCCGAAGCGGGGACCGTCATCCCGGCCGAGCGCGCGCCTTCGCCCTGAATCTCCGCTTCACCCTGAGCCGCCGCCTCACATCCAGGCGCGAACCGCCGCGTAGAGCGGGCGCAGCGCGGGGATGTAGAGCGCCTCGGAGGTGTAGAGCAGGTAGAGCAGCCGCGCCAGGACGATCGCCGCGGTGAGCGTCCCGCTCAGGACCAGCAGCAGGCTGTCGGTCCAGCGCCAGACCAGGGGCCTCAGGGTCCCCCGCGGGCCGACCGGGTCGAAGCCCCGGGCGTCCAGGCTCTCGGCCAGGGCGCTGGCCCGCCGCCAGGAGCGCGCCACCACCGGGGCCAGCAGGCGCAGCTCCAGCCGGACCCAGGCCAGCGGGCTCCTCGCCCAGATCGGGCGGCCCCGGGCGGCGCGGGCGGCGCGCACCAGCCGCAGCTCCTCGCCGATGACAGGCAGGAAGCGGAGCGCCGTCGCCGCCATCAAGGCGACGGCGAAGGGCAGTCGAAGGCGAACCAGGGCCAGGTAGAGCCGGTCCACCGGCGTGCTCCGGACCAGGGCCAGCCCGACCAGCAACAGCCCGACGAGGCGCAGGGACTGGGCCAGGCCCCAGAGCACCCCCTCTCGCCAGAAGACCACCGGCCCGAGCACGAACAGCGGCGTGCGGGGCTCTGCCGAGTAGAAGAGGGCTTGGGAGAGGACCGTCCCCCAGATCACGCTGAGCAAGGCCAGGCCGGCGCGGGCGAGCTCTCGTTTGTTGATCGATAGACCCATGAATGGCAAGGCCATCGCCAGGGCGAAGATCAGCAAGGCCAGGGGGCGCTCCAAGGCCAGCCCCAACAGGCCGGCGAAGAGCACGAGCAGGATCCGGGCGCGGGGGTCCATCAGCCGGGCTCCCCGGCCCGCGGCGAGCCGCTCAGCACCTCGTCGGGGGTGCCCCGCTGCTCACAGAGGCCGTCTCGCAGGCGAAGCGCGCGGTTGCCGAAGCGGCGGGCCAGCTCCAGGTCGTGGGTGGCGAAGACCAGGGCGCCCTCTCGCAGCTCCTCCGTCAGGGCCGTCATCATCGCCTCGACCTGGTCATGGTCCTGGCCGGCCGTCGGCTCGTCCAGCAGCAGGACGCGAGGCCCGCAGGCCAGGGCCGCTGCGACCGCCACCCGCAGCCGCTGACCGCGGGAGAGGGCCTGGGGCGCGCGGTCGAGCAGCTCCTCGATCGACAGGGCCCGGGCCACCCGCCGCACCGTGCGCTCGACCTCCCCCGAGCGGCGCTCCTGCGGTCCGTACGCGAGCTCCTCCCAGACGCTGCTGCAGAACAGGGAGAGGTCGGGGTCCTGGGGGACCGCGACGATGCCCGGATCCGCGGTGGCGGCCAGCCGGTGCAGCAGCGTGCTCTTGCCCGAGCCGTTGGGACCGCAGACCGCCAGCCTCTCCCCCGCGCGGAGCTCCAGCGACAGCGGGGCGAGGGCGGGGCGCGCGGCGCCGGGGTAGCGCCAGCTCAGCTCCGGGAAGGAGCGCAGGACCCCGTCGGGGGGCGATGGCGTCGGGATCGGGTCCAGCGCGGCAGCGCCCGGCGGCCGGATGCCTAGCGCCGCTAGTGTACCGATGACGGCATGATCGGGCCGGAGCTCGGCCCGGGTCGCCTGGCCCACCAGCCGGCCCTCGGCCATGACCAGCACACGATCGGCCGCCTCCCAGCAGGCGGCGACGCGGTGCTCGACCATCAGGACGGCGGTGCCCTCGTCCGCGAGCTGCCGGAGGCGGGCGATCAGCTCGCGGGCGCCGAGCGGGTCGAGCATCGCCAGGGGCTCGTCCAGCAGCAGCACCGGCGCTCCGGCCGAGAGCGCGGCGGCCACGACCAGCCGCTGGCACTGCCCCCCCGAGAGGGTGCGCGGGTCCCGGCCGAGGTCGAGCTCCAGGCCCACCCGTCGCAGCAGCTCGGGGACGCGCGCCCGCATCCGCTCCGCGGGTATCCCGGCGGACTCCATCGCGAAGGCGACCTCGTCCTCCAGGCTCCCGGCGATGAGCTGGTCGCTGGGCTCCTGTCCGACGAAGCCGAGCCGCCGGACGCGCTCGCTGGGGGGGGTCCGGCCGGGGTCGACGCCGGCCACGGAGGCCTCTCCCTGGACCTCGCCGCTCCCGTGGCGCTGCAACAGGCCCGCCAACAGGCGAAGCAGGGTCGACTTCCCGCAGCCGGTCGGCCCGGTCAGCAGGCAGAGCTCGCCGGCTTGGAGCTGCAGGTCGACGTCCTGGACGGCGAGGTGGTCCGCACCCGGGAAGCGGTAGCCCAGGCCCCGGGCGCGGATCATCGCCGCACCCGGCGCAGGCTGTCGGTGAAGCCCAGGGACAGGGCGACACCGATCAGGACGTAGGCGAAGCCGGGCAAGGCCAGCATCAGCCCGACGTACCAGCCCGCCAGGTGCAGGCGGTACAGCGTGACCGAGAGCACCAGCCCGATGGCGGAGGTCAGCACGCTGGCCCCTCCCAGCGCCGCCGACAGGCGCAGGAAGCGCAGCGGGCGAGCCTGCTCCAGCCAGGCGGCACCGCGGGTCAGGCCGAACAGCCAGGCGAGGCCCTCCAGCCAGAAGACGCGGGCGCCGACGAAGACCAGGTCGGAGGGGGTGAAGCTGCCCAGGGCCAGCCCCGACAGCAGCCAGCTGGTGAGCACGAAGAGGCCCAGCGTGCCCGGGCGTGGCCGCAAGCTGAGCAAGGTGGCCAGCAGCGCGGTGCGCAGGACGTCGTCGACCAGGCCGCTGATCAGGACCGCGAAGGGGCCGAGCAGGGTGGAGAAGGCCATCGTCAGCAGCCGGCCGACCAGCCCCACGATGAAGCTGAGGCTGCTGAACAGGGCGATGGTCAGCAGCTCGCTGGTCCTGGCGCCGATGAGCCAGGCCCGAGCGCGGGTGAGCACCATCGCGCTGCCCCCCAGGGCGGCGGCGAGGCTGCCGAGCAGACCCAGGCTGGCCCAGGTGTTGCCGCGGTCGATGTGGAGCGTGCGGCGCTGCTCGGTCAAGACCTCGGGGAGGCCCAGGGGGAGCAGCTCGACCTGGACCTCGGCGCGGTCCAGGCCGGCCGCGAACAGGGCGGCCTCGTCCGCGTAGACGGGGATCGCCGCCCGGGCGCGGGTTCGGGGTGGGACCCGCAACAGGACCTGGACCGCGCCGCCCTCGGCCATGCCCTCGCGGGCCCGGGGGGCGAGCGCCGGGATCGGCCGGTCCTGCTCGTCGACGGAGCGCAACCGCAGCACCAGGTTGCGGGCCTCGTCGCCGTCGTTGGCCACGGTCACGCCCAGCCAGGCCCAGGGCGCCCAGGGGTCCCGGGCGCGGACCCCCAGCCGAAGCGCGCGCAGGCCGCGGGTCCACCAGCGGGCCGGCAGGGTGAACCGGTCGGCCGGGCGGCTGATGTCGGCCTCCCCGCTGGCTTCGGCGGGGAAGCGCAGGTCGACGATCCGCAGCTCCTCGCGGAGGCGGTCCAGAGGCAGGCTCTCGGGGACCAGCGTCGCCTCCAGCGTCTCGGCCCCGGCTTCGATGCGAAGGACGGTGCGCTCGCTCAGGCGGGCGCGCAGGCTCAGCCGCTCGCCCCGCTCGAGCAGGCCCTCCTGCTGGGCCTCGCCCAGGCGGATCCGGATCGGTCCGGGGCTCAGGGCGCGGACCTGGACGCTGACCTCGGTCGGTCGGCCCTCCAGCACGGGGACGGCCACGGTGTCGCCAGGGCGGACCTCGCGCTCGCCCTGACCGATCGGGGCATCGATCCGGACGACCATCGAGGGCAGGTCGGCGGGCACCTCGAAGCGCTGGCGGAGCGGGCCGCTGGGGCCGTCCAGCTCGGCGGTCCAGGTCCCCGATTGGCCCCAAGGCAGGTCTACGCTCAGCACGGGCACCGGCGCGGGCAGCCGTCGGCTCAGGTGGACCACCCCGTCCGGATCGCGAAGGGTCAGCCGCTCGATGCCGGGCTCCTGCTGGACGACCAGCCCCTCGGGGTGGACCTCCAGCCGCAGCGGCTCCGGCGCCGCGAGGCACCCGAACAGCGCTAGGGCGGGTCCGAAGGGGCTCAGCGCATCACCGTGACCCGCCAGGTCCCGAGCAAGCGCCCCTGCTCGTCCAGGAAGGGGTGCTCGGCCAGGGCCAGCCGCCCGTCGGGGCTCATCGCGTGCTGAAAGAAGACCGGCCCCTCGGTCGGGCAGAAGGCCCGCAGCCGCGAGGGGGCCTGGGGCTGGGTGGCGAAGACGAGGCCGCCGTACAGGTCACGTCGATGATCCGAGGAGCGGGCGCCCGCGCCCACCAGCAGCTCGTCGCCGTCGGGCGAGAGGCTGAGGCCCTGCAGCTCGTGCTCGCCCTGCCAGGACCAGAGGGGCGTGCCGTCCAAGCCATGGCTGGCGACGCGGTTCTGATCGGGGTGGGGCGCGGCCGGTCGCAGCGCGGCCGAGGACGAGCCCCAGGGGATGCGGCTGGGCGAGGTGGCGTAGAAAGACTGGCTGCCGCTCAGCGCGGCCCAGCCGACGCCGACGTGTACGGGGGCGTCTCCGGCCATCACGGGTGCGCCGGCGCCGACGCTGGCGCGCAGCGTGCCGTCCAGGCCGTGCAGCAGGACCCGGCCGTCGTTGAGCCCCAGCAGGACGGTGTCCAGGGCCTTTGAGACGCCCATCGCCTGCCAGACGGCGGCGCTCTCGAACCAGGGTCGCAGGGGCTCGGGCTTCAACGCCAGGACCGGCGACAGGCCCGCCGAGTCCAGGATCTGGACCCCTCCGACCGGCAGCTCGGCCGGCGCGGGGCGGGAGGAGCTGTGCCCGACGGCCACCAGCACCAGCTCCTTCGCTTCGTCGAGCACGGGGTGCATCAAGGTCATCTCGGCGGGCTGCTCGGGCCAGGACGCGCGGACCGCGCCGTCCGCGCCGATCCGCAGGAGCTGGGCGAGGTTGCGGCGCTCGCCCTCGAAGCCGCCCCAGCCGTGGGTCGCCGCCACGATCAGCTCTCCCTGGCCGACCGGCGCGAGGCCGAAGCCGGCGGGCAGGCTGTAGACCCCGTAGAGGTCCTCGCCCGGAGGCGGGGTCGAGCTCTCGACCCGGTCCGCGAGGCGCAGGGTCCAGCGGTCCTCCAGGGTGGCCGGGTCCAGGGCCCGCACGAAAGCATCGGGAGACTGCTCGGCGGCGTAGAGGGTGCTGCCATCGGGGGCCCAGGCGAGCGAGCGGATCAGGGCCTCGGACAGGCGCCGACGGGCGCGGACCTCGCCGGTCCAGCCGTCCAGCACCAGCAGCTCGCCGCGCCAGGTCCCGACCGCCAGCCACCGGCCATCCCCGGGAGAGAAGGCCAGGGCGGTGTCGGGCACGCCGCCGGCGGTGACGAGGGGGGCCACGTCGCCCAGCTCGATGCTCCAGACGGGGAGGCACTCGGCCTGCAAGGGGGCCGTCAGGGGCTGGCCTGCCAGGGTCAGGGCCTGGCCGGCGGTCCAGGGCTGGTCGATCAGCAGCCGGGACCCGGGCAGGGCCTGGCCGCTGAGCCCGCCCAGGCTCGCCGACCCGTCGACCACCAGCCCGTCGCGCACGAAGACCACCTCGTCCACGGCGAGGGGAGGGGGAGGTGCCGGCCGCTGGCAGGCGCTGAGGATGAGGAGGACGACCATGGCGGGCTGCCTTTCGAGGGCAGCCGGGCGCACGGCGTACCGCGCGACCGTCCACCACCCGTGGAGGATCGAGGGCGCCTTCGGGCCGGCCTCTGCTAACGCGATGGCGGACGACCAGGGGGCCGGCGGGGCCGCCTACCCCCCCCTGCGGTCATTCCGGTTAGAGCGGGGGACGTGCAGGAGCAATGGTGACCAACGAGCTACTCTCCCCCGAGCTCCTCCCTCTGATCGAGGCCCGGACCCCTCGGTACACCAGCTACCCGACGGCCCCGGTCTGGAGCGCCGACGTCCGGACCGAGGACTTCGACCGCTGCATCGAGCAGGTCCAGGCCCCCGCCGCGGTCTACGTCCACCTCCCCTTCTGCGCCGAGCAGTGCAGCTTCTGCGCCTGCAACCAGGTCGTGGCGGGACGACGGCAGGCCGGCGAGCGCTACATCGCGGCCCTCGAGACCCAGATCCGGGGCCTGGCCTTGCCGCAGGATCCCCTGCCGGTGCAGCGCATCCACCTCGGTGGCGGCACGCCCACCTGGCACACCGTCGACGAGCTCGGGCGCATCTTCGCCCTCCTGCGCGAGCGCTTCGAGCTGCTCCCCGGGGCCGACTTCGACGTCGAGGCCGATCCCGAGATCACCACCGACGAGCAGGTGGACGCTCTAGCGTCGCTAGGCGCGACCCGGATCAGCATGGGCGTCCAGAGCTTCGATGCCGGGGTCCTCGAAGCCGTCGGGCGCCCCCAGCGCGCCGAGCGCATCGGCGCCATCCTCAGCCGGGCCCGCTCCCACGGGATGCGCGGGCTGAACATCGACCTGATGTACGGCCTGCCCCGCCAGGGCCCCGAGGTCTTCTCGCGGGACCTGGACCAGGTCATCGAGCTGCGGCCCGACCGCCTCGCCATCTTCGGCTACGCCCACGTCCCCTGGCTCAAACCTCACCAGAAGCGTCTCGAAGCCTTCGGCTTGACCGACACCCAGACCCGGCTGACCCTCTTCCTGATGGCCCACCAGCGCCTGATGGCCGCCGGCTACTGGGCCATCGGCTTCGACCACTTCGCCCTCCCCGGGGACGAGATGGCCGTCGCGGCGCGCGAAGGCCGGCTGCACCGCAACTTCATGGGCTACACCACCCGCCCCGACGTCGAGCTGATCGGCCTGGGGACCAGCGCCATCAGCGAATTCCAGACCGGCTACTTCCAGCAGACCGCCAACCTCGCCCACTGGTGGAAGGCCATCGAGCAAGGCAAGCCCACCTTGGAGAAGGGCATCCTGCTCAGCGCCGACGATCGGATGCGGCAGGACCTGATCCGCAGCCTGATGTGCAACCTCCGGCTGGACTGGCAGGCGCTCGCCACCCGCTGGGGTATCGACCCGCTGGTCGACCTCGCGGTGGACCTGGAGCGCCTGCGGCCGATGCAGGAGCAGGGACTGGTGGAGATCGACCAGGCCGGCTTGCGGGTCACGACGGGCGGCCGCCTGCTCGTACGCAACATCGCCTCGGCCTTTGACGCCTGGCTTCATCGCCCGGGGGTCGAGGCCGGCCCGCGCTTCAGCGTCGCAGTTTAGCTAGCGCTGCTAGCGTTCCTAGCGCTGTTCGGTCAGCTCGGGCCAGCGCTCGCAGCGGTAGACCCGGGGGACGCGGGTGTTGATGTTGGTGAGCACCTCGTAGGGGATGGTGCCGGCCCATTCGGCCAGCTCCTCCGCTCCGATCTCCTGGCCGTCCCGCCGACCCACCAGCACCACCTCGTCGCCGTTCCAGGCGCTGTCCCAGCCGATGTCGACCATCACCTGGTCCATGCAGATTCTGCCGACCACCGGGTAGCGGCGGCCGCGCAGCAGCACCTGGGCCCGGTCCGACATCGCCCGGAAGTAGCCGTCGCCATAGCCGACGGGCACCGTCACCAGGCGGGTGCGCCGGTCCGGGGCCCAGGTCGAGCCGTAGCTGACCGGGCTGCCGGCTTCGACGACCTTGAAGTAGACCACCCGGGAGAGCCACTCCAGCGCGGGCCGGACGGCGATGGTGCGCTGCACTTCGGGCGAGGGGTAGACGCCGAAGAGCAGGATCCCCGGGCGGACCAGGTCGTACCAGGACTCGGGGAGCTGGAGCACGCCGCCGGAGTTCGCGGCGTGCCGCAAGGGGGTGGGCAGGCTGTGGCGGGGGTAGAAATCCAGGACCTGCTCGAAGCGCTCGAGCTGCAGCCGGGAGTGGGAGAGGTCGGCGGCGTCGGCGTTGGCGAGGTGGGTGAAGATGCCCTCGACCTGGACGTGCTTCAGCGAGAGCGCCGCTTCCAGCAGCTTCTCCGCGCTGTACCAGTGTACGCCCAGGCGCTCCATCCCCGTGTCGACCTTCAGGTGGACCCGGGCGCGCCGGCCCATCGCGGCGGCGCACTCTTCGACGGCGGTGAGCTTGTCCACGGAGGAGGCCGTGATGATCAGCCCGTGCTCCAGGAAGAGCGGGATCTGGCTGCCCAGGATCCCGCCCATGACCAACATGTCGACGCTCAGGCCGGCCTGCCGAAGGCGAATGCCCTCTTCCAGGTAGGCCAGGCCCAGGCAGGGCGCGCCCAGCCGCTCCATCAGCCGCGCCACCGGGACCAGGCCGTGGCCGTAGGCGTTGGCCTTCAAGACCGGCATGATCTGCACTTGCGGGCCCAGATGAGCCTGGATGGCGCCCAGGTTGTCGGCCAGGGCGTCCAGGTCCACCTTCACATGGGTGGGGCGAAGCCCGGCGTCGACGTCCAGGGTGGGCTCGTGCAGCGTCCAGCTCATGGCGTTGACTAACCCGAAGGCTCCGCGGCTCTTGCCAAGGCCGCTTCTTGCATCCATCCTCGGATCCATGCCCAGCTTCGGACTCGTGCTCTCCGGCGGCGCTGCCCGCGGTGCCTACGCCGCGGGGGTGATGCGCTACCTCTTCCTGGAGTTGCCCCGGCTCACCGGGCGGACCGCCTGGCCCCAGATCGTCACCGGGACCAGCGTCGGCGCCCTCAACGGCGTCTTCGCGGCCGCGCAGGACACCGGCGCGATGGAGCGGCTGGGGGAGCTCTGGCGGCAGATGACCATCTCGGACGTCTACCGCCTGGAGGGGGGCGGCCTGCTGCGCAGCATCCGCGCGACCTGGGCCGCCACCTCGGGCGCGGCGCTGCTGGACGCGACCCCGCTCTACGGGCTGGTGGAGCGAGAGGGGCCCTGGGCCTCCCTTCGGTCGGCGATCGGCTCGGGGAGCTGCCAGGCCTTCGTCGTCAGCGCCACCCAGGTCGACACGGGCCACAACGTCCTCTTCCTGGACAGCCGTCGGGAGGACCTCGACCTGAACCCGATGCCCCAGGTGCGGGTGGAGCGGGTGCGGATGAGCCGCGAGCACCTGCTGGCCAGCTCGGCGCTCCCGCTCCTCTTCCGCCCGGTTCCGATCGGCGGCGCCTGGTTCGTCGACGGCGGCCTGCGGCAGAACACGCCCCTGCGACCCGCGATCACGGCGGGTGCCGATCGGGTCATCGTCGTCGGCTCGACCAGCGTCGCCAGCAGCCCCACGTCGGTCCGGCACCCCGACCTGACCCCCAACATGCCCTTCCTGGCCGGCAAGACGCTCAACGCCCTGATGGCCGACCCGGTCGAGCGCGATCTTCGGACCGTGCAGAGCATCAACCGGATCATCGAGTGGGGCGAGCAGACCTGGGGCCAGGACTTCGCGCGGCGGATCGAGGAGGATCTGGGGGTTCGGCCCGTGCAGACCCTCTTCCTGCGACCCTCGCAGGACCTGGGAGTGTTGGCGGCCGAGGCCTGGAGGACCCGTCCTCCTCCCCTGCCGGCCCAGGTGCGCTGGTTGTTGTCCAGCGTGGCCGATCGGGCCAACGCGAGCGACGGCGAGTCCGATCTCCTCTCCTACCTGCTCTTCGATCGGGCCTTCACGGCCCAGGTCGAGCAGCTCGGCTTCGAGGACGCCCGCGAACAGGAGGAGGTCCTCCTCCGCTTTCTCGCCCCCCTCAATGGCCAGCCTTCCTAGGCTAGTTAGGCTGCTCCAGGAGGTCCATATGAGCAGTGAACAGCAGGCTCGGATCCAAGATGCGGCGCTGAGCATCCTGGCCAGCCACGGCGCAGACGGGCTGACCATGCGGGCGCTGGCCAAGCAGCTCGGGGTCGAGGCTCCCTCCCTCTACCACCACCTTCCGAACAAGGAGGCCCTGATCACCCTCGTCGTGCAGGGCCTGGTCGATCGACTCCCGACCGGCGCCCCCGGCCTGTCGGTGGCCGATGCGACCGCGGCTTTTGGCGAGTCGGTCACCTCGCTGCTGCGTCAGCACCCGGGTCTGGCCAGCCTGCTGGCCGAGCGCCCCGAACGGGCCCGGCTGCTGGCCGAGCGGGCCACCGGTCTGCTGGACAGCCTCTGCGCCGCGGGCCTCGACCCGCAGCAGGCCCAGCTGGCCATCCTCGACCTCTCCTGGCTGCTGATCGGGCGCGCCTGCTGGGGGCACTCCGACGCCAGCCTGGGCGCCTCCACCTTGACGGCGCTGGTGCAGGCCTATCCGGCGGCCTGGTCCGGGCCTGCGCCGGTCGAAGCAGCCGCAGACCCGACGCCCGCGCCGGAACCAGCTCCGGCCCCAGCCTCCGCCCCGGCCTCAGCCCCGGCCTCGAGCGCGAGCGCGCCGCGCCCGGCGGCGACGCCCGCTCCCACCGCTCCCGCCGCTTCCGCCACCGATCAGGCGCGGCGGACCGGGATCGCCGGCCGGCTGCTGCGTCGGGCGGGCCACCTGCTCGGCGGCGACGACTGAGCCGACCGGTCCCCTCGACCGCGTGGTGCGCCCCGCCGCCGCGGGCGGGAGGGAGCCGGCGAGGCCCCAGCCCCCCGCTGTCTCCGATTAGTTTCCCATGCCGCCGTAGACGGGCTCCCTGAGCCATGAAACAGGCT